>Ga0209798_10001197_pt1 | contig 15792 bp, 11 predicted proteins | sample DOMMetBare3Fresh_FD_187475 | JGI IMG/M metagenome (GOLD analysis project Ga0209798, IMG submission 187475) | Wetland sediment microbial communities from St. Louis River estuary, USA, under dissolved organic matter induced mercury methylation -... | ecosystem: Environmental > Aquatic >...
TCCTGGTTGATCATTTTGTAAAAAAATTCTCTAAACGCTCGGGCAAGACGGTGAGCCTATCGGACAGTGCTTTGGAGCTTCTGAAAGGCCGGGTGTGGAAGGGAAACGTCCGCGAACTTGAACATACGATCGAGCGTGCGGTTGCGATGACTAACGACGGCGCGGAAATAAGTCCGGAATACTGTGCGGACGGTGGCACGACGACGCAAAGCCACCTCGTCGAGATTCCGGCCGAAGGTCTTCACCTACCGGCTATTCTGAACGGGCTCGAAAAAGAATACGTGGAAGAAGCACTGCAGCGAACCGGCGGCAACCAAACTCGCGCCGCCGAACTCCTGCAAATACCAGTACACGCATTACGGCACTTGCTCGACAAGCACGACCTCCGCTGACTGACTGGAGAGCAGGCGAGGAGGCCAGCGCCTCCAGTCGCTCTCCAGTCAAAAAAAGAACGGGATCGCTCCCGTTCTAAAAATGGTGTTAACACCGAAATATTCACCGCCGGACGTTCATCCGGCATGTTGTTTGATTATTGAATCGGAACGCCTGCACCTACCGTAAGTACGCCAGCCGCGCATGAAGCAGCCGTCACGCCTTGATAAATAACGCCAGTGTCGCTAACACCAAAACTACGGTCGCCGGTTGATCCTGCAGTCTGCGGAACTGCTGTTGCGCAATAGACGGAGAATGGTGTAGCTGCCGGACGGGAAAGGGCAAATGTGTAACCGCTCTTGTTGCCGGCAGCAGCAAGTGCAGGATCGATCAAGCCCGCACCTCCCAAAAGGACAAGTGTTCCATAATCCTGGTTTGCACCCGTTGTGGCGAAAAAAGTCACCTGGGCACTATGAATTGTTCGAAGAGAAGCAATAGCACTCGCTTCATTGGCTGCGCGGCGTGACGCCAGCAGGTTCGGGATAGCGATCGCAGCAACGATCGCGATAATGATAACAACAACGAGCAGTTCGACAAGCGAAAAGCCTTTTTCATTTCTCTTAGTCATTTTAATTTCTCCTAATGGGTCAAAATTACGCCCCTCAGGTTTATCCGAAGATAATTTCGCGCCGAAATATCATGGATAATTCCGTCGCGGCACACTCAGGTTACGTATAAACCCGTCTAGTGCAAAGGCCGTGCCACGACCGCCGATCCTTGGGCCGAACCGTACTTAAGATCAATTAAATAAAGTAAATAAAAAAGAGATCGGGCCGATGCGGAGTGCATCCCGGGAGCAAGAAAATGAGACTTTCTCTCACATAAAGTAAGAAAAAGTCTCAGCCAGACTGAACACAGTCACACTGTTCCAGTCACCGTTTTGCCTGGAGAGTCTCCGTGCAATCGTTCCAAACTTTTGCCTGACAGGTAAAGAGCTCAGGCGAGTTTTCACGCGTTTGCTGTTCGACCGTCACATAAGTTGGAGACTCACCATGCGAAAGCTGCGTCCAGCCAAGACGCTGTCGTTCACGCCAGACATACGCATAGGCTTCTGCTTCGCTGCTGCTACGCAAGTGCTGAGCTTCGTGTAAAAGGATCATGGCCCGCTCGGTGTCGTCTGTCGCCTTAGAGTAAAAATCGGGATAAACCGTAATAATTTGGAAAGGAAAGTTTGTCGCAGCATATGCATTTTCATTTGGAGTAACGCTATTGAGCCAATTGTCGCTGCTCCGAAATGTTGCAACATGACGCAGGAGAAAGGCCTCAATCCCAAAACCTTTTGCGTCAAGAACATTGATAGCTCTATCGATTGTTGCCGCATCCGCCGACGAAACTGGCGCGGACGTCAGAAGCAGCGAAATATAAAAGACAAGCAACGCAAGGGTCGCCGCGGACGCGTGACGAAACAAGGACGAGGCAAAGCGGGATACGGTTCGCTTCGGCTTAGTAAACGAGCCGGCAACGGGGAAATGTATTGGCGTGGTTTCGGCGTAATTCAAGGCAAGAGTTGGTGGTAGCTAAATTCAGGGCACCGTGGACAAACTGCCCATAGTGTTTAATAGAATAAAACATTCTTTAATATCTTTCAACACATTTCAGAATTCTCCCAAGCCACACTTACAACACGAAACATCAGTATTTTGGTGGATCGGTTAGTAACGAATTAATTCTGTATCTGAGAATTAGAGTTGCTGCTTCCTGTCATCGGAAAGCTTCTTGGTGATTTCTGATCGAGCCTTATCGAGAAAAATTGGGCTCACGCGAGTGAGCCGGCGGGTCGTCGTGTTCCAAAACAGTTGACACGAGCGTTATAATAATTAAGATTACAAAATACAGATTTTTCAGATTTCCGATTATATTATTTTAACCGTCTTTTTTCGCATCCGAGAGTTGAGGTTTTGCGAATTAACGCCTAAGGACGGATTGAGTTGCAGACGTAATCACTTGCGTCACTCGTCAGACTGAGTTTCGGTTATGACCTTTGAAACAAACAAGGATGTTTTGAACTGGTACGAGGGGCAGGAGCGGACTCTGACACCGGAGTTTATCTCTGCGATCCCGTGGAACAGGGTCAAGGATCATACGGTCGACGAAAGGTTCATCCCGATCCTGCTATATATGCGTGACGTTGAGACACTGACGGATATGTATCACCGCGAACTTGTTCGCACGCCCACCGGAAAAGATCCGAACATCAGCAAGTTTATGGAGCGCTGGGGCGTCGAGGAGATCACACACGGCGAGGTGTTAAATCGATTTCTGAACGAGATCGGATATGAGACCGATAAAGATTGGCAGGCGCAGGTTCGGCGAGCCGTCTCGACCGCTTATAACGCCAATGCATATCTAGTCACTATGCTGACCCATCTTATCGGCAAAAAATTTACGGCGACGCATATGGCCATTGGCGCGATCCACGAAATGGAGGCCGCTCAGGGCTATCGACGGCTGATGACACTCGCAGACCACCCGGTGTTGACCCATATACTGCAAGCGATTATTCGCGAAGAGTCGGCCCATAATAAATTTTATTGGAGCGTCGCCCGGCTCGAATTAAAAAAGAATGAAATATCGAGAAAGATCGCGCGATTTGTCATCGAGCATTTTTGGGCACCGGTCGGTCAGGGCTCTTTGGCAAAAAAACGGACGGAATATCTGATAAGTACTCTGTTTGGTGATGACGATGGTTTGGCGGTTTTGGATAAAACTGTTACCCAACGCGTACGTCAACTGCCCGGTTTTGAGGGCATTACACAAATCAACGATCGCCTAGGCCGGATAGTGGAAAACTCTTCGATGAAGCTGAAAGCCGCCTAGCGGCTATAACGCCCGATAATGCTCGACACCGCCGCTCAACTCGACAACTAATTTCCCCTCGGATTCTGCGTAATCAAGGTGAGCGATCGCCTCTGAGATCGCCAGAAAGCGATGAACATCGTGGTCAAATGAATCCGGGAAAAGCTGCTTTGCCACCTCAAAAGCCGTGGTCCCTGACTTCGCTACTGATGAAACGGCACGCTTTTGCCTCTCGTCGATCGCTCGCACATATCGATGAAAGATCTCTTCGAAATCGGTTACAGGTTCGCCGTGTCCGCCGTACACAAGAGTTGGCGAGAAGCTTCGCAGCTTTGCCAAACTAACTAGATACTCGGCAAGTGACTTAAATCTCGTTGTTGGATCGACCGGATCGGGCGAGAGGATCGGATTCGGCGTGATCCGTTTAAGCACGCAATCGCCGCAGATCAGCGTTCGGTTTGCCTCGCGGACGAACGAGCACGACCCGGGCGTGTGTCCGGGAGTATGCAAAACCTTTAGCGAACCGCTTTCAAATTCGAGTTCCGTTTCGTCTACCAAAGGGCTAAATTCTCCGTCCTCTAATGAATCCGTAAGCAAGCTAATATCATGGTATAACAACTGCATCTGGCTAAATACTGAGTCAGGCACGCCCGAACGCAGCATAAGCATGCGATGCTCCTCTTGTGCAAGACGCCCAAATAAATGGCCGGTCTCCCAGTTGTGAACGAGTATCTCCGCATCCTTTGCTTCGTCACGGACTTGTTTCGCCAGTCCGCAATGATCCTCGTGGGCGTGAGTGAGCACGATTCGCCGAATGTCCGAGAATTTAACGCCGTGTTGGGCGAGCTTTTCCCGAAGAGCTGTTGCCGCTTCCTTTGTCTTAGGCCCGACGTCGATCAAGGTCAACGGGTCCTCTTTGATCAAATAGACATTTACCTCGCCGACGTAAAATGGCGTTGGAATAGTAAGCGGAATTATCTTCATAGCGTTTGGACGGTGAATAAAACGAATAGCACGATAGTCAGAGAAAATACAGTAACAGAACCGATATTTGCGATCTCAGACATTCCTAAAACTCATTAACATCAACAAAGCAAACAGAATAACCGCACCGACTTGGCCGGGTACCATCCCGATTTAATGTTCACTGACCGAAAGCCTAAATTCACAAAGTTACAAAAGCATCACCTTTTTACTTGCCTTAAATCGGAATTTAGGTTAAAAAGTTCAAAGCAAATCATTTCTGTAAAAATATCTGCCGGGCAAAGATACAAGAATATCTGAAACTCACGAGACGCGTGAGACAAAGTTTATGGGTGAATCGGAATCGAGCCCACGAACAAATTTCCCCGATTTTTGCGGCATTTATTCGAATAGATTCAAAGTGTTAAGGAGAATAAAAATGAGAGTCTTTATGTCCGAAATTTCAAACAAGGCCGCGAAACTACTGGTTTTACTGACGGCCACGATGGTTTTTGCCATCTTTGGAATAGCCCAGTCCCAGTCCTCGGCCGCCGACCTTTCAGGTACGGTGACAGATACGAGCGGTGCTGTCGTCGCAGGTGCGACCGTTACGGCACGCTCAGCAAGCACCGGTATTAAACGAACCGTCACGACTGACGGTCAGGGCGGCTACCAGATGATCGGCCTGCCTCCCGGTGAGTATGAGGTAACAGCCGAGGCCGGAAACTTTAAGAAGAGTGTCGTTTCGGGCGTCAAACTCACGGTCGGACAGAGTGCCGATCTGACGATCAAACTCGAGGTCGGCGAAGCCAACGTGATCGTCAATGTATCAGGCGATGACGTCCAGCTGATCGAAGGAACAAAGACAAATGTTTCTAACACCATTGAGCAGGTCAGGATCGATAACCTCCCGATCAATGAGCGAAGTGCCACGGGATTTGCCCTGACTCTCTCGACGGTCGGTCGCGACAATGGGCGTCCGATTGGGCCCGCTCCGACATCGGGACTGAACGTTGGTGGTCAGCGAGGGCGCTCGACACAGGTCAATGTTGACGGTGCAGATTTTACAGACAATTCAATCAATGCGGCCCGCTCAACCGTTTCGCAAGAAGCGGTTCAGGAATATCAGATAACAACGAATTCGTACATGCCTGAATTTGGCCGTGCGACGGGCGGTATTGTTAACGTCGTAACAAAACGCGGCAGCAGCGAATTTAACGGAAATGTTTTCGGATTCATTCGACACAAAACAATTCAGGCCCGCAATGCGTTTGCGCCGATCATCGACGGCGACCCAAGCAAAAAGCCCGGCTTTACGCGTGCTCAATATGGAGCGACCCTTGGTGGACCACTAAATCCCGGAAAAACTTTCTTTTTCGTTGCATTTGAACAACGCCGTCGTCAAGAATCTGGTTTCTTCACGAGCGATATTAATCAGGGTGCAACGTCGTCGATAACCATCGGCACTATGTTTTTACCAGCTCCCCAGACGTTTACAAATCTAAGGCCAGATCAGGTCACCTACATACAAAACGCTCTTGCCAGCGGAAATATGACGCGTATACAGCAAGCGGTCGCGTATGCTCATCTTGCAACTGCCGGCGGTCAAACGGCATTAAATGGCACAAGTTCCTTAATTAACTACCTTCCTGGCCTAGGAGTGCCTCAAGGGTCGGTTATTGGCAGCCGCTTTCTTTTGTCGGGTGCCCCGATACCACTAACGCGACGATCTGATGGCCAATTTGTGGCATTTCGTCCATTGGCGCTGCTGGCGAGAGTGTTTCCGATTTCTGAGTCGAGTACATACTTTTCAATTCGTGGCGACCATACTTTCTCCGAACACAATCAGTTAAATATGCGACTGAGCTTTAACCCTATAAAGCAAAATGGTATTCAGGATGAGTCGCAAAATCAGGTACTTGGACAGAATGACTATTCGAGAACCGGGGTTATGGATATTGAAGATTTTTCATTCGGAGCATCACTCGCCTCGATTCTTAGTAATAATGTCGTAAATGACCTAAATTACAGTTTCGGACGTCGTGCACAGAAGTTTGATTCACAGGTTCAGAGCGTTGCTCTTCAAATTCCGGGTGTTGCGTTCTCGGGTTCTAATCCGTTTTCGCCAATTAACCGGCTCGAACAAAGCCATCAGCTTCGCGACAACATTACATGGGCAGCTGGAAACCACACATTTAAGTTTGGCGGCGAAGCTCAATTAGTCAAGGTCAAGGCGAGATTTGATTTGAACTTCCCTGCGCTGTTCAACTTTGGCCAAACCTCAGGCGGAACTCTAGTGAGTGCCGGCGGAGCTTGCGATGCACTTACAGTGCCGCAGGCGGATAGGTGTCCGGCATTTAGCGCCGTGCAATCTTACGGGTTGGGCCTCCCGAGTGTGTTTATTCAAGGATTTGGCGACCCAACCAGCACGCTTACTAATAAGCCAATTGCACTTTTCGTTCAAGATTCATGGAAAGTTACACGTCGATTTACCTTGAATTATGGCGTGCGATATGACTATGAATTTACGCCGCAATTCCCGACAACTGGACTCCGCGACCCACTGACCGGCATTACATTGTCCGCTCAGGACGTTCAAGCCGCCCAGGATCAAATTAACATCACTCAGGGCATTCCACGTGACAAAAACAACTTCGCTCCACGACTTGGATTTGCATGGGACGTGGCAGGGAATGGACGCACGGTAATCAGAGGTGCTGGCGGCATTTATTACGACCACCCGTTGCTCACACTAGCCTTCAATTCGAATGTGGCAGACGGTTCGCAGCAACAGCAGGCGACCTTGTTACCTTTCGGATCGCCAGCTCCAACACAGCTCTTAAATCCGGCACAGGTCTTTCAGGGAACTGCAATACCGGGCGTAACGCCGGGCTTGGCCGCGTCGGCGCAATATCAAAACGGGTTTATGAGGTTTAATCCGGCCACGTTTACCGGTTTTGGCCCCGTCTTGCCATTTACTTTGCATCTGTCAAAGGACTTTGAATATCCAATGAGTTTGCAAGGTAATTTAGCTATCGAAAAGATGATAGGCAAAAACATGTCAATCTCCGCAACATTTATCACGCAAAATGCACGGCACTTGAATCACCCTCAGGACATTAACTCGCCAAACACAGATTTTCTGCGTGAGAATTTTAGACGATTTGCCGTAAATAACCCCGCGTTCCCGGGCTGCACGTCCGCGACGCCAAACGCACCTTCGTGTTTTCCGACAAGCATTACGGCAGCGTCATTCTTCTACTTAGGGGCCGCGCAGACCGCCCTGTCAACAACTAACCCGTTATATACCGCGGTTATTCCTGGGCTTCCGATTGGATTGGTTAATATCAACAACACAACTGGTCAGCGATTTGTTAATCCTATTGCTGCCAACTATTTCCGTCCACTCGGCTCTAACTATTTCTTCCCGGCAGCAATCAGCGGGGGCGCAGTAACAAAAGCCGTGTTCGACGCAGCCCTTGCCGGAACGGTTAGAACACTAGGGCCAATCACTGCGTTCGGTGACATTAGCGCTCAACTTTCGGACGGAAATTCGTTCTACAATGCGATGAATCTCGAAGTTAAGAAGCGGTTTTCGAGCAATATGCAGTTTTTGGCGTCATATACGTGGTCGCATTCGATTGACGATTCGTCGGATCTGCAGACGCTGCTGAAGCCACAGGATAACCGTAATTTCCGCGCAGAAAAATCGGATTCGCTATTCGATCAACGTCACCGCTTTGTGTTCAGCTCGGTCATGGGAACACCGGATACTTGGAAGTCGGCCGGCGGTTTCCGTGGCTTCTTGCATGGTTTTACGTTTGCTCCAATTGTTGAAATTGGAACCGGCCGTCCATTTAATATTATTGCGCCGGGCGATTCGAATGGCGATTTTCAGTCTTCAAACGAACGCCCGACCGTTCGGGCAGATGGAACACTTTGCCAAACCGGCGTTGATGTTAACTGTTTTCAGGGCGTATTTCCTGCAAATGGGTCGCTCGGTAGAAACATGGGAATCACACACTCATACTTTAGCGTCGATGCTCGTGTGTCTCGTAAGGTAAATCTCGGTGAAAGGATGCGGCTCGATATCATTGCTGAGGGCTTTAACCTTTTCAACCGGTTTAATGAGGGATCAGCGAATCCGTTTTATACGGTTGTTAACGCTTTTGGCAAGAGAGCTGGTAACGGGAAATACTACAGTCAACCGACAACGGCTTTTGACCCGAGACAGTTCCAGTTTGGGGCAAAACTTAGCTTCTAGGCCGTTGGTTTAGATCATAGATCGGCCGGGTGGTTTCGCAACCATCCGGCTTTTTTTGTGCTTTCAGTTGCGTTTTTGTGGATAATCTCGTGTATGCCGACATTTTCGGAAAGGATTAAGCAACAGGCCGCCAAAATAGGATTTCAGAAGGTTGGAGTCGTTGCGACGGAACCGCTTTTGGATGAAGGCGCTCGGTTGAAAGATTGGCTCGAGCGCGGCTTTCACGGCGAGATGGCGTGGATGGCGCGGGAACCCGAAAAACGGAGCGATCCACGACTGCTCTTGCCTGGGGCCAAATCGGTGATCGTGGTCGCGCTGAATTACTTTACAAACCACTCGCACGAAGAGAATCCTGAAAAAGGCAAGATCTCTCGCTATGCCTGGGGCGACGATTATCACGATGTCGTCCGCCAAAAACTAAATAAGTTACTGGATTGGATCAAAGCTGAAAATCCCAATGCGGATGGTAAAACATGCGTCGATACGGCGCCAATGATGGACAAGGCCTGGGCAGTGCGAGCCGGCCTCGGCTGGCTTGGTAAACACACAAATCTCATTACGACCGAGATCGGATCGTGGATCTTTATCGGTTCGATCTTGCTGAATATTGATCTCGAATATGACACCGACACCGTCGAAGACCATTGCGGCACGTGCACAGCTTGTCTCGACGCGTGCCCGACCGGAGCTATCGTCGAGCCGTATGTCGTCGATTCGCGAAAATGCATTTCGTACGCGACGATCGAGCTCCGGGCCGAAACGTTGCCGAATGATATTGCCGAGCGTCTCAACGGCTGGCTCTACGGCTGCGACATCTGTCAGGACGTTTGTCCTTGGAACCGGTTTGAAACTAAAACGGATGAATCGCGTTTTGAACCGCGAAAAAATGAAACTTCGCTCGTTCTCAAAACAGTCGAGCAAATGACGCACGACGAATACGTCGAACGATTTCGCCGCTCTGCCATCAAGCGGACAAAGCTCGGCGGACTAAAACGAAACGCGAGACATCTCAACGAAATAAACCCGTCAGGAGACGTATAATGGTATCTACGAACTCGATGAAAATGTTTGTCCACGGACTTTTGATCTCAACAGCGATACTGCTATTCGCCGGTATCGGCAACGCACAGTCCTCGGCTCAGGCCGCCGCGACGAGGGAATACAAGCGCCTTGTTAACTTGAGTGCAGCCTTACGCAAGATAACCGGCGACAACTATGGCAAGGAACCCAACCGTTCATTGCTCAAACGAAACGACAAAGACATTGTTTACAGTGATCCGGCCGGCGAGTGGTATGTGCGATCCAATCGCTTCTGGGCACTCCAAAGAAAGTATCACAAGCTCGATATCGCCGACCGGATCGCCTGGAGCGCGGCCGAAAATCCGCTGCCCGGCGAATGCGAGGGATATGTCCCTTGTTATCTGGGCTCGATCCGCCGGACGCACGGCAGATATCTAGAGCTTTATCCGCGAGGCTTGTACAGTAAAAGGGCCGTCCAACGGATGAATGAGTCGTTACAATATATCGTTGATGACGCGGCGTCGAGGAAGAAGAACTACGACGGCCCGGCCGAGGACGACGCCGAATTTGCCAAGCTGATCAATGAACTGATGGATATCTTGAAACCGGTCCGACACGCCGGAAAGAAGACTGGCCTGTCTCAGCTAAGGGCGATCGAGGCAGCGTACAAATAGCACGAATATCCACTCGGGCTGCGTTCCTGTATCATAGAGTTATGCTCCGCGACGCTCACAATCGAACAATTCGCGATCTGCGCGTTTCGCTGACGGATCGATGTAATTTTCGATGCTTTTATTGTCTCCCGCACGGCGAACCGTCGTGGGCGAAAAAGGAGACGCTTTTGACGTTCGAAGAGTTGGAATACGTTATCGAGATATTTGTGTCGCTCGGGATTGAGAAAGTCCGATTGACCGGCGGCGAACCGCTAATACGGCGTGATGTGCCTGTTCTCGTAGAAAAGCTGGCTAGACTAAAGCCAAGGCTTCGCGACATTGCGCTGACAACAAACGGTTATGATTTTGTCCGTCATGCGAACGCTCTGAAAGCCGCCGGCCTTGATCGAGTCACATTTAGCCTGGATAGTTTGTTGCCCGAGAGATTTGCCGTGATAACCGGCGTCGATGCGATTGACCGCGTTATCGAGTCGATCAGTACGGCAAAAGATATTGGATTTGCACCGATCAAGATCAACGCCGTCGTCGTTCGCGGACGAAATGACGATGAATTGGCAGAATTCGCCCGCTTCGCCCGCGAACACGACGTCGCTATGCGCTTCATCGAGTTTATGCCGCTCGACAGCGGCCACGAATGGAGCCGGAATATGGTCGTCCCCGGCCGTGAGATTCACGACGCCATCGACGCCGTCTACCCTTTGCGATTGAAAGACGCGTCACGCGGTAGCGAAACGTCTTGGAAATATGAGTTCTCCGACGGGGCACCCGGCGAGATCGGCATCATTGCCCCCGTTACCGAAATGTTCTGCGGCGCGTGCTCACGCATCCGCCTGACCGCCGACGGCCAGATCCGCACGTGCCTTTTCTCCACTACCGAACACAACCTCCGCGACGTGTTACGCAACGGCGCCAGCCGCAATGAGATCGTCGAATTTATCGAAGCCGTCGTGCTAAAAAAAGAACCGCGTCACTATATCAACGACGCGGAATTCGTACAGCCGGCGAGGACGATGAGTTTTATCGGCGGTTAGCCTCCAACCTACAAACGCTCAAACCTCGCCTGGAAAAATCGCAGGTATTTTGGCTCGTGGACCATTTTCAGGCCGCGGGTCTGGTCGCGGTTTTCGTAGACGGCGCGGACCGATTCGGCGACGACGTCCATGTGTGCCTGCGTGTAAACGCGCCGCGGGATGGTCAGCCGCGTGAGTTCGAGTTTAGGATAATTATGGTCACCTGTCTCAGCGTTCCGCCCGGCCGAGGCGATGCCGCGTTCCATCGAACGAATCCCTGAATCTAGATAGAGCTCGGCCGCCAATGTCTGAGCCGGAAATTTTATCTGCTCGAGCTGCGGATAGAACGCCTTGGCGTCGAGAAAGATCGCGTGGCCACCGACCGGATGCACGATCGGGATATTCCACGTCGTCAGCAGTTCGCCGAGATAGCGGACCTGCCCTATCCGCGACTGGATATGCTCGTCCTGAACGCTTTCGGCGATGCCGATGGCCATTGCCTCGAGGTCGCGTCCGGCAAGGCCGCCGTAGGTATGCAGGCCTTCGTAAACGACGACGAGATTTCGCAATTCCTCAAACATCTCTTCATCATTGACCGCCAGCCAGCCGCCGATATTGACGAGGCTGTCTTTTTTCGCGCTCATCCAGGCTGCGTCGGAGTAACCACAGAATTCCCTGAGGATCTCGGCGATGGACTTGTCGGCGTATCCGTCTTCACGCTCCTGGATGAAGAACGCGTTCTCGACCATCCGCGTTGCGTCGAGAAAGAGCTTGATGCCATGCCTTTTAGTCAGATCGCGAAGGTCCTTAATGTTCGCCATGCTGACCGGCTGGCCGCCGGCCATGTTGACAGTCCCGGCGACGCTGACATAGGCGATGTTATCGGCGCCCTCACGCTTGATCAGCGTTTCGAGTTTGTCGAGGTCAATGTTGCCCTTAAAAGGATGCAGTATCTGCGGATCGTGTGCCTCGTCGATGATGACGTCGACGAATATTCCGCCCGCCAGCTCCTGATGCAAACGCGTCGTCGTAAAGTACATATTGCCCGGCACATACTGGCCCGGCTTGATGGCGACTTTACTGATCAGGTGCTCGGCCCCGCGGCCCTGATGAGTCGGGACGATGTACTTGTAGCCGTAAAATTTTTGGACCGCCGACTCAAGATGATAGAAATTGCGGCTGCCTGCGTAGGCCTCGTCTCCGAGCATCATTCCGGCCCATTGCCGGTCGCTCATCGCACCCGTGCCGCTGTCGGTCAGCAGATCGATGTAGACGTCGTCCGACCTGAGCAGAAACGTATTGAAACCCGCTTTGTGGAGGGCTTTTTCGCGTTCCTCGCGGCTGCTCATATGCAGCGGTTCGACCATTTTGATCTTCCACGGCTCGGCCCACGAACGGCGGCTGAATTGTTGTCCGATTGTTAGTAGTGTGTTTGGGGACATCTCGTTACTTCTCCTTATACTATCGGCGGGTTGGGCGCTTCCGATATACGCGGCTTGTTCGACGTTCACACGGGCAAAGTGGAGATCATCTTGCCCCCACAGAAAAATCGATCGCCGATCAGCCGCACCGCCATTCGGTTTAATTGTACGCTTTAATAATTGTGGAAAAAGTGACCTGCGACACATCTCCGGACCAGAACTCCGGTCCTAAAAGGCCAGAATGTGATTCCAAATAGCGTTTAAGGTGCGGGCTTCTGCAAAAAAGCGGCGATGCACTATAATTTACCCGTATGCCCGAACCAATCGCCATCGAATCAACGCTTAACGAACATCGCCTATTTCCGCCGCCACTGGCATTTGCTGCAAAGGCGCATATCAAATCCTTCGAAGAATACGAGAGGATATACGCTGAGGCCGCAGCCGACCCGCAGGCATTTTGGGCAAAGCAGGCGGAAAGCCTGGATTGGTTCAGAAAGTGGGACACCGTTTTGGACTGGAATGAGCCGTTTGCAAAGTGGTTTGTAGGCGGCAAGATCAACATCTCTTACAACTGTTTGGATCGTCATTTGGCGACTTGGCGAAAAAACAAGGCAGCGATCATTTGGGAGGGCGAGACGGGCGAGATCAAGACGATCACGTATCTGCAGCTTCACCAAGAGGTATCGAGATTTGCGAATGTTCTGAAACGGTTGGGCGTGCAAAAGGATGACCGCGTGGCGCTATATATGCCGCTGATCCCGGCACTCTCGGTTGCAATGCTCGCGTGTGCGCGGATCGGAGCGACGCACACGGTCATATTCGGCGGATTTTCAGCCGAGGCGATCACCGATCGGGTGAATGACTGTAATTGCAAGCTCATAATCACGGCCGATGGCGGTTATCGTCGCGGTTCTGAGATCAAGCTTAAAGAGATCGTTGATGAAGCAGCCGAGAAATGTCCGAGCGTCGAGAACATCGTTGTCTTTCAGCGTACTCACTCAAAGATATCGATGAAACCCGGCCGCGACCATTGGTGGCATGAGCTCACGAAAACCGTCGATGCCGATTGCCCGGCCGAAGAGCTCGATTCCGAACATCCGCTGTTTATTCTCTACACCTCGGGCACAACCGGGAAGCCAAAGGGCATCCTGCACACGACGGGTGGTTATCTCACGCAAACTGCATATACCGCCAAAATCGTTTTCGACCTCAAGGACGACGATATCTTTTGGTGCACCGCCGACATCGGCTGGGTGACCGGTCACAGCTACGTCGTGTACGGACCGCTTGCAAATGGCGCGACCGTGTTTATGTACGAAGGCGCACCGACTTTTCCGGACTTCGATCGTTTCTGGGACATTATAGAACGACATAAGATCAACATCTTTTATACAGCGCCGACCGCGATCCGCGCGTTCATCAAATGGGGTGAGCAGTATCCGCTCAAGCACGATCTATCGAGTTTGCGTCTGCTCGGCACGGTCGGCGAACCGATCAATCCGGAGGCGTGGATGTGGTATCACCAGATTATCGGTAAAGGTAAATGTCCGGTCGTCGACACTTGGTGGCAGACCGAGACAGGGGCGATCATGATCTCGCCGCTGCCGGGCGCGACGCCGACCGTTCCGGGAACCGCGACCCGTCCGATCCCGGGGATTCTGCTCGACATTGTCACTAAAGCCGGTAAATCTGTTCCGGCAAACGAAGGCGGGTACCTTGTAGCAACCCACCCGTGGCCGTCGATGCTGCGAACGCTTTGGGGCGATGACGATCGTTACAAGCAAGCTTACTGGTCCGAAATTCCGGGGTTTTATTTCGCGGGTGACGGAGCCCGCCGCGATGAGCACGGTTATTACTGGATAATGGGCCGCGTTGATGACGTCATCAATGTAAGCGGCCATCGCCTTGGCACCGCCGAAATAGAATCAGCTCTCGTCTCGCACGAAGCCGTCGCCGAAGCGGCCGTTGTTGGCCGTCCGGACGAACTAAAGGGCCAAGCGATCGCGGCGTTTGTAACGCTTGAGGGTGGCCGAACCGGCAACGACGAATTGAAAGAAACGCTCCGAGCTCACGTCACCCACGAGATCGGCGCACTCGCAAAGCCCGATGACATCCGTTTCACTGATATGCTGCCAAAAACCCGCTCCGGGAAGATAATGCGGCGGCTATTACGTGAGCTTGCCTCAAGCGGCGAGGTGGTCGGCGATGTAACAACGCTTGAGGATTTTTCGGTTCTCGAAAAACTGCGTGAAGACGAAGAATAGTCGAGACGAAACATTATGGAAGACAATAATTTAGAAACAGCGACGCTAGCGGCCGGATGTTTTTGGTGCGTCGAGGCGGTATTTGACGATCTCGTCGGCGTTGAGGATGTTGTTTCCGGCTATTCCGGTGGACATACCGAAAATCCGACTTACCAACAGGTCTGCTCGGAAACCACCGGGCACGCTGAGGTTGTGCAGATAAGGTTTGACCCTGTCAGACTCTCGTTCGGTGACCTGCTACGCGTGTATTTCACGGTCCATGACCCAACAACTTTGAATCGTCAGGGCGGCGATGTCGGGACGTCGTACAGATCCGCCATCTTTTACCACTCGGACGCACAAAAACGCACTGCCGAGGATGTGATCGCTGAGATCGCTGCCGAGGGCATATATGAAAACCCGATCGTAACCGAGGTTACCGCGTTCGACAAATTCTGGCCGGCCGAAGATTACCACCAAGAGTATTTTGCCAACAATCCGAACCAGCCGTATTGCGCCGCGGTCGTCGCGCCGAAGGTAGCAAAATTTCGTCAAAAGTTTGTAGGCAAACTTAAACGCTAAATTCGAATCAAAGTGCGACGTTGCCGTGAGTTGGTAGTTTCGACAGATGCGGAGCAATTGGTGCGAGGACTCTGCGTTAACAGCTGATTGACTCAGATTGACGTGTTTGATATTGTCTTCGATATCAATACTCCGTTGTGGCGTCGCTCCGCTTCACCGCACAAAAACTGTTAGGTAACATTGTACCGATCCATTCAAGGTCGGGTTTCTTGCGTATATTAATTTTCCTAAATCAAAATGAAAATATCAAAAATCTTATCGCGTCGCAGCATAGCGGCATTAACCTTTGTCGCGATCTCTATAGTTTTCTTCGCGGCCATATCACCATCATTTCGCTCTAGCGCTCAAAAGCAAGATCTATCTTATGACTTTGCTCCAGCGGCAGGC
>Ga0209798_10001198_pt1 | contig 15782 bp, 13 predicted proteins | sample DOMMetBare3Fresh_FD_187475 | JGI IMG/M metagenome (GOLD analysis project Ga0209798, IMG submission 187475) | Wetland sediment microbial communities from St. Louis River estuary, USA, under dissolved organic matter induced mercury methylation -... | ecosystem: Environmental > Aquatic >...
CAGGATCCTACGCTTCCAGGGTGCTTTCAAGTCGCGGTAGATGGCCTCTGCGATGCTGGTGGCAATTAACGACACCGAGGCACGCTGGAAGCGTGCGGTCCCAGGATTCTGCGCTTCCAGACTGCCTCAAGTTACGCCTCCATTCTCCGTACAGATGCAAGGTGCGTCTTGCGCCAGACGAACAAAATCACAAACCGTCTCGTATAGTCCCGCAGAGGTTCATCAACTATGCGCGATCCTATGCTGGCCGGTATTCTTAGTTTATTAATTCCCGGAGTTGGGCAAATCTACAATGGCCGCGTCTTAATCGGGATTGTTTGGTTACTCGTGACCGGAGTTTCCTGGATTGGCTCGGCGGGCATGCTCGGCTGGATCGTCCATCTCATTTCCGCCTGGTGCGCCTACAGCTACGCCAAGGACCACCCGATTCGCGTGTAAGGGTCGCTATGCTGTTGGCAAAGTCGCTATGCTGCTGGCAAATTAGAACAGCGGTTTGGAAATATGCTCATGAATGATTAACCAGCGCGGACCACGTTTCTCCCAGACGATGGTGTGCCTACAGTCAAGCTCCAAAACAGAACCGTCTTTTTGTTTGCCTGATAAATGAAACGTCAGGGTCGTCAAGGCCATCTTCCCATTGCGCCTCGACTTCACGTCGTTATTGGGCTTGAGGCTGAGACTGATGAAGCCTGGGCCCACGCTCTTCTTGAAGCTGTCGCTATAATCCTGCCAGTTGCCGTATTTCAGCGGGGCGATATCAAAAAAGATCAGGTCCGCATCCTGCGCCTACATTGCAGCCACGTTGTCCGGATTGAGCGTATTCCAGGCCGCATAGTAACGCCTTACCAGCTCAGTAAAATCGTCAGCTCCTTTCTGCTGCGCCCCTCCCGGGACGTAAAGGGCAGCGATTAAGATCGCCAGGGCAATTAATCGTCGTTTCATGCCAAACCTCCTGTGGTGAAGTGCTGCCCCTGGGGTTCACCGTGGTCGCGCGGGTTTTTTGACGGGTGGCAGGGCCGGTGGAATGTCTCCATCGTCGGTAATCGCGGTCTGCACCACCTGTCTTAGCTTCGGAGCCCCGCCACGCAGCGCCGGCGGGAGTTTCGGGGCCGAAACCTTGACCGTGGCGATCGCATCGTTGCGCTTCAGGATTGCGCCGCCTCGTCCCGCCACCCAAAAATTCGCGCCGCCGCGGTAGACCACTGAAAACAACGATGAACTGGTAAGTGTCGGCTGCACTTCCCATGTTTCACCGGCGTCTTTGCTGCGCAGGATTTTGCCGTGCTCGCCGGTTACCACCACGTCGTCGCGACTGGCGGTGGCGACGGCAAAGAGGTTTGAGGTTACGTCGCTTTCAACGTCCTTCCAGGTTGCGCCGCCGTCGTCCGTGCGCAGAATGACGCCCTTCTCGCCGACTGCGTAACCTCGCAGTCCATCGGCAAAAGCGAGCGCATAGAGCCATTCTTTCAAGTTGCGATCAATGCGCTTCCAATTCTCACCGCCATCTTCTGTGCGCAAAATGGTCCCGTTCGAGCCCACCGCAACACCGTGCTTATCGTCAGTGAAGTGCACGTCTTCGAGCCAACTGAAAGTGTTCGCAAGCTGTGCCTGCCAGGTTTGTCCAGCGTCTTCAGTGTGCAGAATCAAACCCCGCGCGCCAACAATCCAGCCTCGCTCATGAGTAGGAAACTCGACGTCCAGTAGTTCCTCCGGGGCTTCAATCCTGACCTGCTCCCAGGTAACGCCACCGTTGAGAGAATGCAGCACGGTGCCGCGATCACCCACCACCCAGCCTTCCTGTTCGTTAAGGAAGTCTATCGAATTCAGACGTGCCGTAGTTCCCGATGGCCGCGCGGTCCAACGCTTCCCCCCCGAACTGGTGAAGAGAATCTTGCCGCGCGAGCCCACTGCCCAGCCGTGAGAGTTGTCAAGGAAGAAAATGTGCGCCAGATCTTCACGCCCGCCTTCGGTCAAACGGCGCCAGGAAAGGCCGCCGTCGTCGGAACGAACGACCAGTCCATCGCTGCCCGCGGCCCAGCCCGTCAGTTCATCGGCAAAATAAACAGTCACCAGCCGCGGATTTGTTCGCACGTTGACAGGCAGCCAGATCTTGCCGCCGTCACCAGTGGTCAGGACGACGCCGCTGTCACCTGCGGCCCACCCATGGTTGGGGTCGCTGAAAAAGACGGACAACAGATCCGTTGTCTGCAGCGAATTGATCAGCGTCCAACTCGTCCCGCCGTCTTCTGTTTGCAGGATCGTACCGGCGTAGCCCACGGCTACCGCCGTTTGCGCGCCAGTAAACATGACGTCCGTGAGGACGTTGTCAGTCTGATTCTGGCCGAACCACTGAGCGCCGCCATCGTTGGTGGTCAACAATGTTCCTCGTGCGCCGACTGCAATGCCGGATTTTCGGCTGCTAAAAGAAACAGCAAAGAGGTGAAGAGAGGTATGGCTCTCCTGTTTTTTCCAGCTCAGGCCGCCATCGGTGGTGGTGACGATACATCCGAAAGTGCCGACGGCCCAGCCCACCAGCGGAGCATCGGGAGCAAATGTTACCGCAAACAAGTGATCTTTAACGTCAGTTTTGCGCTGTATCCAACGCTCACCACCGTTCGTGGTTACTATCACCAGCCCGTTGGCCCCGACGGCAACTGCCCGTGCCTTGTCTTTGACGTAGAGTCCGTAGAGAGTCGTGTTCGCCGCCGAGGTTTGTTCTTTCCATGCAAACCCCCCATTGTCTGTGTGCAGGATCGCAGAATCGGCGCCTACCGCCCACCCGTGACGCTTATCTTTGGCAAAGCGAATCGCATTAATCAAATTGCCCTGCGGGCGCGGGTTTTGCCATTCCCAACCTCGCAGATCCTGTTGCGCCACGACCAAATGGCGGTCACCAGACGCGTTTGGCAGTACGAGCAATGATAGCCCGAGGCAGATACCAAGGAAGCGTCGGGTCGAGGCGGCATTGGAGATGACTTCTGACACAGCTGTTAGTGAAGGGATTATCGTTCGAGACCTTCCGGTGACCTGGCGAATGAATGGGTGGATTATAAGGGGGAGAGGGCGGGAAAGCGAATAATGACGGGGATCTTATTCAATCGTCCCAACGCTATCGGCTGCGGCGCGCAGAACCTTTTCCTCGACGCGCCCAACTTTGGCGATGGTGCGGGCGGCGAGATCGGCTGCCTCCTGAATCACGTGGCCGGCATGGCCTTCGATCCACTCCCAGGTAATCTGGTGTGGGCCGGCAGCCTTGTCCAAACGCTCCCACCAGGCGTGGTTAGTCTTGCGGCGAAACCGCCCGCTCATCGTTTCGATTACATAGCGCGAATCAGAGTGCAGGTGGACGCGACAAGGTTCACGCAGGCTTTCCAGAGCGATGGCAGCGGCGGCCACCTCTGCCTGTTGATTGGTTGCCGAACCAAGGTATTCGCCAAAGGCGCGCCATAAACCGCGATAGCCTAACAAGGCCACGGCGGCCGCTCGAGTTTCAGCGCGCCCGTTCCCCAGGCTCGATCCGTCGCAATAAACCGTCACTTCCTTCATTTCAAACAAGTGTTTAGCGCCGACTTCAGTCGGGTTTTAGTTCCCGGTCCCAATTCGCTACCAAAGATCCTTCAGAGTCAGCCTGGCGTCAGCATTCTTCCAGGCCAGTTCGTACTCCCTTTGGACCAGGGCGGCGGAGTTGTCCTTCTTCTGTGCTTTCAAACTTTCCATCAGGCCGAACAGCGACCGCCCGTTGCGTTTGTTCCTTTCCAGATCAGCCCGGAAGACTTGTTCCGCGGCGGTGAAGTCTCCATTCCTGAGCAAAGCGCCGCCAAGCATTTCGCGCACCGGCAGGAACCACGTCTGCGGCTCGTCGTAGGCGAGCGAGTCCTCAAGCTCGACGCCCTGACGCAGTAGTTCGATTGTGCCCTTGCTGTCACCTTTGGCGGAAGATATCCGCGCCGACAACACGGCCGCGCCAATGCTCATCACGTGGCTGGCGGGATTCAGGCCGAAAGTAGCGTCTGCCGGGATCCGGTTGACTGCCTGAACGAACGATTGTTTTTGTTCTTCGGCGAGCGCCACATTACCGGTAGCGGCGTACGCCATACCGCGCGCGAAATGAAAGATCGCGGTCAGCCCAATGAATGCCCGATCCGGCTGCGGCATTTTCTGAATCTCATCCCAGCGGTTGAAATGTACCAAGATGAGCGGCGTCACCGTCATGAAGCCTTCCAGCATGGGCATCTCTTTCAGCGCTGGCCCAACATTTCCATCGAGCTGCCTGGCAGCGTTCAATGACTCGATTCGGCGACCCTCCATCGCCTGCGCGATGGCCAGGAAGTGCAGGTTGTGGCTGTAATACATCAACGGGTAAATCCCCTGCGCGCCGTTTTTTTCCATGTAGGCACGGTCGGCAGCTGCTGCCTCGCGATTGCTTTGGGCGGCGCTCTCATAGTCGCCGGTTCGCTGATAGATGTGGGCCGGCATGTGCACGAGATGGCCGGCGGCCGGCATCAGGTGGCCCAGTTTGGGTGCATAGGCGAGGGCGCGCTCCGGGTTGGGCGAGGCCTCGACCGTGTGGATATAGTAATGGATGGCACCGGGATGATTGGGATTGCGACGCAGTACCGACTCCAGAATAGCTACGATTTCTTCGGTGCCCGGCGCGGGTTTGCCGTCCGCTGTCCAAAGCTTCCAGGGACGCAGATCCATTGCCGCTTCCGCATAGAGAACAGCCGCATCCAGATCGTCCGGATACTTTTTGGCCAGGTCACTCATGGCCTGCTTGTATTCTGCGTCCAGCTTTTTTAAATCGGCCTGGGGATCAATTGAATATCGTTTGCCGAGAGCTTCGATGTAGGCGCGCTCGTTCTCGGAAGCGCCGGCGGCGAGGGCCTCAGCCCTTTGCACGGCTTCGTAAGCAGCTTTCTCGCGGGCAGGATCGACATCGAGATTGATGTTTGGTCCCAGCGCCAGCGCCTCGCCCCAATGGGCCATCGCTAACTTAGGATCCAACTCCGCGGCGCGCTTGAATGAGCGCACGGCCTCGTCGTGGTTGAAAGCATAGACCAGTGCCAGGCCCTGGTCGAACCAACGTTGAGCATCGGCACTCGTGGTCGTCACCGCATGATGGACCGCGCCCAACCCCGAAATTAACTCCGGCGCCTTTTGATCCATCTTCATCCCTGAGTGCTGAGCCAGGGCAGAGGAGCCGGCGCAAAAAAGCAAGGCAATCGTTAAAATCAGAGGAAGACGCATTTCAAATACCTCCTTGTTGTACTTAATATCTGATCCAAGACCTGCAGCGCTCCCTTTTTATTCCCACGTCCGGTACTTGATCAAAAAATTCTATGTCCGGAGGCGCGGAATGCTAACGAAGGCAAATGTTTCGCTACTCATTTACTTTCAGCACCGCCAGAAAAGCCTCCTGCGGGATCTCCACGCGTCCGACCTTCTTCATGCGCTTTTTGCCTTCCTTCTGTTTCTCGAGCAGCTTTCGTTTGCGCGAGATGTCGCCTCCATAACATTTGGCGATTACGTTCTTCCCCAGGGCTTTGACCGTTTCGCGGGCGATCACCTTGTTGCCGATCGCCGCCTGAATTGGCACTTCAAATAGTTGACGTGGGATCAACTGCTTCATCTTCTCGGTAAGCACGCGTCCTTTGGCCTGGGCCGTGTCCCGATGCAGAATCAGCGAGAGGGCATCGACAGGCTCGCCGGCCACCAGCACGTCAAGTTTCACCAGGTCGCTTTCCCAATAGCCCGACAGGTTGTAATCCAGCGAGGCATAACCGCGCGAGACTGACTTCAGGCGATCGTAAAAGTCCATCACAATCTCGTTCAAAGGCAATTCATAGGTGAGCATCACGCGATTTGCGGCGATGTATTCAAACCCTTTCTGCACGCCGCGCTTCTCTTCCAGTAGCGGCAGGATGCCGCCCAGGTAATCATCCGGCGTGAGAATGACGGCGTGGATAACCGGCTCTTCTATTTTGCTGATGCGCCCGGGGTCGGGCATTTTGGCCGGCGAGTCGATCTCACTAACTACTCCATCCGTAGTCGTTACCACATAGCGTACGCTGGGTGCGGTGGTAATGAGTTCCAGATTGAACTCACGTTCCAAACGCTCCTGCACAATCTCCATGTGCAGCAGGCCGAGAAAGCCACAGCGAAATCCAAACCCCAGCGCCGTTGACGATTCCGGCTCGTAAAAAAACGAAGCGTCATTCAAACGCAATCGATCCAGCGCATCGCGCAGTTCTTCGTATTGATTGGTATCAGTCGGATAGAGACCGGCGAAAACCATCGGCTTGATTTCCTGAAATCCGGGAAACGGCTCGGTCGTCGGCCGGGCAGCTTCGGTAATCGTATCGCCGATTTGAACGTCGGCAACTTCTTTAATCGAGGCGGTGAGAAACCCGACTTCGCCGACGCTCAGTTCGCCGATGGGTGTGGGCCGCGGCCGATTCACGCCCAGCGTCTCGACCTGGTAATCGCGACCAGTGTTGAAGAAACGGATCTTCATGCCCGGCCGAATCACGCCGTCAATCACACGGAACAAGACAATCACGCCGCGATAAGAGTCGTACCAGGAATCAAAGATCAATGCTTTCAGCGGAGCGGCCGCGTCGCCCTTCGGTGGCGGCACGTCACGGACGATAGCTTCCAGCACTTCATGCACGCCAGCCCCGGTTTTTGCACTGGTAAAGACGGCATTGTGCGTTTCCAGGCCGATGAGGTGTTCAATCTGTTCGACCGCCCGGTCCGGTTCGGCCCCCGGCAGATCGATTTTGTTGATGACGGGGATTAGTTCGAGATTATGCTCAAGCGCCAGGTAGGTATTGGCGAGCGTCTGCGCCTCGACTCCCTGAGAGGCATCAACCACCAGCAGTGCGCCCTCGCAGGCGGACAATGAACGCGATACTTCGTAAGTAAAGTCGACGTGTCCGGGGGTATCGATCAGATTGAGCAGATACAACTGGCCGTCGTCGCCGGTGTAATCCAGACGCACCGCATGCGACTTGATGGTAATGCCGCGTTCGCGCTCGAGGTCCATGTTATCCAGTATTTGCTCGGACATGTCGCGCCCGGTGACGGCGCCCGTGAGCTCAAGCAGGCGATCGGCGAGCGTGGACTTGCCATGATCGATGTGCGCGATGATCGAGAAATTGCGGATGCGGTCTGAATTCATTTGAAGCCGGTCAGTAGTCAAGTAGTCAATCGATGAGCGGCAAAAGCAAATAACATTTGGGCCACTGACAACTGACTGCCCTTGAAAATAACAAAACGGGCGCGAAACAGCACGCGCCCATTCAGAGTAGACTTCGCGGCGGCTTTAACTGCGTGCAGCCCTGGCCTTTATATGGCCAGCGCTAAGCAGTCCAAACAACAGAGATTTTCAGCGCTCCTTTCATGAGTGGAACGCAATGCGATTCCTCGTCACGGTTCCAGGTGGGCATCAACATAAGCTCGGGCTGTCTCAGGCGTGCTCACCGAAGCTATGAAAGAAGTGTTTTCAACTGCCCAGGACACGTGATCCTTAAGAAACTGCTCGTAATCAGCAGCCGGAGTGCCATCGCTCTTGAACAATCCGATCTTTTTAAGGACCTTCTGCATTAGCTCGCCATCCTTAGTCATGCTGGCGGCTTGAAACATCTTGTGCCTGTCATCATCAGACATGGAGGACAGGGAATCGTTCGCGTCAGTGTTCTCGCTTTTGCTCTCATTCGAGTTTTGATTCAGATTCGAATTTGTATTGAAGTTGAAATTGACCCCCCGCTCGGGCCGTGGCGGGACCTGTTGCGACTTCCAGTAAAAAAAACCTCCCACGCCGATGGCGATCACGATCAACCCGAGACAGCCCACGGCCCCACACCCCACTGCGATCTTCTGATTATTGGTCATTAATTATCCCCTCTTTCGCTGCGTTTTAAATTCCGTACTGAACTAGCGCCGCGCCTTCATCCAGACAATACAGCGTTCCAAATGAGCTCGCATATTCTTTGCCGAGTCATGATGAATATGGCCATGGCCAGGCAGCAACCACTCAAAATCATAGCTCAGCAGTTTTTCCATGGACCGAATTTGGTCGTCCCAGGAATACCGCGATATGAAGCGGCTGGCGAAAGACAATCGAAGCATCGCCAGCATCCCTGAACACTTCGGGCGCCAGCTGCCGACAAGTGTCACAGTCGATACAGGACGAATCAACAAAGAAGTCTCCGGGTACGTTTCCCGCCAGGCGCTTTTCGATGTTTGCCATCTTTTGCAGTCTTGCTCAAGATAATGGAGCAAGCAGGGTGAAAGGTTCAAGCGGGTAACGAGTTCGAGCTGCGGCTTGTTGCTCGACTTCAGCTCCCCTGCGCTCGTCGGACACTTGGCTTGCGTGTCTGCTCGCGCGCGCTTAAGATTTCGCGAACTTCAAGCAAAGATTTCATTATTCAGGGAGACACTCAATGCAAACTCGTTACCTTCTTTCGATCCGGTCTGTCGTCGTGGCCATCCTGGCTCTGGGTCTAAGCCCCGCTCCAGCCCTAACACAGACGGTCAAGTCGGTTGAGATTGCATCAGGGCAGACAGAATACGAGGTCGGTCAGCAGGTGAAGTTTTCGGCCGTGGCTAAAGACGAATCCGGAAAGACCTTAGCCGAAAAGCCGGCACGCTGGAGCGCGTCGCCGTTCGATTTGGCAGCCATTGACGAAGCCGGCACCGCCAGTTTTTATCAGCCAGGCGAAGTAACCATTGGAGTGGTAATTGGTGGTAAACCACGTTTCACTAAAATCAAAGTCAAACCGGCGCCAGTGAAAACTGTCGTCATTGATCCCGTCTCAGCCCCACTCGTGGTTGGTGGCACGATGCCTCTCAAGGCAACCGCTCACATATTCAATGGCGATCCCCGTTCCGATGTTCGTATTTCCTGGAGCTCAGACACACCCGCCATTGCGACTGTCGATGCTGCCGGAATAGTCAGCGGCATCGCACCCGGAACTGCAACCTTGCGCGCGAGAACCGGTGAGGCTGGTGGGACCGTCAATATTAAGGTGGTAAGTAACACGCTCACTGGGTTGAAGCTGGAGCCGGCCTCGAGCTCCGTGCGCACAGGCGATGTCATCCGTTTTAAGGCAGTTGCTGCCGGCGCGGATGGCGAATTCACTCCGCGTTGGGGAGTGAGCGGCGCCGGGGCCGAGCTTGATCAGGATGGGGCCTTCGTGGCTGAAACTCCCGGGACATATCTGGTTACCGCGAGTATCGGTGATCGGACCGCGACTGCTTCGGTAATGGTGCAGCCGCGCAACGTTGAACGATCCTTGGAAGTTATCGGGCGCGTTTCGCTTAAAGATGCGCAGGGAGCCGAGCAGTGGATTATCGGCAACTATGCTTATTTTTCAACCATCTCGGATCACTTTCTGGTGTACGACGTTTCCGATCCGGCGCATCCGAAACTCACCGACACCGTCAAGGTCGATGCGCGACTGATTAATGACATCAGCACCACCCCTGATGGCCGAACTCTCGTTATCTCGCGCGAAGAGGCTTCAAATCGCAAGAATGGCATTGCGTTTTATGACACTTCGGATCCGGCCCATCCTAAATTGATTTCGGAGTATACGGCGACCGTTACGGGGGGCGTCCACAGTGCTTTTGTCGCTGGTCATTATGTTTATCTGACCGACGATACAACCGGGTCCATGCGCGTGATCGACTTCGCCGATGTAAAGCATCCCAGGGAGGTCGCCCGCTGGGAAGTGAAGAATGAAGTCGCCAACACCATCAGGTCAGGAGAATTGGAGACAGTTCATGGACGCTATCTACACGATCTGCAGGTAAAGGATGGGCTGGCCTATCTTGCTTACTGGCGTGATGGTCTAATCATTCTGGATGTGGGCAAGGGAATAAAGGGCGGCAGTCCGGAGCATCCGCAGCTTGTAAGCCAGCTCCACTTCAATCACAACGAATTGTACGGCAACGGCTGGCTGGCCGGGACGCACTCGGTCTTTCGCTATAAGGATTATGTATTCGTGGGGGATGAAGTTTTTCCCGCGACGTTTGACATAAGCTCTCGTTCGCGGATTCCAGTGCGCGGGACTACGCATGTGATTGATGTTTCCGATATTGCTCACCCGCGCAAGGTTGCCGAGTATCCGGTCCCCGAAGGCGGAGCACATAACATGTGGGTCGAGGACGACGTCCTCTTCATGGGCTATTACAGTGGGGGCGGACGCGTGCTGGACGTATCCGGTGAACTGCGGGGTGATCTCTATCGGCAGGGACGCGAGATAGGACGACTTTGGACGGGCGACGCGGCCGGCTTTCGTCCGAACCTGCCCTTCTGTTGGGGCGCGCAGCCACACCAGGGAATGATTTATTTCAATGACGTAAACTCCGGTCTATGGATTGTGAAGCTCGGCGAGTTGATCGACAAGGGCTCAACGACCGCGCCAGGCAAGTAACTGGGATTCCCTGGGACCGCATGCATCCTGCGTGCCGGCCACGCGCGACACCGACTTCTGCAAAGTGAGCAAATGCAAATTGAGCTAAGAATATCCGGTTGCGGACTCGGCCACCCTGCTTGCCGGCCACGCCTGGCCTCAAAGATCATACTCGTTAATCAACCGGTGTAGATACGAGCGACTGATTCCCAGCCGTTTGGCGGCGTTGACCTTGTTGCCGTTTTCGCTTTTCAAGGCGTTGCGTATCAGGTTGCGCTTGAGAGCTGCGACGGCTCCTTCGAGCGTGGTTTCGTCAGCAATGCTGGCATCGGGCAGCGTTTTTAGCATCTTATCCGGCAGAAAATCCAGTCCCAGGACAGAACCGCTACTCAGTACTACCAATCGCTCCATCAGGTTCTCCAACTCGCGCACATTGCCGGGCCAGTGATAATCCTGCAGGGCTTCGAGCAGTGCTGGAGCGAGATCACAGTTCGGTCGCCCATGTTTGTCAGCCGCCTTGGCGGCGAAATGAGCAGCCAGCACGGGAATGTCTTCCTGCCGTTCGCGCAAGGGCGGCAGCGCGAGCGGCACAACGTTCAAGCGATAAAAGAGATCGCGACGAAAAGTGCCGGCCTCGACGGCCTGCTCGAGATCGGTATTGCTGGCGGCGATCAGACGGATATCAACCATCAGGGTGCGCGTGCCACCCACGCGCTCGAAAGCACGTTCCTGCAGCACGCGTAGCAGCTTGACCTGAACCGGAAGTGTGAGTTCACCAATCTCGTCGAGAAACAGCGTCCCACCATCCGCCAGTTCAAATCTTCCTTTACGCATTTGCCGCGCGTCGGTAAAGGAGCCCTTTTCGTGACCAAACAGTTCCGACTCGATTAGCGACTCCGGCAGAGCCGCGCAACTAACGGCGATAAACGGCCCTTCTGAGCGCGGGCTCTCTTCATGAATGGCCTGGGCCAACATCTCTTTTCCGGTGCCGTTCTCGCCGATCAAAAGGACCGTGGCACTGGTGGTGGCGACGGCGCGAGCTTGTTGCAGAATTCTTTCCAGCGAAGGGCTGGTGCCCACCAGATGGGAAAAACCGTGACCGGAAGAGGCACTGCGCAAGCGCATGATTTCCCGCTCCAGCCTTCGCACCCGGGCTGCCTGTTTCGTCAGATGCAGCACTTCGCCGCTGTCAAGAGGCTTTTCCAGAAAACAGTAAGCACCGCGTTTCACTGCTTCGAGCGCGGCGTGCTTGGAGTTGCTTCCCGTGATCACTACCACTGGAACCGGAGGTCGTTCGCGCCGCGCAGCTTCGATAATGGCCAAGCCCTCGGACAGGTCGCCCACATGGGGCGGCAAATGAAGGTCGCTGAGAATTACCTCGACTGGCTCGCGCCCCAACAGATTCATCGCCTCAGATCGCGAGCTCGCCTCGATGACCCGATAGTCTTCACTGAGCGCCCAGAACAGGCCGCGCCGCACACTTACGTCATCTTCAACTATCAGGACAGTTGGTTTGTTGCCGGCTTGTATACCCATAAGTTGCTTTCAACAGGAGGTTCGCCGCCAGTTCTCGCCGCTCAGAAATCAACGTGTGAAGTTCGACCAACAGCAACTAAAGATCAGCTGGTCCAGGACTGCTGCCTGACGCCTTGAGCGGTGCCGATGCTAGCACGACGCGGAAAGTAGTGCCATAGCCTATCCTGGAGTCAACCTCGATCACTCCGTTATTGGCCCTGACCACTTCACGGCAGGTGTAGAGCCCAAGACCAACGCCGCGATCTTTGGTGGTTGCAAAAGGCCGAAACAGCTTGTCGCGCATGAACTCAGGAGTCATGCCAGGGCCAGTGTCCGCGATACTGAAAAAAACCTTGCCCTGGCCGGCAGGTCCAGCTTCGATGGTGAGCTTGCCACCTGCGTCGGCCATCGCTTCAATCGCGTTGAGCAACAAGTTCTCCATCACTTTTTCAATCCGCTCAATATCAACCACAGCCGGCAGCGACTCCGGTAGCTTGATCTCGACCTCGTATAAGCCGCGAACGGGATCGACGATCTGAGCCAACACGCGCTCCAGAAACGGAATCAGATCAGTGGGACGCGGCACCTTGAATTCGCCGCTCAGTGTATTTACCGGATGGCTGAGTCGCGACACGATCTGCCGCAATTTATCGGTGGCCAGGGTCAGCGCCTGCAGGGCGTCGGCCCGAAACTCCGCATTATCAAAATGCCGCTCCATATTACCGACCATCAGTGACAGACCCTCAATCGCATTTTTTAGATCGTGAGTCAGCAGGGCTGATAACTTAATGAAGGATTCAAACTGGCGCGCCTCGGCTTCCCGGGACAATTGTTCGCGCAAACGCTCAGTTACCAGGTTGACACCGTCGGCGAGCGGGCGCATATCGTCACTCGATGGGGCCTCGACGCGCTGGTTCAAATTGCCTCCAGCGATAGCTGCCACGCTTTCCGCGACTCGCTCAAAGCGTTGGGTCTTCCTGCCAAAGTATGAGGTCAAGAGGAGAGCTGCTCCCAATCCAAGGAGGATTGCCAGGGCAATTCCGATAAGACCTGCGCTGCGCGCCGGCTGCATGATTTGCGAATAGTTGCGAGCTACGACCAGCGTCAGGCCCGCTTCAATCGGGGACGATGCGACCAGCCAGGTCTCACCGTCAGCAGAGCCAAACTCTGCCCTGCCTCTCTCTTGACCCGTGGATAGGTTCTGCGCCAGTGGAGCAAAGCCGGGAATCGCAATGCTCAGCGGTTGCTGTCGGAGGGCTTCATTGCGGTGGTAGACAATCTTTCCTGTAGAATCCAGCACCAGCAAGCGACGCGACCCGGCGTCCATCAGTCTACCGCCCTCCTCGGTTGCTAATAGCAACTGATCAAGCCTCATATCCGCGAGCAGCACACCCCGCGGCGATGTCGGACCCGGTACGGGTGTTAAGTAAATAGGAACGCTGCAGCGCCGCACATCGCCAAAGGTGACATGGGCGAAAATTGAACAACGCGGCGGCGAGTCAGTCTGGCGCGACCAGACACTTTCCTCCGGTTCCATGGTTCCGGGAATAAGATTACTGCTGCGAAAAGTGCGGGCCGTGACCAGCGAGTAGGATCCCTGGCTCAGAAACAGCAGGTGTTTGTCAGGATCGAAACAAGCGATGTCCCCGTAATATGCGGGCAGATTTGAAATAGCATTCCTGGCCGAAGCAGCAGCTTCATCGTCAATACCAGCCTTAGTTACGCCCGGAGACTGCTCTGCCAGGCCGGAGGAGCGAGACTGGCCGGCGGCACGAAGATAATTGCGAAGCGGCCCCCTGGCCAGCGCCGTCAGCTCGAGTCCGCGCTCACCCACCAGCATTTCATAGTGGTGGGCAGCTTCGAGCACTTCCTGATCGAGGTTGTTGCGGAGGATTGACTCAGCGTTTCTGATCCCCAGGACCAAATTGAGCAGGCTCAGCAAAAGCAGGGGTACTGTGCAAAGGACCGCAAAGGTGAGAAAGAATTTTGTTCGGCTAGGCAACTCGAGTTCTCCGCTATGAGCAGTTACCAGTGGTGAACAATTGCCGGACGGGCGGGCCAGCCCGTTGCGCTTACAGGCGCGAGATTACCGCTGCAAACTATACCGGCAGGCGTCCAAACTCTGCCAGCAGTGGCTGCAACGCAGCGAGGACTTGTGCGTGGGCGACGCCATTGGTCGCCAGCAGGCCGTTGCGATGCTGTAGTTCCACCGAATTGTAGGTAATGGCATTGCCAAAGAGATCGCTGAAAGAGCCACCGGCTTCATTGAGAATTATTTGTGGCGCGCAAGTGTCCCATTGCTTGGTGCGAGGCGACAGATGCACATAGAGATCGCATTGCTGTTCAATGATCAGCCCCACCTTGATACCGACCGAGCCTCGCTGGATTTCGTCTTTGACCCCAAAGGCCGTCACGACCCGATCCATTCGTGGACTGCGATGCGAGCGGCTGGCGGCCAGACGCATCAACGACAAGTTTTCCTGCGTCGAGACTCGCGCCCGTTTTGCTTTAGCGTTTGGACGTTCGATCCATGCGCCCTGATTGCGCACTGCACGATACAACAGATCCGGCAACGGCTGGTAAACCACACCGAGGACGGCGGCGCCTGCTTCTGCGAGGCCGATCTGCACCGCAAAGTCGCCATTGCCGTCTATAAATCCATTGGTGCCGTCCAGCGGATCGATCATCCAGACGCGACGCTTAGACAAGCGGCGTTCAGTATCTACCGACTCTTCCGCGAGAATACCGTCATCGGGAAAGTGCCGGTGGATCCCCGCCACAATCAGTTCATTCGCTATTGTGTCTGCGATGGTTACAGGCTCGCGATCTCCCAGTTCGTACTTTTGCAGCACCTCTATCGGTCGATCGTACAACTCGAGAATGGCAGCGCCGGCTTCGCGAGCCAGTTCCAAAGCAATACGTAGTTCGTGCTCGTAGGGCGATGAATGGTCCATCTGGTTAGATTGCACTGCCAGGCTGTCGGGCAACCTCGCGTACAATATCCAGTAACGCGTCGATGTCATCGCGAGTCGTACGGAAATTAGTGATGCAGGCGCGCAAGGCGAACTTGCCTTTAACGGTCGCACTGGATATGTAAGCCTCGCCACCGCGCTGCACAGCATGCATGATCCTCGTATTCAACTCGTCCAGTTCGGAATCGATCTGCCGAACCGCTTCTTCCTCGGAGGCTGACTCCAGTTTCGCGCGCATTGACGCGGGTAGATAGCGAAAGCAGCAAATACTCAACTCCACCGGGGCCAGCAATTGGAAATCAGCGGCGGCCGTAACCTGTTGCGCCAGGTACTGGGCCAGTGAAATATCTTCGCTAATTGCAGCGGCGATCTTTTGCGAGCCGAAGTAGCGCAGCGTCAGCCAGATCTTCAGCGCGCGAAAACGGCGCGACAGTTCGATGCCGCGGTCCCAGAAAGCAAAAGATTCATCAGCAGAATGTTCGTGGATCTTGATATAGTCAGCTTCATCTGCGCCAAATGCGGCGCGCGCTGCGAAATCGTCACGAAACAGCAGGCAACCGGCATCGAGTGGCGTGTACAACCACTTGTGACAATCGAGCGAGAGCGAGTCAGCGAGCTCGATCCCACGGAACAGCGGCCGCTTGGTTTGATCCATCGCGGCGAGTGCGCCGTAGGCCCCGTCCACGTGAAACCACAATCCAAATTCCTGCGCAACCGCGGCAATCTGGTCCAGATTGTCCACCGCCCCGGTATTCACCGACCCGGCGTTGGCCACAATGCAGAAGGGCTTGAAGTTCTTAGCCGCATCTTCCCTGATACGTTCGCGCAGGGCGCGGACGTCCAGGCGGAAACCGGCGTCCGAGGCGATTACCCGCAG
>Ga0209798_10001199_pt1 | contig 15763 bp, 6 predicted proteins | sample DOMMetBare3Fresh_FD_187475 | JGI IMG/M metagenome (GOLD analysis project Ga0209798, IMG submission 187475) | Wetland sediment microbial communities from St. Louis River estuary, USA, under dissolved organic matter induced mercury methylation -... | ecosystem: Environmental > Aquatic > Freshwater...
GTCGAGCGACGGCATGATCGGCGAGGAAGTCTACCGGTCCGACGATGGCGGGAAGACGTGGAAGAAGGCGAGCCCGGACAAGCAGAAGATCGGCGGCGGACCCGGGTACTACTACATGCAGATCCGCATCGATCCGAACGACGCCAACCTGGTCTACCTCGGTGGCAATGCGCGCGGCACTTGTTCGGATGCCATGAAAAAATCAACTGACGGTGGTGCGACATTTACCCGAGACGACAATGCCCTGCACGCCGACTCTCACTCGTTGTTTTTTGACACTTCCACGAGCCCGTCAACTATTTATGCAACAAACGATGGCGGAGTGTGGAAGCGAGCTTCAACGGCTGCCGCGGGAAGTGCCTGGACCAACCTAAATAACGCGCCTCTTAATACGCTCCAGTTCCAAAGCGTGGCGGTCCATCCCCTGGATCGAAATTTCACCATGGGCGGGACACAGGACAACGGCACAGAAGTGCAACAGACCACCCCGGGAAACTGGATCAGCGCCGAAGGCGGCGATGGGGGTTACGCACTGATAGACCAGGGCGCCACCAACACGACCAACGTTACGATGTATCACACCTTCTTCAATGCCACCGGATCGCAAATAGGGTTTGATAGGATCATCAATACCAGTTGCCTGGCGATCAAAAACTCGTGGCCTACACGTGGCGATTTCGGCGTCGCCGATCAATTGTCTTTGGCCTGTGACGGTACGCCTGACTTGCTCAATAACGGCATCAGCAGAACCGACAATGTACTCTTCTATGCACCGATGGCGCTGGGCCCGGGAACACCCAACACCGTCTATTTCGGTTCTGACCGGCTGTATCGGTCTACGGATCGGGGCGACCACATGAGCGTGGTCAGCCAGACCCCAATCTCCGGGACCTCGCCCGCCAGCACCATTGCCATCTCACCCCAGGATGATAACTATCGAGTGGTAGGGATGCAGAATGGCCAGGTCTGGGCAACCAGCACCGGATCTGCAACGCTGGTAAATCTTACTTCCGGCAGCTTTCCAGCTAACCCGAATGGCAGTACGACCAATAAATTTGTCGGCCGGGCAATCATTGATCCTAATAATAAGAACGTTGCCTACGTAACCTTCTCCTTCTTTGCTCCCGCTGGTCAGGGAGTCTGGAGAATCAATAATTTGGGTGCTGCTGCCGGGAGTTCGCCGGCCGTGGCAAGCTGGGCGGCGGTGGCTAGTGGTATCCCCAGTGTGCCCATCAATGCCTTTGCAGTCGATCCGCTGAACTCCAATCATCTGTATGCCGGCACCGATATCGGGGTATATTTTTCAGCCGATGCCGGCGCCAGCTGGAATCCCTACGGCACCGGTTTGCCTCGCAGCGCGGTGTTTGACCTTGCGATTCAGAACCCAAACCGACTGATCCGCATTGCCACGCACGGACGGGGTATGTGGGAGACTCCGGCCGTTCAAGGGGGCAGCCAGATTCAACTCTCTTCCTCGACCTATAACGTGGGCGAAGGCGATGGCAAGGTAATCATCACGGCGACCCGCAGCGGCGATACTTCCGGCACCTCTTCGGTGGATTTCGCCACCAGTAATGGCACGGCTTCACAGCGCACTGACTACATTGTGCGAACAGGCACTATGACCTTTACTGCCGGCGTGACCAGTAGGTCTTTTTCGGTTCCCATCATCGACGACGCTTATGCCGAACCGAGCGAGACTATTAACATCACTCTAAGCAACGCGGTCAATGCAGCCCAGGCTGATCCCAGCACTGCTGTGATTACTATTCTCGACAACGACGCCGCTGGACCCTCGCTTGCCCAGAAGCGTTTTGGCGCCTCTTTCGGAGGCGCAGAGGAGACCCCGCCCAACGCCTCCACTGGCAGCGGCCAGGGTTACGTCTTATTAAATGGCGCCGAGACGTCCGCGAATGTCAGTTTGCAGTTTATGAATCTCAGTAGCGCGGAAAGCGGCGCACATATCCATTCAGCTCCGGCCGGAGTGCCGGGCTCGATCATTTTCCCGCTGCCCACTACGAACCCGGTGACCGACACGGTCATCAATCCCACCATGCAACAGGTCGCGGATCTAAAAGCCAGCCTGCACTATATGAACATCCACAGCAACAACTTCCCGGGAGGGGAAATCCGCGGGCAGCTGCTGTGGAATCCAACCATGGAAGGCGCTTTCTTTGTGCGCCAGCACTACCTGGATTTCCTGGGGCGCGACCCCGACGCCGCCGGCCTTAGTTTCTGGATCGATCGCTTGAACTTGAACTGCACCTCCGGCGCACAATGCTTCCACGACAACACTATCGGTGTGTCCGACGCCTTCTTCTTTGAACCTGAGTTCCACCTGACGGCGGGTTTTGTCTTTCTTGTCTATCGCGCCGCCTACGGCAACACCCAGCCATTCCCTAATCCGGATGCGTCGAATGTGACAGAAGCGAACAAGTTGCCGGACTACACTGTGTTTACCTCCGACCGGGCGCGAGTGGTTGGCGGCGCCACCTTGCCGGCCGCGCAACTGGCCTTCGCCAATCTGCTGGTGACGCGAGCGGAGTTCACCAGCAGGTATGGCGCGGGTTTGAATACTGGAGCATTATTTGTGGACGCGATACTCGCCGCCATTCAGGCCAACGATAGTGTAAATCTGACCTCGCAACGTCAGGCGCTTATTGACCAGTACAACACGGCTGGCGGCGGCAACGCCGGACGCGGCCAGGTTATGTATTTACTGGGGCTGGATGATGCCGCCAACAACCCTATCAATAATCGCGCGTTTGTTAACGCCGAGTACAACCGACAGTTTGCTCTGACTTTGTACTTTGGCTATTTGCGCCGTAATCCGGACATCGGGGGCTTTCTGTTCTGGCAGAGCCAGATTAACTCGGCGCCCGTTGGCGACGTGCCCAAACAACAGGCGCTGGTTTGCTCATTTGTGTCTGCGCCTGAATATCAGTTGCGCTTCGGTCCCAATACGCCGCGCAATAATCGGGAGTGCCCGCAGTAGGGTCAAAACGGAATAACCAACAGCTGCGGGGGAACGCGGATCAGGCGGATCTAATTTTCTAAATTTTGATGCGCCTGGTCCGCCTCTCTCCACGGCTGTTTTTCTGTCCTCTCTACCTGCCAGGCTGCCTGAACTTAGCGATAAACGGCTTAGCTTGACGCCCCTGCATATCGCATGTTAGGTTGCGACTTCATTCACATGCGTGAATTTGAATCATAAATTTCGGCAGAGACCGGCACGGCCCTGCGTCTGATTTTCTAGTTGGAGACTGGATTGAGCTCGCCAGCCCTGGAACTAAAACGTACCCCTTTGAATGCGATGCATCGCAGTCTGGGCGGCCGCATGGTCGATTTTGGGGGCTGGGACATGCCGGTGCAGTATCCGGCGGGCACGGTCGAAGAGCATCTGCGCACTCGCACGCACGCAGGCCTTTTCGACGTCTCGCACATGGGTGAGATCGAGGTGCGCGGCCGCGAGGCAATCTCGTTCGTTAATCGTCTCACGTCCAATGATGTATCAAAATTAAGCGATGGCCAGGCACAGTACTCCGCGCTAACTACGCCGCTGGGGACTGTTGTCGATGACTTGCTGGTCTATCGCTTGGCCGCGGACCACCTGTTGCTCGTGGTAAATGCTGGAACGACCGAAAAAGATTGGGAGTGGATTAAGTCACACTGGCAAGGCGATGCGGTTGAACTGCGTAATCTGAGCAGCGAGTACTGTCAGATTGCAGTTCAGGGGCCCGCTGCTGCCGCTCTCCTGCAGTCCCTGACGACTTTGCCGCTCGATGTGATCAAGTACTACTATTTTCGCGAAGGTACAGTTGACGATGTGCCGGCGCTCGTCTCGCGGACGGGTTACACCGGTGAAGATGGATTTGAGGTTTATGCCGCTGCAGATAAGGCCGAACAACTTTGGAAAAAGTTGCTTGACGCCGGCAATTTTGGCGCAGGGAACGGCATCCTGCCCTGCGGGCTGGCAGCACGAAACACACTACGGCTGGAAGCAGGGATGTCGCTGTATGGACACGAAATAGACGAAAGCACTACCCTCCTTGAAGCTAACCTCGGCTGGATATGTAAATTCAATAAAGGGGAGTTCGAGGGTCGGGCGGCGCTGGCCCAACAAAAGGAAGAGGGCGTGAAACGCCGGCTGGCGGGATTTGAGATGGTGGAACGCGGAATCGCTCGCGACGGCCAGGACGTGCTGGTCGAGGGCAAACCCGTCGGCAAGGTTACGTCCGGGAGCCCTGCTCCGTTCCTCAGGAAGAACATCGGCTTTGCCTACGTTCCGGTGCAATTCGCGAACGAAGGCCGGGAGATCCAAATTGACGTGCGCGGGCGGCCCATTGGCGCAAAAATCGTAAAGACCCCGTTCTATAAGCGCCAGAAGTAAAGTGCAGAAGCGAACCTGCGACTGGAACTGAATTCGACTTCGACTAAATAGGAGAACAAAACAACTCATGGCAAACGTTCCTGAGGAGCTTCATTACAGTAAAGACCACGAGTGGGTCCGTGTTGCCGGCAACATCGCCACCATCGGCATAACCGACTATGCGCAGAACTCTCTCGGTGATGTCGTCTACGTCGAAGTGTCAAAGTCTGGCGATGAATTGGCGGCTAACGAATCCTTCGGTTCAGTAGAGTCGGTCAAGGCCGTGTCCGAATTATTTACTCCCGTTTCCGGTGTTGTCACTGAGCAGAACGAGAGCCTTCAGGATGCGCCAGAGAAAGTTAACACCGACCCCTACGGCGACGGCTGGATGATCCGCGTCAAGATGGCCAGTCCCGGTGAAGTTGACAGCTTGCTGACCGCCGCCGAATACGAAGACTTTACGAAAGAAGAGACCGAGTAAACTTGCGCTACATTCCCAACTCGTCCGCAGAACGGGCCGAGATGCTAAAGCAGATCGGCCTGAACTCCGCCGCTGAACTATTCAACTCAATTCCTGAAGAACTAAGACTGAAAAGGCAGCTGGATACCCCCGATGCACTTTCAGAAATAGAACTGCTGAACGGATTTGAGCGCCTGGCAGCGCGTAATAGTGCCGCCTACAGAACCAGCTTTCTGGGCGCCGGCGTTTACGCGCACTATATTCCCACCGTCGTGGATCACCTGATCTCGCGCTCGGAGTTCTTCACCGCCTACACCCCTTATCAGCCGGAGATCTCCCAGGGAACCCTGCAGGTGATCTTTGAGTTTCAGACCCTCGTCTGCCAATTGACAGGGATGGAGGTGGCCAATGCCTCGATGTATGACGGCTCAACCGCGCTGGCTGAGGCTGTCTTAATGGCCGAGCGCGTCACCAACCGTTCCAAGGTGATTGCCTGCGGCGCTGTTCATCCGGAATACCTGGAAGTCGTTCGCACCTACGTACAACACGCGGGCATTGATTTTGAGCAGGTGAACTTCGATGCCGCCACCGGTCAGGTAGCAGCCGGGTTCGCCGCAGCACTCGACGAGAAAACTGCGGCGATTGTGGTGCAGTCACCAAACTTTTTTGGCTGCCTCGAAGATGTTTCCGCGCTCGCTGAAAAGGCGCATGCCGCGGGCGCTCTGCTGATCCTGGCAGTAACTGAAGCAGCCTCGCTGCCTTTGCTCAAGTCGCCGGGAGCCTCTGGGGCCGACATTGTCGTCGCCGAGGGTCAGTCGTTCGGGGTACCGCTTTCCTTCGGGGGACCATACGTCGGGTTGTTTGCCACGCGTGAAAAGTACGCGCGGCAAATTCCGGGACGCCTGGTCGGTGAAGCCTTTGATAAGCAGGGGCGGCGTGGATTTGTCTTGACGCTGGCCACCCGCGAACAACACATCAGGCGCGAGAAGGCCACTTCAAACATTTGCACGAATGAAGGATTGATCGCGCTGGCCGCGACCGTCTACCTGGAAACGATGGGCCGGCGCGGCTTGCAGGAAGTAGCCGGGCAGTGCGCGCAGAAGGCGGCTTATGCGGCGCAACGAATCTCTGAGATCGAAGGCTTTTCGCTTCCCTTCTCGGCGCCGCGGTTTAATGAATTTGTCGTGCGCGGACCGGGACACGCGAGCGACATCCTGCATCGCCTGGCGAAGGAGAATCAAATCAACGGTGGCCTCGCCTTAGTTCGTTATTTTCCAGAGCGCCCCAATGATTTTCTCGTTTGCGTAACAGAATTAAACTCGCGAGCTGAGATCGATGCGCTGGTTGCGGCACTGGACAACTGGCGCCAGCGATAATTTCGGAAAACCTCTTCAATGAACTCCACGAACATTACGAAAGTCACCACTCATATCAGCCATAACGAGTCGCTCATCTTCGAGCGTTCGCAACCGGGACGCATCGGCTATCGCCTGCCGCCGCTCGACGTTGACGAACGACCGCTCACAGAGATCATTCCCCGGGAATTTCAACGGGACGATGATTTGGAGGGCGTGCCGGAGGTTAGCGAAGTGGACGTCATTCGCCACTTCACCCGCATGTCTACCTGGAACTATTCAATCGATCTGGGCATGTACCCGCTGGGCTCATGCACCATGAAGTACAACTCGCGCTTGAATGAGAAGGTGGCGCGCATTGCCGGGTTCGCCAATCTTCATCCGCTGGCGAACGAGGCAGATGCCCAGGGTGCGCTGCAGGTCATCTATGAACTGCAGCAACATCTGGCCGAGATCACAGGCCTGCCCGGAGTCTCTTTACAGCCAGCCGCGGGCGCGCATGGTGAAATGACGGGCGTGATGATCATTCGCGCCTTCATTGATGCGCGTGACGGCGAGGGCGCGTCGGCTAATCGCCGCACCATGCTGATTCCGGATTCGGCACATGGCACAAATCCGGCATCGGCCCACTTGTCAGGCTTTTCCGTTAAGACTATTCGCTCGACGGCCGAAGGGTTTACAGATCTGGACCACTTGCGTGAACTTTGCAGCAAGGGCGATGTGGCGGGCTTGATGTTGACGAATCCCAACACGCTCGGCCTCTTCGAAAAAAACATCAAAGAGATTTGCCAAATCGTCCACGATGCGGGTGGTCTGGTGTACATGGATGGGGCCAATATGAACGCCCTGGTGGGAGTGGCCCGTCCGGGCGACATGGGTGTGGATGTAATTCACCTGAATCTGCACAAGACGTTTTCGACGCCGCACGGTGGCGGCGGCCCGGGCTGTGGACCGTGCTGTTGCACGAAAGCGCTTGAGCCCTTTTTGCCGGTGCCTCGAGTGGTCAAAGTTGAGGGTGGCGCTGCCGGCGCTGACCCGGTCTTCAGGCTGGATGCCAATCAGCCGCAGTCCATCGGCCGCGTCAAAGCGTTTTATGGAAACTACGGCATGATGTTGCGCGCGCTCGCTTACATTCAGACCCACGGCCACGATGGACTGAGAGAAGCGACCGAAGCGGCGGTGCTCAACGCGCGCTATATAGCGCACGCGCTGGTAAGCGATTACGACAAGCCTTTTGACGCTCCGCCCATGCATGAGGTCGTCTTCACCGACAAGCGGCAATCGCGCAAAGGCGCGCACACCCTCGATATTGCCAAGCGTCTGATCGATTACGGCTTTCACCCGATGACCATCTACTTCCCACTGATCGTTTCCGGGGCCATGCTGATTGAGCCGACCGAGTCGGTCGGTCACCAGGAACTCGATCAATTTATTGATGCCATGAGATCAATAGCGCGTGAGGCTATCGAGAATCCGGAACTGGTGCTGAACGCACCCCATTCGACCCGCATCGGCCGCCTGGATGAAGCCGCCGCCGCCCGCAAGCCCGTGCTGCGCTGGAAACCAAAAGCCAAAGCCGATGCCGCCTGAAGCCGGTTGACGGCGAAAGCGTCCGCCCCTTCAGGCCAGGTCACGGGTTAGGTAAGAATCCTCAGAACGGGTGCACTTACACCGAAGGTCTTCGCCAGAAGCTCGAAAGAATTTGCAAACCCTCTTTTGGTGTCAAATCTCCCTTCCTGACCTGAGACACTCTCCTTTCGTTCGCCTTCCTTCTTCAGCGCGCCGGCCTTTCTGCATCGTTAAGAGTCTTTTCGGTAACTGGCCTCTCTTGCTCCAACCCTCATTATTGCCCTCCTGCCTGGTTGACATCTGCGGACCATTGTTTACAAAGAAGTCAACTTCATCGCCGGCAATGGCTTGACACTTACTTCAAGGGGAGTCCTCAATTCCCCCGCAGAGACAAGTTAACTAAAGGGGGACTTCGACGACCCTTTGCTGAAGAGCCTCAAACTTGGACGCGCGCGCCAGTGGATTTCCGCCCAGACGCTACCGTGGACATCAAGCCAATCGGGGTGCACAGAAGTCGCGCGCCATTGCGCTCCGCCGCTTTCTCCGCCGCTCACTTCCTTCACCCTCTACAAATAAGGAGGCATCATATGAGCCTGAGCCAATCGAACCGTCTGGCTAATCTAAAGGCCGAGCATTTTGTCGTCTCGCGAGGCTTTCTCAACGCGACGAGACTTGTGGGTTTGTTCATCATCCTGCTACTGAGCTTGCTCGTCTGCATTCCCTCTCAGAGTCATTCGAATCGGACGGTGAGCAGCCCGGCCTTGCCCTTACAGGGTCACGACGTCCAGCGCACCGCGCGTCCGGCGCAAAAGCTAAGCCCGCCTGCGCTGCTGCCGGCGAGCGTCAGCACCAGCGTGGGTGATGTGGCAGTCGATGTGGGTGGCAACACGATCAAGAAACTCAATGGGGCAGACGGAACGGTTCTTTGGTCGGCCCCCATTAGCGGTGTAGGCTTCAACGAAGGCGCGCTTGCCGTGGATCAGCTCGACCTCGGCGTCTACACCGGAAATGGGAGCCATATCATCGGCGGCACGAGTACTGTCTATAAGTACACGGCCAGTGGCGCTCTCGCGTGGACCGACACGATCAGTCGGAGCGGCACGTGCAATTTTTATCGCGTGACTGCTGCGGCGGTCGATACGAGCAGCAGCATTCCTGGCGTCGTTTGGACACAGACAGGTTGCTACGGAGGGATAGCCAAGTCCGATCGCTCCACCGGAGCCCAACTATGGAGTGTGTACACGCTCGACATCGGGCGGCCGTCAATCGACCCCTCTAACGGGGACATATATGCCAACACCACCCAGAGCTGGAACCAGATCTATAAGGCCACCACGACGGGCAGCTTAACCTCTGCCGCTTCGTGTACCGGCTACACGGATCTGAATCCGGCGGACGGCATGTTGTATCGCGGTGGCGGGGGGTGCGGGCTCAACCTATCCCAATTGGACAAGAGCAATCTGGCGGTTCCGAACTGGACCATGGCGATTCCCGGCATCACCAGCTTTGACACACTGGCCGTTCAGCCGTGGAGCGGCGGTTACGTCTATGTCGGGAGCGTTGCTTCTTCCAAGATCGTCGTTGTCGACCCGGCCACGCAGACGGTGGTAACGAGCTTTACGACGGTACCTCTCGGCAACATCGCCGTGAATCCGGCGGGTGGGAACATCTATATAGCGAGTGGCAATTTTGTGTACGCGTATAGCCCGACCGGCACGCTCGTGTGGACCAGTCCCAACCAGGGCGGGCCGGTTTACAACGTCGCGGCGCCAATGGGCATCGTGGGAACCGCATCGACGCTGGGCAACTATCCGGATACGACGGTCGCCTTAGGCGCGAACGCCACCGTAACACCCGACGCCGCGCCCACTGATACGACCAGCATCAACGTCTCTTCATCGACGAACTTCAAGGGCAGGTTCTCTGCCGACCCGGCAACCGGTGTCGTGCGCGTGACGAACGCTCATCCGGCGGGCACTTACGCGGTGACGGTCACGGCCTTCAACGGTTCGGTAGTTAATACGACCAAGACTTTCACACTGACGGTGCAGACGGGCACGGCCTGTACGGGTATTTCAATCTTCACCAATGCCGCCGATGCGAGCGTGGGCTCTGGTCCCCAATCAGTGGCGATTGGAGACTTCAATGGCGACGGCAATCAGGACCTCGCCACTGCCAACTATAGTTCGAATAATAATGTGTCAATCCTGTTGGGGACGGGGACGGGCAGTTTCGGCGCGGCGACGAACTTCGGCGTCGGCAGTTATCCCTTCTCAGTAGCGGTCGGAGACTTCAATGGCGACGGCAAGCAAGACCTCGCCGTTGCCAATTCGGATTCAAGTAATGTGTCAATCCTGTTGGGGACGGGGACGGGCAGTTTCGGTGCGGCAACGAACTTCGCCGCCGGCAGTGGCGCCGTGTCAGTGGTGGTCGGCGATTTCAATGGCGACGGCAACCAGGACCTCGCCACTGCCAACACGACTTCAGATAGTTCACATTTTGTGTACGTCCTCCTGGGGACTGGGACGGGAAGTTTCGGCGCGGCGACCGATTTTGCCGTCGGCTATCGTCCTTCTTCAGTGGCAGTCGGCGATTTCAATGGCGACGGTAAACACGACCTCGCCGTTGCCAACGAGAGCTTCGCTTCAATGAGTGTGTCGATCCTGCTGGGGACGGGGACTGGGAATTTCGGCGCGGCGACGAACTTCGGCGTCGGCGGCGATCCCGTTTCAGTAGCGGTTGGCGATTTCAATGGCGACGGCCAGCAAGACCTCGTCACTGCCAACTATTGGACACGTAATCTGTCAATCCTCCTGGGAACGGGAACAGGCAGCTTTGGCGCGGCGACGGACCTCGGCGTCGGCGCCTATCCTAATTCATTAGCGGTAGGAGATTTCAATGGCGACGGCCAACAAGATCTCGCGACCGCCAAACCGGGTTCAAATTATGTCTCTATCCTCCTGGGGACGGGTACGGGGAGTTTTGGCGCGGCGACGGACTTGGCCGTCGGCAGTGGTCCTAACTCAGTGGCGGTCGGCGATTTCAATGGCGATGGCCGACAAGACCTGGCCGCTGCGAACAATGGCTCAAACAACGTCTCAATCCGCCTGGGAGCATGTAGTCTCCCGCCTACGATAGCAGCGACCACAGGCTTGTCACGACAACAGGGCTCGCCCGCAACTAATTCCCAAATCGCCACCGTCACTGACGACGGCGGCGATGACAGCGTTAGCGTTACCGTCACTTCCGCGAATCCCTCAAATGGCGTTAGCGTCTCAAATATCTTCAATACCGGCGGCAATATCACTGCGGACATCGTTGCGGATTGCACCGCGACAAACGCCGCCTTTACTTTGCAAGCAAGCGACGGGAGTTCGACTGCGGTTGATACTCTGAGTCTAACCGTCACAGCGAACACCGCCCCGACGCTGACTTATGCGAGTCCGCAAGCGGTTATCTTTGGTGGTTCGCTGAACCTCTCGCCGACATCAGCGAGTGACAACGGGACGATCACCAGCTACGTGGTGCAAGCGGGACACGGGTTGACGACCGCGCCGACGGTTGATGCCAGCGGCCTCGTGTCAATCACGAATGCGCAGCCAGCGGGCGCGCACACCATCACGATTCGCGCCACGGATAATTGCGGCGCCACCACCGATGTAGCCTTCACCTTGAATGTTGGCGCAGCGCCTACGTTTGCTATCGACGACGTAACGCATAACGAAGGCAATGCCGGGACTACTTCATACACGTTCACGGTGACCAGGGCGGGCAGCACGGCAATCAACTCTTCGGTGAACTTCCAGACTCAGGACGGAACGGCGACCACCGCCAACAACGACTACCAGGCGCAATCGGGCACGCTCACTTTCCTGCCTGTTGACACTACGAAGACGATCACGGTGCTCGTCAACGGCGATACAACGTTTGAGGCGAATGAAACTTTCACCGTGCACCTGTCGGCCGCGAGCGGCGCGACCATCAGCGGTGCCGACGGCACAGGCACCATCACCAACGACGACGTCGCACCAATCGTGGTCTCGCTACCAAGCAAACAGGACCCTCCGGGTGGACCAAGCATTATTCCCATCACAGTTGGCGATACGACGGGACAGGGCATTGGAGCCTATGACTTCGACATCAGCTTCGATCCTAGTGTATTGCAACCGCAGGCTACGCCATTCGACGCAACCGGCACCATGAGCGGCGGCTGGTCGATTAATTCGAACACAGCGACGCCCGGCCATCTGATGCTAAACGCTTTTGGCACCAGCGACCTGAGCGGTCAGGGAGTATTGCTCAACTTGAAGTTCAACGTCATTGGTGGTGGAGGATCAACGTCGCCCCTGACCTGGGAGATCTTTACCTTCAACGAAGGTACCCCTGTCGACACCGACGTCAACGGGGTCTTCACAGTTATGCCGGCTATCAGCGGTCATTTGAACTATCAGGACAGCATCATCGGGGCCAGAAACGTCACCATGACCCTGACAGGCACCGGCGGCTTTGTTACCCGAACAACGACCACGGACGTCAATGGTGACTATACTTTCGCGGGCGTACCGGTTGGCAATAACTATGTTGTCACGCCTTCGCGAACGGCTGAAGTGCATGACCTGAGCATTACCGCGTTTGATGCTTCCCAGGCGGCGCGGTTTGCGGCCCTGCTGATAACACTTAGCCCCAATAAACAGACAGCGGGCGATTCCAGCAACAACGGTGCGGTGACAGCGTTTGATGCATCGCAGATTGCGCGCTATCAGTTACAGATCGCCTCGCCCGGCAGCATTGCCGGAAGTTGGAAGTTTACGCCAGCGAGTCTGACCATCGACAATCTCACCGCCGACCAGACTAATCAGAACCTCACAGCGATATTGGTTGGTGATATCTCCGGAAACTGGACGCCCAGTGGGCCAGCTGGCCTTGCTAGTTCGCTGCCGGCGGTGAACATGCCGGTATCGCTGCCTGTGAAACAGGATCCACCCGGGGGTACCAGCATCCTATCCATCGCCGTTGGTGATACAACCGGCCAAATGATTGCTGCCTATGCCTTCGACATCAGCTTCGACCCGACTGTTTTGCAGCCGCAGGCAACACCATACGACGCCACCGGCACACTCAGCAACGGCTGGGCGATTACGCCAAATACCCTGATACCCGGCCATCTAATCCTCAATGCTTTCGGCACCAGTGACCTGAGTGGACAGGGGGTGCTGCTGAACCTGAAGTTCAACGTCGTCGGCGCACCGGGCTCTACGACACCTCTGACTTGGGTAAACTTCACTTTCAACGAAGGCACACCGGGTGATACGGACATCAATGGGTCGTTCACGACGGCAGCGCCGTCGGCGGCTGAGGCCGGCATCAGCGGCCGGATAATCGACGTTAATGGTCAGCCGGTAGCCGGCACGACGGTCACAGTGATGGGCGACGCGACCATTGTCCGGGCCATTACTGACCGCGACGGCTTCTACCGGGTTGAGGCTCTGGAAGCCAGTGGTTTCTATACCGTGACGCCTAATCGAGCAAACTATGTTTTTGCGCCGGCGAACCGTTCGTTTTCTTTAGTGGGGAACCGCACCGACGCCATGTTTACGGGCACACTCACTGCGCCCGCGGGCAATCCCCTGGAGAGTCCGGAGTTCTTTGTCCGGCAGCAGTATCTGGACTTCCTTGGCCGCGAGCCGGAACAAGGTGGTTTGGATTACTGGAGCGGTCAACTGCGAGCGTGCGGCAATGATGGAGAGTGCCTGCAGACGCACAGATTGGAAGTCAGCGCGGCCTTCTTCATCGCGCAAGAGTTTCAGGAATCAGGATTGTACATCTACGACATGTACGAAGGCGGGTTGGGCCGCCGGCCTGATCATGCGGAGTACACCTTGGACCACAGAATGGTAGAGGGAGGACCGCAACTGGAAGCCGACAAGGCTTCTTTTGCCACTAGTTTTGTGGCAGGGACCGAGTTCATAACACGGTATCCGCTAACCATGAGCGATGAAGTATTCGTGGATGCGCTGCTGCGCACGGCGCAACAGAGTTCCGGGCTCGATTTCAGCCGGTCACGAGCAGACCTCATCGCAATTTACAACAGCGGCAGTAGCTTAACGGAGAGCCGCAGTCTGGTGTTGCGTAGTGTGGTGGAGAGCACCCGGTTCAAACAGACGCAGTACAACGCGGCGTTTGTGTTGATGGAATACTACGGCTACCTGATGCGCAATCCTGACCGTGATGGATATGACTTCTGGCTGAATGTGCTTAATACCGGAGAGCGAAACAACTATCGCGGTATGGTGTGCTCGTTCATTACCAGTGCCGAATATCAGCGGCGCTTCAGCTCCATAGTCACGCGCAGTAACAGCGAGTGCGGGCGCTGACTCCACTCGGGTAGACGGCGTAAGGAATTAGCGACTTGCGCTGGTTTTAGCGGAAGGGGGGATTGCCGGGTTTGAATCTTAGGTGAGTCAGGCAGGCAGGATGCCTGCGGTCCCAGGGGAGGTCCCAGTGGCGGACACAGGGATGGTCAGCAGGGCCAGGCGCTTGACTACGCGACCCTGCATGATGTGCTCGGCGACGATTTCCGGAACATCGCAAGCCTGTACTTGCGCATACCAGACGCCGTCGGGATAGACCATCACGGCAGCGCCGATGGCGCAAAACCCAACCGATTCGCATTCGGTTAAGACCACGCTTCCCTGCGGGTTCTTGCCCTTCTTTTCCTTGCCAAAAAGTATCCCTCGCTGTTTCAACTCCTGCTCGAAAGCCTGTTTGACCGAGGCGCTGCCCCCTGCCGAACAGGACTTCCCGGTGCATACGAAGATGTGACAGCGAATGGGCGCACCCGCTACTGGGGCCAGTTCGCAAAGCTCCTCCCGATCTTCAATAAATGATTGTTTCGCCATAAATCGTCTTCTGATTAGCCTGAGCCGTTCGATCAAAGTCATCCTAGCATGAAATATCCCTGTGATTGCCAGCGGGGGGTCGAGACCCGCTGCGCTCGCCTGCGCTTACCTTGCCGGCCCGCACGGGCTATCCACGGCGCCTCTCAAGAGTCGGCTCTCTAACACATTAAGCTTTTGCTAGGCCTGAAATTAATCTGTAGAATACGAAATCGACGGGCGACTGCTCAGAGACCGCAACTGGATTTGAGCGGTCCCAAAGCGGGCGCCCGAAGTAATATTGCTTAGCTATCAGCCCTGGCATTTATGGCAACCGGCCTCGTAATTCACATCTCCTCAGGCGATGACAAGCACACGGAAGTGCTTACTAATGAGCACATCCGCATTGGCAGCAGCGATGATTGCGACCTTCGCCTACGCGCGTCCGACCTCCCGAAGCGGGACGATGGCAACAGCCTCTTACTGGGCCTGTCGCGCTCGAACGGGCATTATCGCGTAACCTATTTCGATCCCTCGCTGGTGCTGATCCACAACGGCACTCCCCTGCAGGCGGACGCAATTATTTCGGACGGCGATGAAGTGCACATCGAGCCGTCGAATCTGGCGCTGCAATTCTTTCCTATCCGCTCCTTACCGGCTATCGTTCCGGCCCCCGCGCACGAGACACACGTGGCCCCTTTTATTGAACAGGCGGCCATCGAGTCGGCTGCTACGGCCAGGCGGGACGATGCGAAGGTTTTCCTGCGCGAGTTCACCCGTGAACTGGTTCGCGAAATCAAAACCAGCACCAAGCTGGTTGCCCTGGCCATCGCTTTGTTACTGGTAGGCGGCCTGCTCTATATCGGCTTTGCTCTTTTCAAGGAGATTCAAACCAATCGACGCGTGATAGACGATCAGCGGGCGCAAATGAATGGGATGAAAGAGCAGGTCGCCAAGACCAACAAGCAACTCAGCGATATTGACGCCTCCAACAAGAGCATTCGCGACACCTTATCACCGGCGGTGAAGTTTTTCAGCGAGTATGGTAAAGGGGTCTGCCTGGTTTCGGGCACCTTCTATTACGTAGAGTCGGGCACAGGACGGCCGCTTCGCTATCCTGAAGCCCAGCTGAATG
>Ga0209798_10001200_pt1 | contig 15763 bp, 19 predicted proteins | sample DOMMetBare3Fresh_FD_187475 | JGI IMG/M metagenome (GOLD analysis project Ga0209798, IMG submission 187475) | Wetland sediment microbial communities from St. Louis River estuary, USA, under dissolved organic matter induced mercury methylation -... | ecosystem: Environmental > Aquatic >...
TGCGGCCGTCCTGGGCCGAGCGCCTCGGCGAGGACCACCTCGTGCGGCTCGATGCGCTCGCCGCCATTTCCGAGACGGCGCTGACCCGAAATGTCGCGATCGAGATCGCCGAGACCGGGCTGCCGACCACCTTCGTGCCCGGCCGCAATCTGGTGTTCTTCACCTTTGCGGGCGCGCTCGCCTATCGGCGCGGCTTGAGGCACATCGTCGCCGGCATGTGCGAGACCGATTTCTCCGGCTACCCCGATTGCCGCGACGACACCATCAAGGCGATGCAGCTTGCGCTCAATCTCGGCATGGAGCGTCGCTTTGTCATCCATACGCCGCTGATGTGGATCGACAAGGCGGCGACGTTTGCGCTCGGGCATGAGATCGGCGGCCAAGAGTTCGTCGATCTCCTGGTGGAGGACACCCACACCTGCTATCTGGGCGACCGCTCGCACCGCCATGCCTGGGGCTATGGCTGCGGGACCTGCCCAGCCTGCCGGCTGCGGGCGGACGGATTTGCCAAGTGGACGATGAAGTAGAGGGCGCCGCCATGATGCAAGCAAGCGAGCAGACCAACGACACCCGGCGCGTGGTTGAAGGACTCGTCTGCCTCGCCCTGTTCGGTGTCACCATCCCGGTTGCGAACTGGCTGATCGGCAATGTCGGGACGGTATGCGTGCCCAACGGTCCCTGCCTGATCCCGGTGATGCCGGGCTTGATGGCGCCGTCGGGCGTCACCATGATCGGGATTGCGCTGGTGCTGCGCGATCTGGTGCAGCGGCGGCTGGGCGTGGGCGTCGCGGTCGTTGCGATCACGGTCGGCGCCGCCTTGTCGTCGATCATCGCTCCGACTGCGCTGGTCATCGCGTCGACGGTGGCATTCCTGATGTCGGAATTCGCCGACCTTGCGGTCTACACGCCGCTCGCCCGCCGGCGCCTGGTCGCGGCCGTGGTCGCCTCCAGCATGGTCGGGCTGGTGGTCGACTCGATCGTCTTCCTGTGGCTGGCCTTCGGCTCGCTCGATTTCCTCCTGGGTCAGATCGTGGGCAAGGCCTGGATGGTGCTGGCGTCGATCCCGTTCGTGGCGTGGCTGCGCCGGCGCGACGAGCGCCTTGGCTTGGCGCCAGCGTAGAGTCCCATGTTCGTCCTGTCGAAGATTGCGGGCTTCTTCGCGATCCCGTCCAATCTCATCATCCTGCTCGGGATCGGCGGGGCACTGCTGCTGCGCACCCGGTTTGAGCGGGCCGGCTGGCGGGTCGTGATCGCCAGCCTGCTGCTGCTCGTGATCACGGGCCTCTCGCCGCTCGGTAATGTCCTCATCCTTCCGTTGGAGCAGCGCTTTCCGACCTGGGACGCCTCGCGCGGCGCGCCTGACGGCATCGTCGTGCTGGGCGGGGCGGTCACCGCCGACGTTGCGGCCGCGCGCAACGACGTGGCGCTCAACGAGGCGGCCGAGCGGATGACCGCCACGGTCGAGCTTGCGCTGCGCTATCCCGATGCCCGCATTATCTTTTCCGGCGGAGATGGCGGCCTCACCACCAGCGGCAACGAGTCCGAAGGCGCGCTGCGGCTGTTCGATCGGCTCGGACTGCCGCCCGGGCGGGTCGCGACCGAGAACCAGTCGCGCAACACGATCGAGAACGCACTCTTTACAATGCGGATCGCCGGACCAAAGCCCGGCGAGCGCTGGCTCCTGGTGACGTCGGCCTTCCACCTGCCGCGCGCGGTCGGCGCGTTCCGCAAGGTCGGCTTCCCGGTCGAAGCCTATCCGGTCGACTGGCGCACGCGCGGCACCGAAGACGTGCTGCATCCGTTTCCGACACTCGGCGAAGGATTGCGGCGCACCGACACAGCGGTGCGCGAATGGGCCGGCCTCGTCGTCTATTGGCTGAGCGGTCGATCGTCCGAATTGTTTCCAGGGCCTTCCGCGCGTAATTGCGACGATACGACTCCCAACGATCAATGTCGGCCGTGATGGACGATTGCGCTCCGCAACGAAGTGCGACTTTTTTGCATCGCTGGTTCTCTGAGTCTTTCGTTGGGTAAATCTGAGTCTTTCTTTTGGCAATGACGTGTGATTACATCTCGCTGCCGCTGTTCAGCGGTGCGCGGGCAGTATGCCAGCGCTGTGGAGGGAGTTTGTTCATGAGTACTCTCCGCTTGGCCCTGGCCGTGAGCCGGGTCACGTTAGAGCAATCGAAGATCTTTGCTTGGACGAGAGTCGTCACGGTCATTGTGGCGGCCACGACCATGGTGCTTGGCGCCTCGTTCGTGGCCGTGGCGATGAGCCTCGCCTAACGTGCCGAGGGGCTGTCGTACGCCAGCGTGGCGTCGTGCGGGCCGTCAGCGAGCACGCCGAGCGCATGCGCGTAACGACGGTGCGCTGGGACAGACGCGTGCAGGGGATTTTGGCGCGCCAGAAATGTGCCCGCCAGAAATTCGACCACCACACCAGAGATTTGGCCACTGCCCCGTTGAATAAGCCCGCGACGCAATGGCCCGTCAGGTTCGGGCGATGCCGCATTCGAACGCCTCATCAAAGCTCGAAGAGTGTGGTATTATATTACTGTCAGTGATTCGAGCCGCGCCCGTTCCGCGCGCATTTCCCGTGTCATCGCTGTAGGAGAAAGGATTACCCGATGCGGGTTGTCCGCACGGCCCTTGTTGCCTTGGTGGCAGCGGGATCGGCATGCGATCTTGCGCAGATCGGGCGATGGGCCGCCGCCGGCGTGACCGCGGCGGCGATTGCCGCCGCCGTGCTCTTTGCTTCATTGATTGCCGTGGCGCTGGGACTGGCCTGATCCTGACGGCTCAGGCGGGATCGCCGGCGACTGCGCGCAGTGAATCGGACGCGAACTGACGCCGCCAGATCACGACCACGACCGCAGCGGTGGTGGCCAGGAACACGATGGGGCCTGCGTACCACCCGAGATAGCCCAGCGCGAAGAAGAACGCGCGCTGGCCGTGGTTGAAGTGCCGGCCGGCTGTCGAGAATAGGTGCGCGGTGCGAGTCACATGCGTCTGCGCCTCGGCGCTTTCGACGGCGCTGGGTGTGGCGCCGAGCATGATGGCCACGTAGTTATAAAGCCGGTACGCCCAGGCAAACTTGAAGAAGGCGTAGATCAGGATCACGGCGAGCCCCACCGTCTTGGCCTCCCACTGCAGGCGCGAGGCGGACACACCCAGCGGCAGCGTTGTCGCCAAGGCGATCATGTCATCGCTCGAGCGCAGCAGTGTGAGCGCGCCGCCGATGGCGATGAGCGACGTCGAGGCGAAGAAGGCCGTGCCGTTCTGCAGCGGCGCCATGATCTGCATGTCGACCATGCGGTTGTCGCGCGCGAGCATGCGGCGCATCCACATCTCGCGGTAGCCGTTCATGCGGGAGTTGAGACCGAGCCGCCCGTGCGGCGTCCAATCGACCAGGATCGAGTAGCCGCCCCAGGCGCCGACGAAGCCCACCAGCGCGACCAGGTCGAGAATGGTGAATAGGGTCATCGCGGCCTCCTGCGCCCGCCCAAGGCTGGCCCTCGTGCGCGATCAAGTCTTGATAGGCGTGCCGATGCCCGCTATCGCACGCGCAGAAGGAGGCCGCTATGGCGTTCACCTTGGTTATCGGCAACAAAAATTACTCGTCCTGGTCGATGCGTCCTTGGATCGCGCTCAAGGTGGCGGGTATCCCGTTCGAGGACATTGTCATTCCGCTTTACGAGCCGGGCAGCAAGGAGCGCATCCTGCAGTTCTCGCCGGCCGGGAAGGTGCCGGTGCTGCTTGATGGCGACGTGCGCGTATGGGAGTCGCTTGCAATCATCGACTACCTCTCGGAGCGGTTTCCGCAGACGCGATTGTGGCCGGAAGCGGCAGCGGCGCGTGCGCATGCCCGCGCGATCGCAGCCGAGATGCATGCCGGCTTCGCCCCGCTGCGCCGTCACTGCCCGATGAACATGCGGCGGCCCGTGAGGACACGCGCGTTGCCGCCCGAGGTCGCGGCCGATGTCAGCCGCATCGAGGCGATCTGGACCGATTGCCGCACGCGCTTCGGCCAGGGCGGCCCGTTCCTGTTCGGCGCCTTCGGGGCGGCGGACGCCATGTACGCGCCGGTGGTATCGCGGCTGCACACCTACCGGATTGCGGTCGGGGCGGTGGCGGAAGCCTACAAGCAGGCCGTGATGGCGTTGCCGGCCTGGGCCGAGTGGCGCGCCGCGGCTATCCAGGAGACCTGGGTTATGCCTAACGCCGAAGTTGATTGGCCCGTGGTGCCGCGCGAATAAGGCGGCTGCGGCATTGCGGCCCAAAAAATGTCGCGGATGTGTATTGATTCCGGCACGGGGACGAAAAATATTGGCCGCGACCCCATACACCTTGATCTTACAGGCGCCCTTGCGGTGTTCGCGGAAGCGGGTCATAGAAACGGGATCAACTGCCTTAGTGTCGGGAGTTAGTGCTATGCGATGTCGCGTTATCGCCCTTTTTTCGGTTGCCTTTTTGGCCCTGGTTGGGGCCGGCCCGACGGCCGCCCAGGACAAGAAGGACGACGTCAAGGGTCTCTTTCTGTTGACCGACTACCCAGCGGTCACGCTGCGACCCGGGACCAACTCAACGATTAACCTCAGATTGCAGAACTACAATCTGCCGCCGGAAAGACTGGCGCTGTCTGTATCCGGAGCGCCCTCCGGCTGGACTGCGACGCTGATCGGCGGCGGACAGCCGATCGCGGCGGTGCTTCCGGCAACAAATTCCAGCGTCTCGTTCGAGCTGCGCGTCGATGTCCCGAAGGAGGCGCCGGTTGGCACCACCAGCCTGACCGTGAGCGCCAAGGGCGCGACCAGCGAGGTCACGCTGCCGGTCGAGGTGCGGCTGGCCACCGACCTGCCGGCCAAGTTGTCGGTCTCCCCGCAGCTCCCTGAGCTGCGCGGCACCTCCAAGTCGACGTTCGAATTCCAGCTCTCGATCAAGAACGAGAGCGGCAAGAAGGTGCTCGTCGGTCTCTCCTCGGACGTGCCGCAGAACTTCGACGGCACCTATACGGAGCAGTACGGCAGCCAGGAGCTCAACGCGCTGCCGCTTGACCCTGGCCAGTCCAAGGACGTCAAGTTGAAGGTGCGCCCGCCGAACACCGTCTCTGCCGGCAAGTACAAGGCCACCGCTCGCGCCACCGCCGATGACGCAGTCGTCACCACCGAGCTCGTGGTCGACATTACCGGCCAGCCGAAGATCGACATTTCCGGCCGTGAGGGCATTCTCAGCGCGAAGGCGTCCGCGGGGGTCGAGACCACGGTCCCGATCCTGATCATCAACACCGGCACCGCCGCAGCCGAGCAGGTGGAGTTGTCCGGCTCTGGTCCGAGCGGTTGGAAGGTCGAGTTCGAGCCGAAGGCGGTCGACCGCATCGCGCCCAACGAGAACAAGGAAGTTCAGGCGCGGATCACGCCCACCGTCAAGGCGATCGCGGGCGACTACGTGACCACTCTGCGCGCCAGCGCCCGTGGGGAATCGGCTTCCTCGACGTTCCGCGTGACCGTCGGCACCTCCACCCAGTGGGGGATCATCGGCGTGGCCATCATCGGGGCGGCGCTTCTGGTGCTGGTCGGTGCGGTGGCAAGGTTTGGACGGCGATGAGCGCGGACAACGTCATCGAAGTACAGGGCCTCACCAAGCGCTACGATGGGGTCGCTGTCGTCAAGGGGGTCTCGTTCTCGGTTGGGCGCGGCGAGATCTTCGGGCTGCTCGGCCCCAACGGAGCGGGCAAGACCACGACCATCCTGATGCTGCTCGGTCTGAGCGAGATCTCGGGCGGGCAGGCACGTGTCCTCGGCTATGATCCGGTGCGCGAACCGCTCGCGGTCAAGCGGCGGGTCGGTTACCTGCCGGACCAGGTCGGCTTCTATGACAACCTCTCAGCCTCCGACAATATGCGCTATACCGCGCGGCTGATGGGACTCGGTAGAGACGAGCGCGAAACAAAGATCGCGGAGTCCCTCGATCATGTCGGTCTGCACGACGTGGCCGATCGGCCGGTTGATACCTTCTCGCGCGGCATGCGCCAGCGGCTTGGGCTTGCCGAGATCCTGATGAAAGACGCCCAGATCGCGATTCTCGACGAGCCGACCTCCGGGCTTGATCCGCAGGCAACCGCTGAGCTCCTGCATATCATCCGCAACCTCAAGGACCGCAGCGTCAGCGTGCTGCTGTCGTCGCATCTGCTCGACCGCGTACAGAGCATCTGCGACCGGGTCGCCTTGTTCAACCAGGGCAACATTGCGCTGCTCGGCACCGTTGCCGAGCTTGGCCGCCAGGTATTGGGCATTGGCTACCACGTCGACCTGGAGGCCGAAGGCGAGGGCCTGACCGAGAAGCTCAAGACGGTGCCGGGCGTGCGGGCCGTCGAGGCCGCAGGCTCCAATCACGTGCGCATCTACGCCGAGCGCGACGTGCGCGCTGACGCGGCCGCAGCCGTGATCGCGGCAGGTGGCCGGCTGCTGCGGCTGTCGGTGGAAACGCCCAGTCTCGATCTGATCTACAGCCGCTATTTCGAGAATGAGTCGGGAGGACGCCATGCAGCGTGAAGGCTCAGCCCTCCACGGCCTTGGGGTCGTCATCCTCAAAGAGCTCAGCGACCATCTGACCAGCGTGCGCATGCGTGTGCTGGAATGGCTGGTCGTTCTGTTTGCGTTGGCCGCGCTCTACGGCGCGATCCAGCAGATCAGGGAAACGACGGCGGAGGATCCGTTCCTGTTCCTCAAGCTGTTCACGACCGCGCGTGAGCCGCTGCCGTTCACGTTCGTATCGTTCCTGAGCATCCTGGTTCCGCTGATTGCTATCGGCATGGGCTTTGATGCGGTGAACGGCGAGCACAATCGGCGTACGCTGTCGCGCATTCTGTCGCAGCCGATCTACCGCGATGCACTGCTGTTCGGGAAATTCCTCGCCGGCCTGTTCACGCTCTCGGTCAGTCTGATTGCGCTGTGGCTGCTCGTGATCGGACTGGGACTCTTCCTGCTCGGTCTGCCGCCGAATGGGGAAGAGCTGGCGCGGGCCTTCATCTTCCTGCTCGTGACCATCGCCTATGCAGGCGTGTGGCTTGCGCTGGCGATGCTGTTCTCGATCATATTCCGCTCGCCGGCGACGGCGGCCCTGGTGTCGCTGGGGCTTTGGCTGTTCCTGACCCTGATTTGGCCAGCCTTGGCGCCCGCGATCGTGATCGCGTTCGCGCCATCGAGCAACGAGGAGACATTGATCCTTGCCGCCCAATATCTCTCTCGGCTTTCGCCGAGCACGCTGTTCGGCGAGGTGGTGCTGGCAATCCTCAATCCGACCACGCGCTCGCTCGGGCCGATCTATCTCAGTCAGCTTCAGGGCGCGGTGCTCGGCGCCCCGATGCCGCTTGGCGAGAGCCTGATCATCGCCTGGCCGCAGATCGTGGGCCTGATCGCGGGCACGATCCTGCTGTTCGTGGCGGGCTACATCATCTTCCAGCGCCAGGAAGTGCGGGCGTAGCAGACACCGCGTAACAATCTTATGCTGGGAACTGGCGGCTCGCCGGTTCCCGGCATTTTGTTCGAATCGTGGAACCCCTATGCGCTGCCGACGTTCCTCCCACCGCAGAGGAGGAGTTGGCCATGCGCTATCGCGTTTTCAGCGGTCCGCCTGGGTCCGGCCCAGTGTCGCCATTGGAGAAAGAGCGGCTGCTGTTCAAGGAATTCGACACGCTGGATGGCGCTCTCGCCTGGGCGCGTCATCTCGATGAAAGCGGCAGGGTCGCGCTGTCGATTGATGGCGACGACGGGACGAGCCTGAGCAAACAGGATATCGCGGCTGCACTCGGTCACCCGGAAATCGCCGGCTTTCACAAAGCGACTTGAGATGTGGACGACGGTGCAGGCTCCTGATCAGCCTGCAATCTTTTTCCATCCGTCGCGGGCGAGTGCGACGACGCCATCGATATTCTTGGCGACCACGTCCCAATTGACCATCGGACGCGCCCCGGCTCCCGACTGCATGTCGACGAGATAGGCTCCGCCGATTGTGAGGGCACAGCCGAGGATCAACCCTAAGAAAACGCGCATGTGGCTCTCCAGCGATTACGGGCTTGGCGTTAGGGCATGAACGAGGCGCCATTGTGATAGGTCTCGGCGCGGGGAGGCCGCTTACCCCTATCATACCGGAGACGGCTTGCCTTTTTGGCATCTTACGCGGGCGCTAGCCTGCGTCTTGCGCATTTCACCTCGGCTTCGACGTTCATGGAAAACCCACCGGCGGTCGAGAAAACATGTGCAAGTCACTATAAAATCAAGGTTTTCCGGTTCAAATAACGAGCTTCCGGTAACCACCTATGGGCTCACTTGGTCGGAAGTTTTCCGCGCAATTCGTTATTTGGCTGCTATAATTTCATTTATAGGCCAAAATTGAGGGGCGCCGCGCGCAGCAAGAAAAGGTGGTTCGAATGTTAGAGAGTTCAGTCGTGAAGGAGCACAAGTTCCAGATCGGTCAGACAGTCTACTTCACGTCGCGTCCGGTTGGTCAAATGTCGACCGATAGTGCTTATCAGATCGTCAGGCTGCTGCCGTCGGATGGCGCCGACTATCAGTACCGCATCAAGAGCCCGGCCGAGGCATTCGAGCGCGTTGCCAAGGAGAGCCAACTTGAAGTCACGCGGCTCTAACTTGCATGTCTGTCTCTCTAGCGCTCAGGTTTAGAGTCGGCCACGTAGTACTCCAGTACTGATGCACAACCGCTTTCCGTAATTCCGTAAAGAGGGTATCCACAGGGCATCAGCCGCTCTCGCTGGCTCCATCCATTGCCATAATCCATAATTACTGATCTGCCGTCAGGCAGTGGGTGTCGGTGCGGCAGGTGGACGGGCGTCATGTCCGAGATCCTCGGACGTATTGCGGGAGTTGATCTGGCGACTGGGCTGCCCGGCCTGCCGGTGTGGACCGCGGGCGCAGCGGCTGCGTTGCTTGTTGTTGCTTGTGTGTTGTCATTCAGCCGTGCCGGCCGTGAGGGTCTGATCGGCGTGTCCGCACGCGTTGCGCTGGTGTTGATCGGAGCCGGCTCCGTCTTCATTGCACTTGCGGGATGGTCGAAAACCGATCTCGCCACTGAGCAGCGTGCGCTCGATGCGCGGGCTCAGGAATTGCTCATGCGTGCCGCTACGCCCGGCTCGGCGTTTGGGTGTCTCGATGCCCTCGCGGGCGAGGTCGTGGAATCGTCATGCGAGAAGGCGCTGTTCCAGACCCCCGAAGCGACGGCAGCGGCATTGTCCTACGTTTCCGCCCAGCTCAGCCTGCTCGCCGACGTCACGGTGCACGCGCGCCAGGCTGGGTCCGGCGTTCCCGTCGCGCTCGGCAACCTTCGCCGCTCGATCGAAAGCGACCGTTTTGGATTGGTTGCCCGCGTGCTTGCCGTCCGCGACGGTTGTACGCCTGACGCCTGTCCGGCGTTTGCGCTGCTTGCGGACAGCGGGCGCATCGCGATCAATCTGGCCGAGCGCAGCTACGAACTCCACGTTGCGCGTCATGCGACGGCGTGGCCGGCGAGCGCGAGGTCGCCGGTCGCCGTGGTCACCGGAGCCGGCGAGGGGGAGGCGCCGACCGCGTCGGCCGGACGCGCTGGCCTGTTCTTTCCGTCTGCCGCGTCGATCCCTCCGGTCACGATCATGAATGCGGAGCCGCCATTGCCCGCCGAAACCACCGGCTCGACGCCGCCTTCCGTTCCCAAGCAGGCGCCGACGCGCAGGCCGGCGCAGTCCGGCGCCGCCGCGCCGAGCGGCGGAAGCGGGCAGCCGGCGCGGCCGCCAATCGACCTCAACGCGACGACCCGCACGGGCCCGCCCGCTTTTGCTCCGCAATAATCGCGTTCACACTTGAGCTTTTGTGCACCAACATCGCCGCAATGACACTGCATCTCATTAAGCTTTGCGTGGGTTGTGACTCGGTCAAGGATCTGGAGGACTGGATCCGCGAGAAGCGCCGGCGCACCCGCGGCAAGAAGACCGAGCATCTGCACCGCACCCGCATGGTGCCCAAGCGGGCCGACGAGCTCGTTGACGGCGGCTCGCTCTACTGGGTGATCCGCGGCGAGCTGGCTTGCCGGCAGCGGCTCATCGCCGTGCGCCCCTATGTCGACAAGGGCGGCGTCGGGCAATGCCACCTTGTGCTCGAGCCCAAGGTCGTGCCGGTCCAGCCACGGCCGTGGCGGGCGTTTCAGGGCTGGCGCTATCTCGAAGCCAAGGAGGCGCCGCCCGATCTCGAGCGCGCAGCGCCAGGCGCCAAGGACATGCCGGAGGCGATGCGGCGCGAACTGCGGGAGCTCGGGTTGTTGTAGGCCGCGTGCATCTGCACGCGCTCTGAATGATGGACGTGTCAGCGCTGAGGCGCATCTTTCGAGGGCTCCGCGCATGTTGGCGGTGGCCGACACGCCGTCACGTGGTCACACCGCCACGTTGTCGATCAGGCGGGTGCGGCCGATCCGTGCCGCCACCAGCAGCCGCAACGGACCATCCGCCGCGCTCTCGACCTTGGCCAGGGTGGTGGCGTGGCGGGCTTCGAGATAGTCGAGCTGGAAGCCGGCCTGCTCGATCTCGGCGCCGCCGTCGTCGAGCACGCGCGCGATGCGGCCGCCGCGCGCAATGGCGGCGGCACAGTCCTTGAGCACGCGATAGAGCGTCGGCGCCGCCGCACGCTCCGGCGCCGAGAGATAGGCGTTGCGCGAGGACATGGCGAGGCCGTCGGCCTCGCGCACGATCGGCGCGCCCACGATCTTGACCGGCAGATCGAGATCGGCGGCGAGCCGCATGATGACCATGAGCTGCTGAAAGTCCTTCTCGCCGAACACCGCGACATTGGGCAGGCACTGGATCAGGAGCTTGCTGACCACGATTGCCACTCCGCCGAAGAAATGCGGCCGGAACGCATCCTCGAGGCCGACCTTGGCTGGCCCTTCCGGCACGATGCGGGTGGCAAAGCCGGGCGTGTACATTGTCTCGACTTCCGGCGCCCAGATCAGGCCGACGCCGGCCGCGGTCAGTGCCGCGACGTCGGCATCGAACGTGCGCGGATAGCTTGCAAAATCCTCGTTCGGCGCGAACTGCGCGGGATTGACGAAGATCGAGACGACCACGCGGCGCGCGCGCCGGCGTGCAAGCCGGACCAGGGCCAGATGACCGGCGTGCAGCGCCCCCATGGTCGGGACCAGCGCGACGGTGTCGCCGGCGCCGCGCCAGCGCGCGAGCGCGCGATGCAGCGCCGGGAGGGTGCGCACGATGCGCGGTCTTGGGGCCATGGAATGCTCTCTGTTGGTTACGATCGTCGTTGTTTGGTTAACAACCGTCTCGGCGGGCCGCAATGCGCCCGGGGGCGCGCCCTATAACACGCTTACGATTAATCATTAAGGCAGCGTATCGGCTGACATGCCTTGATTGTGCGGGCCCAGGGCCTAGGAATCCCACAGGCAAAGGAGATGTCTGTGTCGAGCGAGTCAAGTCCGCAACCGCCCGCGTCGGCGCACGTCATTGTGGTCGGGAGCCACAAGGACGGAGCGGGCAAGTCGACGATCGCGATGCATGTCGCGGTCGCGCTGTTGAATGGCGGACTGCGGGTCGCCACCATCGACCTCGACGCGCAGCACAAGAGCCTTACGCGTTACGTTGAGAACCGCCGGCTCGGCGCAGCGCAGAGCGATCTCACGCTGCCGACGCATCTGGTCAGCACGGGTGGCAGCAGGCTGTTGGTCGAGGATGAGGGGATCGAGTTCTTCAGCGTCGTCGATGCGGTCGCGTCCATCGCGGCGACCCATGATGTCATCGTGGTGGACACGCCGGCTTCGGACAGCGACCTGATCCGCTTCGTCCATTCGCTGGCGGATACGCTGATCACGCCGCTCGACGGTCGCCTCGATGCCGACGCGCATGGCAGCAATGACCCAGCGCTGCAGATTGTAGAGACCCAACACTACGGCGAGCTGGTGCAGGGCGCGCGCCAGCGTCGCAGTCGGGCTGATGGGAAGCCGATCGACTGGGTGGTTGTGCGCAACCGGCGCTCGAGCTCTGAATCGCGCGACGCCCGTCCGCCCGGTGCCGGCCTCAACGAGCTTGCGTCAAGCCTTGGCTTTCGCTGCGTCGAGGGACTTGCGGAACGCGCGGTCTATGGCGAGCTGTTCGCGCGCGGCCTGACGGTGCTCGACCGGCTGGATCAGGCCACGCTCGGCGCGCCGCCCAATCTCGCGCACGTCACCGCGCAACGGGAGGTCGCGGGCCTGATCGAAGGGCTCGCGCTTCCGATCGGCCGGACCCAATGGCCCTCACCGCCGATTGCGCCGTTTGGCGAACACGATCTGCTCAAGACCTGAATTGCCTGGCGCCCCATCAGCTTTGCTGCAACGGCTGAAGGACCTTCAAATCGCCGCCACTGGGCCGCTCGACTTGGGCAGCCGCTCGACTTGGGCATTGCGCGATGCCACCCTCGGGGCCACCTTAGGGACGGGCGGATCGACCGCCGTCACGACCGCTGCATTCGACAGCTGCATTCGAAACATGACCCGACGCCCGGACGACAAGAGCCTCGCCAACCCGGCCAAGAATCCGGCCAGGAATCCGGTCAAGAATCCGGCCGAGAATCCGTTTGAGAGCTCGGCCAAGACGCCGGCCACGACCTCCTCGCGCGCCGACATCGACGCCTTTCTGAGCGCGGTCAAGCGCCTGACGCCCGCGACGGCGGCGGGGCAGCGCGGCCGACTGATCTTTGCGCTCGATGCCACCATGAGCCGACAGCCGACGTGGGACACCGCCTGCCGGCTGCAGGCCGACATGTTCCGCGAGGCGGCATCGATCGGCGGGCTCGACGTGCAGCTTGTCTACTATCGCGGGCTCACAGAATGCCGGTCTTCGCCGTGGGTCTCGCAAGCCGATCGGTTGGCGGGCTTGATGGAGAGGATCGACTGCCGTGGCGGCCACACCCAGATCGGCAAGATCATCGCGCACGCAAGGCGTGAGACCGAGCGGACGAAAGTGCAGGCGCTGGTCTTCGTCGGCGATGCCATGGAGGAGAAGCTCGACGACCTCTGCCATTCCGCAGGCGAGCTGGGGCTGCTCGGCGTGCCGGCCTTCATGTTCCAGGAAGGTGACGATCCCATTGCCGAACAGGCGTTCCGTGAGGTGGCACGGCTGACGCGCGGGGCCTATTGCCGCTTCGATCCGGGTGCCGCGCACCAGCTCGGAGAATTGTTGCGGGCGGTGGCGGCCTATGCCGCCGGCGGCATGCGCGCGCTCGCCGACCTCTCGGCGCGTCATGATGCCGGCGCCATCAAGCTCATTCGGCAGATGAAGCAGTAATGAGCACGCTTCTCCTCGGCATCGTCGTGCTCGCGCTGCTGCTCGCGGCGAGCAAGTATCTGACCAAGATCAACCCGCGCACGCTTGCACCGGTGCTGAAGGCAGCCGGTGGCATCGGCGCGCTCGGGGCGGCTGCGTTCCTGGCGGCGCGCGGCCAGATCGGGCTCGCGCTCCCGCTCGGCCTCGCTGGCGCGAGCCTGCTCGGCTGGCTGCCCTTCGGTCCCGCCGGGGTGTTTCAGCGCTCGCAGAAGAGCCCCGGGCAGGCCTCGCGGGTGCGCTCAGCCTTCGTCGAGATGGAGCTCGATCACGACACGGGCGCGATGCGCGGGCGCATCCTGGCCGGCCCGCACGAGGGCGTCATGCTCGACGCGCTCGACGTGCCGACCCTGACCGGCTTTCTCCCCACGATCGACGAGGAGAGCCGCGCGCTACTGATGGCGTATCTCGACCGCCGGGAGCCCAGCTGGCGTGACCACGTGCAAGGTGATCCGGCAGCGGGGTTGGGCCGCTCGTCGTGGGGCTCCGGCAAAATGACGGAGGAGGAGGCCTACCAGATCCTTGGCCTGCATCCGGGCGCGAGTGCCGACGAGATCGGCCGCGCGCACCGCTCCCTCATGAAGAAACTGCATCCCGACCAAGGGGGGTCGACGTATCTTGCGGCCCGCGTGAATGAGGCCAAGGACGTTCTTCTCCGCCGCCATCGTTAGAAACTCCAACACAACACGTTACTCGACGGCTCTCGTTTCCCTATTTGACGCTCACTGCTCCGATCGACGTCAGTTCTTGATCGCTACACATTCGACGTCGTTACGTTTCAGAAACTTGCAGACCGCTTCCGCCTGATCCTTGTCGAGACCCGCAAAGCGGGCGCGATAGTAGGTGGCGCCGTCCTTGACGGTCGGCTCGGTGAATGGATCGGCTTCGGACAACAGCCGCAATGCCTTGATCTTCACCGTGCCGAGCCGCCGCTTGGCCTCGTCCTCATCCGGATAGGCGCCCACCTGGATGATCCAGCCGCCGCGCGCGCGCGGCTTGGCGGTTTGGGATGCCGCCGGGGTCTGGTCGGCCGGTGACGCCGCCATTGCGACGTTTGCGGGCAGTGTGCCGAGAACGCCGGGACGCGCTCCAGGCGGCGGCGGAGGCAGCGCCTCGCTCGCTGTGGCTGGCGTCCGCGCCGGTCCGCTCGGGCGCGGGAGGCCGGCGAATGGCGTCGGCGCAGCCGCCTGGGCCGCGTTGTTCCCCTTCACATTGAATGTCTTCACCATCACCGGCTGGATCGGATCGCTCGATCCAGGCGCCGCACGCGGCGCCGCGGTGGGCGGTGTCGCCGGCAGATCGAGGTGCACCGGCACGCTGCTCGCGCTCGCGAGGTCGAAGCGCTGGCCGCCGTCCTTCTCGGATCTTGCAGGCGTGTCAGCAGCGGCGGTGCGCTGAACGACGGGCGGCTCGGCCTTGGCGGTATCAATCTTGGAAGGGGCGGCTTCCGCGATGAGCGGGGCGGTCCGCTTGGTGGCGGCCGAGGCGACATGCTGGCTCAACAGTTCGCGCATGCGCGCGTCTCGGCTGCCCGCGCTCGATCCGCCCAACACCACCGCGACGACGTGGCGTTTGTCGCGCCGTACCGAGGTCACGAGATTGAAGCCGGAGGCGCGGGTGTAGCCGGTCTTGATGCCGTCCACGCCGTCGACACGGCCGAGCAGGCGATTGTGATTGCCAATCGTCTGACCGCGAAAGACGAAGGAGTGGGTCTGGAAGTACTTGTAGTAGGTCGGGAAGCGCTCCTGGATGGCGCGACCCAGGATCGCCTGGTCGCGCGCGGTAGTGACCTGCCTGTCGTCGGGCAATCCGGATGCGTTCTTGTAGACCGTCTTGGCCATGCCGAGCGCTTGCGCCTTGCGCGTCATCAGCCTGGCGAACTCTTCCTCGGATCCCGCCAGCGCCTCCGCCACCACCACGGCAGCATCGTTGGCGGAGCGGGTGACCATGCCCTTGATCGCATCCTCGACCGAGATGGTCTGGCCGTCCTCCAGGCCGAGCTTGGTCGGCGCCTGGTCTCCGGCGTGCTCAGATACCTTCAGCGGGCTGTCGAGCTTGAGCTTGCCGGCGTCCAGCCGCTCGAACAGCAGGTAGAGTGTCATGATCTTGGTCAGCGAGGCCGGATGACGCTGGGCATCGGGGCTGGCCGCATGCAGGACGGCGCCCGAGTTGGCGTCGACCACGATCGCCGCATAGGCCGGGCTGTAGCCGCTGTTGGACGCTTTGCGCCGACGAGCGTCGGCATTATCGCCCGACAAGGCGACGATCGATAGGGCAGCGACAAGGGAGCACACGCCCCAACGAAGCCCGCATGGGACCTCGCTACGCAAACAACCCATGAATTCCCCCGTCCTCAATCCCTGTTTAGTGCTCTCTCCCGAAGGCACTCGATTCTTGTTCTCTTAGTGGCCC
>Ga0209798_10001203_pt1 | contig 15715 bp, 12 predicted proteins | sample DOMMetBare3Fresh_FD_187475 | JGI IMG/M metagenome (GOLD analysis project Ga0209798, IMG submission 187475) | Wetland sediment microbial communities from St. Louis River estuary, USA, under dissolved organic matter induced mercury methylation -... | ecosystem: Environmental > Aquatic >...
GAATCCCTGGGGAGGATCAAAACAGGCGGCAACTCGTTCGAGAAAAACAAAACTTGGCAGAAAAACGAAATAATTGCCTTGCTGCAGGGTTGTAATCCGTGCGACCGCATCGGCTATCTTTTGATAGTTGCGCTCGCGCTGACTATAGCGGGTCGATACCTGGGGAATGATCAACAGTTTGCGCCGTTCCCTCGCAAAGGGGGTGCCAAATTCGGCGGTTTTCACCCGCTCACGATCCAGCCCGGAAAGGCGGATGTAATAGTCGAATGGTTTGAGTGTTGCCGAAAACCCGACCACCTGTTGATACTCCCGATAACAATCCTTCAGCATGGCCGAGGCATCGCAACAGGTGATCTTAAGCATGCCGCCGGTCGGAGCGGGATAAAAGGTCGTAAAGAATTCCGGCCGGTCGGGATCGCCGGCAAATTCCAACGCCTCCGTGAATTCCCCCCAGTAGTAACAGAGCCGCAAAATCGGATCCTGCTGCCCTAGCTCTTCCCCCGAGTCGAGATAGCGTGAGAGGAAAGCACTCAGCACGGCATGCTGTTCACGGAAAGGCTGCACAGGAGGATCTATCCGCCGAGGCTTGGAATCAGCGCCGGTCCGGCAGGCAGCCACGGCATGCAGACAACCGTCCAGCAGTCGCTCGGCCTCTCGACGGAAACGAGCGTGCAGATTGTGAAGATCGTCCCGCATTGTTTCCAGCAGCTGTGATGAAAGCGCCGGTGAGTAATACTCCATGCCACGCAGCGGCAGATTGTGGGCCTCGTCGATCACCAGATTCGGCTTGCCGCTCTGGTCAATCCCCATATCCGTCATGCGTCCCAAGGCCGAGCGCGGGGCAAACACATAATTGTAATCACAGATGATCACATCGGCCTGGCAGGCAGCGTCGATCTGCAACTCGAAGGGGCAGACCTGGTACTGTTCACCCAACTCACGAAACGTGCGGCGCTTCAGTTTTCTTTTCTTTGCCAACAGTTCCAGAACTCCCTGGCCGTACACCTTTCCATAGTAGTTGCGGGCATACTCGCAGTAGTCAGGATTGCACAACGGTTCGTTCTTGAAACAGATCTTGCTCTTGGCGGTGATCGAGAGAAATTTGAGTTTTACGCCGTTCTCCTGAAAACGAACGACCGCGTCCTCTGCCACGGAGTGCTGGCTGTTCTTGGGGGTTACATACACCACGTTCTGTCCCCGCTGCAACGCTTCCTTCAAAACGGGATAGAGCACACCGACCGTCTTTCCCAGGCCGGTGGGGGCCTGAATCAGCATCGGATGCTTCCCGGCCATGAAATGTTGTATAGTCTCGATCAGCTCGATCTGACCGGGGCGCGGGGTCGCAAAAGGAAAGCCAAGTCGCTCAGCTGACGTGCGCCGCCGGGCAGCACGCTTTTCTGCCTGCCGCGCTTCAAGCACCAGCTCGTCCAGGCGGAGTTCCAGCCACTGCTCGTAAAGCGGAATCTCCAGCAGCAGATCAAGATCAATGCTGTCACTGCTCCGGGATGAGGCGAGATGAAAGGAGAGGGCGGGGAGAACCTGATGCTCCCGCCAATAGAAGTAACCGTAGCTCAACAGTTGCAGCGTGTAGGGATGATCCATCGAACTGCCGGCCAGCCGTTGCGACAGCTCCCGGAGATTGGAGCTGGTCTTGATCTCCTCGATCCTGGGGGGATCGTGATCAAAGATCCCGTCCATTCTCCCGTCAATCCGGAACGCATAGCCGTCTCTTTCGAAGAGCGTGCTGACAGATACTTCTGCCTGGTAGGCTGGATCTGTCTTGGCGCGCTGTTTCTGCACACGAAGATGAATCTCCTGCCCATCGGCTGCCGCACGGCCATACCCCGAATACGTTTCCAGACTGCCGACCCGCGGCACGGGGAGTGCAAAATCACGCAGCGCTAGGGTAATCAGCTTGTTCACCGGTTACTTCACTCCCGCCTGCAGCAGGTAAGGGTAGATCATGTCGCTGATAATCCGGTACCCCTCTGCCACGGGATGGATACCGTCCCCCTGGTTGAGCGCCGGATCACCGGCTACCCCTTGCAGGAAAAAAGGGATCAGCATCAGGTCATGCTGTTTGGCAATGGCCGGGTAGATGGCGGCAAAGCGGGAGCCGTAGTCCCGCCCCATGCTGGTGACCATGCGCATGCCGGCCAGAATCACGATCACCCGTTGTTCCTTGAGCAACCGGACAGTTTGATCGATATTGCTTTGCGTCAGCTGCGGGTCGATTCCCCGCAGTCCGTCATTGGCTCCGGTTTCGAGAATCACGATATCCGGTTTCAGCTTGAGCACCCAGTTAACACGCGAGAGTGTGCCGCTGCTGGTCTCGCCGCTGATACCGGCATTCACAACCCGCCAGTTGATTCCCGCGGCCTGCAGTTTCTTTTCCAGTTGCGCCGGGTACCCCTCTGCTTCGTTGAGACCATACCCGGCGGTGAGGCTGTCGCCGACGGCAACGATGGTTCCCTTAACGACCGGCTGCTTGTTCGTTTCGGGTAGAGGCGGCGGACCCGGTTGACTGTTCCGCTCACATCCGCTGAGCAGCAAACAGAGCGACAGCGCCAGGAACGGCCAGCGCACTTTATTCAACATGGTTGTTCTCCCCCAAAATAAGTAATGGTAGTCTGCGGAATTTTGATCCACGAAGGACACGAAGTTTCACGAAGAATCGCAACGTTACTCGTCAACCTGATATTCACCCCAATGGTAATCACTGCGTGATCTTTAAGGTGTGTTTTTTCTTGGTGTCTCTTCGTGGACTTGGTGGATAACCGTTTTTGCAGGGTCATTCATCGGCCTGTTCCCGCAGGAATCGTGCCGGTTTTACCCGCAGGATCGAGAAAGAGGTTCCCAGTCCGACTGCGATGATCAGCAGAATCGCTGCCAGCGATATCAGCAGACTGAGGCCGGCGAAAGGGAGATAGCTGATCTTGAGGACAAAGTGGCAGATCCCCCAGCTGGCCGTCTGGGCAAGCAGCAGGGCGCTGCAAGAGCTGGCCATCCCCAGGCAGAGGTTTTCAGCTACCATGCATGCCAGAACGAACCGCTTCCGGGCGCCGAGAATCGTAACATAGACCGCCTCCCGTGTGCGGCTGTAGCGTGTGGCAAAAACGGAACTGACGATAATCAACACACCTGCCAGGACACTGAAGAAGGTGAAAAATCGTATGATCGTGGAGAGTTTTGCCATGATTCCGGCAAACAGCACTGCCGTTTCGGCCAGATTGATGAAGGTCACATTGGGGAAGCGGGCTACGATCCGGTTCTGGAGCGGGGCAATTTGCTGCTTGTCAATCCGCACGGCAGCGAACAGGGTCTGGGGGGCATCCTTGAGAACCTGCTCCGGAAAGACGAAGTAGAAGTACGGCTGCAGTGTCTCCCGGGAACTGGTCCGGACGCTGGAGATCCGCGCCTCCATGGGGAAACCCTGGATGCGGAACGTGATCATATCACCGATCCGCATATCCCGCATCTTCAGCACCGTGTCGAGCACCGACACCTGTGCTCCCTGGTAATCCTGGCGGAAGAGCCGCTTACCGGCAATTATCCGTTCATCATCCAGCAGTTGCTCCCGGTAGGTCAGGTTGAACTCCCGTCCCAGGTTGTCTTCCCGCTTTTGCCGTTCTTCTGCCTGGTTGACCGGAATACCATTCACGGCGATCACCGAGCCCCGCACGATCGGATAAAAGGTGGTGCTGATGCCGAGAGATTTGGCGAAAGCATCCTTCTGCCCCGGTTGGATGTCGATCATGAAAAGGTTGGGCGCCTTGGGGGGATACGATGTTATGAAGGCGTTATCCAGGTTTTTCTCCACCAGCGTGATGCAGAAGATCACGCTCAGCGATGCGGTCAGCGTTACCACGGTTGAGCGGGTGGCATTGCCGGGGCGGAAGAGTCCCCGCACTGCCTGGCGCATGACCAGGTTGCGCGGCTCTGTTCTTTTAAGCAGCAGCATGATCCCCTCTGCGACAAGCAGGGAAACGAGAATCAACACCCCGACGCCGAGCACAAAGTAGAGACCGGTTTTCACCTCGCGGATACGCCAGACGACCATAACCAGCAAAAAGAAGAGGGAGGCGCCGACCGTCAGCCAGGCCGGGGCTTTGCGGCTGCTACGCTGATCATCCTTGCCGAAGATGACCCTCGGTTTCAGCTCTTTGAGGCGATAGATCGGCAGAGCGGTGAAGAGCAGCACGACGATCAGGCCGAGGGTCAGCCCTTCAGCCACCGCATTGGCGGAGATGGTCAGTTCAAGTGAGTCGGGGAGTATCCCCCGGAACAGGGCCGGGAGAAAGATCTGCAGCAGAAAGCTCCCCCCCAGACCACAAACGGTTCCCAACAGACCGAGTAGCAAGGTCAGGGCGAGGTAATGCCGGAGAATATGGGCACTGCGCCCCCCCAGCGCTTTCATGATGGCGATGGTCGTTTCCTGTTCTTGCAACAGGGCGGTCAGGGTGCTCTGGATGCCGATCCCGGCCAGCAGCAGGGTAAAGATGCCGATCAGATTGAGAAAGAAGAGCAGGTTGTCGAAGAAACGCTTTACCCCCGAACCGGCCGTGCGGTAGGTCTCAACCCGCTCCCGGTCTTTGAATGCCGCGTGCCCCAGTTCTCCGGCCAGGCGATCGATACTCTGCTGATCACGCACCTTGGCAAGAATCAGATAGTTGACCCGGCTCCCCGTGCCGACCAGTTCCAGGCTTGCCAGATCCGCCGCTGAAATCATGATCCGCGGGCCAAGGGGAAACAGATTGACCGGCCGGTCAGGCTCGGAGATCAGAATATCCTGGATGGTCAGGCTGCTGCTCCCGATCCGCAGCCGGTCTCCCACCCGCAGCTGCAGACGATCGAGCAGCTGCTGTTCCACGATCACGTTGCCGGCTGTCAGCTGCTCGCTGAAGTTTCTCCCCGAGGCGAGCTTCACGCTGCCATAGAATGGGTAACCCGCTTCGACGATCTTCAGGTCGGCCAGCAACGACGCTTGATTGTCCATCCCCCGCACCACCGAGTAAAACTGATAAACGCGGGCGGTTTTGATCTGGTGAGACTGTTCTTTGGCTGCCACAGCCTGGGTGAGGGGAGGGGAGAAGGGGGAGTGGGAACGGATGATGATGTCCGCCGCATGAAGAACGCGGGCGTCCCGCAGCAGTGAGGAGTGGACGCTGCGGCTGAAGCTTCCCAGTGATACCAGGGTCACGACCGAAAGTGCCACGCAGAGCAGGAAAAGCGATGACTGGCGCAAGCTCCCGCGGATCTGGCGGAGCAGCAGGCGGGTGTTAAACATGGCTTGAGGGGGAGACAATCCTGCCGTCCCGGAGGGTGATCACCCGGTCGGCAGTTTGTGCGATTTCAAGGCTGTGGGTAACAAGAATCAAGCTGGTGCGCTGTTCCCGTTGCAGTTCCCGCAGCAATTCCAGAACAGCGCTGCCATTGGCCAGATCAAGATTGCCGGTCGGTTCGTCGGCGAACAGTATCCGCGGTTGGTTGACCAGGGCCCGGCAGATGGCGCAGCGCTGTTTTTCGCCACCGGAAAGCTGGTGGGGAAAACTGTTCCCACGGCCGGAAAGCCCGACCCGCTCCAGCAGTTGATCCGCTTTTTGGCGGGCCTGCCGGTCTCCCCTCAGTTCGGCCGGGAACATGATGTTCTCGCGTGCCGAGAGTGAAGGAATCAGGTGGAACGATTGAAAGACAAAGCCGAAGGTGTTGTTTCTGATTGGCGCCAGAGCATCTTCCGTGAAATCGGTGAAGTCGAGCTGGTCCAGCATGACCCGGCCGGTATCAGGACGATCCAGCCCCGAAAGGATTGACAGGAGCGTTGATTTGCCACTGCCGCTTTCACCCTTGATCACGAGAAATTCACCCTCTGCCACACTAAGGGAAACATCGTCCAGAACCGGTATGCTGCGATTGTCGATCGTATATGTTTTGGAAACGGATCGGGCTTCCAGGACAGACATGGCTACTCCTCCATTTGATCCGAATTGAGGCAATCCATCGGCCGGACGCCACGAACCAGTCACCATTCAGGTTGTTCGATGGTGGCCCGCCGCCGCAGTTCATCCCGCAGCTGGGAACTGATCACTTCCATGGGGAGCAGCGACTGTTTCCGCTCATAGATCCTGAACAGATGCAGCCCGCCGTCACCGGGAATAATCGGTGAGATCACACCGGGAGGCAGGTCCCGTGCCTCGGTCGGGATCGCCTCGTAGGGATATTCTTCATGATCGCCGATATGCCAGAGGGCGCCATCCAGCTGCATCCGGGCAAAGGCCGCCGGAATGGTTGACCCTGCCACCACCAGTTCCCGCAATTTTTCCAAGTTTTCCCGTCCGGCGATCCGTTCCTTGGCACCTTCGGCGTCCTTGAGCCAGGCGTGGTCGAGGATCAGGTCGCTACGGGGTTTGGCGACCTCGATCGCCAGCCCCTGGGCAACGGAAAGTTCCACAGCAGCCTGCGCCTCGGAGCTCCACGGTTCAGCCGGGAGTTTGATCCGCAATTCCGTTGCCGCTGTTTTGAGCAGCATCAGGTCAATCATCTCTCGCAACGCATCCTGATGCGGCAGCTGGTGGGCACCCAAATAGGCATCCAGTTCGGCATTGCTGATTGCTCTGCCATTGACCGTCGCCGCCGGAGGCTCTGGAGTTGCCGTGTCGTCCGCTGACGCAGGAATGGAGTTGAACATGGTTAACGATGCCAGCAAAGCTGTCACGAGATACATCTTCACTTGCCAAGCAAATCGGGGGGTGAGCATGTTCATGGCAGTACCTCCGTTGTTTCAGGTTTTAATGTATCCTGTTGGTATTATAGTTTATCTTCCCATTTGCATCCGCTGCGCTTGATGCTGATCACCTTCCCGTTCTCATCTTCCAGACGTAGATTGGAATCTTCATGAAACTGTTTACGAAATGCCCTGCGCTTCACATCCGCCAATTTCCTGGCCGTAAAGGTAAATGTTTCACTATCGTTTGTAAAAACCAGGGTGTCTGATTGGCGTAAAATATAGGTTGTGTTCATGCTGTTCTCCTGTAGGATTTTAACGGTTCGGGGGGTGAACGTGATCCACCGCTCTATTGAGCTTAGAGGACGGTCCTCTATTGGCTCAATGTTTCTTATGCCGTCTTGAGCTCGTTTTGTATACAGAACAATAAAGTGATTCCATACTGCCACAGGATGCCTTGTTTAGACATTTCCCCTCATTCTTGATCTGTCGAATTATTTAACACTGTTCACATATTTAAAAACAACAATTCAATTTATGCAATAATACCGACAACATACGCTAAAGGCATCAAATTTGCTAGTTTTGTTTGGCATTCCTAAAATGTGTCTATAAAACAATGAACAACACAATCATCGGCAGAAGGAGGTAAAAAATGAAAACGATTTCTTTATTAGCCATGTGCACCCTGTGTCTGTGTCTCACTTTTGCTACATCGGTCAATGCCAATCAGATTATGAACGGTTCTTTTGAATTTGGCTCCTATAATAACAATGGCGGAGGGTATTCAAGGCTCACTCCCGGTTCGACAGCAATCACCAATTGGGTGGTTGGTGGAAATGGTTTGGACTGGCATATCATTGATGGAGGGACTGCTCACTTTGGCAGAAACGGATTGAATGGCAGTCAATATGCGGTAGATCTCTCCCTTGATTATTCGCCAGCCGGCAGTATTTCTCAAACATTTGCAACAACGCCCGGCACTCAATATCAACTTTCATTTCTGCTTGGGGCACCACAGTTTGACAGTGCAGTTAACGTCTCGGTTGCGGGCCTATCACAGACGTTCTCTCTTGCAGGTCAGAGCCAGTACGATTTCCCTTGGCAAAAGGAAACCCTCAATTTTATTGCTAGCGGTTCCTTCTCAACTCTTTTATTTGAAAGCGTCCAAGGTGGTTACTGGGGGCCAGTCCTCGATAATGTGAGTGTGGAAGCTGCCACCAATCCTGTTCCTGAACCCTCCACCATGCTCCTCCTTGGTGCCGGTCTAATAAGTCTGGTATTCTGGAGACGGAAAAAAGCATAACGGTTTTGTCGAATAAGTTTACAGAAGCGGGGTGGCCACGTGGTCACCCCGCTTTATTATTTACGGCCTGTTAGAATTTACGGGAAGAGAGTTCTATACTGCCATTTTACCTCTCCACAGAAACTTCACTCAGTATGCTCCCCTTGTTCACCAGCCGCAGTTTTCCTTTTGCAAAAGAGACGCTGTCGGAAAGCTTCTCACCCGGCAGCTCTTTGATTCCGGTGAATCCGAAACCGTTCCAGCGGTAGCTCATGATCGTCCGCTCCTTGGTGGAGGGTTTTCTTGCCAGAAATGAATCGGCGGAGTGGAGCGCCACAAGGAGCGGCTTTCCCGTGCCTCCCGCTGCAAAGGTCGCATCCAGCAGCGGCCTGCTCAGCGCACTTCCCCGCCAGAGGGCATGAAAACCGCCATCCAGGCTGTAGAGGTAAACCCGCTTTGCTGTTTCACGGTCAAATGAAGAGTAGATCTCCTGAATCAGCATGATTTCCCGGATGCCGTCACCGTTAAGATCGACCGGTTGCAGCTTCCTGATCGGCATCGGCAGCGTTTTCGCTTCCCGTTTCCCCGACCCCAGATCAGAGAGTTCGATCAAGGAGAGCTGATTGGCTGTATCCGTTTCCTTGAGAACCAGTTTCTTCTCTCGCCTGTCTTTGGTGAATTTCCCGCTCCAGGTTCGGGTCACGCTTGGTGTGCACGCGGCAAGTATATTATTTTCAACCGTATGCGGATCATGGGGCAAAAGGGCTGGCAGGTATGAATTGAGAGCTGTTTCGTGACCACTCAGCGAACATCTGAGCTTGTTGTCATCCCCGATAGCGCAATCAAGGAGCGCACCTTGCTTGGTTGATTCGTATTTCTGGTCAAAGAGGAAGTTTCCCAATGACCATACGACCGGCTTACCCTCCACGCATGCAGCTGATCCCACCACGTGCGGATGGGTTCCGACAATGATGTCGGCGCCGGCCGCCACATAGCTCCGTGCAAGCCGCTGCATCCGTTCCGTTGCCACCGGGAGGAGTTCCCGCCCCCAGTGGACATAGACGGCAACCACCGTCGAGCGTTCTTTTAAGCGACGAATCTCCCGCAGTACCTCCTCCGAATCGGCCATTGCCAGATGACTACGGTCAGCAGCCGCATTGACCACATCGGTCACCGCGACCACGGCAATGTTACCTTGGTCGGTGGCAACCACCGTGGAGAACCGCTTGCCTTCAAGGGGAACAAGTTTCAGTTTTTTCAACTCGTGTGCAGATTTCTTTAACCCTTTTACACCGAGATCCATGGAATGGTTGTTTTCCAGCGAGACAATGTCAAAGCCGTCGAGGAGTGCGAGCAGCTTCTCCCTGGTTGCGAAGCAGGGCGTGTGTCCGGCGGCACATCCGGCCGCAGCACCCACACTCCCCTCCAGGTTGACCACCTTGAGGGCATCCCGTCGGAGAAAGGGGGCGAGCGCCTCACGCAACGGTTGCTCCCCTTGCGCCGTTACGAACGTGTCGATTCCCCGGGCAAGGAGAAGGTCGCCGTAGAACCTGAGCCCTTGCGCCTGAACAATGGCGGGGATAGTGAACAGCAGAATGCTGAATGCGAGCAGAACGGCTCTCATGCTATTTCAGGTCGGGCAGGGTTGTCAGGGTAGAGCTACTCTTTCCCTCAAAGTAATTCCTGATCCAGACCGGAGGCTCCTGTTTGCCCATCTTGCGCCATTTTTCGCTGTTCAGCGCTTCGCCGGATGTGAACTCGTGGTAAGAGTAAACCGGTCCCTTGACGATGGCCCGTCTGCCGTAGAACGGTACGGCAACATTGAGCTCATTGACGAAGCCGAGCGCCGCATAGAGTCGCGTGTTGCCGTCAGGGGCCTTCTGGATGTCAACAATCTTGCGGATCGGTTCCGGATTCCGGATTGTCTGGTCGTCATCCTTGCCGTTCAGGCTCCCCATCAGGACGATGAAATGCTCAACCGTTCCGCCAATATTGAGGATTTCCGCATACTCTTGGTCGCTTAGCGGAGTGTTGTCCAGCTCCTTGCGGGCAATCTTCTCAAGGGCCTTCAGGTGTTGCCGGTAGCCGGCGATCTTTTCCGATACCCCTTGCTTCAGTTCCGGGCTTTTGATCGACCGTTCCAGCTGGAGCGCCAGTTTGCCGAAGCCGTCATCGAGCCGCCGGAAAAACTCCGGGTTTGGCTCCACATACCCACGGGGCTTGCCGATGTTGAGAGCCTCGTACCCTCCTTCGCCGCACTCCGCGGCCACCTGTTCGACAACGGCAATCGTCTCGTAGCGCAGATTCACCCAGCTTCCCAGCGCGCTGTTCAACTGTTTCCGTTTCCAGGCGGCAGTCTTGGTGAAAGCAGGGCTCTTGGCGTCGGGCTCCCGCACGAGGGTGCCGAGGGCATCGAGCCAGTTCTGGTAGAGGTTCGCATCCCAGGCGCTGCGGGAGAACCTGCTGATCTTGTCGGTTACCTTGTCCAGCGACTTCTCGTAATTCGGGTAGTTTCCTTGCTGCAACTCGTTCAGCAGGATCTTGCGCGCCTCCTGTGAACCGAAGGCGGCCATCAGATCCAGTCCCATCGGCAGTAGACGCTCCTGAGGCGATTCCGGATTTTTCGTGTGCCAGATCAGTTGGTCGAATACATGAGCATCGAGGGTATAGATGGACGGCAGCAGCCGGAATGAAGCGCTCCCCGCTACCCATGGCAGCCCGCTCCTGAATTCCGGCAACGGACCGGCTGCCGGAATTTCCTTCAGGTTGAGCGGGTTATAGTAACGCGACTCTCCGATCATCTCCCGGTAGATGGCATAGATCCGCTCCAGCGAGGGACGGACCTTTGCCGCACCGGCCACGGCCAGCAGGTCGCCGGCCTGCCTGCGCTGCGACTCCTGATGGAGGTCGAAGGTAAAGGACTGAAACCACTTGATAGCCCGGAAATATCCCTGCAGATCCTTGTCGCGTTCATATTTGCCGCGAATATAAAAGTCACCGTAGTCAAGCTCCTGGCCGAAAAAAGAATCCCCTTTTCCCTCTCCCTTTTCGACCCGCGCCACCTCATCACGCACCACGACGGGCGCTGACTTGAGGCTCTCTTTTTTCAGCAAACCGAGGCCGGTAAGAAAGAAATTCTCCACATCCTTTGACGCTCCCTTTTCACGGGCCGTCTCTGCCCCTGCTCGGGCAAATTCCTCCAGAGCGCCGGCAAGCTCCGACCGTTCAACCTGGGCATAGAGCGCCGCGAAGGCGGCATAAAAGGTTTCCAGTACAGCGTCGCTCGTCACCAGATACGGACGGGCATGTGCCCCCATATCCATGCCACCGGAACTGCCGTACCGTTCGGAATCGTACAGGTTGTAGATCTGGTCGTATTCCGCCTTGAGGAACAGAAGCTGGTTTTTGGTAAGTTTGTCAGATTGAGCCCGGTTGTAGGGGTACATCCAGAGATTGGCCACATCACCCAGCGGGTCGTCGTAGGGTTCAATGGCAAGGACGCTCCGTCCCTCTTTTCGGATGGTGTACACAAAGCCTTTGCCGTCCGGAAAGAAGCCGGGAGGGGAGGTCAGTGGTTTGCCATTCAGCACCGCTTTCGGTTTGAGTGAGTCCCGTGGGATGACCGATGCTTTCCCGCTCCCGCTGTTGTAATCAAGGTAGGCAACCTGGTTGGGAGCCCAGGAGAGCATTCCACTGGCAGGAGGGGAGGGGGATTTTCTCCTGGTCCACCAGCTTTCATAGCTGTAGGAAAGGAGCGAGTACCCTTTTGCTGTCCGGTAGAGCAGGAGATTGCCGCTCGGCGACCACTCGGGCAGATCACCGCCGGTGGTGATCTGGGCAGGCGCCGTACCGCTGGCGCCGACCTCGCTCCAGTAGGGGGAATCATTGAATTCCTTCTCCCGCTCGGCAGGGAAGGTCACCGGCTGGTCGTACTGCCCGGATTCGCGCACCCACCAGATGTCCTTCCGGCCACGCTCCTCGGAAACATAGGCAATGCGGTAATTGCCGTCGAATTTGTAGGGGGAAAGGCGGGGGGACGACTTCTTCCGTTGCGGGGAGTTCGTCACCTGCTGCAGTTTTTTCTCTCCCAGGTCGTAGAGGTAAATCTCCCATACCCCCTTCTTTGCTCCGGCAAAAACGATCTTCTTCCCGTCCGGGCCCCATGCGGGATCTGCCACATCATCCAGGTTAACGGCGAGTGGTGACACCGCGCCTCCAGGGAGTGTGGCGATCGAGAGGATATTCTTTTCGCCGGTTTTCTTGATGAAGACGATCCGGCAGCCATCCGGCGATACTCTGGGGGCGTAGGCGTCGCCATCTGAAAGGGGGATTTCCTGGTATTTCTCTACGTGAAAGGTGATCGGAACCACATCAATAAAACTTTCCCTGGGCGGGGCGTTGCCTGTTTTTGCGATGTTTTGAGATGGTTTTGCAGTGAACAGGTGGAATTTCCTGACGGCGACGAAAGCAGATAGGGCGACCAGAACGACGATCAGTGCTATCGAGAGCAACTTTGTTGTATGTGTCATGAGAGATCCAATCTGAGTTTCATCTGGTCGTTTGAGGTTTCAGCTGAGCACAATGGGGGCAGAGGGGTATGAAAAATAGCTTTTTCAATGAATTCATCAAGAAATTTGTTTTTCAAGGTCTGACACTCTGTCTTGATTTTAGCTGGTCAATGAAGACCGCATGCCGTCGAGTTGGAGTATTTTCATTTCTCAGTTCCTAATTGAATGAATTGGTTATAGTCATATTTAATCATTCTAGGCACAAACGGTAATAACATAAGTAACATCAGATACTTGAAGTCTGAATCAGAAGTAAGGTGGCTCCCTGAAATGCCAGTTAACTTCAATATGAGAAGTGATACTGATAACAATACCCAGTAAACGAATGAACAAATCCAATATGGTTCTTTGCTCTTGCCAATTGTCTTATCGAAACTTGAAATTTCATTCCATCTAAGCACAGCGGCAATAGCACCGACTATCATGCCTGCATCTACATTCCAAACAAAAGCAGGAACGGATAGAGCTGCAAAAAACCAAGAAATAATTATTGTTTGTCTATCAGTCATTCTGTTTCTCCAATGGCTTGGCAGTTGATCCGTAAATCCTGTCTTTTCGGGCTAACGGTGTCAAAGTGTCTTGTTAAAAACCCAAGTTTTCTAACCGAACCTGCTTTTCCACGTAGCATCCTTGAGGGTCTGAATATCGGTTTTTCCGCCGGTATCATCTGGTAACTCTTCCGAAAGCACCCCTAAGAACGTTCCGGAATTTAATTCGACGTAACATGCTTTGAAATTATCAGATGAAAGTACATACATCATGCCACTTTCACCATCTTTGGGTAGCCGTGCCAGCAGTTTCCATGATGTAAAGTACCAATGCTGATCATTTGACTCAATGTCAAAATGTAAACTATCAGGTACGTAGCCGCATTTGCGCTTAATGGGAATTAGATTAACTATGATTTCAACAGGCCTACCATTTGTCCTTGCCTTTTTTGCCAGTTCAAAGATTTTTCTGTCTCGGAGGACTTCGGAGATAACTCCTCTCCATAAGATCATTCCCAGACCCAAGCCAACGCAAATCCCCATAAAAATTAGTGCTTGATTCAGGTCATTGTTCATATTTATCTTTCATCCGTCGTGAGTGCTGAGTGACTTGACCGCATCAGCGGCACAATCTCTCATGTTGTAAACAACCTAATCCAACTCACTGCCGACCCTGCCAACCCCAAATTCCCGCATGCGGGAATTTGGCTGTAACTATTCGATTAACATAGCGATTATCGAAAACAGGCCCCAAATATTTCTACCCTGCTTATCACTTAAAATGATGCAACCAATTGTTATATGTGCGAATTTTACTTGCAGCGCAACTTGCTCCATATTTTTCCGAATTCTGCTGCACGACCCATCAGCTGGCCGGCACTCATTTGGGTAAATAATGACGTTTGTCGCCACCGTCGGCCTTTACTTCAGAATACCTTTCAAACGCAGTGCCGCCATCGTCAAATCCTGACGGAATCGGATTTCCGCCGGGTTGTTGATATCCATATTCATGGCGAACAGCCAAACTTTATTGCCGGACTCCACATATCCCACAAACCAGCCGGTCTGGGGTGAAACTTTTGAGCCAAATCCGATCATCCCTGTTTTTGCCCGCAGGGTGTAAGCCGGTGTCTGCTCGATAACCATTATCTTGCGGAGTAGCTCATAGGAGGCTTCTTTGACGGGAAACTCACGGAGGTAGAGCTGCTTCAGAAACGCCATCTGTTCCACGGCACTGATCCGTAAATCACCATTCAACCAAAAGGTATCAACCTCAGGTTTGGCCTGCGCATTCCCGTAGTTCAGTTTTGCCAGCCAGGTGGTGTAGCGTTCTTTTCCCACATTTCGAGCCAGCTCCTGATAGAACCAGACGCATGAAGACTTGAAGGCGCTTTCCAGCGTCTGATCCCTATTCCATGCCGGGATATCTCTCTTCTTGCCATCCCATTTCAGTACCTGCTTTTCATCGGCGATGACACCTTCTTCCAAGGCAATCAGAGTGTTGGCAATCTTGAAGGTAGAGGCGGGGAGCATCCGGGTAGCGGCGCGGGCGTCGTTATGACTGTAGGTGGATGTGCCGTCGAGGGAAGAGATAATCATCGTTCCCCGGATATGCTTTTCGTTAAACAGCCGGGCGATGTCTGCATCTTCGGCAAAGGCTGCTGTTGCCGTGGCAAACAGGAACAGAATGAGGATTGGATAAATTCGATGCATGGTGTGTCCTTTGTGATAGAAGAGTCCCCATTGATAGATCGGCTGCGATAGCAGCTGGACATGGATTAGTGCCATCTTGAAAGCTTAATTGAATAAGCGACCTACGTCGTCTCAGCGTTCCTACGCTTTTGATAAAACAGCAAAAAATCGTGTGGAGCAAACACTGTGACTCCCATGCAAAGATCAGGCGGAAAATGAATCTGGTTGCCCGTTATGATGCAAACGGCTTGTGCGGCAATGGCAACCTCAAGAAATGGTTCGTCATCATAATCGGGTAGAGAGTACGGGAGAGGGGATGAAGCGACCGCGCGTCCCCGGTGTTCGATATGGTCAAGGAGAGCGTCAATTTTATCTTTTTCAAACCTGAATTTGGGCCGAAGAAGAACTTCTTTATACTCGGTCAGGATGCGGGCATCAAAGGAAAGGGTCAGTTCTGCGGATGAAACCATACGGACAATTTTGCCGCACGGGCCGAACGGTGATAGCAGCCCGGAAACAAGAACATTGGTATCAAGGACAATATTCATTTCGGTGAAATACGGCTTTTCCGGACAGCCCTGATTTCGGCGTCAATGTCATCCATGGTCAGGTTACTTGTTCCCTGGTCGGCAGACCGGCGCTGAAGGGTTGCAACCGCTTCCACGGCGCGGGCCTGACGAAATGCCGTCAGCGATTCTTCCATGTTGGATTCATTGATAGCGGCAAGAATGGCTATCGGTCTGCCATTGCTGGTGATGATGAGTTCGCGTTCTTCCGGGAGCTCCTGCCAGACCTGGGCGGATTTGCTTCGTAAATCTCGCACGCTTAGAAATTTCATGATTATTTCTCCTTTGTGTCATAATTGTGTACACAAATGTCACGCAGGTCAATTGAAATATTGTTTCACTTACGCCTTGCAGGGTCTCAATACAAATTTAACTTTTAGATGTAGAAGGTAAAT
>Ga0209798_10001205_pt1 | contig 15709 bp, 12 predicted proteins | sample DOMMetBare3Fresh_FD_187475 | JGI IMG/M metagenome (GOLD analysis project Ga0209798, IMG submission 187475) | Wetland sediment microbial communities from St. Louis River estuary, USA, under dissolved organic matter induced mercury methylation -... | ecosystem: Environmental > Aquatic >...
GTGGTGTTCCTGTTCTCCGGGCTGGCCATCAACGCGGTGTCCCGCGCGGCCGGTGCGGTGATCTTCGAGGTGCGCCGCCAGTTCCGGGAGCACCCGGGGATCATGGATGGCACCGAGAAGCCGGAGTACGGCAAGGTCGTCGACATCGTGACCCGCGACTCGCTGCGTGAGCTGATCACCCCGGGGCTCCTCGCGGTCCTCACCCCGATCGCGGTGGGCTTCGGCTTGGGCATCGGCGCCCTCGGCGCCTACCTGGCGGGGACCATCGCGACCGGCAGCCTGATGGCCGTGTACCTGGCGAACTCGGGCGGAGCCTGGGACAACGCCAAGAAGTTCGTTGAGGACGGCCACTTCGGCGGCAAGGGTTCGGAGGCGCACGCCGCGACCGTCATCGGCGACACCGTGGGCGACCCGTTCAAGGACACCGCCGGCCCGGCCATCAACCCGCTGATCAAGGTGATGAACCTGGTCTCGCTGCTCATCGCTCCGGCCGTGGTGTCGCTCACCCTGGACGGCAACACCGGGCTGCGGGCCCTCATCGCGATCGTGGCGGTGGGCATCGTCGTCGCCTCGATCGTGGTCTCCAAGCGGCGACCGGTGGCCGTCGGGGAGATGCCGGTCGAGACCACCGTCTGACCGGAGCGGCCCGCCCTGGCAGTCGCCGGGCGGCATGATCGACCCGTGAGCACGCCCGACCTCGCCCCGGACGACGTCCGCCGGCTGCGCGAAGCCCTGTGTGGGGCGGGCTACACGGTCGACGGCCTGCTCGAGCTGCTCGGGCCCGGCGCCTACGCCGCGTTGGGTCGCGGTGAGACGGTGCCAGCGCTGCGGGAGACGTCCGACGGCTCGCCGCGGGCCCTGCTCACCCGGCTGTTCGTGCTGCAGACGCAGGTGCCGCTCGCGGCCGCCGAGGCCGCCGACCTGGACGTGGACGTGCTGGTCGCGCGCGGCCTGCTCGACCGCGACGGTGCCGAGCTGCGCGCGTTGGTCGACGTCCGTCCCTACGCGGCCGACGACGTGGACCTCTACGTCGCCTCCGACCTAGGCACCGGGATCGGCGGAGTGTCCGGCCCGGTCCGGCCGGACCACGTCCTGGGGATCGGCGGGGCGTCCACCACGCTGGCCCAGATCACCGTGCGCCCGCCGGTCGACCGAGCCCTCGACCTCGGCACCGGGTGCGGGGTGCAGGCCCTCCACCTCGCCTCGCACGCGGCGGAGGTCGTCGCGACCGACCGCAACAGACGGGCTCTGGCGTTCGCCGGGCTCTCCGCGGGGCTGTCCGGCGTGTCCATCGGACTGCGCGAGGGTTCGCTGTTCGAGCCGGTGGCCGGGGAGCGGTTCGACCTCGTCGTCTCCAACCCGCCGTTCGTCATCGCGCCCCAGGCCCGATTCGCCTACCGGGACTCCGGGCTCCCCGGTGACGAGGTGTGCCGGCGGCTGGTCACCCAGGCGCCCGACCACCTGTCCGAGGGCGGGTGGTGCCAGTTGCTGGCGAGCTGGCTGCACGTGACGGGCGAGGACTGGCGCGAGCGGGTCGCGGCGTGGGTCGTGCCGACTGGGTGCGACGCGTGGGTCGTCCAGCGCGAGGTCCAGGACCCGATGCAGTACGCCGAGCTGTGGCTGCGAGATGCCGGCGACCACGACACCCCGGCCTACACCGAGCTGTACGACCAGTGGCTGGACGCCTTCGCTGCGGATCGGGTCGAGGGGGTGGGCTTCGGCTGGGTGACCCTGCACCGCAGCAGGTCGGCCGAACCGTTCGTGCGGATCGAGGAGCTCCCCCAGGCGGTGCAGCAGCCGGCGGGGGCGGCGGTCGCCGCCTGGTTCGCCCGGCACGACCTCTCCCGCCGGACGTCCGACGCCGACCTGCTCGCCGCGCGGGTCGTCGTCGACCCGGAGGCCCGGCTGGACCAGGAGTCCGCCCCGGGCGCCGAGGGGTTCGTCGTGGTGGCCGAGCGGCTGCGCCAGACCGGCGGCCTGCGCCGCACCGGCGACCTGGACCCCGCGGGCGCTGCCGTGCTGGCCGCCCTCGACGGCCATCGGCCGCTCGCCGAGGTCCTCGACGACGTCGCCGCAGCGTTCGGCGCCGACCGCGCGGAGCTGCGGCAGGGGGGCGTCGCCGCCGTCCGCAGCCTGCTCGAGGACGGCTTCGTCGAGCTCGTGCCGCGCTGACCGTGCCCCGCTCCCGGTTTGACAGGGGTGCGCTGTGTAGCGTCACACTCCGGCTGATCCCCTGAGCCGAAGCCAGCCGACCCCGACCCCCGCTGCCCGCGGGCCAGGAAGGACCAGCGTGTCCGAGACCGACCAGGAGCCGACCGGCCTGCGCCGGCTGGTGATCGTCGAGTCGCCGGCCAAGGCGAAGACGATCAAGGGCTACCTCGGGGCCGGGTACGAGGTGGAGGCCAGCGTCGGTCACATCCGCGACCTGCCGACCCGGGCGTCGGAGATTCCGGCCGCGCACAAGGGCAAGCCGTGGGCCCGCCTAGGGGTCGACGTGGAGCACGGCTTCGAGCCCCTCTACGTGGTCGACGCGGACAAGAAGACCAAGGTGGCGGACCTGCGCAAGCGGCTCAAGCAGGCCGACGAGCTGCTCCTCGCCACCGACGAGGATCGCGAGGGCGAGGCCATCGCCTGGCACCTGCTCGAGGTGCTGCAGCCGAGGGTCCCCGTGCGCCGGATGGTCTTCCACGAGATCACCAGGGACGCGATCCGCGAGGCGGCGGCGCACACTCGCGACCTGGACCAGCGGCTCGTCGACGCGCAGGAGGCCCGGCGGATCATCGACCGGTTGTACGGCTACGAGGTGAGCCCGGTCCTGTGGAAGAAGATCACCCAGGGGCTGTCGGCGGGTCGGGTGCAGTCGGTCGCCACCCGGCTGGTCGTGCAGCGCGAGCGGGACCGGATCGCCTTCGTGGCGGCCGGGTACTGGGACCTGGAGGCGGTGCTCGACCCGGGGACGTTCCGCGCCCGGCTGGTGGCCGTCGACGGCGCCCGGGTCGCGACCGGGCGGGACTTCACCTCCGACGGCACGCTGACCGCCGGGGCGTCGCGTGCGGGCACCGTGGCCCTGGACGAGTCGGCGGCCCGTTCGCTCGCCGACGGTCTGCAGGGCGCCGCCTTCGCCGTCCGGTCGGTCGACGAGAAGCCCTACCGGCGGTCACCCGCCGCTCCGTTCATGACCTCGACCCTCCAGCAGGAGGCCAGCCGCAAGCTGCGGATGTCGTCGCAGACGGCCATGCGGGTGGCCCAGCGGCTGTACGAGAACGGGCACATCACCTACATGCGGACCGACTCCACCACGCTGTCGGCGACCGCGATCGAGGCGGCCCGCTCGGCCGCGCGGGAGATCTTCGGCCCGGAGACGGTGCCGGACGTGCCGCGGCAGTACGCCCGCAAGGTGAAGAACGCCCAGGAGGCGCACGAGGCGATCCGGCCGTCCGGCGACCAGTTCCGCACCCCGGGCGAGGTGGCGCGCGAGCTCAGCCCCGACGAGCTGGCGCTGTACGACCTGATCTGGAAGCGGACGGTGGCCTCGCAGATGGCCGACGCGCGCGGCTTCACGGTGACCGTGCGGCTGGGGGCGGCGGCGTCCGACGGCCGAGACGCCGAGTTCTCGGCCTCCGGGACGGTCATCACCGCCCGCGGGTTCCTGGCGGCGTACGAGGAGGGCCGCGACGAGCCGGCGGACGACGACGGCGAGACCCGTCTGCCGCCGCTGCGCTCGGGTGACCCGCTCAGCCTGCGCGAGCTGACCGCCGAGGGTCACTCCACGCAGCCGCCCGCGCGCTTCACCGAGGCGACGCTGGTCAAGGCCCTGGAGGAGCGCGGCATCGGCCGCCCGTCGACGTACGCGTCGATCATGGGCACGATCCTCGACCGCGGCTACGTCTGGAAGCGGGGCTCCGCGCTGGTGCCGTCGTTCCTGGCGTTCTCCGTGGTCACGCTGCTGGAGCGGCACTTCCCGGAGCTCGTCGACTACGACTTCACCGCCCGGATGGAGGAGGTGCTCGACCGGGTGGCGGACGGCGAGGAGCTGCGGGCCGACGTCCTCGGCCGCTTCTACTACGGCGACCCGGACGGGTCGTTCACCGGCCTGCACCCCCTGGTCTCCGACCTCGGCGACATCGACGCCCGCGACATCAACTCGATCCCGGTGGCCGAGGGCATCGTGCTGCGCGTCGGGCGGTACGGACCGTACGTCGAGCGGGTCGCCGTCGAAGGCTCAGTCGAACCCCCGCAGCGGGCCAACGTCCCCGACGGCCTGGCCCCCGACGAGCTGACCCTGGCGAAGGCCGAGGACCTGCTCGCTGCTCCGTCCGGCGACCGGCTGCTGGGCACCGACCCGGCGAGCGGGCGGTCGATCGTGGCCAAGGCCGGCCGTTACGGCCCGTACGTCACCGAGGTGCTGCCGGACGACGCGCCCAAGTCGGCCAAGCCGCGCACCGGCTCGCTGTTCGCGAGCATGTCGCTGGACACCATCGTGCTGGACGACGCGTTGCGGCTGCTCACCCTGCCGCGCGTGGTGGGGGTCGACCCCGCCGACGGACAGGAGATCACCGCACAGAACGGGCGCTACGGCCCTTACCTCAAGAAGGGCACCGACTCGCGTTCGCTGACCTCGGAGGAGCAGCTGTTCACGGTCACCCTCGACGAGGCTCTGGTGGTGTACGCGCAGCCGAAGGCCCGCGGCCGGGCGGCGGCAGCGCCACCCCTGCGCGAGCTGGGTGCCGACCCGGTGACCGGCAAGCCGGTGGTGGTCAAGGAGGGTCGCTTCGGCGCGTACGTGACCGACGGCGAGACGAACGCGACCCTGCGCAAGGGGGACGCCGTCGAGACGGTCACCATCGAACGCGCCGCCGAACTGTTGGCGGAGAAGCGGGCGAAGGGCCCGGCCCCCAAGAAGCGGACGGCCGCCAAGCGGGCCGCTCCCAAGAAGCGTCCGGCCAAGGCCGCTCCCCGCCGCTGACCCGGCCCCGTGGCCGGCCCTCGTCGTCCCGCGTGGTTCCGCGTGGTTCCGTGTCGTCCCGTTTGTCGGGCCGGCCCGCCTCCCAGCCCCTCGTGATCGCCGTTTGCCGGCCGATTCGTTCGTCGGACGAACCGTTCGGTCGGCGAACAGCGATCATGGACCGGATCGTCGGGGCGGTCGATCGAGGGACCGCCGCGCCGCTCGTCCGTAGCCAGCCCAGGTCTTCCCGCCCGCCCTTTCCCCACCCGCCCTTTCCCCGCCCGCGCCGGCCCGCCCGCCCGGCTCGCACGCCCGCTCTGCCCGTTCGTGATCGCTGATCGCCGACCGCACTCGTCGTCCGGCAGACCTTTCTGTCGGCGATCGGCGATCACGGGGGAGGAAGAAGGGCGGACGGCGGAGCGGGGACGGCGGAGCGGGGACGGCGGAGCGCGGGCGGCGGAGGCGCGGAGCGGGCGGCGGAGGCGCGGAGCGGGCGGAAGGCGAGCGGGACTGCGGAGCGCGGGCGGCGGAGGGGCGGAGGGGCGGAGCGGGCGGAAGGCGAGCGCGCGGGCGGCGGAGGGCGGACGGCGAGCGCGCGGACGGCGACCGGGTGCGGTCGGGGGCGGCGGATAGGCTGCGCGGCGTGTTCGTGGCGTTCGAGGGCGGTGAGGGGTCCGGCAAGTCCAGCCAGATCCGCCGGCTGGCGCAGCGGCTGACCGCCGGGGGCCACGACGTCCTGGTCACCCACGAGCCGGGGGACACCAGGATCGGGCCGGCCGTCCGCCGGCTGCTGCTCGATCCCGCCAACGAAGGGTTGTCGGCCAGGGCCGAGGCGTTGCTGTACGCCGCCGACCGGGCCGAGCACGTCGACGCGGTGATCAGGCCGGCGCTGGCCCGCGGGGCGGTCGTCCTGACCGACCGCTACGTCGACTCCTCGCTGGCCTACCAGGGCGTAGGGCGCGACCTGGACGTCGACGCGGTGGCCGCCGTCAATGCCTGGGCGACCGACGGGCTGCTGCCCGACCTCACCGTCCTGCTGGACGTCGATCCGACCACCGGGCTGCGTCGAGGGGTCGACCAGCCGGACCGGCTCGAGGCCGAGCCGCTCGCGTTCCACGAGCGGGTCCGCGGGGCGTTCCTGTCCCTGGCCGGCCGCGATCCGGGCCGCTACCTGGTCGTCGACTCCAGCCGCCCCGCGGACGACGTCCACGCCGAGATCGCCGCCCGGGTGGACCAGTTGCTGGGCGACCGGGCATGAGCGTCTGGACCCACCTGGTGGGACAGGACCGCGCGGTGGCCGTGTTCCGGCATGCCGCGGAGGCGGCGGCCGAGGTGGTCGCCGGCACCGGGCCCGGTGTGGGCATGACGCACGCCTGGGTCGTTACCGGGCCGCCCGGATCCGGCCGCAGCACGGCCGCCATCGCCTTTGCTGCGGCGCTGCAGTGCCCGGAGGGCGGCTGCGGCGCCTGCCACGAGTGCTTGACCGTCCTCGAGGGCACCCACGCCGACGTCGAGATGGTCCGCCCGGCGGGACTGCACCACCTCACCGACCCGATCCGGGCCCTGGTCCGCCGGGCCAGTCTCTCGCCGGCCGGCGGCCGTTGGCAGGTCGTCGTCGTCGAGGACGCCGACCGCCTGGAGGGCCCGGACGAAGCCTGGCGCCCGGCGAACGCCCTGCTCAAGGCGATCGAGGAGCCCTCCCCGCGCACCGTGTGGGTCCTGTGCGCACCGTCGCTGGAGGACGTGCTGCCGACGATCCGGTCCCGCTGCCGGCACGTCGGCCTGGTCACCCCGCCGGTCGAGGCGGTTGCCGACGTCCTGGTGCGGCGCGACGGCATCGACCCGGCGATGGCGGCCTTCGCGGCGCGGGTGACCCACAGCCACGTCGGGCGGGCGCGTCGCCTGGCCACCGACGAGGCCACCCGCATCCGACGGGCCGAGGTCCTGCGGATCCCGGCCAGTCTGCGCGGCGTCGGTGACTGCCTGAGGGCGGCGGCGAACCTGGTCGAGGCCGCCGAGGAGGAAGCCGCCAGCGTCACCACCCCGCGCGACGACGCCGAGACCAAGGGCTTCGCGACCGCACTCGGCCAGGGATCCTCGAGGGGCGTCGACGCCCAGGGCCGGGCTCAGCTCAAGGAGCTCGAGCGCCAGCAGAAGAGACGGGCGACGCGCACCCAGCGGGACATCCTCGACCTGTCCCTGCTCGACCTGGTCGGGTTCTACCGCGACGTCCTGGCGGTCCAGCTCGCGGCGAGGGTCGACGTGGCGAACGTGGACGTCGAGCGCGACGTGCGGGCCGTCGCCGCCGCGTCGACGCCGGAACGCTCCCTGCAGCGCATCGACGCGATCCTGCACTGCCGCGAGGCGATCGCCGGGAACGTGGCCCCGCTGCTCGCCGTCGAGGCGATGGCGCTGACCCTGCGCTAGGGGTGCGGCCGGCGGCGGAGGGACCATCGGCTCTGTCCCGGGCGGGTCGGGCTGCTCGACGGTCGAGACGTGGGGGCTGCCGTTCGCGTCGTGGCGACTGCGGTGGCCGCTGTGCTGCTCGGGCTGCTGGGACTGCTCGCCGCCGGTCCGGCGTCCGCGGCGGCCCGGACCGAGGAGGCGCCCCAAGGGGTCGACCTCGTGCTGTTCTGGGGCGACGGCTGTCCGGTCTGCGCCAAGGAGAAGGTGTTCCTGGCGGACCTGCAGGAGCGCTATCCCGCCCTGACGGTGACGAGCTACGAGGTCTGGTACGACGAGGGGAACCGGCGCCGCTACGCCGAGACGGCAAAGGCGCTGGGCTTCACCGCCCAGGCGGTGCCCGCGACGATCGTGGGCGAGCGCTACTGGGTGGGCTTCGACGACGCACGCGGCAGGGAGATCGAGGCGGCCGTGGCGGCCGGGCTCGCCGGCCTGCCGGCCGCCGCGCAGGGCGAGCCGGTCGTGGACGTGCCGGTGCTCGGCCGGTTCGACGTCGGCGGTCACGGGCTGCTGCTCAGCACGCTGGTCATCGGCTTCGTCGACGGCGTCAACCCGTGCTCGCTGTGGGTGCTGTCGGTGTTGCTGGCGCTGGTGCTGCACAGCGGGTCGCGCGGGCGGGTGTTCGCCGTCGGCTCGGTCTTCCTCGCGGTGACTGCGGGGCTGTACGGGCTGTACATGGTCGGACTGTTCAGCGTGCTGTCGTACGTCGGCTACCTCGGCTGGATCACCATGGCGGTCGCGGCGCTGGCCGCCGTCCTCGGCCTGCTCCAGGTGAAGGACTACGTCTGGTTCCGCCGCGGGCCTTCCCTCGGGATCGCCGACGAGCGCAAGCCAGGGCTGTTCCGCCGGATGCGCGGGCTCGCCTCCGCCGACCGGAGCCTGCCGGCTGTGCTGCTCGCGACCGCTGGGCTGGCCGTCGGTGTCTCCCTGCTCGAAACCCCGTGCACCCTCGGTCTGCCATTGCTGTGGACGAACCTGCTCGCCGACCGCGGGGCCACCGCCGGTGCCGCGGTGCTGTTGTTCGCCGCGTACATGGCGGTCTTCCTGCTCGACGAGCTGCTCGTCTTCGGGCTCGCCGTCACCACGATGCGAGCGGCCAAGCTGCAGGAGCGGCACGGGCGGGAGCTCAAGCTGGTCAGCGGCGTGGTGATGCTGGCGCTGGCGGCGGCGCTGCTGGTCGCTCCGCAGGTCATGGAGTCCGCGCTGGGTGCGCTCGCGGTCTTCGGCGGTGCCGCCGCAGTGGTCGCCGTGGTGCTGCTGGTCGGGCGGCTGCGGCACCCCGAGCCGTCCACCTGACCGGTCCGTCCGCGGATCTGCACGGGACCTACACGCTTCGCCCACACCTGCACCACCCCCGGCTGGCTACGGTCGAGGCATGCGGAGTTGTCGGGTGCTCGTGGTCGAGGACGAGCCGACGATCGGCGACGCCGTGGTTCAGCGGCTGGTCGCCGAGGGGTATCAGGCAGAGCTCGCCCTGGACGGCCTAGCGGCACTCGCGGCGGCTGCCGCCCGACCGCCCGACCTCGTCGTGCTGGACGTGATGCTGCCCGGGATCGACGGGCTCGAGGTGTGCCGCCGGCTGCAGGCGCAGTCCCCGGTCCCGGTGCTCATGGTCACCGCCCGCGATGACGAGGCGGACGTCCTCGTGGGACTGGCCGTCGGCGCCGACGACTACCTGACCAAGCCGTTCAGCATGCGCGAGCTGGTGGCCCGGGTCGCCGCGCTGCTACGCCGGGTCGAGCGGGCCCGGGAGCTGGCCGAGCGCGACCGCTGGCGGGGTCCGCTGCGGGTGGGTGGCCTCGTGGTCGAACGAGCGGCCCGCCGGGTGGTGCGCGACGGCATCGAGGTGCACCTGACGCCCATCGAGTTCGACCTGCTGGTCGCGCTGGCCGGCGCGCCGGGTGAGGTGCTGGCCCGCGAGCGGCTGCTGTCCGACGTGTGGGACTGGCCGGACGCCTCGGGCACCCGCACCGTCGACAGCCACGTGAAGGCACTGCGCCGCAAGCTGGGGGCGGACGCGATCCGGACGGTGCACGGCGTCGGCTACGCCCTGGAGCCGGAGGGCTGCTGATGGACCTGCGCCCGCTCGACCCGGTCCGCTCGATCAAGGCCAAGCTCGGCATCCTGGTCGTCGCTGCGGTGACCGGGTCGCTGTTGCTCACCTGGTTCGCCCTGCTCGAGCTGGGCTTCTGGCCGCGGTACACCCTGCCCCTGGCCCTGGCGCTGGCCGTGCTGGTCACCCAGCTGCTCGCCCGAGGGATGACCGCTCCGCTGCGCGAGATGACCGGTGCGGCGCGGGCGATGGCCCGGGGGGAGTACGGGCGGCGGGTGCAGGCGACGTCCCGGGACGAGGTGGGCGAGCTGGCTGCCGCGTTCAACCGGATGGCCGAGGACCTCGAGCGGGTCGACGGGCAGCGCAGGGAGCTCGTGGCGAACGTCAGCCACGAGCTGCGCACCCCGGTGGCCGCCCTCAGCGCCGTCCTGGAGAACCTGGTCGACGGCGTCACACCCGCCGACCCGCAGACCCTCGGCAACGCCCTGGAGCAGACCCGGCGGCTCGGCCGTCTCGTCGACGACCTGCTCGACCTGTCCCGGGTCGACGGGGGCGCAGCGCCACTGCGCCGGACCGCGGTTCCGCTGCGACCGCTGCTCGACGGTGCGGTCGCCGTCTCACGTGCGGCCTGGCCCGGGACGACGTTCGTGCTGAGGGTCGACCCACCGGACCTCGCCGCCGACGCCGACCCGGCCCGGCTGCGCCAGGTGGTGGGCAACCTGCTGGACAACGCCGCTCGGCACGGTCCGCGCGGCCGGGTCCAGGTCGGTGCGACCCGCCGGAACGGCGTCCTGGTGCTCGACGTCGTCGACGAGGGGCCGGGGATCCCGGCCGGCGAGCGCGAGCAGGTCTTCGAGCGGTTCACCCGAGGCAGCTCCGGCTCGGCCGGCGGCACCGGGCTGGGGCTGGCCATCGCGCGATACGCCGTCGAGCTGCACGGCGGGTGGATCGAGGTGGTCGACGACGCGCCCGGGGAACCGGCCGGCTGCCGGATCAGGGTGACGATCCCGGACGAGGAGCGGACATGACCCAGTTGGACCCGTACCCCCGGCCACTGATTCCCCCGGTGCGGCTGAGGGCGACCTACTGGCCGACGCCGTCGGCTGGTCCGCCGGTGTGGGTGCTGGCCGGTGCGGCGGTGGCCGGGGTGCTCGGTGCGCTCACGCTGCTCACGGAACGGATCGGCGTGCAGGTCCCGGTGCTCGCCGCGGCCCTCGTCGCGGTGGTCTGGCCGGTAGCCCACCGCCGGCTGGACGCGGCCGGTTGGGTGCTCTCTGGGCTGGCCGGGCTGCTCGTGCTCCCCGCGGCGCTGCTGGACGCCGGCTGGATCGTCACGCTGGCGCTGCTGGGGGCGTTCGGCCTGGCCTCGCTGGCGCTGACCGGCTCCCGTACCTTCACCGGGGCCACGTTGGCGGCGGGGACGCTGCCGGTCGCCGGGCTCCGGGCGCTGGCCTGGTTGGCCCGGGGCCGGGCGGTCCCGGTGCGGCCGGGCCACCTTGCGGTCGTCGTCCGGGCCGTCGTGGCCGGGCTGTTGGTCCTGGTCGTGTTCACCGCGCTGTTCGCCGGGGCCGACGCGGTCTTCGCGCACGCAGTCGGGGTGGTGCTGCCCGAGATCGACCTGGGGACCCTGCCCGCACGCGCCGTGCTGGGCGCCCTCGTCGCCGGGTTCGCCCTCGCCGCAGCCTTCACTGGGCCGCCCCACCGCGATGGGACCTGCTCGCGGTGAGCCGGCGATCGCGCAGCGCCCCGGAGTGGGTCGTCCCGGTGGTGGTGTTGGACCTGCTGGCTGCCGGCTTCGTCGCGATCCAGGTCGGCGTGCTGTTCGGGGGGCGGGACCACGTGGTGAGCACCGCCGGGCTGACCTACGCCGAGTACGCCCGCCGCGGCTTCGGGCAGCTGGTCGTAGCCACGGTGCTGACCCTGGCCGTCGTCGCGTTCGCGGTCACCACCGCCGATCGGAACGAGCCGAGGGACCGGGCGCTGCTGCGCTGGCTGCTCGCCCCGATGCTGGCGCTGACACTGGCGATCGTCGTCTCGGCGCTGTACCGGCTGCACCTGTACGAGCAGGAGTACGGCTACACCCGGGCGCGGGTGTTCTTCGCCGGCATGGAGGTCTGGCTGGGCGTCGTGCTGCTCATGGTCGCCGCGGCGGGCCTCCGGCTGAAGGGTGGCTGGCTGGCCCGCGCGGTCGCCGGGTCGGCGGGGGCGGCTCTGCTGGTGCTGGCCGCCCTGTCGCCGGACGCGCTCGTGGCCCGACACAACGTGCACCGCTGGCAGGAGACCGGCCGGATCGACCCGGCCTACCTGAGCGGGCTCTCGGCGGACGCCCTCCCGGCACTAAACGGGCTGCCGGAGCCGATGCGCAGCTGTCTGCTCGCGCCGTACGCGCAGCGGCTCGCCGAGCCCGATCCGTGGTACGCCTGGAACCGCGGCCGTGCGCGGGCCAGGTCGGTGGAGTGGGGGCCTACGTCTACCGACGATCAGGGGCTCTGCACCGGGCGTCCGTGAGACGCTGGGGGCCACTCGTCCGTCCCACCGTGAGGCTGTCTGCGTGCGCCGATCCACCCGTCCGGCCCTGGTGCTGCCCGCCCTGCTGACGGCCGCCGTGGCGCTGGCCGGCTGCTCGGTGGTGGGCGGCGAGCCGTCCACGCCGCCCTCGCCACAGCCGGGGTCGACCGTGGCCCCCAAGGCCGACCTGCAGTCCTTCTACGCCCAGCGGCCGCGCTGGACCGGATGTGGCGGCAGCTTCGAGTGCACGACCATCGACGTGCCGCTCGACTACGCCGCGCCGGCCGGAACCACGCTCGAGCTGGCGCTGATCCGGCTGCCCGCCAAGGACCGCGGCGCCCGACAGGGCTCCCTGCTCATCAACCCGGGCGGCCCCGGGGTGTCCGGGCTGGAGTACGCGCGGGCGGCCCGGGCGGCGTTCACCGACGAGGTGCGCACCGTCTACGACGTGGTCGGCTTCGACCCGCGCGGGGTCGGGGAGAGCAGCCCGGTCGACTGCGTCAGCGACGACGAGCTGGACGCCTTCCTCGCCATCGACGGCTCGCCGGACTCCCCCGCGGAGGAGCAGGCGCTGCTCGCGGCCAGCCGCTCCTTCGCCCAGGGCTGCCTCGACCGCTCCGAGGCCTGGTTGCCGCACCTCGGCACCGAGGACGCCGCCCGGGACATGGACGTCATCCGGGCCGTGCTGGGCGACGCCCAGCTGACGTTCTTCGGGGCGTCCTACGGCACGTTCCTCGGCGCCACCTACGCCGAGCTGTTCCCCGGCAAGGTCCGCCGGATGGTTCTGGACGGCGCCGTCGACCCCGCCCTGGACGCCGTCCAGATCTCCAAGGGGCAGCTCGCCGGGTTCGAGGAGGAGCTGAACGGCTTCCTCGCCGACTGCGCGGGCTCGGGGTCCTGCCCGCTGGGCGGTTCGAGCGCGGCCGCTCGCCAGCGCCTCGAGCGGCTGCTCGCCGACATCGACGCCCGACCGCTGGACGTCGGAGGCCGGCCGCTCACCCAGTCGCTGGCCCTGCTCGGGATCGTCTACCCGCTGTACGACCAGCGGGCCTGGCCCACGCTGCGGGTCGCCCTGGACCGGGCGCTGGACGGCGACGGCAGTGCGCTGATGCTGTTGGCGGACATCTACACCGACCGCAAGCCGGGGGGCGGCGGGTACAAGTCCAACCGCGACGAGGCGACCTACGCGGTGAACTGCGCCGACCGCGAGGACAGCTCGACCGTTGCCGACACCCGCGCGCTCGCCGCTGAGCTGGCCCGGCAGTCGTCGGTGTTCGGCGCCTATCTGGCCTGGAGCAACCTGCCGTGTGCGGTGTGGCCGGTCCCTGCGGCCGGTCGGCCCCGAGCGCTGCGTGCGGCAGGGGCCCCGCCCATCGTGGTCATCGGCACGACCCGAGACCCGGCCACGCCCTACGCGTGGGCCAAGTCGCTGGCGACGGAGCTGGAGTCGGGCCGGCTGCTCACCTACGACGGTCGGGGGCACACCGCCTACACCCGGGGCAGCCGGTGCATCGACCGAGCGGTGGACGCCTACCTGGTGAGCGGGACGCTGCCCGCGGAGGGCACGGTCTGCCGGTGACGGCGGCCCGCCTTGACGGCTGCTTAGCGCGGCCTTGACCGGGCGATCGAAACGCTGGTCCTGACCCGATCGTCAGGACAGGGGGACGTCATGAGGTTCGTGCGTGTCGGTGCGGCCGTGCTCGCCGCGGCCGCGATCGTCGGCACCCAGTCGGGCGTGGCCAGCGCCGCGGTGTGGAGCCCGACCAAGACCCTGCAGGGGGTGTTCGGCATCTCCTCGCCGCCCGAGGCCCCGAGCGTCGCCTCGAACGCGGCTGGACACGGCGTCGCCGTGTGGGACAACACCGGCGTCGTCCGCTTGGCCGAACGGGTCAAGGGCGGCGCCTGGACGGCGTCCAGGACCGTCTTCCCCGGCTCGGCCTGGTACGGAGGGCCCTCGACCGTGGCGATCGGGGCCGACGAGACGACGGCCGTCGCCTGGACCACCGTCGCGACCCGCTACGTCCCGGCGAAGCTCGTCGTGTCCGTGCGTCGTCCCGGTGCCGACTTCACCACGCCGGTCCAGGTCGCGCCCGGCTTCCTCGTCTTCTCCTTCCGCCTCGGCGTCGCCGCCGACGGCACCGTGACGTTGGCCTGGCTGGACGGCTCGGGGGTGCACGCCAGCACGCTGGCGCCGGGCGGGGCCTGGAGCGCCCCCCAGCAGCTCTCCGGTGCGGGGTACCCCAGCCTTCCCGATCTGGTGGTGAACGACGCGGGTGCGGCCGTCGCGGTGTGGCAGCAGGGCTCCTCGCCGGGCGCCCCGTCCTCGGTCGTCGCGGCCTACCGGCCCGCCGGCGCAGCCGCGTTCGACGCCGCCCAGGTCGTGTCGGCCGGCACCGGCCAGAGCACGTGGAACCCGAAGCCCGGGATCTCGGCCAGCGGTGACGCCGCCGTCGGGTACCTCGACGGCGCCTCGATGGTCGTGGCGACCCGCCCGGCAGCCGGCCCGTGGGGCGCCCCGGTGACCGTGTCGCCGGCGTCTCACGGCGTGGGCTATCCGGCGCTGGCCATGGACGGCGCCGGCGACCTGGTCGCCGCGTGGCTCGCCACGGACACGTTCGGGACCCCGGCCGTCTGGAAGCGCACGATGCCGGCCGGAGGGGCCTGGACGGCGACCACCCGGCTGTCCGGTGCAGCCGACACGGCGGACTGGCCTACGGCGGCGTTCTCGTCCGACGGTTCGGTCGCAGTGGTGACCTGGATCGACGACCAGGCTCTGAAGGCCAGGGCCTCCACCGGCAGCGTGTCCGGCGCCTGGACGCGGGCGACCCTCGGTGCCGGCTACTGGGGCTCGACGGTCCCGGTCGCGGCCGGCGGCGGGACGGCGACCGCGGCCTGGGCCGCCGCCATCCCGACGAACGCCAACAGCTCGAAGATCCTCGGCCGCGCGTTCGGCTGAGGGCAGGGGCGGTCACAGCGGCCCCTGTAGACTCCTCGTCGCTCCAGGCCGAACCGCCGGGGCACGCCGCCTTAGCTCAGTCGGTTAGAGCGACGCACTCGTAATGCGTAGGTCTGGGGTTCGACTCCCCAAGGCGGCTCCACGATGCCTGGCGGCACAGGACGTCCTGGCAGGACCAAGTCCCCTTCTGCACGATTCCACGGCGGCGTAGTCAGGGACCTTGGACGGGGGAGGTCCCCATCCTCGCTGGAGGTGGACCATGAGACGTTCCAGGACCGCATCAGCGCTTGCTGCTCTTCCGCTGGCTGTCATCACCCTGGGCGGGGCGGCCGCACCCACCATGACCTACAACGGGTACTTCACCGGCGTCGCCCAGGTCGAAGAGGGCCCCTGCACGTCGGGAACTCTGTCCGGGGTCTGGGATGTTCGCATCCCACGCAGTTCCGACCATGCCGACGTGCACATCGCGCTTTTCAGGGACGGCAAGATCCACGCCGTGTGGACCATGCCGTTCCAGGTCGAGGCCGCCACCGCCGACTCCTTCCGCGTAAGCCTGGCCATGGGCGAGGACGCGCTGACGATGACCCTCGCCGAGGACGGCGCCTTCGTGTACCGGCTCGACGCTCCGGGCGTCTGTGTCGTTTCAATGCCCGGCCAACGACGCACCTGAACGGCCGCACGTCCCGCGTCAAGGTCCACGTCCAACGACACGTCACTCGGCCCGGCCGGCGGACACTCGGTCGTCGGGCGCCCGCCGGGTCGGAGGTGGCGACGGACTAGGAGC
>Ga0209798_10001206_pt1 | contig 15707 bp, 19 predicted proteins | sample DOMMetBare3Fresh_FD_187475 | JGI IMG/M metagenome (GOLD analysis project Ga0209798, IMG submission 187475) | Wetland sediment microbial communities from St. Louis River estuary, USA, under dissolved organic matter induced mercury methylation -... | ecosystem: Environmental > Aquatic >...
CGAGGCCGGCCGCCACAGCAGCGAGGATGACCTGGTAGTCGTTGCTCTGCAGGTCGACCTTCGGCTGGAATCCCGCCTCGTTGGCGATCCGGACCTGGACCTCCAGGAAGGTCGATCCGTCGCGGCCCACGATCCACTGCTCGTCCTTGAGGTCCGCGATGCTGACCGGACCGGCAGCTCGCGGGTGCGAGGCCGGTAGGGCGACGAACATCGGCTCGGTCATCAGCAGGTGTCGCTCGACGCCCGGGTCCTCCGGCTCCGGCAGGTGGTCGAACTCGTAGGTGAGCACGAGGTCGAGCTGGCCGGTCTTGAGCGCCGGGATGCTGTCCTCGGGTTCGAGGTCCACGAGCGTCACTTCGAGGCGGGGGTTGATCTCGCGGAGCCGGATCAGGGCGGGGACGAGCAGGGCCCGGGCTGCGGTGGGAAACGCGCAGGTGTGGAGCCTGCCCGCGACGCCCTTCGCCACCTCATCGATGTCGGCCTGCGCTTCCTCGAGCACCGCGAGCACCCGCTCGGTATGCGCGACGATGCGCTCGCCCGCGGGGGTCAGGCGCACGGTCCGTCCCGAGCGCTCGAGCACGGGCGTGCCCACCTCGCGCTCCAGTACCGCCATCTGCTGCGAGACCGCTGACGCCGTCATGAACAGGTTCCGTGCCGCCCGGGCGATGGTCCCGGCTGCAGCGATCTCCCGCAAGACGCGCATGCGCTGGACATTAAGCATAAGAGAAACTTACGAGATATTGAAGGAAACGACAATGCTTCTGACGAGTCTCAGGGCCGATGATTGCTTGTGTAGCCACGACGCAGTCGAAACACCGAGGAGGTCCGACATGTTCCAGGACAGTCTGAGCGAAGGAGCCGTCTACTACGGCCGCATGCTCGCCGTCATCGGCGTAGCGATCGCACTGACCTACCTGTTCGCAAGCATCTAGCACCAACTCGACAGACAGCCCTCCCTAGAGCCGCCACTGGACCCCCCTCCGGTGGCGGCTCCTCCGTTCTCATGGAACCGCCTGCTAGCCCGAGGCCGCCGACCCCTTCGTGGCGAACGCCGCGGCGAGAGAAGCCCCGACCGCTGCGAGCCACCCGAGTGACACGAGCAGCCCGAGTTGCGAGATGTGGCCCTCGGCCTCTCGCAGCGACGCCCCCGCCATCACGGTGCTGCCGCCGTCGCCAGGGGCCATGACCGTGACCGTCGCCATGCGGACTCCGGGCCTCGGCTGCCACGTCACGGCGTTGCGACCCTTGGCGCGAGCCTCTGCAAGGACGCCCTTCGGCGGAGCGGGCATGGCCCCGTCCAGTCGCGCGGACGTGGCGACCAGTACACCGTCGCCATCGAATACCGCGACGAACGGCGTGAGACTCGTGCGGATGTCGACGGTGACAGAACCCACGACGGACGCCGCCGAGGCACCTCGGCCCATCGCCGCCGCGGCGTCTTCCGCCAGCTGCGTCGGCCGGTCGTTGGCGCCCAGGCGGTAGGACTGCTGGGCGACGATGTAGATGGTGGCGCAGACCGCTGTCGCGGCCACGGCGAGCGGAAGCCAAGCGGCAAGGACCCGTTTCCCTGACATGCGCTCCTCCGGTGTCGGCCGTGCCTGCGAGGATCCAGTATCGGCGCCGCGAAACGCTCGCGCCCGGGCCGTCGCCGCGGCGCTCTTCGTCTCGGTGGCCCAGACGATGCCGGCGCGATCAGTGCAGGACCAGGTAGACCTTGTCGCCCTCGCGAACGTGGTCCACGACGCGGATGCCGATCTCGTCGCCCTCGTGGGCCTCCTCGATGGGGTGGTGCTCCACCTGCATCGACTGGACGGGCTGCGCGAGATCGCTCGTATGCCCGACGATGTGGACCGTGTCGCCCTCGTGCAGGACGCCGTGGTCCACGTGGACCCCGGCCACCATGGGCTTCCCGAACCAGTGCGTGACATGTCCGACCAGCAACTCGGCCATGACCGTCACCTCCCTACGGACAGTTTCTGACCGTGCGTCGTTCTCTGCGTGGTTCATTCCCACGTTCGGACGAACAGCGAGCCCGCGGGCCGAAAGGCACCGCGGGCTCGCTGTTCGTCGGTGGCGGCTAGTAGGACTCGACCCAGAGCTCGTAGTACGACTGCGGATGCTTGCAGGCCGGGCACTCCAGCGGAGCGGACGTGCCCTCGTGCACGTAGCCGCAGTTGCGGCACTTCCAGCGCATCGGGCGGTCCTTCGAGAACACCTGGTTGTTCACGACGTTCGCCAGCAGCTTGCGGTAGCGCGCCTCGTGCTCCTTCTCGACGTCGGCTATCTCACGGAAGGACGTGGCGACGTCGGCGAAGCCCTCCTCCTCGGCGGTGGCGGCGAACGAGGGGTAGAGCGTGCCCCACTCCATGTGCTCGCCGTCGGCGGACGCGAGCAGGTTCTCGGCGGTCGTGCCGATCTTGCCGGCAGGGTAGGACGCTGTGATCTCGGCGTCGCCGCCCTCGAGGTACTTGAAGAAGACCTTCGCGTGCTCCTTCTCGTTCTCAGCCGTCTCCAGGAACAGCGCGGAGATCTGCTCGAGGCCGTCCTTCTTGGCGACTCCCGAGAAGTACCAGTAGCGGTTGCGTGCCTGGCTCTCGCCGGCGAACGCCTTCAACAGGTTCAGTTCGGTCTTGGTGCCCTTGATGCCCACGGCAAACCTCCAACGTCGGGGGTGGATGCGTCGACAGTGGAGATACCCGTCTTGACGAGATGCCTAGCCGCTCGGGTCCGCCCGCCGCCCGTCGTAGCTGTCGAGCAGGACGCCGAGCGTCCGCGTGAACGCGTCCTCGGTGAATGCGAGGCTCGGCGTGTCCTCAAGCTCCAGCGTCCCATAGCTCGTGGCGAGCATGGCGTGCCCGAAGGACATGGCGAAGACCGCCTGGAAGAGGTCGGTCGCGTCCTCGTCCGAGAATCCGCGCGCCATCAGGAACCGTAGCGGTCCCTTGATGTACATCGCCGACGACCCGGGGGCGGTCGGCGGGTGGGCGGCCATGATGGGCAGCGCGTTGGGATGCCGCACGAGGACCCTCCTGAATCCGAGGACTGCCGCCGCGACGACGTCCTGCCAGCGGTCCGGCAGGGGGCCGGTCGGGGCCTCGCCTTCGAGCGCGAGATCGATCACGCCGGCGAGGATGGCGTCCTTGTTCGGAAAGTGGTGGTAGAGGCTCATGGCCTCGATGCCGAGGTCGCGGGCGAGCCGTCGCATCGACAGCGCATCGGCTCCCTCTTCGTCGAGGATCCGCAGGGCCGCGCTCAGGATGTCGCCGCGCTTGAGCGGCGTACGCTTCGAGGCCATCAGACTTCTTCTCTCCCGGGTGTTGACCCTTACGCCGTATGGGTGCTAGTCTTACGCCGTAAGCCTTACATCGTAAGAATAGCATGGCGGACAGCCAGAAGAAAGGGCACGGACATGAAGGCGTTCATCAGCGGGGCGCTCGCGGTACTGAAGTGGGGCGGGATCGGGCTGGGCGGCCTGATCGTGCTGATCGTGGTCGGGTTCGTCGTGGTGCCCCCGGTCAGCCGGTCCTTCACGGACCGTTGGGGCGCTACCGACGCGGAGCTCGCCGAAGCGCTCCCCGGTGACGATCTCGTCAAGGACGCCCAGCAGAGCGCCACGCGGGCGATCACGATCCAGGCGCCAGCGGATCTCGTCATGAAGCTCGTGCGCCAGCAGGGCTACAAGCGGGGCGGCTGGCACGGATGGGACTGGTTCTACAACGCCACCGGCTCGGGCGACTTCGTCGACGGGCACTTCTCCACGCGCATCGTGCCCGAGCTGCAGGACATCGCGGTCGGCGACAAGGTCTTCATCAACAGCGCGGTGTCCTACTTCGTCGAGCAGGACACGATGCCGTCGGCGACCGAGCCGGGTGTGTTCATGCTCTACAGCGGAGGAGCGGAAGGCGTCGACCTCCGCGCCGCGGACTCCGACAAGGCCACCGACGCCTCGACGACGTGGGTCTGGGTCGCGAAGCCGATCGGGCCGAACGAGACCCGCCTTGTCCTGCGCATCCGCGGCGACATGCGCGGCCAGGGGGCGTTCTTGGCGTGGCTGTTCGACAACCCGCTGGATTTCGGCGGTGCGCTGTTCGCCAACAAGACGCTGCACGGCATCAAGGCGACTGCCGAAGCCCTCGCGGCTTCAGAATAGGAGACGAGATGTCTCGCATGCAGGCATGGCAATGGGCGGTCGTAGGACTGGTGGCGGCCGTGTGCGTGGGATGGATGTCGGTGAAGGTGGGCCGTATGTTCGGACGCCGCGCGGCGGAGCCTGCGACGCTGCGTGAGGCGACGGCGTTCGAGTCGGCACGCGTGGGCGCCGAAGCTCCTGCGTCGGCGCGGGCGTTCGACGGGTTCTCGTACAGGGTCCCCGGTCGCCTGGCCGGCCGGATGCGCGTCATGGTCGCGGACGGACGGGTGTCCGTTGCCGGTCCACGGGTGCCGTCCGGCCTCTACCAGGCATGGATCTGGATCCAGGCGCTGATGCTGGCAGCCGTTCCCGCGGCGCTGGCGGCGGCCGCGGTGAAGCTGGAATGGCGATGGGTGGCAGTGGCCGTGGGGATCTTCGTCGTGGGACAGCTCTTCTCGGCCGCCGGCGCCGGCATCTGGCCGGGGCTTGGCGAGATGGACTTCATCGACGCCGGGCGCTTCAAGGCGGTGGACTTCGCTGCCTCCCAGGTGCATGACGTGAAGATCGGCGAGGGTTGGGCCGACGGCGGGATCGACGCGGTCCTGCTGCCGGTGAAGGGTGGGATCGACGCCATGTCGAAAGGCCGGGCCGTGTCGTTCTTCGCCCCGGACGACGAGGGCCGCGACGTGCGCTACGCGTTCCACATGCCCAGCGAAGCGGACGCGGCAGCGCTGGCGGGGCTCCTGCGCTAGGCGACCGTCTCCTTCGGCGGGACGTTCGGTCGCATGCCGAACAGGAAACGCAGCGGCGCCAAGCGCCGTACGCCTTCGTAGAGAGCGAAGGTGACCACCGCGGAGACCGCCATGAGGGCGAGCCAATGTAGTGGCCACGATACCGGCCACGTCACCACGCGCACCGCTGCGAGCACGATGATCGTCTGGTGGATTACGTAGACGGGGTAGGACGCCTCCGCGAGATACGAGAGCGCCTTCGACGGCCGGTCCAGGAACCGCCGCCCGATGCCGATCAGCCCCACGATCGTGAGCCACGCCCCGAGGAACCCCCCGTAGTTTGCGACGAAGAGCTGCCACGACGGGTCTGGGAGGGCGTTGCGGTAGGCCCCGGCCGCCACGTAGACCGCGCAGATCGCCGCGCCCGCTGCAAGCGTCCACCACATGTGCCGTTCGGCCGACTCTGCGAACGCCGTGTCGCGCATCACGACGTAGCCGAGCGCGAAGAAGGCCAGGTAGTAGAACGGGTTCTTGCCCGCGATATCCGGGAGGCCCTCTGAGAACCAGATGATCAGCGGAGGGAGCAGCCACCATCCCGGCTTCGCGAGCGCTCTGGCCCAGCGTCCGATCACGGTGCCGCCCTTCTCGCTGCGTCCCCACAGCACGAGGGGGAACGCGAGCAGCGACACCAGGAGCAGCCACAGGATGAACCACAGGTGGCCGACGCCGAATCCGCCGTAGTAGTCACCGCCGGGGCCGAGGTTGAGCATGAGCCAGTCGCCGCTCGTCATGTAGTGGAGGAACGAGCCGGTGTAGTGCGAGCCGAGCCAACCGGCGTTGAACCGGCCGCCGACCCACGTCTGGGGCGGTATCAGGACCAGCCAGCCGAACAGGAACGGCACGAGCAGCCGCTTTGCGCGCTCGAGGAGATACTGGCCACCCGTGCGCTTGCTCATCGCGAAGAACGTGGAAGCCCCCGCCAGCAGGAACAGGAGCGGCATGTGCCAGCGATCGACGAAGGCGAGCGCGTAGGCCAGTGCCACCGAGAGGTCCGGCCCCTTGATGTAGAACGGATCCCCGAAGTCGAGGACCCTCGCCGTGTGGTAGGGGAACAGCAGGAGCACCGCCAGCACCCGCAGCCAGTCGATGTAGTGCAAGCGCCCCTTCATGGCGGCCCCCCTCGCTCGCGCCCGACATCTTGCGGCAACAGGGTACGCCTTGTGCGCACCGTCGCGCACGCCCGGTGTCGCGCCTTGGGTAGAGTCTGCCAAGGAGGTGCGCCCATGACGGACACGGTGGAGCTTGATTCGCTCGAAGACAGAGTCCTGATCGCGCCAGGTGTCTCGATGGCCCGGCTCGGGCTCGGCACGTACAAGTCGGCCGAAGGCCCGGACGTCGAGGGCGAGGTCTCCTACGGACTCGAACGGGGCTACCGGCACGTGGACACGGCCGCGCTCTACGGCAACGAGCGCGGCGTCGGTAGCGCCCTTCGCGCGAGCGGTCTCGCGCGCGACCAGTACACGGTGGCCACGAAGGTGTGGAACTCGGATCAGGGCTACGAGGCCACGCTCAAGGCCTTCGACGCGAGCCTCGAGCGACTGGGACTGGAGTACGTCGATCTCTATCTGATCCACTGGCCGATGCCGAAGCACACCCGCGACACGTGGCGCGCGATGGAGGAGATCCACGCGTCCGGACGGGCCAAGGCCATCGGTGTGTGCAACTTCCTCGTCCATCACCTGGAGGATCTGCTGTCCTTCGCCGATGTGCCGCCCGCTCTCGACCAGGTGGAGCATCACGTCCGCCTGCAGCAGCCCGGTCTCCGAGCGTTCTGCCGGGAGCACGGCATCACGCTGCAGGCGTGGGCGCCCATCATGCGCGGCAGGGTGTGCGACATCCCGGAGGTGGTCGAGATCGCCGGCCGGCACGGCAAGACCGCGGCGCAGGTCGCCCTCCGCTGGATCCTCCAGCACGGCGTGACGACCATCCCGAAGTCCGTCCATCGCGAACGGGTCGCCGAGAACGCGGACGTGTTCGACTTCGAGCTCACGACCGAAGAGATGGCTGCGCTCGACGGGCTCGATCGCGAGGCGCGCATCGGCGGACATCCGGACCAGTTCGCCAAGCTCGGTTGACTGACGAGGCTCGTCCGTCCGCGCGGGTAGCGGCGATTCGGCTGTCCTCTGCCGGTCCGCCCATCCTGTAGGATGTCGGGCCATGGAGACCGTCATCCTCGCCACCACCACCGCGGCGCTGTTCGGCCTCTCGGACTTCTTCGGGGGGCTCGCGAGCCGCAAGGACAGCGCCCTCGCGGTGACCGCGCGTGCGTACCTGCTCGGCGTCGTGGTCATGGGCGCTGCGGTGCTGCTCTTCCCGGGATCGCACGTGACGCCGCTGGACTTGGCCTGGGGCACCGCCGGCGGCCTCTGTGGCGGACTCGGCGTCATGTCGCTCTACGCCGCGCTCGCGTGCGGGCGGATGTCCATCGTCGCTCCGACCACCGCGGCGCTCTCGGGTTCGCTTCCCGCCCTCTTCGACCTGGTGCGCGGGACGGCCATCCGGCCGCTGGCGCTGGTGGGTCTCGGCCTCGCGATCGTCGCGGTCATCGTTGTGAGCACGGCCGCTGGCGAGAAGGAGGAGCACGAGCTCCCGCGGCGCGCACTCGTGTTGTCCGTCGTGTCTGGCGTGCTGTTCGCCGGGGCGTTCCTGTCGTTCTCGTTCGCGGGCAAGGACAGCGGCTTCATGCCGCTCGTGGCCGCGCGCATCGTATCCGGCGGGCTGCTGACGGTGCTCGCGTTCGTGCGACTGAAGCGCGTGCGGCTCGCTCCGGGAGCGTTGGCCCCCACGCTGGGTGCGGGTGTGTTGGATGCGCTCGCGACGGTGAGCATGATCACCGCCATCCGGATGGGGCCGCTGGCCATCGCGTCGGTGCTGGGGTCGCTCTACCCCGTGGTCACGATCCTCCTGGCGCGGTTCGTCTTGGGGGAACGGCTGAAGGGGCTGCAGCGCGTCGGCATCGCGCTCGCGCTCGCGGCGGTCATGCTCGCCGCACTGGGCTGATATCGCCCGCCGCCGGCGCTCGAATCGGCGCGCGGATTGCTGGGCATGTCGGCACGGGAGCAGTCCCGAGGGCGCGATACGGCGACCCGCCGACTCCGAGGAGGTGATCCAGCAGATGCAAAGTACGGGCATCGCTGAGATGGCAGGGAACGACACCGAGAGGGTGGAGGTCCCTACCTCCTAGGGCTGCGGCGGCCGGGAGACTCACGTCCCGGGCGTTTGACGCCACCAGCAAAGGACGAACGTCGCTGTCCTTCAGCGATGAGGAGAGGGTCGCCTTCGGGCGGCCCTCTCCGCGTAGTTGCGGCAGCCGGGGGGCGCCGCGAAAGAAATCCAAGAATGGGTGTTGACTAGTACGAAGTTCGTAGTAGTATGCGCTTTGGCTAGTAGCACCTTCACAATAGTAGCAAGTCAAGACAACCAGTTCGGTCCGGGATCCACCGGGCCGCCGCAAGCGAGAGAAGGAGGTGGGCCGTGGACATCGCGGACGAGGCCACGCTTCGCAAGTTCCAGAAGGAGCTGAACTCGGGCACCGTCTCGCTCGTCCTGCTCGCCATCCTCGACAACTCTTCGGAGCCGCTCTACGGCTACCAGATCGCGAAGAGCATCGAGGGCGGATGGCAGGAGGGTGCTCCGGTCAAGCAGGGCACGCTCTACCCCGTGCTGCGCTCCATGGAGGAGCAGGGGCTTCTGGGAAGCCGCGTGGAGCCCAGCGTTTCGGGGCCGCCGCGCAAGTACTACACGATCACCGAGCGCGGGCGTGCCGTGCTCACGGACTGGAGGGCGGCCTGGGAACGCACCAGCGCCTTCGTGAACGAGACATTGGAGGGGAGGAACGGTGCCTGACACCATCGAGGGATACCTCGCAGAACTGCGGACGGCGCTCGCGGGCGCCGATCCGGCCCTCGTGCAGGACGCCGCGTACGACGCGGAGGAGTACCTGCGCAGCGCTGCCGCCGAGGGCGGCAACACGTCCGAAGCGATCGCCACGGCGATCGACGCCTACGGGACGCCGGCCGAGATCGCTTCGGCCTACCGGGAGACCGAGCGGACCGTTGTGGCCGCGTTGCGGCGCCCCGCTCCCGCGAAGTCGACGAACCCGATCGCGCGGTTCTTCGGCGTCATCGGAGACCCGGGAGCGTGGGGTGCGCTGTTCTACATGCTGCTCGCCCTGCTCACCGGGATCCTGTACTTCACCGTCGTCGTGACCGGCCTGTCGCTCTCGCTGGGGCTGATGGTCCTCATCATCGGCCTGCCGGTGGCGCTGCTCTTCATCGGCGCGGTCCGCGCCATCTCGCTGGCGGAGGGCCGACTGGTCGAGGGCCTGCTCGGGGTGCGGATGCCTCGCAGGCCGAGGACGGTGGGCGTCCAGGGCAGCTTGGTCGAGCGCGTGAAGTCGTGGTTCACCGACTGGCGCACGTGGACGACCATGCTCTACATGCTGCTGATGCTGCCGCTCGGCGTCACGTACTTCTCGGTGATCGTGACGGGTCTGGCGACGTCGTTCGCGTTGATCGCGGCGCCGTTCGTCCAGGTGATCTTCAACACGCCGATCATGCGGACGTTCGACTACGTCTACTACCTCGAGCCGTGGGGCATGCCGCTGGTCATCGCGGTCGGAGTCCTCGGCTTCTTCATCACGCTTTGGCTGGCGAAGGGCATCGGGCTTCTGCACGGGGCCTTCGCCAAGGCGCTCTTGGTGGGTCGCTTCGAGAGCGAAACCCCCGGCGCGCCGGTCGGACCGATCGGTGCGGCGCCCACGGCGGGCGCCGGCACGCAGGGCTAGACACTCACACCTCCGAGGGAGGGGAACACGATGCTTCGAAGGACGATGACGATAGCGCTCGTGGCCCTGGTGGCTGCGACGGCGCTGGGCACGACAGGCTGCAGGGCGGTCCGGATCGCGGACAGCACTGACGTCAAGACCGTGACGAAGGACGCGCCGCTCGACGGAGCGGCGAGGATCGACGCGGACGTGAGCATGGGTGTCGGTGAGCTGACGCTCTCGGCCGAGCCGACCGGGACGTACGCGTTCAACGGCGAGTTCACGTTCGGCGATCCGACCTGGGAGCCCGAGGTCAAGTACGTGGTCTCCGACGGCACCGGTTCGCTGGACGTGCGTATGCCCGATTCGCTCAAGGTGCCGGCGTTCAAGAATGTGACGAACATCTGGGACGTGAAGCTGGCCGGTGGCGTGCCGACGGACCTGCGGCTCACGCTGGGCGTCGGGAAGGGCGACGTGGACCTGAGCGGTGTCGATGTCCGCACGCTCAAGGTGGTCTGCGGCGTCGGCAAGACGGTCCTGGACCTGAGCGGCCCGCGTACCGACAGCGTGACGGCGAAGGTCGAGTCAGGGGTCGGCGACCTCACGATCAGGCTGCCCAAGGCGGTCGGGGTGAAGGTGAACGGGCGCCAGGACGGGCTCGGGGACATGACGGCCGACGGGTTCATCGCGCAGGGCGATGCATGGGTCAACGAGGCGTATGCCGGCGCCGGCCCGAAGATCGAGATCGACCTCACGCGAGGGATCGGTGACGTGACCCTCGTGCTGGTGGACTGACAGACAAGCGACTGCGGCGGCCCAGTCCGGGTCCGCCGCGAACCGAAAGGCAGGTAGCTCGAGATGCACGAGTTCATCGCAGCGATAGTGGGCGGGACGGTGATCACGCAGGTCCTCTTCTGGACGCTGGTGACGATGGTCGCACCCATCTTCTGGGTGTGGATGATGATCGACGCGGTGCTGCGCGAGGAGCGCGAGTACCCCGGCGGCAGCTCCAACGAGAAGCTCGTCTGGGTGCTCGTGATGTTCTTCTTCAACATCACGGCGCTGGCGTACTACCTCGTGGTGTACCGGAAGGTGCGGCGCGGGACGACGCCCGCGGCCTACGGCGCCCCCGCCGGCTACACGGCGGCGGCTCCCGCGACACCCGCGGTCTAGCGCGCCTGGCCCGCATGGCCGGGTCTGACGGCCCCGCTCCCCGCACCGGGGGGCGGGGCCGCGCTATAGTGGCATGCGCCTTGCGCTCGCGGTCGCTGCCGGTCGGCCGGCACGGTCTGCCCAGCCCCGCCCCTGAAAGCGAGTCCGCATGTCCCGATCCATCAACCTGGAAGTCGATCGCCGCTGGCTCTTCGCGATCGGTGGTGCACTCTGGACGGCCGTGGGCATCCTGCTGCTGTCGTACGCGGTGGTCTGGCTGGCTCCCGTGACCGTGCCGCTCGAGCTGGCGCTTGGTGGGCTCGGGGTCGTGCTCGCCTTCGTGGCCGCGCGGTTCCTGTTCCGGCGCATCGCGCGCAAGAACATCAAGCGCATCGACGACGGGCCGCAGCGCGCGAGCGTGTTCGCATTCCAGCCGTGGACGAGCTACGTCGTGATGTTCTCGATGATGGCCTTTGGCATCGTGCTTCGGCGCTCGGGGGTGCCGAAGCCCGCGCTCGCCGTGGTCTACGCGGGGATCGGCGGCGCGCTCATGCTGGGCGGCGGGCTGTACCACCGTCGCCTTCGCCGCGGCGCGCCGACCCAGGGCGACAGCTGACGCGTCAGATCGTCGGCACGAACATCGCGGTGTCCGGCGCAACCATGGGCTCCCACCGGCCGCGCACTCCCGCATGCATCGCACCGAGCTCGGCGTGCAGCATGGTGATGCCCAGGTCGAGGGGGGCGGTCCAATACCCCTTCTCCGCGCGTCCGACCACCAGCGCGCCGTCCTCGAACCGCAGCCGCTGCGGCTGGCCGTTGCCGCCAGTAGGCGCCCAACGCGCCGCCTCGGCCGCATCGGTCGCCCAAGCGGGCCAGTCGTCGGTCCCGGCCCCGGGCGCCAGCAGGGACAGGGGCTTGCGCGCGGTCGCGCGCACGAGCCTGCGCATGAGGCGCTCGTCGGCAGGCTCCTTCTCGGCCCCGTACCCCAGCGGCGTGAGCGACAGGATGCGTTCTCCTTCGGCCAGGTCTGTGATGGTGGCGGCGCGCTTGCGGTCGTAGGAGCCAGCGACCCAGCAGGTCGCCAGTCCCAGGCGCGTCGCCTCCAGTACGAACGCCTCGCCGACGTAGCCCACGGCCACCTCCTCGCCCTCGGGGGCGACGAACACGGCCGCCGTGGGCGCGCCCTTGATCTTGCCGTAGTTGCCCGCGTAGCCGGTGAAGAGCTCGTCGCCCTTGGCGCTGACGAGCTGGATGCGCACCTCGGGGATCGGGCGGAACCGCTCGATGAATGCGCGCACCAAGGCGAGCGTCTCGGTGGCTACGGGCCGGGGGTCGAACGTCCGCTTGGACGTGCGAACACGGATGGCGTCGAACCAGGCGGCGTCGAGGTCGGTGCCGGCGGGAGGCAGGAGCATGGTGGCGTATCCCTTCGGTGCGTGAGGTCGTGCGGCGTTCGTTCCGCTGAGGGACTATACCCGCCGTCTTGGGTGCAGACCAGAACCGCACGGTCCGCGAGCCGCCGCCAGTGGGACAATCATCTGCGAAGGAGGGACCGCCGATGTGTCCGAGGCTCACGATCACCCGCGCCCAGGCCGGTTCGCGCGCTCTCGTCGTCGGCGGGGCCAACACCGACGTCGTCGGGACTCCCGACGCGGCACTGGTCGCTCGCGACTCCAATCCGGGCCACGTCCGTACGAGCGCTGGCGGCGTGGGCCGCAACATCGCAGAGAACCTCGCCAGGCTGGGCGTGCCGACGAAGCTCATCACGGCCTTCGGCCGCGACGAAGCCGGCGCTGAACTGGCGGCGGCCTGCCGGGTAGCCGGTGTGGACGTCGCGGCGTCGATCGTCGATGACATCATGCCGAGTGCGCGCTACCTCGCGATCGTCGACGAGGCGCACGACCTGTACGTCGCCGTGAACGACATGCGCGTCATCGAACTGGTCACGCCGGCGGCGCTCGACGACCCCGGGCGCGCCGGGCTCGTTGCGGAGGCCGGCGTCGTGGTCGCAGACACGAACCTTTCCGCGGCCACCCTGCGGTGGCTGGCCGCGCACGCCCCGGGACGGCTCGTGGTCGATCCCGTCTCGTTTGCGAAGGCGGGACGCCTTGCGGGACTACTGCCGGCACTCGCGGCGGTCACGCCCAGCGCAGCCGAGGCCGGCGTGCTGCTCGGGCGGAGCGTGGAGAGCACCGACGAAGCACGCATCGCGGCCGAAGACCTGGTCCTCGCCGGCGTCGGGGCGGCGTTCGTGACGTGCGGGCCGGGCGGGGTCGCGTGGGCCGACGCGTCGGGCTCGGGCACGATTCCCGCGCCGCGCGTCGAGATCGCGAACACGAACGGGGCCGGGGACGCCTTCGCGGCGGGTGTCGCCTATGCCGTGCTCGCGGGCGTGGACGCCGAGGCAGCGGCGGCACTCGGATCCGCGATGTCGGCGATCGCCTTGGGCGACGAGGAGACGGTGAGCGCGCGCATCGACATCGAGACGGTCTGCGCATCGATCGAGGAGCCCAGATGAACGATCACGTGAGGCTGTCCGACGAGGTCCGCGGGGCGCTGGAGTCCGGCGCACCGGTCGTGGCCCTGGAGTCGACGATCATCAGCCACGGCTTCCCGTATCCGGCCAACGTCGAGTGCGCGCTCGAGTCCGAGCGCGTCGCCCGCGAAGAGGGCGCCGTTCCCGCAACGGTGGCGGTCCTGGGCGGCGAGTTGCGCGTGGGGCTCGCCCGCGAGGACATCGAGCACCTCGCCACGGCGAAACCCATCGCGAAGGTCTCGCGCCGCGACCTCGGGGTCGTCGTCGCGCGGGGCCTGGATGGAGCCACGACCGTTGCCGGCACGATGGCTATCGCCGCAATGGCGGGCATCCGGGTGTTCGCCACCGGCGGGATCGGCGGCGTGCATCGGGGCGCGGAGCGCACTCTCGACATCTCGGCCGACCTGCTCGAGCTGGCCCGGACGGAGGTGGCCGTCGTGTGCGCGGGCGCCAAGTCCGTCCTGGACCTCGCACTCACGCTGGAGGTGCTCGAGACGCACGGGGTGCCGGTCCTGGGCTATCGGACCGACGAGTTCCCGGCCTTCTACTCGCGCACGAGCGGCCTGGGCGTCGACGCGCGGTTCGATACGGCCGAGGAGATCGCCGCCGTGCTGAACAGCCGGCGTGAGCTCGGTCTGGGCGGCGGGACGGTGATCGCGAACCCGATCGCGTCCGAACACGAGATCGCGCGCGAGACCCTGGACGCCTGGACCGCTACGGCGTTGGAGGAGGCCGATGCGGCCGGCGTGCGCGGCAAGGACGTGACACCGTTCCTGCTCGCCCGACTCCACGCGCTGTCGAGCGGAGCCACGGAGGCGGCGAACAAGGAGCTCGTGTGGTCGAACGCGCGGCTGGCGGCGCGGATCGCCGCAGCACTGTCGGCGCCGGGCTCAGCCGCGACGGGCTAGAGGCCCTTCGCCCGCACGTAGTCGGCCACGTCGACGTTCAGTCGAAGGTCCTCGAGCGTGAACGTCGCCCATGGCTTGCCGTCGTCCATCCACGTGGCGCTGCCCACCGTGTTGGTGAGCACGCCGCCGAGCTCGGCCCACGTCGTCGCGTGGGTCATCCAGAGGGTCTTCTCGAGACTCGTCGATCCGTGATAGCGCATCGTCTCGGTCCACGTCGGCAGGTCCGTCTCCGGGTCGAAGCGAACGACGAAGCGCTGGGTCTCGTCCTTGAACGGCACGACCAGTACGGCGGTGTCGCCGTCGATCGGCTCCCACCTCACGCGCGGATCGGTCACGAAAAGCGCCGGGAACTGCCAGGACTCGGCCCACATCCCCTGGTTCGCGGACCACTCGACCTTGGGACCCGAGTCGTTGCCGATGACCGGGATCTCCATGAGGCTGGTACCGTCGATGTACCGCTCGTTGACGGTGAGCACGGGGATCCCGAACCAGCACGCTTCTATGTAGTGCCGGTAGTCCTTGCCCGCCACGTGGGTGAACCGGTAGCGCGCCGGGAACTCGATCGGTCCGGCCGGGCGGATCTTCGCGCGGCCGGACATGACGGCGGACTCGATGACCGGGACGCGGTCGCCGTAGATCTTGCGGTAGAACCTGTCCACCGGCGCGGGCAGACCGCCGGGCAGTTCCGTGGTCTCGACGGAGGCCGGCTGCGCCGCCGCGTAGTCGGGGAAGGGGGCGGGCTGCATCTGGAGCCCCAGCCACCCGACGAAGAGCAGGGCCGCGAACACCCCCGCGACGATCAGCACGATGTTCACGATCTTCCTCACCTTCATGACGCACGTCCCGTCTTCTCGAGAAGGGCTTGACGCCCGGTCGCTTCGGCCATAGTATGCAAGCAAGCACTTGCACGCGTCAAGAGGGAGTCGGGAACATGACCGCAGCCGAGATAGAGACGGGCGAGGCGATCCTGCAGGCGGCCGCCGAGCTGATCGGTGAGCGCGGCTACAAGGGCACGACTACTCGCGCCATCGCCGAGCGCGCCGGCGTCAACGAGGTGACCATCTTCCGTCGCTACGGGAGCAAGCAGGGTCTTCTGCGCGCCCTGGGTGAGATGTGGGAGAAGAGCATGGCCGGCTTCGCCGTCAGCGCAATCCCCGATCCCGCGGACACGCGGGCCACGCTCGAGGTGCTGGCGCGGATGGAGGTCCGCCAGGCCCTGTCGTTCGGGGCGCCGGCCATGCGACTCGCCATTGACGCGCACGCCGTGCCGGAGGTGGCCGAGATCATGGGCGGCGGTCCGGGCCAGAACTTCGCAGGGCTGGTGGACTACATGGCGGACCGCCAGAAGGCGGGGGACCTGCGGGACGACATCGACCCACGCGTCATGGCGGAGGCCTTCTTCGCGCTGACGTCGCAAGTGGTCATG
>Ga0209798_10001207_pt1 | contig 15706 bp, 15 predicted proteins | sample DOMMetBare3Fresh_FD_187475 | JGI IMG/M metagenome (GOLD analysis project Ga0209798, IMG submission 187475) | Wetland sediment microbial communities from St. Louis River estuary, USA, under dissolved organic matter induced mercury methylation -... | ecosystem: Environmental > Aquatic >...
GACGGCCATCAACGCCGCTGCGATGACGATGACGACCCAGCGCGACCTCAGGCTGGCGGTGACCAGTGGTTGCATCATGACGTTGCATACCTGCCAATCGGGGTGGTCGGTTCGCTGATCACGTTGTGAGCCATGTCGGCTTCCTTGGGTTCGGCCGGTGTGCGCATTAGTTGGCGCGTTCCGTCTGCTGGTAGATCGGGTTGGTCTTGTAGGCGTGCGTCTCCAGTGCGAGGGCGGCCGTTCGTGCGGCCCTGAGCTCCTGCGCCGTGAGCTTGCGGCTCTCAATGAGCTGCAGGGTCTCGCCCTCCTCGCCCCCGACTGCCCCCACCTGGACGATTCCCACGCCGCTCGAGTGGTACTTCTTCTGGATCCCGCTGCCAGGGTCCAGTGGGCTCTTCTCATTGGTCACCACCACGTGGTCGAAGCACCGCAGCGGGACGCACGTCTTGGCGTTGGTGGCAAACACCTGGGCGCAGTCCAGGAAGTGGATCGAGGGCACCGACCCCTGGAGGTACCAGCTTGTTCCCTTCTGTGGGTTCTCCATCATGTGGATGCCGCCGCGTGCGTCACCGATGCCGGAGAACCAGGTGCTCGGGGCGCCCGTGAAGCTACCGGACTCGTACTCCTCGGGGTATTCACCGAGGTTCCAGACGTTGCCGCCGCGGTCCTGAGCGAAGAACGCAAGCTCAGCCTCGGCGAGCTCCCCGTCCTGGATGTCCCTGTCCCAGACCACGACGTTGGCTACCCCGTCGATCACCTTGACGAGGTCGGTGACGGTGAACACCACCTGATGCGGCAGGAGCCCGCCGCCCCTGTCCGCGCGTCCCTCCAGCACATTGCGAGTCCCAGGCAACAGCGGCAACAAGGCGTTGTCAACATTGGGAAACTGCGGGAAGTTGGTCCGGTCGAAGGCAGCAGCCTCGTTGGGACACAGCCTGGGTAGCGTGCTGGTCGAGGGTGAGGACGTGGTCGAGGGTGAGGACGTGGTCGAGGGTGGCGCCGCAACTGGAGTCACCTTGACATCGGGTCTGTCCGCGAGGGAGCTGGACCGGTTCGTGCCACATGCGGTCAATACCAAGAATGCGATCGCAGTGAGCGATACGCCCACGCGAGCCCGACAGACTCTGTCCATCCTCGCCCTCCGAACCGACCGGTGCGGCATCGCCGCTCACCCAGAGTGATGGCTGAGGCGGTTCGCCGCATCGCCCAAGGTGACGATTCTCGCCTCCTCCCGAAGACTGAGGACAAAGGTCAGGAAAGGGCTCGATGGGGCATCCAGTGACCGTGGAAGATAGCGTCGGATGGAGCCATAAGCCATGGTGGGGCCCGCCGCGAGGGTCCGGGCAAGCTCGCCGACCACTCGGGGCTCACCACGCGGTCACGCCGGAACAGGCGAAGTGTTGATGGCTGCGCGCTCCGCCTTGCTCTTGCCGAACCGAAGGTACAGCGTTGGCAGGAGCAGCAGATTGAGCATCGTGGCCGTCACGAGCCCGCCCAAGATCACGAACGCCATCGGGTACTCGATCTCCTGGCCCGCCACGTTGCCGGCCCAGATCAGGGGGACCATGGCAAGCGCCGCAGCCATGGTGGTCATCAGGACAGGTGCGACCCGTTCCTTCGCTCCGCGGATCACCAGCGCTGGCCCGAACAGCATGCCCTCCTCGCGCTCGAGGTGCTGGAAGTGGCTCACCATCATGATGCCGTTGCGGGCGACGATGCCCAGCACCGTGAAGAAGCCCACCAGGGAACCGAGCGAGATCAGGCCCCCTCCGATCCAGGCTGCCAGGACTCCACCGACAAGGGCGGAAGGCAGACAGACGAAAGCCAGGACAGCCAGCCGGAACCTGCGGAAAGCCATCAGAAGCAGCAGGAAGATTGCCACCCCTGCGAAGATACCGCCGGTAAAGAGTCGGCTCTGGGCAGCCTGTCGCTCCTGGAACTCACCGGTCATCTCCGCGTAGTACTCGAGCGGGAAGTCCACCTGCGCGACCGCCTTCTTCACGTCTGCGACCACCGCGCCGAGCGGGCGGTCCTGGACGTTGGCGCCGACCGTGAGCCGCCGGAAGCCGTTCTCGTGCTGGATACCATTCGGGGTCTGCTTGATAGCGACGTCTGCGACGTCCTTGAGCAGTACGTGGCCGCCATCGGGGGTGTCCAGCAGCAGGTTCTGGATGTCAGTGACGCTGGTGCGGGTCTCGGGCGTGCTCCACACCTGGACGTCGTAGGCCTTGCCTGCGCGGAAGACGTCGCCGACCTCCTCGCCGGCCAGGATGGTCGCGGCGGCCCGCCTGACGTCGCCCGGCTTGATCCCGGACTTCTGCGCCTTGACAAGGTCGACGGTCACCTCAACCTGGGGGATGTCGACCAGCTGCTCGACGTGCTCGTCGATGACCCCGTCGATCTGGCTGAGGGCCTTCTCTATCTCCGCCGCCTTCTCCCGCAGGACGTCGAGGTCCTGACCGTAGAGCCGGATGCTGATCGCCTCACTCTCGCCCGTGAGCACCTCGCGGATGCGCTCCTTGAGGTAGGTCTGCACGTCACGGCGCAGGCCGGGGTAACCGTCAACAACGCTTTGGACGTCTGCCAGCGTCTTCTCGTAGTCCGCCGACGGGTCGATGCTGATCCAGTTCTCGCCGAACTCCGCTCCGACCACCTCATCGGCCAACATCGCCTGGCCGATGTGCGCGCCGAAGTTGCGCACCCCGGGGATGGCGCGAAGCTCCTTGCTGGCCGCGACCGTGATCCGTGTCTCCTCGGTTATCGACGTCCCCGGCTTGGTGACCCAGTGCATCAGGAAGTCACGCTCCTTGAAGTCAGGGAGCATTGACTGTCCGAGCTGGGGGTAGACCACGATCCCGGAAACCGCGATCATGACGCCAGCCACAATTGTTGGCAGCGGGCGACGAACGATCGGGGTGAGAACCCGCTGATAGCCGCGGTGCACGAGGCGCACCACAGGTGACGGCTTGGTGCTCAGTGTTCCGTGGGAGAGCAGCAGCAGCGCCAGAGCAGGGGTGAGGATCAGCGCGACGACCAGCGAGGCCAGCACGGCCAGGGCGTAGGACATCGCCAGTGGTTTGAAGAACGCGCCGGTCAGCCCGCTCAGGAGGAAGATCGGGGTGAGCGCCGTGACCTCGATGAGGCAGGCGTAGACGATTGCGCTGCGAATCTCGACCGATGCCTTGAGCACCACCACGGCGGTTGACGGTCCATCGGGCAGGGCTCTGGCCTGCCTCAGTCGCCTCACGATGTTCTCCACGTCGACGATCGCGTCGTCGACGATCGCGCCCAGTGCGATGACGAACCCAGCCAGAACCATCGTGTTGATGGTGACGTCCTGGCTGCGAAGGACGAGGATCGCAGCGAGTAGCGAGACGGGGATGGTCACCACGCTGACCAGGGCTGCGCGCCAGTTGAACAGGAAAAAGGTGAGTAGCACGACCACCAGCAGCGCGCCGATCAGCAGCGAGCGGGTGAGGTTGTGAACGGCATCCTCGACAAAGGTGGCCGGACGGAAGATCGAGGTGTCGATCTGCATGCCCGGCAACCCTGCCTGCATCTCGGCCATGGCAGCCTCGACGTTCCGCGTGACGTCCAAGGTGTTGCCCCAGGGCAGCTTCTCGACGATGAGCATCAGACCTGCGCCGTCGTTGATGACCGCCTCACCGATCAGAGGCTGGTGATCCCTGACCACGTTGGCCACATCGGACAGGCGCAGGACCTTGTCCTTGTCGGTGTGCACCACGACCTGGCCCAAATCGTCAGGGGTGGTGATCGGCAGCACGTGATGCACGTTGAGTCGCTGGTTGGGCGTCTCGACAAAGCCGCCCTTGCCGACGACGAAGCTGTTGGTGTACTTCAGGATTCCGGCATCGAGCGAATCGGCGGTGACATCCATGACCTCTTGGAGGGTGACACCGTTCTGCTTCAGCTTCTCGGGGATGACCTGCACCTGCAGCATGTCGAGTCGCTCACCCCAGATCGCGACGTTGGCCACGCCGGGGACCCGCAGCAGGCGGGCACGGATCTTCCAGTAGGCGATCATCGACATGTCGATCGTGCTGAGCGAGTCGGACGACAGCCCGACCTTCATCACCCGGCTGGTTGACGACAGCGGTTGCAGCATGCGAGGTGGGGCCGCCCAGGTGGGCAGGGCGGCGGCGACGGACTGCATCCGTTCCGTGACGAGCTGCCGGACCTTGATCGGGTCGGTGCCAGGTTTGAACAGAAGATTGATCGACGAGAGCTGCGCCACCGACTTCGAGCGCAGGGTGTCCAGCCCCGGCACACCGGCGAGCGCTTGCTCGAGGGGGATCGTGACCAGGGCCTCGGTGTCCGCGGCGGACAGACCCAGGCAGGCCGTCTGGATCTCGACGCGGGGTGGCGCGAACTCGGGGAAGACATCGATCGGCAGCTTCTGCACCTCGACCATTCCGAAGAACATCATCGCAGCGCTGCCTGTGACCACGAGGAATCGGAACTTCAGGCTCTTGCTGATGATCCAGCGGATCATGATGGGCCTTCCCTGGCGTTGGTCTGTGTCTTGCTGGAATGCTGGCGGCGACGAGGTCAGTGACCGCCGCCGACTCCGGTGTCGACGCCGAAGAGCTCAGATGCACCCACGGTCACGACCTCGGTCCCGACGGCCGGGCCCGACGTGAGGACGACAGTCCCTCCGCTGATCCGCAGCACCTTCACATCGGCCCGTTTGAAGACCAGGTCCTTCGCACTGGTGTAGACGAACGCGTTGCCGTCGGGGTCGTAGAGCAGAGCGCTGTGCGAGATCGCGAGCTGCCCGGCAGCAGGTCCGGCGCCCACTGCCTCGGTCTGCATGCCGAGCCGCTCGGCCGCCTTGGGGGTCAGCGTCATCTCATTCACGTCGCCGACCTTGACGACCGTGACGGCTTCGACCTTGGCTGCCTCAGCAGGGGTTCCCGTGCATCCGCTCAGGAGCGGGATCGCCCCGAGCAGGAGCAGTATCGCTAAGGCGCCGCTGCGGCCTGGGTGGTTGTGTTGCATGATGCCTCTCCTTCGAGTTGTGGCTTCAGACATGGCCGGCCGCCTCTACTAGGGCAGTCGTGGCCTGTTCCGGCGGTTCAGGCACAGGCGGGTGATAGAAGGTGCGAGCCAGCGCGGGGAGGATGAACAACGTGGTCAGGACCGTGGTGACCAGGCCACCCAGGATGACGGCGGCCATCGGTCGGACGAGCTCGAGCCCCGCGAGGGATCCCAGGACGATGACTGGTGCCAAAGCCAGAATCATCGTGACCGCCGTGGTCAGGACCGGGGCCACTCGTTCCTGCGCAGCCTGGGTCACGAGATCCTGACGGGAGGCGGTGTCTCGATCCAGTGCGAGCTGTTGAAGACGGTCGATGAAGGCCATGCCCGTCCGTACCGCCCACGCGAGCAGCGCCAGCAGACCGGCGCCCGTGGCGAGGCTCAATCCGTCCTCGAACATCGCCACGAGGGTGCCACCGAGCAGGGAGATGGGCAGTGTGGCGAACAGCACGGTCGACAAGGTCCAGCTGCCGAAGGCCACCTGCATGAGGAGGAGGATTGCCAGGGCGGCGACGCCGGCCAGGATGAGCAGGAGTCGCGCGGTGTCGGCCCGCTGCGCGACGTCGCCGAGCACCTCGGCGTGGTACTCCAGCGGGAACGCTACGTTGCCGACCGCTGTCCGCACGTCCGCCAGAGCAGAGTCGAGGCTCCGTCCGCTGACGTCGGCGACCACGTCGATCCGACGCGAGACTCCGTCGTGGGTGACCGTGACGGGGGATGCGGCAATCGTCACCTTGGCAAGGGTGCCGAGCCGGACGTGCCCACTGGGCGTATTGATCATCAGGTTGCCGACGTCGGTGATGTTCGCTCTCACCTCAGGTGGACTCCACACCTGGACGTCGAACACTTTCTGGTGATCAAACAGGTTGCCCGCGTGGATCCCAGAAATGAGCGTGGTCGCCGCGCGCCGTACGTCGCCGGGCTTGACGCCGACCTCGCGTGCCTTGTCAAGGTCGACCTCGATCTGAATCGTCGGTTCCAGGACAGCGTCCTTGACAGGGGCCGGAGTCACTCCATCGACCTTCGACAGAAGTGCGTGGACCTCCTGCGCCTTCTCGCGCAGGACGTTCAGGTCCTCGCCGTAGATCCGGACCACGACCGGGTCCACAACACCGCTGGTGACCTGGCGGATCCGCTCCGACGAGTAGGACAACGCTGCGCGCTCCAGGCCCGGGTAGCCCTGGACGACGTCTTGCACCGTTCCGATCGTCCGGTCGTAGTCGGCAGCGGGGTCGACGCTCACCCAGATCATGCCGCCATTTGCACCGACGACCTGGTCGGCTGTGATCGCGCGACCGAAGTGGGCTCCGACATTGCTCACACCCGGTAGCGCGCGTAGCTCCGTAGTGACCCGCTCTCCAAGCCGGATCCCCTCGGGCAGGGAGGTGCCAGGCGGCGTATCCCACTTGATGAGGAGGTTGTTCTCTTGAAGCGTTGGCATGAGCGACTTCTGCAGCTGGGTCGGCAGCACTGCAGCGCCGATTGCCACCAAGGCCATCGAGACCACCATGACTGCTGGGACGGTCCGCCTGACAAGGGGAGCAAGCATCCGGGCATGCAGCGCGCGGCTCCACCGGACTCCGGGAGACTCACCACGGCTGCGCTCGGGACGCAGAAGCATGAGACTCAAGACCGGCGTCACTGTCAAGGCGACGATGAAGGAGGTCGTGAGTGTCGCGATTGATGCCAGGGCCAACGGGGGGAAGAACGCCTCACCGGCAAGACCACCGGTACGGAACAGCGGTGTCAGCGCGAGAGTCATGATCACCAAGGAGTAAGCGAGGATGCGTCCCGACCTCACGCTTGCCTCGCGGACCACGGAGCGGTCCGTGGGTTCTCCGGCCAGGGGGTCCTCACGCAAGCGTCTCGCGATCGCGTCGGTCGTCGTCGTGGCGTCGTCGATGACGGCGAGCAGCGCTAGCAGGAGCCCCGCCAGGATCAGTGCGTTGAAGTCGGTGTTGAAAAGATGCAGCGCCAGGGCTGCGGCTCCCATGGACAGGGAGACGGCAACTGTGGTGACGACAGCCCGACGCCAGCTGAACAGGAAGGCACCGATCGCCAGGAGCATGAGCGCCCCTCCGATGAGCGCCGTCGTCCGCAGGTTTGAGATCGCCGACTCGATGTAGCTGGCGGGTCGGAATACGGTCGTGTCCATCTCGAGACCCTTGAGTCCAGGGCCCATGTTGGCGAGCGCATCCTCGACCCCACGCGTCACCTCGAGGGTGTTCGCGCCGGCGAACTTCTCAACCACCACCAGGAAGCCGTCACCGGTGGACAGCCGGGCGTCTCCGATCAGGGGCTGGCTGTCCTCCACGACGGTGGTCACATCGCCCAGGCGCAGCCGGGCACCACTGGCTTTACTGTCTTCACTGTCTTCGACGACGACCTTGGCGAGCTCCTCCGCGGTCTCGATTGGTGACAGGTGCTGGACCCCGAGGCGCTGGTTGGGGGTGTCGATGAACCCGCCGGTGCCGGGGGTGGACGCCTCGAGGAAGCTCAACGGCGACACGAGCAGCGCGTTGCCCGTCGTACTCACGATCTGGTCGAGAGTCACCCCGGCTGCACGCAGGCGGTCAGGGTCGACCTGCACCTGGAGCTGGCGCTCGCGCTGCCCCCAGATGGCGACGTTCGCGACGCCCGGGACGCCCATGAGCTTCGGCCGGATGGTCCACCGTGCGAGTACGCCCATCTCCATCGGGGTCAGGGACTTGGAGGACAGACCAATCATGGCCACTCGGCCTATGGAGGACACCGGCTGCAGCATCTGCGGTGGCATCGAGACGTTCGGTAGCGCGGCCGCCTCGGCCATGCGCTCCTGCACGACCAGCCGAGCGGTCTGGCCATCAGTGCCCGGCTCGAAGTACAAGTCGATCGCCGACAGCCCGGGCACGGACTCCGAGTGGATGTGTTTGAGGTAGGCAACGCCGTTGAGCAGGTCCTGCTCCATCGGCACGGTGATCAGCTGCTCGACCTCGACCGCCGACAGCCCAAGTGCCTCGGTGCGCACCTGGACCATGATGGGGCCGAACTCGGGCAACGCCTCGAGCTCGGTCTTGGGGAGCTGCCAGGCGCCGACGGCCAGCAGCGCCGCTGCGATGACGATGACGACCCAGCGAGACCTCAAGCTGGCGGTGATCAGTGGTTGCATCATGGCGTTGTCTACCTGCCAATCGGGTGTTCGATGTGCTGAGCACGTTGTGAACCATGCGCGAGCGCGGGACCAGGACTTGCGTGCGTTCAATCGGTGACTGAGCTACTGGGCGAGGTCCGCACTGCTGGGCCCGGGCCCTCTGCTCTAGATCAGGGGTTGTTCTTGTAGGCGTGCATCTCCAGTGGAGGCTTGTAGGCGTGCATCTCCAGTGGAGGCGGCCGCGCGTGAATACTGGGCGCGGCCGCGCCTGACTACTTGGCGCTGGCCGTCTGCTGGTAGATCAGGTTGGTCTCGAAGGCGTGCCGCTCCAGTGCGAGGGCGGCCGCCCGCGTTGTCCTGAGCTCGCGTGCTGTGAGTGTGCGACTTTCGACGAGCTGGAGGGTCTCACCCTCCTGGCCGCCGATCGCCCCAACCTGGACGATCCCCACGCCACGGGCGTGGAACTTCTTCTGGATCCCGCTGCCCGGGTCCAGCGGGCTGGTTTCATCGGTGACCAGCACCGGGTTGAAGCACTTCACCGGCACGCACGCCGCCGCGTCGGTGGCGAACACCCGGGCGCAGTCGAGAAACTCGATCGAGGGAACCGAGCCCTGGAGATACCAGCCGGTCCCCTTCTGCGGGTTGGCCATCATGTGGATGCCGCCGTGTGCGTCACCGATGCCCGAGAACCACGTGCTCGGGGCGCCCGTGAACTCTCCGCCGTCGTACTCCTCGGGGTACTCGCCGAGGTTCCAGACATTGCCGTCCCGGTCCTGCGCGAAGAACGCAAGCTCGGCCTCGGCGATCTCGCCGTCCTGGATGTCCGTGTCGTAGACCACGACGTTCGGTACGCCGTCGATCACCTTGACGAGGTCGGTGACGGTGAAGACCACGCGATGTGGCAGCGGCCCTCCGCCCCGGTCCGCGCGTCCCTCGAGCACATTGCGCGTACCAGGTTTCAGTGGCAGCCAAGCGTTATCGATGTAGGGGTACCGCGGGAAGTTGCCTTTGTCGAACGCAGCAGCCTCGTTGGGACACAGCTTGGGCAGCGTGCTGGCCGACGGTGAGGAGGTCGCCGCTGGGGTCTGCGCGACAACCGGAGTCACCTTGACGTCGGGCTTGTCCGCAAGGGAGCTCGACTGGCTCGTGCCACAGGCGGTCAGCACCAGGACGGCAATCGCGGTGAGGGATATCCCCACGCGTCCCCGGCGGACTCTGTCCATCATCGCCCTCCTCGAACCGACTGGTGCGGCATCGCCTCTCCAGCCAGAGTGATGGCGCAGGGCGGTTCGCCACATCGGCCGGGAAACCGATTCTTGCCTCCTCAATAAAACAGGGGGCTACCTAAACAAAAGGCCGAAGACAACCCGACAAAAAGTGTGGTCAGGGAACGGCGCGATGGTGCATTCAGCGACCGTGGAAGATCGGCTTGTCCTTGGCGATGAAGGCAGCCACGGCCGCGGCGTGGTCCTGGCTCGTCCCGGTGATGGCCATCTGGTCGGCTTCCTGCGCCAGGGACTCGCTCAGCGGGTGGCCTGCGGAGAAGGCCACCGAGCGTCGGATGGAGCCATAAGCCATGGTGGGGCCCGCCGCGAGGGTCCGGGCAAGCTCGTCGACCACGTCAGGGAGCTCCCCGGCGCTCACCACGCGGTTGACCAGGCCGAGCTCGAGCGCTTCGGCCGCCGGGACGGTGCGCGGGAACATCAGCAGCTCCTTGGCCTTCGCAATACCGATGAGACGCGGCAGGGTCCAGCTCGCCCCCGAGTCACAGGACAACGCGATGCCGGCGAACGCCAGGTTGAAGCCGCCGGTGTCGACCATGATGCGCAGGTCGGCGGCGAACGCGAAGGAGGCACCCGCACCAGCGGCGACACCGTTGATCGCCGCGATGACAGGCTTGTTCATGGTCGAGAGCAGCTCAACGATGGGGTTGTAATGCTCCGGCACCGTCGACCACAAGGACTCGTCGCGGCTCGCCAGCAGGCCGATGTGCTCCCGCAGGTCCTGGCCCACGCAGAAGGCCCGCCCCGTGCCCGTCAGCACGACGCAGCGGACGGCGGGATCCTCGGCCACCCGCCGCAAGACCGCGAGCAGGAGGTCCTTGGTGGCGATGTCCAGCGCATTCATTGCCTCGGGGCGGTTCAGCGTGACCGTGGCGACGCCGTCGGTGAGGTCCAGCAACACCGATGCCGTCGATGCCGTCGGTGCGGTCGAGCCGTGGGCGTCGGGTGCGGCATCGGGCTTGGTCATGTTCTGTCGACTCCTTGTTCTGGCGTCATCGTTCTGGGTTCTGGCGTCATCGTTCTGGTTCCAGCGCACAGTGTGCCTGATCAGGATTTCGTGCTGGGCGACGTTGGCGGGATAATGATCTGCAAAGGTGCGTACCGGATGGTTAGGGCCCAGCGTGGGCGGTGCGCACTCGACGTTCTCACGCGTAAGCAACGGAAGAGAGATATCCCATGGCGGCGATGAAGCCGAGGACCGGAGACGGTCCGCTCGAGGTCACCAAGGAAGGCCGCGGGATCGTGCTCCGCATGCCGATCGAGGGTGGTGGCCGCTTGGTCGTCGAGATGACGCCGGATGAAGCAGCCGCGTTGGGCGAGGCCATCAGGAGCTGCCCCGGCGTCGTCTGAGACATCCGTGGCTGTCATGGCCCAAGATGTCATGGCCCCAAGTGCCGATGAGCCCCGACCGGATGCCGGCCGGGGCTCACTGCTGTCAGTAGTAGTGCTTGCGTCCGCCGACGGCGCGGCCCATCGAACCGAGGACCCACAGGATGACGCCAACGACCACAAGGAAGTAGCCGATGGTCTTCAGGATCGCGAGGCCAGATACGAGCCAGCCGAGGATGATCAGGACGACTCCGAAAGTGATCATCGAGTTTCCTTTCGTATTGCGTGGGCTGCCTGGTCGGGCAGTGGACCAGGAAGATAACAGACAAACCTCATCAAAGGAGAGTCCGGGTGGCCACATTATCCCCCGGCGGGCCAAGGGTTTATGAGGCGGTTTGGTCTGCAGCCCGGCTACCCTTGGATTGTCCACGAACCCACGAAGGGGAGCGACTGATGAGAATCGGTTCCAGCTTGGCGTTGATCGCAATCGGAGCGATCCTGAAGTTCGCGATCACGTGGTCGACCAGCGGGATAAACCTGTCCAACGTGGGCGTCATCCTCATGGTGGTCGGGGTCGCCGGGTTGGTCATCTCGCTCGTTCTGGCCAACACCGCACGGCGAACGGACGTGGTGACTCACACGGTGCGCGAGGACTCCACGGAGCAGCCGCGCGGTGACGACCCGCGCCTCTGACGAGGTCCTCATCGCACGCCCTGCCACCCAGGCCTGGTGCCCGATCCCGTAACAACTGCCTGTATCCCGGAACAACTGTCTGACGGAGGGCGCACATGAGTGCGGGTTATGGGCTGAGCGTGCGATGGTCCCTCGAAGGTGCTGCAGGGGGCGTCGAGCAGGCTTTGCGGGAGTACGTCGTCGGGACCTCGATGGCGCGGTTCGCCGTGCGCGAGGGGCTCGCGTTCAAGACCTGGCGGATGCGCCCGGGCCAGTGGTTCGAGGGGACCTACGTGTGGGACTCGCGGGATGCGCGCGATGTGTTCGCCGAAGCGTTCGCGGTTGAGGCTGCAGGGTCGCCCGTCAGCCGGTTGGCCGGGTCGCCGCCGCTGTGGATCGAGCCCTTCGAGGTCGTCGCCATCGTCGAAGGGCCCGAGGGCTTCCGCGAGGGTGCGGGGCCCGGCGACTAGCCCCGTCGTGGCTCGGGCTGACCGCTAGCGCTTGACCGCTGCCAGGAGGCCGTCGCCCACGGGCAAGAGGGCGGAAAGCAGCGAATCGTTGTCGCGCAGCGCCTTGCCGAGGTCTCGCAGAATGGTCGTGGTCTCGTCCCGAGTGGCGGGATCGGCGACCGTGTCGTGCCAGAGCATGTTGTCCAGGGCCAGGACTCCACCGGAGCGCAGCAGCCGCAGAGCCTGCTCGACATACTGCGGGTACTCCGTCTTGTCGCCGTCGATCACGACCATGTCGTATGCCGCGTCGGTCAGCCGTGGGAGCACGTCCAGCGCGCGCCCGGTGATGACGCGGGTGCGCTGTGGGGGAATACCCGCGGCCGCGTAGGCATCCTTGGCCGCCCGCTGGTGCTCGGCTTCGACGTCGATCGTCGTCAGGATGCCATCAGGCGGCATACCCGACAGGAGCCACAGACCTGAGACGCCCGCGCCGGTGCCGACCTCGACGACTGCCTTGGCGTTGGCTGCGGCAGCGAGCAGACGCAGAGCTGCGCCCGCGCCCGGCATGACGGGCGTACAGCCCAGCTCCTCGCCGCGCAGTCGGGCCGCTTCGATGACCTCGGTCTCTGGGACGAACTCCTCCGAGTAGGCCCAGCTGGCCGGCTTCTGTGCGCTCATGGGCGTTACCCTACTGCTCCGCGGGGGTCCGTCAGCCGATGTCGGACGAGGCGCGGCGTCACCCTGGGAGCCACCAGCCGGCATACCCAGCAAACTCTCAGGTTGGTCCGGAAGCATTCTGGTTATGCCCACCACCACGAGTGACCGCGCTGATGCGCAGGATGCACTCGCGCCGACCATTCCCACAGCGCATGCATGGGTCCCGCCGACCTGGGAAGAGATCGTCGAGCAGCACTCGGCCAGGGTCTACCGCCTGTCCTACCGTCTGACCGGCAACGTGCATGACGCGGAGGACCTGACCCACGACGTCTTCATCCGTGTCTTTCGTTCGCTGCACTCCTACCAGCCCGGGACGTTCGAGGGCTGGTTGCACCGCATCACCACCAACCTCTTCCTGGACAAGATGCGCCGCAAGCAGCGGATCCGGTTCGACCTGCTCTCGGACGACGCCGCGGCGCGGCTGCCCAGCCGTGATATCGGCCCTGAGCAGCATTACACCGAGACCCACTTCGATGACGACGTCCAGCGCGCCCTTGACGCCCTGACCCCGGACTTTCGCGCGGCTGTTGTCCTGTGCGATATCGAGGGTCTGTCGTACGAGGAGATCGCGACCACACTGGGCATCAAGCTCGGAACGGTCCGGTCGCGTATCCACCGGGGTCGCGCCCAGCTACGTGAGGCTCTCGCGCATCGTGCCCCCGATCCGAGCAGGACTAACTCACCGACCCGGGTCCGTCGGGGCTTCGCGTTGGGCCGGGTAGCCCCCGGAACCCGGTGAGTCCGGTCCTTCGCCGCCGACACCTTGCCGCCTCGCGCCACTTGGACGAGATGCTCAGTCCGTATGCCGACCGCAGCCTTCCGACCGCAACACTCCTGGCCTGTGACCAGCACGTCTCGATCTGCCCTGGCTGCCGGGCAGCGGCGGATGCCGAGCGTCGGCTGCTGAGATCCCTGCGTTCGGCAGCCAGCCTGGGGCTTTCCAGCGGGCTCCAGTCCGCGTTGCTCGACCTGGCAGGGCAGTCGATGCCCCCGGTCTCGACGATCGGGTCTGCCCCGCTGGCGGTCATGGGCCGTTCGGCGCCAGCCGTCTACCGCTCTCCCTTGCGGGCGGCAATGCTGGCCGGTCTCGTGGCGGGCGCCTCGGTTGCCGCTGCGTGGAGCCTGAGCGTGAACGGCATTGGTCTCCCGGGGAAGCCCTCGCCTGCGCTCCGCTTGCCGGCTTCGGCAGCCACAGCTGGTTCGACGACCGTTGACGGGTCGAGCAGCATGGCTGCGACGTTCCTGGCCACGAACCAGGTCGCCGGGTCGCCCGGACTGACTGCGACCTTCAAGGACGCATCCACCCAGACCGTCCCTGTCGTGGTGGCCCCGCCGTGGACCGGTGTTCCCGAACTGGGCCGACGTTAGGCACAATCGACCCATGAACGAGGAGCAGCGCCCTCCTGGGGGCCACGACGAGCCAGCCATCGAGCCGGCCAGCGAGCGCGGCCCGGAACAGGCTTCAGGACACGCGTCGGAGGAGCCCGGGGAGACGCAGCTCACGGAGCAGCTGCACCCCGAGAGCTCCCCGTCGTTGATCAGCTACCCACCGCCGAGCGGCAGCCCTTTCACGCATCAGCCTCCGCCGACCGTCGAGCCCGGCTTTGCGGAGGCCTCCAGCTGGCACCAGAGCGCTTCGCAACCGGGGCCCGACGACACCGTGGGCTTCTCCTCGAGCGTCCGTCCCCCCGAGCGAGGTGGCCTGCCCGGCGTGGGTGCCGGCGTCACCTCGGCGATCGTGGCTGGCGCCGTCGTCGTGGTCCTGGTGGTCGCCCTGTTCGGGGGCGTCGTGGGCGCCTTGATCGTGAGCCGACGTGATAGTGCCACGGCGTCACTTCCCGTTGCGCCCGCAGGCTCGACCGCCCGACCCGCAGGCTCCCTGGCCGACATCGCGGCGCGAGCCTTGCCCAGTGTGGTGACCATCAGGGTCAAGGGGGCTGACAACGCGGGAACAGGGTCTGGCTTCGTGCTGCGCAAGGACGGCTACATCCTGACCAACAACCACGTGGTCGAGGGCGCGGCGACGAACGGCAAGATCACCGTTCTCTTTACCGATGGCAAGGTGTCAGATGCGAAGATCATCGGTCGTGACGCGTCCTATGACCTGGCCGTCATCCGGGTGGACCGCCGTGACCTGCCGGTGCTGGTGTTCGGCGTCTCATCCACGGTGGCCGTGGGTGATCCAGTCATCGCGGTAGGGGCTCCGCTCGGGCTGGACAGCACGGTCACCAGCGGCATCATCAGCGCGCTGAATCGCCCCGTGACACCCGGTGGGTCGGGCAGCTCAACGGCTGCTTTCATCAACGCCATTCAGACCGATGCGGCCATCAACCCCGGCAACTCCGGTGGGCCATTGCTCGACATGGCGGGTCACGTGATCGGCGTGAACTCCGCGATCGCGCGCGTCGCAGGCTCGCAGGACCCTGTTGACGGACAGTCGGGAAACATTGGTGTCGGGTTCGCGATCCCCAGTGACCAGGCAAGGAAAACCGCCGAGCAGCTGATCGCCACGGGCAAGGCCACCCATCCGGTCATCGGCGTCATGCTTGACACCACCTACGAAGGTGAGGGTGTCAAGATCGCAACGGGTTCCAGCAACGGGAGCCCGCCGATCACCAAGGGCGGTCCGGCCGACAAGGCTGGGCTGCGGCCGGGCGACGTGATCATCAAGTTCGACGGGCGGCCGGTCGTTGGCCCGGACGAGTTCGTCGTCGCGATCCGCGCCAAGTCGGTCGGGGACGCCGTCGAGTTGACGATTCGGCGCGGAACCAGCGAGCGTACTGTCAAGATGACTCTGCAAGCGGCCAGTTAACTGCAACTTCACAAGACGCGAGGTCCACGGTGTTCGACATCAACGGCTGGGAGTTCGTCATCCTCGTCGTCGCAGCCCTGCTCGTGATCGGTCCTGAGCGGATGCCGGAGTACTCCGCGAAGCTCGCCAGGATGGTCAAGCAGGTCAGGGGTCTGGCAGACGCAGCCAAGGTACAGCTACGCGAGCAGATGGGGTCCGAGTTCGACGACGTCGACTGGAAGCAGTACGACCCTCGCCAGTACGACCCTCGCCGGAT
>Ga0209798_10001208_pt1 | contig 15701 bp, 16 predicted proteins | sample DOMMetBare3Fresh_FD_187475 | JGI IMG/M metagenome (GOLD analysis project Ga0209798, IMG submission 187475) | Wetland sediment microbial communities from St. Louis River estuary, USA, under dissolved organic matter induced mercury methylation -... | ecosystem: Environmental > Aquatic >...
ATGACCTCAAAATTAGACGTAACGCCATTAACGGTCACCGAGGGCATCTCAATCCCGTTCTCACTAAAATCAGCGGTGTTGAACATTTGCGCACCGACCTCGGCGCAGTTTTTGCAATTCGCCTTGAGAAACTCATACTCGGACCAAGTCGGTTTTTTGTTGCGGCGGTTAGCCCGCTCGAACGCATCATCATCCATCCTGCCGGAGAAGGCCAGTCTCGCGATCATAAAGTGGTTCGTGCCGAGAACCTTCGATATTTGCATGGTTACATACGAATTTAGGCCGCTGATCGACGCTCCGACAACCACGACTGCAGCGACGCCGATAATAATTCCGATTAAGGTCAAGAACGCTCGAAGCTTATGTTCAAGGATCGATTTCGTCGCGATCCAAAGAGCATCAATATAAAATGAATAAATTTGACGCATGAAAAAGAGCTGATTCAGGACTGTGTTGACAGAGTCTCAAACGTAATTCGAGGCTGGATTGTTCATAAAAAAGTTGAATTTGTGAGATTGCGTGACTCATTCTCCTGCATGTTATACTTGCAATTTCGTTTTCAACGGTTTTCGGGAGAGAAATTTGAGCATTCTAGTAGATAAGAATACACGTCTGATCGTGCAGGGAATAACGGGCAAGGAAGGCACGTTTCACATGCTGCAAATGCGTGAATACGGCACTAATGTCGTCGGCGGAGTCACGCCCGGTAAGGGTGGAACCACGCACGAGGGAGTTGCGGTTTTTAATACGGTTGCCGATGCGGTCAAGGAAACCGGTGCGAACGCCTCGGTGATCTATGTACCGCCTGCATTTGCCGCCGACGCGATAATGGAAGCTGCCGACGCCGGCGTTCCGCTCGTTGTTTGTATCACGGAGGGTATTCCCGTGGCGGATATGATCAAGGCAAAAGAATATCTTTCGAGTCGAAATACTCGCATGATCGGCCCTAATTGCCCCGGTATTATCTCGCCCGGCAAATGCAAGATCGGCATCATGCCCGGACATATTCATAAAGAAGGCCGCATAGGCGTCGTCTCGCGTTCGGGCACGCTGACGTATGAAGCTGTCGGACAGTTGACCGCTCTCGGATTAGGGCAATCAACCGCGATCGGCATTGGAGGCGATCCGATAATCGGCACGAATCACACGGACGCTCTGCGTCTATTTCAGGAAGATCCGGACACAGACGCCATCGTAATGATCGGCGAGATCGGCGGCACGGCCGAGGAAGACGCTGCGGCTTACGCAAAAGACAACGTCACCAAACCGATCGTCGCTTTCATTGCCGGCCAGACCGCTCCGCCCGGACGCCGGATGGGCCACGCCGGTGCTATTATTTCTGGCGGTAAAGGAACTGCAGCCGAAAAGATGAAGGCGTTGAAAGACGCCGGCATCCGCGTGGTCGAATCTCCGGCGGATATCGGCGCCGCGGTTCAAGAAGTTTTGGGGCTCGGAGCGAACGCTTAGCACAAATTCACAATAAATAACTAAAAATGAGCAATTTAACATTTGGAATCATAAAGCCCGACGCGGTTCGGGCAAGGAATCAGGGAAAGATCGTCTCGCGCATTTTGGGGGCGGGATTTAAGATCAGAGGGATGAAACTAGTTCATCAGACGCGTAAGCAGGCAGAGGGGTTTTATGCGGTCCATGCGGGCAAGGGCTTTTTTGACGAGCTGACCGATTTTATGTCGAGCGGACCGTGCATTGTGCTGGCATTAGAAAAAGAAAATGCCGTTCCGGCATGGCGCGAGTTGATGGGAGCGACAAATCCGGCTGAGGCTGCGCCAGACACGCTTCGCAAGGATTTTGCTACGTCGATCGGCGAAAATGCTGTTCACGGATCGGATTCCGATGAAAATGCGGCTATCGAGATCGCATATTTCTTTAGCAAACTTGAATTAGTTTAGGCGTTCAAGTATAAAAGTCTCAGAACGTTAACACTTTACCGTTGCTTACCAATAACCCACCCGCTACCGCAGGTGGCAAGGACAGGACTAAACTCATGAAAAAATGCCCGACTTGCGAAAAGACATTTGAGGATTCGATGCGGTTTTGCCAGGTTGACGGAACGCCGCTTGTCGATGACGCCCCGGCTTTCGATCCCTATGCGACCGTGATTGCTCAACCAACGACTCCGCCAGTCGAGCCCAATTCCGACGAGGTTGTCGACGACGTTGGCGGAACGGAGCCAGAAACAAAACGCGCTGACAATGAATCGGGAGTGCATCAGACCGTTGGGTCCTTACCAATCGCTCCTCCGGACGAGGTTCTGGATTTGCCGGTGAGCGACCCGCTAAAGACGGTTTATGTTTCTGAAGACGAGATGAAAGATGCTCTTGGCGCTGACGACCACACGGCCGATGTTGTCGAGCTCCCGCCGCTTGGTGATCTGCCGCCGCCGCCGCCGCCGAGTTTTATTGCGCCGGAGATTGAAAGTTCCGATTTTGGAAAAATGGAGCCGCCGCCTTCGCCGTTTTCGGAATCGTCGCCCGCAGGCGATGAGCCGGTTCTCGCGCCGCCGGTATTTCTCGAACCCGAATCCTCGGCGCAAGACGTTGACACGGTCATTCCGCCTGAGGTCGCTGCTGCACTTAATCAGCCATCTGCGCCCATTGCAGCTTGGACTCCTCCGCCCGCTCCGGACGCTGCGTGGCAAAATCAGGAGATCGGTTCAAATACTCCATTTCAGCCACCGCCAAGCGGCACGGGAAGTATTAACCAGACACTGCCGATCATATCGCTCGTTCTCGGCATCGTGTCATTATGCTGCTATATTTCACCGATTACCGGTGTTGCCGCGCTGATCACAGGTTATCTCGGCATGAAAAACGCCAATAATGATCCCGCAAATTATGGTGGTAAAGGTCTCGCAATTGCCGGTATGATCACGGGCGGGTTGTTCTTGCTGGTTGGTGTTGCCTATTACGTAATAGTCATCCTGATGTATGCAGGCGTTATTGCCGGTTCGATGTTGCAGGGATTTTAATCTGAATGTCAGTAATCACGGACGTAATACAATCTACCGTCGCCGTTTTGAAGGGAATGAGGCGAACACTCGCCGAAATCCCTCGTGCAAAATGGACAGTGCAGTACCCGGACGTTCCGATCACGGTTCAGCCGAGGTATCGCGGACAGCATTTGCTGCATGTTGACGAGGCTGGCAAGGAAAAATGCGTCGCGTGCTATTTATGCGCGGCCGCCTGCCCATCTGACTGCATTTATATCGAGGCTGAGGACGATCCGAGGCCGTATGCCGAGCGGATCGGCCGCGATGAGCGTTACGCTAAGGTTTATAACATCGATTACGGCCGATGTATCTTTTGCGGGTTTTGTGTCGAGGCATGTCCAAAAGACGCGATAACTCACGGTTACAATTTCGAACTTTCGGTCTATAACCGGGCTGATCTGTTGAAAACAAAGGACGATCTGTTGATCACCAAACAAAAGCAGTCAAAGAATTACCGCGTCGCACTGTCGAGCGAAGACGTCGATTCGGAATACAAAGAAGTGTGAAAACTATCGTAGGCGAAGCGTGAAACCATTTACAACAATTGCCGTTTTAGTTTTTGCGATCATTTGTTTGGCCCACCTTCTCAGGGTCGTTTTTGCGTGGGAGGCCGAAGTTGATCACATCGTCATCCCGGTTTGGCTCAGCGCGATCGGAGCACTATTTTCCGGAATGTTGGCTGTTATGCTTTGGAAAGAAAACAAATAACGATCGATAATTCCGGTCTTTGCAAAACTTTTCGTGGATTTATCCGACCTCCCGCCAACTCAAAAAGGACGACATCATGAGGTTAGGGCCCGCGGCCTGCGCGATTTTGCGGGCCTCACTCGCGACAACCAGCGTCTCGATCCGTTCAAACTTGCACAGTACGCTAAATTGCTTGTCGCTTCGTACGATCAGATAGAGCCATTTCTGTCGGACGAAACGCGTGCACATTTGACAGGTGCCGGCAAGAACGCCTGGTCGGGCGGTGCTGCATCCCACACCCTACCGGATGGCAAAAAGCTCATAATTCTTAACCCGACGCATGGAAAGAACCGGCAGAACGCGACTTTGATGGAGGAGATCTGCCACGTCTTTCTAGGTCACAAACCAAGCCGCCTCGCGATCGAAAATCGAGACAAAAACGGTAAGATAATCGCTCGCGATTATAACCATGCCATCGAGGAAGAAGCATATTCAACCGGTGCCGCGGCGCTTGTGCCGTATTCGTCGCTTCGGCGGATGGTCGAAGAGGGCAAAACTTCGCAAGAGATCGCACGTCATTTTTACGTAAGCCGGGCGTTGGTCGAATATCGTATAAAAGTGTCGAGACTCTGGGACGAGTATAAATCGAAAGTCATTAGCGGATAATCTCTCGAAAATGTAGAATTTTTGATTAATGGCGCAATCCAAACATCGAACGCCGCATAAGGTCGAAAAGTTTTCGACGGTGGATAAGCTGCGTCTGCTGCTGGACATTACCAAGACGATCAGCCGCTCGCTCGATCTCGACGAAGTTCTAAATCTTGTGATGGATACGCTTGCGTCGCTAATTCCATACGATGCTGCCGGTATTTATCTAATCGAATTCAGCCACGAAGATAAGGATCCCTACGTATTTAAGTCAAAAGCGATTCGCGGTTATCAGATCAGTTTCGATCTCATCGAACCGCGCCTGAAGATGGGCGAAGGGTTTTTAGGTACGGTGGCTCAAACTGGAAAAGCTATCATTTCGCACGATGTTAGCAAGGATGATCGGTACTTTGCCGCTCGCGAACTGACACGATCCGAAATGGTGGCACCGATCGTTTCAAACGACCGGGTGATTGGCGTATTTGACCTCGAAAGCGATGATCTCGACGCGTACAACGACGACGACCTTGCCGTTTTGCAGCTACTTACCTCGCAGGTTGCCATCATTATCGAAAAGGTGTGGCTGCACGAACAGGTTGTTGAGAAAAAGCGAATCCAGGCTCAGCTAGAAATTGCTCGCCAGGTTCAGCTCGAACTGCTTCCGGCTCACGACCCTGAGATCGAGAATTTTGATATAAGCGCATATATATTTCCTACCGAGGAAGTTTCGGGTGACTATTACGATTGGGTTAAGATCTTCGACGATCAGATTGGCATAATCGTTGCCGATGCGGTTGGGAAGGGCATTCCGGCCGCTCTCTTGATGTCATTTCTGCGAGCGTCGTTGCGGGCAGGCGTACAGATAGGCTATGCGCCACACGTTGCCTTTTCTAAGGTCAGCAGCCTTTTGCGGGACTCTATCGAGGACAACAAATTTATTACCGCAATCTATGGAATTCTCGATTCAACGAACAAGACATTTGTCTTTTCGAACGCCGGCCATAATCCGCCGCTGCTAATAAAAGCCGATGGCGAATATCGATACGTCGAGTACGGGGATGTGCCGTTGGGAATGTTTGACGACTCACATTATCACCAGCATTTTATTCGGTTCGAGCCGGGGCAGGTCATGGTCATCTACACGGATGGCATTACAGAGGCCGCTAATCCGACTGGCGAAGAGTATGGCGAAGCGAGACTGGCAAAACGCGTTCTTGATGGAATAGAAATGCCTGCCAAAAAACTTATCGATCACATCCGTAAAGACATTGCCGATTTTACGGAAAGAAAATTCCTCGACGATGACGGTACCCTGTTCATTGTCAAAGCACTATAATCACTAACTAGAAAGATAAAAGCAGGTCGGAGTTTAAGCAAATCTTGCTTGTCTCCGTCCTGCCTTTACCTTTTTTCGAGCGTTCCCTCGGTCGTCTTGGAAATTGTGAACCGGTCAATGTGCCGTAAACGAGCAGTGCAGATTGTCGCCGCCCGGCACTACCGGCGTTGAATAATCGTCGTAGTTTATCTTGTCATTTCCGGTCGAAAAGGCATAAATGTCGAATCCGTAAGCGTCGAGAAAGTCAGTGAGCTCCTGAGATCGTATGAGATAAAGGGTTTCGGCAAAACCGAGTTCCGATCTGATCTGGAGTAGACGATCGATCACCTCCAGAGGAGCAAAACACTGATTTGGATCTTTGAAGGTTGCCATAGCCCGCGTGTTCTTTCGACTTGTCCGTTAATTCAACCGGACGCTTTTTTAGATAACGAAAAGTCTGGAAAGGTTGTTCAGTCTTTTTACAGAAGCCAAGATAGAGTCTTTTCACCTAAAGAACTGAAGTAATGACGCAGGTTGCTCATGTAACACGGGCGATTTCAGTGCCGGCTCTAGCAAAAGAAAGATCGATTGAAAGCCATTGAATAATGTATGGAGAATTATGCAGGGGAGCAAATTATTGGTTTTGACGCGGATTGCCGTGAGCGTAAAACTGAGCAGTGTTAGAAGAAAAATGGTCGAGTAGCTTGGGTAATATTGCGGCACGTGAACTATGGAGAAGAGCAATGTGACAAAAAGAAAGGCGGCCGGCATACCAAATGACCGCTGAAAAGCGGAAAAGAGAATGCCCCGGTAAACGACTTCCTCGACCAGAGGTGCCGTAAATGTCGCCACAAAGGCGACCATATAAATGGCCGAACGGGAACTTTTCAAGATTCTGATCAAGTCGTTTTCCTGTTCAGGCGCCACGATATTAACGACAGCGGCAACAACCAGAAAGGAGCCAAGTACGATCGCGTAGTGCCACCATGCAAAGCCGCCTTTTTCCCAACCTAAGGTTTCGCGAAACGAGAATCGCCGCAACCGCGTAACGACTAACCATGCGAGAACCAACGTGAGGATGTGAGCAGGGATTATCCCAAGTATTTGCAGAACGATCGAGGTCGGATCTGATTTAGCAAATTCTATTATCTGATCGGTGTCAGAGATAGGCGGATCCAGCGATGCCAAATATGGCAGCAAAAAGATGCTCGGAATTATAAGAATAAAAAGTACGCTGGCGATCCAGACACCTAAGGCCGGGGCAATCGTCCAAGGCGGATCGTTTGGTGTCGGTGTCGGTGTTGATTGGATTGGCTTGTTTACCGTCCCATCCCAATCGGGACCGAACGAGCTATCGATCAAATTATCTTGGATTTCCACGTCAATGAGTGTAGCCAAATGGTCAATAACTTCCAAGTTCGTCTTTTCGTTCTTGAGTTTTGGGTTAAGGCGATATAACCTAAAATCCCGTGGAGCTAAACGGGAAAACCATCCAACAAAATGTGATCGCGATCATACCGGCCCGTTACGCGTCTACCCGTTTACCGGGAAAACTTTTGCGTGAGATAGCCGGTAAGCCTCTGATATTGCATACTTTAGGGCAGGCGTCGAAAGCTCGCAATGTTTCGCGCATAATTGTTGCGACAGATGACGAGCGAATTTTTCGTGTTGTCGCGGACGCCGGCGGCGACGCAGTAATGACCTCGACCGAGCATCGATCCGGAAGCGACCGCCTTGCCGAGGTTGCAGCGCGATTGCCTGCGACCTCGATTGTCGTCAATGTGCAGGGCGACGAGCCCATGATATCGCCGCGGGTGATCGAAGCTGCGGTAGATGCATTCGTAAGTGATGACGCAGCGGATATTGCGACGACTTGCGAGGCCATAATTGATACAGAGGAGTTGATGAGCTCGAATGTAGTGAAGGTTGCGACAGATGAATCCGGCTACGCGGTTTATTTTTCGCGGTCACCGATTCCGTATCCACGCGAGGCTGTGAGCCGATTCCGCAGTCTTGAAGACGCGATCTCAAGTAAACCGCAAATACTGTCACTTTTTCGAAAACACACGGGATTATATGTTTACGGGCGCGAATTTCTTTTGGAATTTGCAAAAATGCCGCAAACCAAATTGGAGCAGATTGAGATGCTCGAACAACTTAGGGCTCTTGAAAATGGAGCGAAGATACGGGTCGTCGAAGTCGATGAAGGATCGATAGGCGTCGATACGCCCGAGGATTTTGAACGAGTAAAAAAATTGATAGAGGGTAATCGGTGACTCGGTCGGGCAGGTGTTATTTGCTAGACGAATCGCCGCGACCTTGACGATTTAGCGTTGGTGACATTGAATAGGAGAACATAAATGACTAAATACATTTTCGTAACTGGCGGCGTGGTTTCGAGCCTTGGAAAGGGCTTGGCAGCAAGCTCTATCGGATGCCTGCTCGAGGCTCGCGGGATGAGCGTACAGATGATGAAGCTCGACCCTTATATCAATGTCGATCCTGGCACGATGTCACCTTTCCAACACGGCGAGGTTTTTGTGACCGACGACGGAGCCGAGACAGATCTCGACCTCGGGCATTACGAAAGGTTTACGCACGCCAAACTCTCGCAGGCGAATAACTGGACGACTGGCCGCATATATCTCTCGGTCATCGAAAAGGAACGCCGCGGCGATTATCTCGGAAAGACGATCCAGGTAATTCCGCACATCACCGATGAGATAAAGGCGGCGGTACGTACCGTTGCTGATATGCATCAGCCCGATGTTTTGATCGTCGAGATCGGCGGCACGGTGGGCGATATCGAGTCGCTGCCGTTTATGGAAGCGATTCGCCAAATGGGCAACGAGGAGGGCCGCAACAATGCGATCTTCATACATGTCACGCTCGTGCCTTTTATCGCGGCGGCAGGTGAACTGAAAACGAAGCCGACGCAGCACAGCGTTCGCGAGCTCAGAGAAATTGGTATTTCGCCTGACATCTTGCTCTGTCGGTCCGATCGTCCAGTGCCTGTTGATCTTCGTAAAAAGATCGCACTCTTCTGCAATGTTCAGGAAGGCGCCGTGATCTCCGCCCTCGACGTCGAAACTATTTACGAGGTGCCGCTGGCGTTTCACGATCAGGCTCTCGACGATCTCATAGTCAACAATTTACACCTTAATGAGCAGTTCCCAAACGCGGATCTGAAGCAATGGCGCGATCTTGTCTCAACGGTAAAGGACCCGACCGGCGGCTCAGTGCGGATCGCGATCGTCGGAAAGTATGTCGGACTCGAAGATTCCTACAAATCCCTCCGCGAAGCTCTGACTCACGCCGGCGTCGCCAACAATTTGCGTGTGAACGTATCCTGGATCGAGTCGGAAAATTTAATGAATGACGATTACGAGAACGAGTTGCAGGACTTTGACGCGATTCTCGTGCCCGGCGGATTCGGAAAACGGGGTATAGGCGGGATGCTCCGAGCCATAAAGTACGCACGCAAATCGGGAACTCCGTATTTTGGAATTTGCCTCGGGATGCAGACGGCGTGTATCGAGTTTGCACGCGATGTTTGCGGCTTGCGCGATGCGGATTCGACCGAATTCAACGAAGAAACTCCGTTCCCAATAATCTTTAAGCTGCGAGATCTGGTCAATGTCGAGGAATACGGCGGCACGATGCGCCTTGGTAATTGGCAGTGCGAACTCAAGGAAGACTCGCTCGCACGCGATGTTTATCACGGCATCGGCGAAATCGGTGAGCGCCATCGTCATCGATATGAATTCAATCCGGAATATCGCGAAGTCCTCGAAAAGGAAGGAATGGTTTTTAGCGGAGTCTCGCCCGATGGTAAATTTGTCGAGATGATCGAGCTGCCACGCGAAACCCACCCATATTTTATCGCGTGTCAATTCCATCCGGAATACAAATCAAAACCGCTCGCCGCTCACCCGATGTTCGTGTCATTTGTCGAGGCCGCTTGGCAAAATCGACTTCGCAGCGAGAATCTCGAACATGATGTTACAAGCGATAAGCAGGTCGAGATGCCTGAAAGGTCAGAGGCAGCGACCGGGGAATAGATGTCTTTATGGCTAAGCGTGTTGATAAACCAATTCGCCTTTATGTGATGACAATTTTTATTGTGATCGCCTATTGCGTGTTGCCGTTGACTTCTGTATTTCCATTCACTGGCGGTTTCTTAATTGTCGGGCCGAGGTTCCTGCCATATAACGGATCATTTCAAATTCCCTATGACCCGCAAGGTGATGGGTCACAATTCCTAGTTATCGTGACTGTAAGTCTATGCTTATTAGTGGCTGGGGCAGCGATAGTCACATTTCTCGGTATTAAGGAGGCTCGCTGGGCTACCTTAATTTTACTGACGCTCGACGTGGTGTGGTGGGTTTATCTGGTTATCACCGCCATCATCGGTGCCGGAGCCACGCCTTCCGCCCTAGGAGCTGCTCTGGAACTGATCTTTCCATTTCCTTGGTTGGTTTTTGTATGGTGGAATATGACTAGGTCGGATATAAAGTCGTGGCTTGAATATCAATCGAAACAAGATAGCTAATGCAATCATTCACAGTAGGACAAGTTCCTTTCGGCACCGGTAAGCTTTCCTTCCTTCTTGGGCCGTGCGTTGTTGAGTCCGATCAACATGCCCTTTTCATGGCTCAGGAGATCAAAGACATTTGCAAGCATGTCGGCGTCGATTTTGTTTATAAATCTTCGTTCGACAAGGCGAACCGCAGCTCGATCGAGAGTTTTCGCGGTAAGGGAATGGAATTCGGCCTTGAGGTGCTCGCACAGGTGAAGGACGAGGTCGGGGTGCCGGTCATAACGGATATTCATGAACATTGGCAGGTCGAGAAGGTTGCCGAAGTTGCAGACATTCTCCAAATCCCAGCGTTTCTTTGCCGTCAGACGGACCTCTTGGTTGCCGCCGCAAAATCAGGCAAAGCCGTCAACGTCAAGAAAGGACAATTTCTCGCCCCGTGGGACGCGAAGAACATTGTCGAAAAGCTTCAGGACGCGGGTTGCGATAAAATTCTCCTTACAGAACGGGGAGCGAGTTTTGGATATAATAATCTCGTCGTCGATCTGCGGTCGTTTCCGATCATGCGTTCGTTTGGCGTGCCGGTCGTGTTTGACGTGACACATTCCCTGCAGTTACCAGGCGGGCTCGGTAAGGCAACGGGCGGGCAGTCGGAATACATCGAAAACTTTGCTCGTGCAGGCGTCGCGTGTGGTGTGGATGCGGTTTTTATGGAGGTTCATGACAACCCGGCAAAGGCTCCGAGTGACGGGCCGAATCAATTGCCGCTTTCGAGGTTGGAGAAACTGCTTTCAAAGCTAAAGAAGATCCACGAGTTAGTCGAACAAGATTAGATATCACATTTATTAAAATGAATAAAATCTCGGTTATATCTCTGACCTTGTCCGTTCTATTATTTCACGCGGCGGCGTATGCACAAGACTCGGGCCGCAGTGCCGCGGCAACATGGCAAGTACAGAAATACGACCTAAATGTGACGCTCCCGCAGGACAGTGCAAGAATCGTCGCCGTCAAAGCAGTCGTGAATCTGAGAAATGTCTCGCAAAAACCGGCGTCTACATTAACGCTCAGGATCACTCCACTCGCGGAGGTCACATCTCTAAAGATAAACGACGCGATCGTTGATTTTACAAAGAACGAAGAGAAGATCAACTCGTCATCGAGCTTACAGAGGCTGGGAGTCCGATTTGCCTCGGTATCGCCCGATGCACTTCTGACGGCAACAATCGAATACAAAATCGGTTTAAAGGACAACACGGCCCTGAGCTCAGTTTCGCCGACGAACGCACAATTCCTGCCGCTCTCGTACTGGTATCCGACACCGAATAGTTGGTTCTATGCCCGCGGCGCCGATATGGCTCCTACCCATATTAAAGTAAATGCCGCCGTTGGACAGACGGCCGTTTCGGCTGGGAATGAGGTCGCGGGGACGTTTGAGCAGAAGTTGAACGGGCAGCCTTTTTTTGTGGCGGGAAGCTGGGACGTCTCGAACCAAAGCGGCGTCACAGTTTATTCTCCCAAAGGCACTGGCGCGGACGGACAGAAGCGCGCTGCGGAATTGGCGGCCCTACTGACGGAAGCCAAAGCCTTTGCCGGCGGGATTCTTGGAAAAGCTCCTGATGTGCCGCTACGGTTGATCTCCGGCCGTCGCGGGGCAGGTTTTGGCAGCGGCGGGACGGTAGTTGTTGACGAATCCGTATTCCGACGCTCAAAAATCGATTCGCTTACCGTTATGAATATCGCAGAAGCCGCGGCCAAGCTATGGCTCGGCAATGCCGTGTCCGTGACCGGCGAGGGCTATGGCGTTATTAGCGAAGGGCTTTCGCGTTATATCGCGACTCAATTTATCGAGAGCAAGTTCGGAAAAGACGTGGCCGATGTCGAACGGCTTCGGCAGCGCGTGTCGTACGCCGCGGTCTCAAAGCGTGATGCCCCGATCAGCACCGTTTCACCGCTCGATGATTTTTATTATACGGAGGTCGCTAACAAAGGCTCGATGGTTTGGCGGCTGGTTGCGAAACGAGTGGGCGGTGCAGAGTTTTCCGACATAATCAGGGCAAATGCGCAGGACGGAAATCTGAATCTTGCCGAACTTAGAGCTGCGTTTTCGTTGCAAAAGGACTTGCTCGACAACCTGCTCGATAAAGTTACGGAAATGAATTTGTTAGCCGGTTTGCCGCAATCAAATGGTTCAGAGACTAAAGTTGCCCTCAGAAACACAGGCGAAACTGATGCCACCATCAACGTCACCGCAACGACGATTACGGGTGAAAAGATCACAGCACCGAGCACGATAAGAGCGACGAGTTTTGGTGAGATTTCATTTAAGACCGGGAGTAAAATTATTAGAGTTGAGGTCGATTCTGACAAATTATACCCACAAACCGAGTATTGGGATGACGTTGCCCCCCGCGAATCGAGCGACAGCGATCCGCTGCTAACGGCAAAGCGTTATTTCGACAAACAGGACTTTGTAAACGCCGAAATCACTGCTCGAACTCTGTTAAGAGATTCCCCTCGATTTGACGATCTGCGGATATTGCTCGGCCGGTCGCTCCTTTCTCAAAACAAAAATACCGAAGCTGAAAAGGAGTTTCGCGCTGTTTTGGATGAGAAATTGCCAACTTCGAGAAGTATTGCATGGGCAAACGTCGGACTAGCTGAGATCGCAAGCCGATCGAGTCAAACGGACGCTGCTCTAAAGTATGTTGAGGCCGCGATCATTACCGACGCGGACTATGGAGCGAGTCTGGCGGCACGCAACTTACGGAACAAATTGGGTTACGCATCGGCCGCGGATGCAAGCGTTAAGGCCTTTTTTGCTGACTTTGACAGAGCAGCAACAGCAAATCGTAAGGCCGACGTCGATGCCCTTACGATGCCCGGCGAGGTGACCAAATTCGCAGGCGGCGTCTCTGGCTCAACCGAGCAATGGCAGACGCAAGTTCGCCAGATCGACCGGATCGATGCAAGTACGGTACTTGTCGAAGCATCTATGACGATCAAGTTGCTCAACAAAGAGACCGAAACCGGAATGGCCGTATATCGCCTTACAAAGGTTGGAACCGGTTGGAAACTAAGCACCGTTGAAATGTTCGAAGTGAGGTAAATATGAGACTAAGAGTTTCGTTGATTTATATCGTTGCTGGCTTTCTGCTTGTCACGACGTTGTCGGCACATGCCCAGAAGAAAACTAAACTGGGCAAGGTATGCGGAGATCCGACCGCACCGTGTAAAAATCGTAAGGACTTTCAGCCGTTTGACCTGCCATTCGATACTGGCAAAAACTTTGTAATATACGAATCAGAGAAATTTTACGGAATCGTCCTTATGAGCAGGAAACTTGAGGACTGGGGCGATTGTGCTAACCCATCTTTTGACGAAGCAGATAGGCTGCCGATCCAGGAAATGTTTCCTCATAACAAGGTTTTTGCACTCAACTGTGTCGACACAGGAACAAATTACTATACGGGAGTGGCCGATAAGACGGCCTTTATCGGTGTTTATGCCAGCCGTACATTGGCGGAGGCAAACAAGTTTCTGAAAACGGTACAAGCCACCAAAAAATTTCCCGGCATCAGAGTGCGGCGAATGCAGATAGGGATTAACGGTACGTAATGTGAATCTAAAAGAGCGCGCTTCAAAAATAAAGCTATTGATAATGGATGTGGACGGCGTGTTGACGGACGGCCGTCTTTACTTTTCTGAAAGGAGCGAGGAACTCAAGGTTTTTCATGCTCGTGATGGCCAGGGAATAGTTATGTGGCATCAGGCCGGTTTTCGGTCGGGGATAATTTCGGGTCGTAATTCCAAGATTGTTGATCTACGGGCCGGACAGCTTGGCGTCGAATTTATCTTTCAGGGACGAAAGGAAAAGGTCTCTGCCTTTCACGAGTTGGTTGCCGCTGCCGGCGTCACGCCCGACGAAACAGCATTCATCGGTGACGACACTCCCGATGCCGAGGTATTTCCGCTCGTGGGGCTTGCGTGTGCCGTTGGAGACGCTCATGACGCAGTTAAGGGGGCAGCTCACCACATAACAGGGCTGGATGGCGGACGCGGTGCCGTGCGTGAGGTGATCGACATGATCCTCGAGGCAAAGAAGAATCAGTAGAATTCGCTCTAAAGTCGTGTTAACATAAACGAAAAGCGGGCGTAACTCAGTGGTAGAGTGTCAGCTTCCCAAGCTGAAAGTCGCGAGTTCGACCCTCGTCGCCCGCTCCAGAGTCTCCAGTTCTTTTCGCATCTCCGACGGATGCCTACCATTTAGCTCCTGTAACTTGACAACAATGCACCATTTGAAGACAATAGAAAGTTGCCGATAAAGCTTGTTTTTACTTAGATTCAATAATAAGTTGAAATAATGTCTTAATCGGTTGACATACAGAATGACATCTGTATAATCGAGAGTTTCGCCTCTGGTGAAGTTTTTAGGAGAGCGAAGTAAAAGAAGTTGATATTTGAAAACTAGATATGCGTGTCCATGTGTTAATTCGTATGAACAACAAAAAGTCCTATGAGTAAAATTATAGGCATTCAAAATGATGAACTAGGAAACTAACGAGAGTTTGATCCTGGCTCAGAATCAACGCTGGCGGCGTGCCTCAGACATGCAAGTCGAACGATTAAAGCTCTCTTCGGAGAGTGCATAGAGTGGCGCACGGGTGAGTAACACGTAAGTAATCTACCCTCGAGTGGGGAATAACGTCCGGAAACGGACGCTAATACCGCATAATGCAGCGGCACCGCAAGGTGACAGTTGTTAAAGATTTATCGCTTGAGGAGGAGCTTGCGGCAGATTAGCTAGTTGGTAAGGTAATGGCTTACCAAGGCTACGATCTGTAACCGGTCTAAGAGGACGGTCGGTCACACTGACACTGAATAACGGGTCAGACTCCTACGGGAGGCAGCAGTCGGGAATTTTGGGCAATGGGCGAAAGCCTGACCCAGCAACGCCGCGTGAAGGATGAAGTATTTCGGTATGTAAACTTCGAAAGAATAGGAAGAATAAATGACGGTACTATTTATAAGGTCCGGCTAACTACGTGCCAGCAGCCGCGGTAATACGTAGGGACCAAGCGTTGTTCGGATTTACTGGGCGTAAAGGGCGCGTAGGCGGCGTAACAAGTCACTTGTGAAATCTCTGAGCTTAACTCAGAACGGCCAAGTGAAACTGTTATGCTAGAGTGCAGAAGGGGCAATCGGAATTCTTGGTGTAGCGGTGAAATGCGTAGATATCAAGAGGAACACCTGAGGTGAAGACGGGTTGCTGGGCTGACACTGACGCTGAGGCGCGAAAGCCAGGGGAGCAAACGGGATTAGATACCCCGGTAGTCCTGGCCCTAAACGATGAATACTTGGTGTCTGGAGTCATTAATGCTCCGGGTGCCGTCGCTAACGTTTTTAGTATTCCGCCTGGGGAGTACGCTCGCAAGAGTGAAACTCAAAGGAATTGACGGGGACCCGCACAAGCGGTGGAGCATGTGGTTTAATTCGACGCAACG
>Ga0209798_10001209_pt1 | contig 15691 bp, 11 predicted proteins | sample DOMMetBare3Fresh_FD_187475 | JGI IMG/M metagenome (GOLD analysis project Ga0209798, IMG submission 187475) | Wetland sediment microbial communities from St. Louis River estuary, USA, under dissolved organic matter induced mercury methylation -... | ecosystem: Environmental > Aquatic >...
TCCATCGTTCAGGCGCAGGACTCGCTCTCCCAGCACTTCGTCGACTCGGTCGTCGTCAAGTCGCCCCTCCCCGATCCGCTCGTCCCCTTCGTCCAGTGGATCTTCCAGAGGCCCGGCTGGGTCATGGCCGGGGGGATCGTCCTGGGCGCCATCGTGGCGCTCGCCCTGCTGGTCTTCGCCTGGCCGCGGCGGCGGGCGCTCTGGACCTGGCTCGTCACCCGCGAGCGCGGGGTCAAGCTGGCCATGGCGGGTGCAGTCGGCGCCGTGCTGCTGCTGATGGTCGGCACCGGCGTCAAGGCATACGACTTCATGATGCACGACAACGACTTCTGCGCCGGCTGCCACATCTTCGTGCCCAGCGGCCAGCTGTTCGTGCGGCCGGACACCGGGACCTACCTCTTGGTCAACAAGCAGGAGGGCAAGCACGACACGCTGAGCTGTCATGCCTGCCATCCCTTCGAGCTCAAGGCCCAGACCAAGGAGCTGTTTTACTGGATCACTGCGCGGCCGGAGAAGATCCCGCCGCACGGCAAGGTGCCCCGCGACATCTGCGAGCAATGCCACGTGACGGGGAAGGCCAAGGATACCTGGAAGCGGGTCACGACCACCGCGGGGCACCGGTCCCACCTCGATTCCGACTCGTCGGCGCTCAAGGACGTGGAATGCCTCACCTGTCACGCGCGCACGGCGCACCGGTTCCAGCCGGCCGACACGACCTGCGCCCAGCAGGGCTGCCACTTCAGCGACAGCATCAAGATCCGGCTCGGCCGGATGAACAGCCGCTTCGACCCGGGGAAGCCGCTGCCCAACGAGGAACAGCTCTACTGCAACTCGTGCCACCAGTTCACGGCCGACGCCCAGTTCCTGGCCCCGGACTCGGCCCTGGCGCTGCTGCGCCCCGCGTCCCGACAGTGCTTCAAGTGTCACGAGATGCGCGTCCTGCTCGCGACCTACGACCCGGCCCGGGAGCCGCACGGCGGCGGCTGCGGCATGTGCCACAACCCCCACACCGACGTGAAGCCATCCGACGCGCTCACGTCGTGCACCGACGCGCAGTGCCACGCTACCTGGCGGGAGGTGGACTTCCACACCGGCGCCGCGCACCGCAAGTCCGCCCAGCGCTGCCAGACCTGCCACGAGCCGCACGCCGCCCGGGTCGACGCGAGCGACTGCGTTGGCTGTCACAAGTGGGTGCGGTACGGCCCGGGGAGCCGCCTCCGCCCACCGCTCCCGTTCGATACGACGCAGGCGCTCAAGCAGACCTCGTCGAGGGAGCCACCCCGCGGGCTCGTCGAGCCCGGGCGCGCTCGGGGACAAGGCGGCGCCCCCCCGGAAGACGACCCGCCGGAGAGCCGGACCGACGTTTCCGTCTCTCCCAGCGACACCTTCCCCCACGACCGCCATAAACGACTCGCCTGCCTCACCTGCCACGATCTCCGTTCGAGGGAGCGACTGACGTTCGAGGCCCCCCGCGGGTGCCAGATCTGCCACCACCAGCGCCCCGCCCAGGCCGACTGCTCAAAGTGCCACCAGCCGAGCGAGCTCCCCACGGCGGTGCCGGAGCAGATGGCCGTGGCGGTGCCCAAGCACGACCCGAGGCGCCGGACCGTGCAGTTCCCCCACGCCGCGCACGACACCCTCGCCTGCACGGGCTGCCACGTCACCCAGGTCACGCTGGCCCCCGCCGATTCGGTGCGCACCTGCGTCGGCTGCCACGCCGAGCATCATGCCGACGGACGGAGTTGTGCCACTTGCCACCGCTCGGCGGCAACCCGCGAGGCACACAAGCGGCCGGTGAAGGCGCATGTGGCCTGCGCGGCCTGCCACACCGAGGCGACGGTCGCGCGACTGGTGCCCAGCCGCTCCTTCTGTCTGGCCTGCCACGAGCCGCAGCAGGATCACTACGAGCCGGAGGAGTGCAGCGCCTGCCACTTCCAGCGGTCGCCGGCGGAGCTCGAGCCGCAGCTGAGGCGAGGAGGAGGACCGTCGTGAGGCCCCCCGCGCGGGTCGCACTCGTGTGCGCGGTGTTCTCCTGCCTCGAAGTCGGCGCCGCCGCCGCCCAGGGCTACCGGCTGCGGCTCGACACGCGCTTCCAGACGGTGGCGTTTCGCGGCGTCACGCTCGACAGCATCGCCGAAGGTGATGTGGTCGTCGGCCCGGGTGGCGGGCCCGTCACGGCCGACGGGTTCGCCGTCACCTGCACCCCGGCGAGTGATTTCTGCCAGTTCTACCGGCCGGGGCCGCGCCTCTCGAGTGACCCGCTCGTGACCAGCGCGGAGCTGACCGTCTGGGGACTGGGGGTGACGGGACTCAGCGTTCACGGGAACGCGCGCTGGGGCACCGATCTGAGCGGAGACGATCTGTGGCCCGGCACCCGGCCCGCCCTGCAGCTCCAGCAGGCGTATGCACAGTACGCCATCACCGCGCTCACAGGCCGGCTGGGCCGACAACACGTGACCGGACGCCTCGGGTGGACCGGCATCGACGGAGCGGCGCTGACGCTGAGGTGGCCGGGGGCGGGACTCGACCTCACCGGGTACGGGGGCTGGGGCCTGGCACGCGCGCTCGACGTGCCGATCAACAGCCCCTCGCTCAACCCGCTCGATAACTACCAGCTCTCCAAACGGCATGTGACCGCCGGCGCGGTACTCGGCTGGCGCAGCCGCGCCGCTGACCTGCGTGCCGAGTACCGGCGTGAAGTGGATCCGTTGGTGGACCAGTTCATCTCCGAGCGCGCCGCGCTGACCGGAGTGTTGCGACCGTTCGAGCGGGTGAGTCTCACCGGCGGCGCCGAGTACGACCTGGCGCAGGGGTGGTTGGGGACCTCGGACCTGACCCTGCGCTACGATGCCGCGCGGGTCTCCGCCGATGCCACGGTGCGGCGCTACCGGCCGTACTTCGAGCTGTGGACGATCTGGGGTGCATTCAGCCCCGTGCCCTACACCGCCATTGACGGCTCGCTGTCGGTGGCACCGATGAAGCGGCTCCGCCTCCGAGCGAGTGGCGAGCGCTACTGGTTCGACAACTCGGGCGCCGAGACCGCGCTGGCCTCGTTCGAGGACCGCGGCTGGCGGGCTTCCTTCTCCGCCACCGTGCAGCCGGACCCGTCGCTGACGTTGGACGGCACCTACCGCAAGGAGTTCGGGCCGGGCGCCGCGCTGCAGAGCTGGGATGCCCGGGCGACCTGGCTCCCCACACCGGACCTCACTCTCTCGGTGTTCGGATCGACTCTGTCGCGTCCGCTGGAGTTCCGGTTCTACGAGGCGCAGGTGGATGCGGTGGGTCTCGACGCCGGCTTTCATGTGTCGGACAGGCTGCAGCTCGCCGTATCGGGCGCCAAGTACTTCGAGGACCGCCGGCGGCTCGACGCCGCGGCGTTCGACTGGAATCAGTTCCGCCTCCAGGCTCGCGTGACCTGGCTGTTCGGCTCCGATGCAGACCAGATCCGCCTGCCACCGGCGATCCGCGGCGCCACGCGCCAGGTGGTCCGGTGAGAGCGGGGCGCCTCGTCACCCTCGCCGTCGCTGCGCTGGCGCTGGTCGGCGCCGGTGGCACCCTGGCGACCCACCGCACCGCCGACCGGTTCGACCACCTGCAGCACCGGCGCGTCTTCCCCACCTGTCAGGGCTGTCACCCCGGCGCCGAGGACTCGTCGCGCTCGTTCTGGCCCAGGGCTGCCGACTGCGCGAGGTGCCACGACGGCAAGATCGAGAAAGAGGTGACCTGGAGCCCGCCGGTCGAGTCGCCACCGTCGAACCTCCGCTTCCGCCATTACACGCACGCCGAGAAGGCGTCGGCCAAGCTCCCCGCCGACTCGGTGGTGTGCGCCTCGTGCCATCTGGCGCAGGGCGCGCGCTGGATGGAAGTTCGCCGCGGCAACCCCGGGCAGTGCTTCACCTGCCACGGCATTCGGGCCGAACACCTGGCGGCGCCCGATACGGCGTGCGCGGGCTGCCACCTGACGCTGGTGGAGGCGTCGACGCTCCCGACCGAGCGAATCGCCGGCTTCCCCGCACCCCCCTCACACCGGGAAGGCGGCTTCCGGCGGCGACACCCGGTCTCCCAGACCTGCGCGACCTGCCACGCGCGCGACTTCTGCGCCACCTGCCACGTCAACGCCCCGGAAGTAGAGGCGATCCAGGCCCTCGAGCCCGATCCTCGCTCGCTGGCCATCAAGGCCACGCTCGAGTCGCCGGTCAGCCACGTCGCCCCGGATTTCGTGCAGCGTCACGGCAAGCAGGCGCGCCATACGCCAAAGAGCTGCGCGACCTGCCACGCTCAGGCCAGCTGCCTCACCTGCCACGTCGCGCAGCCGGAGGTGGCGGTCGCCATGCATGCCGCGGGGCCCGGTCGCAGCAAGGGAGCGTCGGTGAACCGCCGCCGGCCCGCATGGCACGGAGATGACTTCACCAACCGCCACGCCCCCAACGCGTCGAGCGCGCCCAGGAGCTGCGCCGCCTGCCACGCCCGCGCCGACTGTCTCGACTGCCACCGGCCGAACGCCGCCTCCGCGCCCGGGTACCACCCGGTCGGCTTCGTGGCTCGCCATCCGGCATCGGCCTATGGCCGCGAGACTTCGTGCGCCGAATGCCACAACACGGGATCGTTCTGCGCCGATTGCCATAAGCAATCGGGCCTCGCGTCCCGGGGAACCCTCCGCGGCGGCTACCACGACGCGAAGCAGTCCTTCCTCCTGGGCCACGGCCCCGCGGCCAGACAGGGCCTGGAGAGCTGCGTTTCCTGCCACGCCGAGCGCGACTGCCTGACCTGCCACTCCGCCCGCGGGGGGCGGCGCTTCAACCCGCACGGCCCGGGGTTCGATGCCGAGCGGCTGCGGCGCCGCAACTCGCAGATGTGCACCGTCTGCCACGGCGCCGCCATCCCGGAGCAATAGCTCGAGAAAAGTTTCACAAGCGGTTCATCATCGGTTCACGGGCCGATTGCTAGATTGCGCTCGCAACTTGGGAATCAGACCAGGAGGTGTTATGAGAGTTGCGATGCGGGCCCCCGTGACGGGGAAGCTTGGCGAAGAGATCGATCGGGTGTTCGATCGGTTCCTCGCCCCCCGGTTCCTGACGGAGCCCCTGCTCCCCGAGTATCCGTTCGAGGCGCTGGGCGCCGAGTGGGTTCCGATGCTGGATGTGGTGGAGAACGCCAACGAGTTCATCGTGAAGCTCGAGATCCCGGGCATTCACAAGGAGAACCTGGATCTCAATCTGACCGGTCAGGTGTTGAAGATCACCGGGAAGAGGGAGATGGCCACGGAGATCCCGGGTGAGGCGTTCCTGGTGAAGGAGCGGGTGTATGGCAAGTTCGTCCGGACGATCCGGCTGCCTGCCCCGGTCGTGGAGAACAAGGTGACCGCGACCTACGAGGAGGGGATGCTGACTGTGCATCTTCTGAAGGCCACCCCGGCCCCGGCGAACAAGATCCTGATCAAGTAAGCCGTATCACCGCAATACCTTCCCGCCCCGGGTTCGCCCGGGGTTTTGTTTTACCGGGCCAGCGCCGCCGCCTCGCTTTCGACTTCCGCCGTGAGGTCCCGGAGGCCGGCGCGGACGCCGATCTTGTTCAGGAAGGCGGTCGGTGGGGTGCCGCCGGCGAATATCCACATGTAGTCGTTTGCCAGCTCGCGCCGCTCCCCGTGGACGGAGAGCACGACGGCGTGGGGAAGGACCGCGACGGGTTGTGACTCGAGCAGCACGGTGAGCTGTCGGGCGGCCGTAGCCTCGCGCAGCCGTCGCGCGTTCCGTTCCTTCAGCCGAGTGAATGCCTCCCCGCGGTACGACAGGGTAACCTTGTTCCCGGGCTGGTGGGCGAGACCGAGGGCAGCCTCGGCCGCGCTGTCGCCGCCGCCAACGACGAGGATGCGAGCGTCGCGGTAGGCCTCGGCGTCGAGGAGGCTGTACATCACCTTGGGCAGCTCCTCCCCCGGGATCCCGAGCTTCCGCGGACTCCCCCGCCGGCCGAGCGCCAGGATCACCGCCCGCGAGGAGTAGCGGCCGCGGGTGGTGGTGATGGTGAACGTGCCGTCCCCGCCACGCTGGATGTCCTCGACGCGCTCGTTGGCATTCACCCGGAGCCCCGCCTGCTGGACGGCCTTCTTCCAGAACCCCAGGAGCTCTTCCTTCGACAGCTCGAGCTTGCGGAACTTCCCGTGGAGCGGGAACTCGACCGGGCTGGTCATCACCAGCTTCTGGCGCGGGTACTTGGCCACCGTGCCCCCGATCTCGTCCTGCTCCAGGGTCACGTAGCTCAGCTTCCGTTCCACAGCTCTGAGCGAGGCGCTGATCCCGCCCGGGCCAGCACCCACGACGCACACATCGACCACGCCGGGCCGATGTCGCGGTCCGCGGCCGGCCTGGAACCTGGCCGCGATCGTGTCCACGCAGTCCCTGCCCTGATTCACGGCGTTCTTGATCAGCGCCAGCCCGCCGAGCTCGCCGACGATGAACAGGTTCGGCACGCTGGTCTCCTGTTCGGGCGTGAGCTGGGGGAGATCCGCCCCGACGCTCGGGCTCGCCATCACGATCTCGATGGCCCCGACGGGGCATGCCTCGGCGCACAGCCCGTGGCCGATGCACCTCTGGGGGTGAACGATGGCGGCCTTGCCGCCGATGAGGCCGAGCACGTCGCCCTCCGGGCACACCTCGGCACATGCGCCACACCCGATGCAGTGGGACAGGTCGATGCGCGGGTGCTGAGCCCTCGGCCCTCCGGACGAATGGCCGCCGCGGCGGGCCGCAGCAAGGGCGGCCGCCTCCTTCCGGCGCATGTGACGAATCTGCCGCGCGATCGGAACCACGAGGAGCAGGGTGAAGAGGGCATAAACCAGCACCGTTAGCATCGCTCGGGGGACCTCTGAAGGGTTAGGTCTGGACGCAACAGGCCGATACAGGTGGAACGCCTCGATGCGGCCGAACCGTGCAGGCGGGTTCCCGACGTGGGGACCCAGAGAAGCGGGCCAGCGCCCTGCGACGCCGCTGGACCTCGGGACGAGTGCAGCACGGGGACGCGTTCCGCGGGGCGCAGCGCTTTGCAGCGAGGCACGCCGCTGTCTTCGAACCGGCGGCGAGCGCGGCGCTTGTCGCCGGATTAGGCCCCGGATCCATCCCGGCCCTGAACTTGCCAACCCAACATCCGGTTTGGAATTAGGCAGGTCGTATGCCACGTGCGTCTGGATCAACTCTACCCATGACGACTCCATGACTTCTGCCCCGGCCGAACTGCGCCGCCCCACACGCCGCCCCGCTCCGCGGGATGAGCGCTCTGACCGGCGCGCCGCCGCCCATACCGTCGTCGTCCTGCTGGCATCGCTCCTCGCGGGTGTGCTGGTCTATGGCACTCCGTACTACCGGCTGCCGGGTGCGGAGCGCGTCCGGGACCCACTGCACGCGTGGCTGCGCCCATCCGGATATGTGGGACAGACCGCAGGCATCGTCGCCCTCCTGATCTTCGCCTTCCTGTGGCTCTACCCGCTGCGGAAGCGAGCCCGCTGGCTCGCCTTCACCGGCACGATCGCGCAGTGGCTGGACGTGCACGTCAGCGCAGCGTTGCTGCTCCCGCTCCTGGTCACCATCCATGCGGGCTGGCGCTTCGGTGGCGTCATCGGCCTCGGCTTCTGGGCGATGATGGTCGTCTGGCTCAGCGGCGTGGTCGGCCGCTACCTGTACGCGCGGATCCCGCGCGGCCGGGGCGGCCTGGAGCTCAGCCGCGAGGAGATCACCGTCGAACGGCGCCGGCTGCTGGAGCAGATCGCGACCGACACGGGCGTGCCGCTCGAGCTGGTGGAGCGGACGCTGGAGGTGGCGCCACGTCCCCGCGCGCTGGGGCCACTCGCGGCGCTTCGGCGGATGGTAGCCGACGACCTCGCCCGGCGGCGCGCCGCGCGACGACTCCGTGCCCTGACCACGACCGCGCACCGGGGCCGCGCCGTGGGCTCACGGGCGGTGGCCCGTGCGGTTGCGCTCGCTCGCCGCGAGATGGCGCTCACCCAGCAGGTTCGCATGCTCGACGCGACCCAGGACCTGTTCCGGTACTGGCATGTGGCCCACCGCCCGGTGGCGATCGCGGCGCTGGTCGCGGTCCTGGTGCACGTCGCGGTGGTCGTGGCGGTAGGCGCCACCTGGCTCAAGTGAGGAGGTTGGTGCACCCGTGCGCCGGCTGCCACGTCCCCCGCACCGAAGCGAGCGGCCACCCGATGGCGGTGTACCGCCTGCTCTCGTCCAAGTGCGAGAGCTGGCACGCCGCCGGGGAGCGGCGCTCGTGACGGCCCGCCGCTGGCTCGGCCTCGGCCTGTGCGTCCTGATCGGGCTGCTGGCACCGCCGGCCGTGGGCGCCCAGCAGCAGGCCACTGCGAGCCCGCACGGAGCGCTGCAGGAGGCCTGCGGCGATTGCCACGCAGCCTCCGGCTGGAAGCCGGCGCGCATCACCGCGGCGTTCGACCACCGGTCTAAGGGATTCGCGCTGACGGGCGCCCACGCGCGCACGACCTGCCGCGCCTGCCACGCCTCGCTCGATTTCCCCGACGCGAGCCGGGACTGCGTCGGCTGCCACAGCGACGTCCATCGTGGCGAGCTGGGCTCCGACTGCGCACGCTGTCACACGCCCCGGAGCTTCCTCGACCGCGCGGCGATGGTGCGGGGCCACCAGACCAGCCGGTTCGCGCTCACGGGAGCGCACGTCACTGCCGACTGCGAGAGCTGCCACCTGCCCTCGGCGCAGGGGCAGCTCACCTTCGTGAACCGCGCCTCCGACTGCGTGCAGTGCCATGCCGACGCCTATCGCTTGGCCAAGCAGCCGGATCACATCGGCGGCGGATTCCCCCAGGACTGCAACCTGTGCCACGCCACCTCCGCCTGGCCGCGCGCGCGCTTCAACCATGCGACGACGCAGTTCCCGCTCACCGGCGCGCACCGGGCGGTGAGCTGCCAGCAGTGCCACGGCGACGGCGTCTACCGGGGCAAGGACGCCAACTGCGTGTCCTGCCACCAGAACGCGTATGACGGTACGACCAATCCGGGTCATCGCGATGCGCTGTTCCCCACCACGTGCGCGGTGTGCCACAGCACGACGGCCTGGCAGCCGGCCAGCTTCGATCACTCGATCACCGCCTTCCCGCTCACCGGCGCGCACCGGGCGGTGAGTTGCCTCAGTTGCCACGGTGACGGGGTCTACACCGGCAAGACCACCGCATGCGCAGGCTGCCACCAATCGGATTTCGACGGGACCACCGACCCGCCCCACCAGGCGGCGCAGCTCCCCACGACGTGCGAGAGCTGCCACACGACGACCACCTGGACTGGTGCTCGGTTCGATCATGACGCGCCCTACTTCCCGATCTACTCGGGGGCGCACAACGGGACGTGGGCGTCGTGCGCCATCTGCCATACCGATGCCGGCAGCTACCAGGCCTTCACCTGCCTGACCTGCCACGAGCACAGCAAGAGTTCGATGGACAGCAAGCACAGCGGGAGGAGCGACTACCTCTACGACAGCCAGGCCTGCTATCGCTGCCATCCGAGGGGAAGGACATGAGACTCGTCGCCCTCGTCGTGCTGCTGATCGCCACGGCCCGCGCCGCCGCCGGGCAGGACTCGACCGCCGTCCGCCCGGTGCGCATCACCTATTTGACCAGCGCCGCGGCCTACGTGGACGCCGGGCGAGAGGATGGCATCAAAGAGGGAGATTCGCTGCACGTCGTCCGGGCGGGCAGCGAGATCGGACTCCTCCGCGTCGCCTACCTGGCCTCCCGCCAGGCGTCGTGCGACATCCTCTCCGATGCCGCCGCCCTCGTCGTCGGGGACACGCTGAGTGTGGTCAGGACCGTGCCGCGTCCTACCGTCGCCACGTCCGGGACAGTGGCGACGGAAAGGGGCCCCCGCACGTCGCGGCGGACCACAGGACTGCACGGGCGCGTCGGCGCGCGCTATCTGGGCGTCTGGCGGCGGGACGGCTCCGGCGGCCGCCTCTCACAGCCCTCGCTCGACCTTCGCCTGGACGGCCAGGCGCTTGGCGGCAGCCCGGTGGGCATCGTGCTCGACCTGCGCACCCGGCGCACGTCGTCCATTCGCGCCAACGGCTCGTCGGTGGTGGACGGGCGTACCCGGGCCTACCAGGCCGCCGTCCTGTTCAACCCGACCGGCTCGCCGTTCCGGCTGACAGCAGGCCGGCAGCTCTCCCCCTCGCTCGCGTCGATCACCTTGCTCGACGGCGCCCTCGCCGAGTTCCGCAGCCCGCGGTGGGGCGTCGGACTGTTCGCGGGCAGCGAGCCGGACCCGGTCTCGTTCGCGTACTCGAATGATGTGGCCGACTACGGGGGGTACCTGCAGCTCCACAGCCGCCCCGGGGCCGCCGGCTACTGGTCCACGACGGTCGGCGCGATCGGCTCGTACGAGGCGGGGCTCGCCAACCGCGAATTCGCCTACCTCCAGACCGCCGTGACCAACCGGCGCTTCTCGTTGTACGCGACCCAGGAGGTGGACTACTATCGGCCCTGGAAGCAGGCCATGGGCGAGCCGTCCCTTTCATTCAGCAGCAGCTTCGCGGGCCTGCGGGTCGAGGTCTCGCCGGCGCTGAGCCTGAATGGAGGGGTGGACAACCGGCGCAACGTGCGGCTGTACCGGGACGCGGTGACCCCCGAGACGGCCTTCGACGACGCCTTCCGGCGGGGGGTATGGGGCGGGCTCTCCCTGCGGCTGGGCCCGCGCGGCCGGGTGGGGGTCGACGCGCGCTCGAGCAGCGGCGGGAGCGTCGGGCGAACGCTGTCCTACACGCTCTCGCTCGCGGCGGACCGCCTTGCCGCCCTCGATCTCGGCGTCCGGTCGCGGACGACCCGCTACGACGGGCCGCGGCAGTCGGGGTGGCTCCAGTCGCTGACGGTCGGCCTGTCACCGGCGGCCGCCCTGCACGTGGACCTCAACGGCGGGCTGCGCATCGAGCAGGACCCGCTGGCGGATCCCGTGAACGTGCACGTCACCTGGTTCGGGGCGGACGTGGACCTGAGCCTGGCGAGAGGCTGGTACCTGATGCTCTCCGGGACCCACGAAGCCGGAGGCTTCGAAGGCAACGATCAGCTGTACGGCGGTCTGAGCTTCCGATTCTGAGGCGGCGCCGGCCTACATCCCGCGCGCCCAGGCCAGCGCTGCCCGCACCGCCCGCTCCCATCCCTGCCGGAGCGCTGTGCGCTCCGCCGCCCCCACCGTCGGCAGGAAGCGCTGGAAGCGGCGGCCGGCCAGAAAATCCTCCGTGCCACGCCAGGTCCCCAGCGCGATCCCGGCGAGCCCCGCCGCTCCGAGCGCCGTCGTTTCCACCATGTCGGGCCGCTCGACCGGCACCCCCAGCACGTCGGCCTGAAACTGCATCAGCCAATCGTTCGCCGCAGCGCCGCCGTCCACCCTGAGCGCCGGTACCTCCACCTCACCCGCGCCGGCCATCGCCGCCAGCAGCTCGGCGCTGCTGAATGCCATCGCCTCCAGCGCGGCCCGCACCAGGTGGGCGCGGGAGGTGCCGCGCGTGAGCCCCGTGATCGTCCCGCGAGCCTCCGCCTCCCAATGGGGGGTGCCGAGGCCGACGAAGGCCGGGACGAAGTGCACGCCGCCGGTGTCGGGCACGCTGCGGGCGAGCGCGTCGGTCTCGCCCGCGGCCTGGATGAGCCCGAGCCCGTCGCGCAGCCACTGTACCGCCGCGCCGGCGATGAAGACGCTCCCCTCGAGCGCGTACGCCGGCTCGCCGTGCGGCCCGCAGGCGGCGGTGGCAAGGATGCCCTGCGGGGGCGACGGCAGCCGCTGGCCGGTGGAGACCAGCAGGAAGGCACCGGTGCCGTAGGTGTTCTTCGCCAGCCCCTCGGTGCAGCATCCCTGGCCGAACAGGGCCGCCTGCTGGTCGCCTGCGAGCCCCGCGATCGGAAGGCTCGTGCCCAAATGCTCGGGATCGGTCTCGCCGACGGTGCCGGCCGATGGCACGATGTCCGGCAGCGCCTCCCGCGGCACGCCGAAGACGCGGAGCAGATCGGGGTCCCAGCTGCGCGTGGCCAGGTTGTAGAGGAGAGTGCGCGAGGCGTTGGTGTGGTCGGTGACGTGGGCACGGCCGCCGGTGAGGCTGGCGACGAGCCAGCTCTCGACCGTGCCGGCCGCCAGCTCGCCCCGCTCCGCCCGGTGGCGCAGCTCGCGGTCGCGGAGCAGCCACTCGAGCTTGGTGGCGGAGAAGTACGGATCGGCCACGAGGCCGGTGCGCTCTCGCAGCAGCGGCTCGAGCCCCGCTTCGCGCAGCTCCCGACACCGGTCGCTGGTCCGCCGGTCCTGCCAGACGATCGCCGGGCCGACGGGCGCGAGCGTGCGCCGGTCCCAGAGCACCACGGTCTCGCGCTGGTTGGTGATGCCGATGCCGGCCGGCCGCTCGCTCGCGGTGGCCAGCGCCTCTCGCATCGCCTCGAGCGAGACGCGCACGATCTCCTCGGGATCGTGCTCGACCCAGCCGGGACGCGGGTAGTGCTGGGTGAACTCCCGGTACCCGCGCCCGAGAACGCTGCCGTCCTGGTGGACGAGGAGCGCGGTGGAGCCGGTGGTGCCCTGGTCGAGGGCGAGGATGGAGGGCATGGGGATCAGCTGGAGGGCGGGATCGCCGGCCCGCCGATCTCGCCGGGGCGCAGAACCCCGCGATCGGTGATGATCGCCGTTACCAGGTCGGCGGGGGTGACGTCGAACGCGGGGTTCCACACCTGGGCGCCCGCCGGCGCGATGCGGCGTCCGCCCCAGATCGAGAGCTCTTCGCCGCCGCGTTCCTCGATCGGAATCGCCTGGCCATCAAGAGTGGCCAGGTCCACGGTGGAGCTGGGGGCGGCGACGTAGAACGGTACGCCATGGGCCCGGGCGGCCAGCGCGACCGCGTAGGTACCGATCTTGTTCGCGACATCGCCGTTCGCCGCGATCCGGTCGGCGCCGACGATGACGCAGGTGATGTCCCCTTTCCGGAGCCGGCTGGCAGCCATCCCGTCGGCGATCACGGTCACCGGCACGCCGGCGCGATTCAACTCCCACGCCGTGAGCCGGCTCCCCTGCAGCAGCGGCCGCGTCTCATCGACCACGACGGACACCCGGCGCCCCGACTGGTGCAGCACGTACACGGGCGCCAGCGCAGTGCCCATGCCCCCGGTCGCGAGCGCCCCCGCGTTGCAGTGAGTCAGCACCACCGCGTCGCCAGCGATCAGCGCCGCCCCCAACGCGCCGATCCGGGCGCACATCGCGCGGTCCTCATCCCAGATGGCGTTGGCCTCGGCCCGGAGCACCTCGGCCAGGTCCTCGCCCGCCGCTACCGCCGAGGCCGCGCGGCGCTCCATGCGGCCGAGCGCCCAGCGGAGGTTCACGGCGGTAGGCCGCGTCGCGCCAAGGGTGGCGGAGGCCGCGCAGACCGCCTCGAGCGACCCGTTGCCGCGGCGCAGGGGCAGCGTCACGCCCATCGCGGCCGCGATCCCGATCAGCGGCGCCCCGCGCACCCGGAGTGTGCGGATCGCCTCGGCGACGGCGTCCACCGTGTCGAGGTCCAGGTACCGTTCCTCACCCGGCAGCAGCGTCTGATCGAGAATCCGGACGGCATGGTCCGGGGTCCACGCAATGGGCGAAGGGATCGTCATGGGCGGAAAGATAGAAGCGTCCGCCACATCGGGTTAGCTTGGAGGGCAGTTGAACCCGAGCCCTGGCCCTCCTCACCGAGCCGCCCATGCCCTACACCACCCTGCTGTTCGACCTCGCCGATGGGATCGCGCGGATTACCATCAACCGCCCCGACAAGCTCAACGCGCTGAACGCCACCGTGATCGCCGAGCTGGACGATGCAGTAGGCCGGATCGAGCGGGAAAGCGCGGTCCGTGCGGTGCTCCTTACCGGCGCTGGCGCGAAGGCGTTCGTTGCCGGGGCGGACATCGGCGAGATCGGAAGCCAGGGGCCGATGGACGGCCAGGCGCGCGCCCGCTCGGGCCAGCTGATGATGCGCCGGCTCGAGCGGTGCGGGAAGCCGGTCGTCGCAGCGGTCAACGGCTTCGCTTTGGGCGGCGGCTGCGAGCTGGCCATGGCCTGCCACCTCCGGGTCGCCAGCGAGACCGCCCGCTTCGGGCAGCCGGAGGTGAAGCTGGGGATCGGTCCCGGCTACGGCGGCACCGTCCGGCTTCCCCGTCTCGTGGGCCGCGGCCGGGCGCTCGAGTTGCTCCTCACCGGCGCCATGATCGACGCTCAGGAGGCGTGGCGCATCGGGCTGGTCAACCGGGTCGTGCCGGCCGACCGGCTGCTTGCGGAATCCGAGCAGCTGCTCCGCACCATCCTCGAGAACGGCCCGCTCGCCGTCCGGGCCTGCCTCGAGCTGGTGGACGCCGGACTCGAGCTGACGGCGGACGAGGCCCTCCGGCTCGAAGCCAGCTGGTTCGGCCTGCTCAGCGCGACGGCCGACATGCGCGAGGGCACCACGGCCTTTCTGGAGAAGCGGAAGGCCACATTCACCGGGTCTTGAGCCTGCAATTCCACCCTCCAACTGGCTATTTTTCCATGGTTCGACCGCGGGCGATCTGGTGGGGTGGTCTGGCCGTTCTGGCGGCCTGCGGGCAGCGGGATCGGCTGACCTTTCCGACGGAAAACCCCGGCAACGGGTCGGGTCCGATCACCGAGATCACTCACCCCGCCAGTCCCGACACCGTCGTGATCGAGGGCGATCTGCTCATCGTGCAGGGGCGCACCTACGACGCGGATGGTGTGGATACGGTCTATTTCGAGGTGGGCGGCCTCAGCCAGGGCTTCGCCCCGATCCAGGGCGAGGGAGCGGATACGGTGGACTTCGCCATGCAACTCTCGACTCTGAACCATAGCGGCGCGACGGTGCTCATCAGGGTCTACGGCGTCGATCTGCTGGGCGACCAGGGCACTCCCGTGAGCCGGCAGATCCGCATCGAATAGTGCGGCTCCGCCACCTGGTGGCTCGAGGGTTCCGCAACCTGGCGGACCTCGACTGTGAGCCCCCCGCGTCCGGCCTGGTCCTCCTTGGCGCCAATGCCCAAGGCAAGACCAACCTGCTCGAAGCCATCTACTACCCGGTCCTGTTCCGGTCCGTTCGCGGCGCGCCGGACCAGGAGGTGGCACGGTTCGAAGGCCCCGGATTCCAGATCGAAGCCGAAGTGGATGGCGCCCGGGTGAGGGCGATCGAAGTGACCTATGCCACCGCCGGCCGGCGGAAACGGATCCTGCTCGACGGCCAGGAGCCCGATCGCGTGGCGGACGTCGTCGGCGAATGGCTCGCGGTATCGTTCCTCCCAGGAGACGTGGGGCTCGCCAGCGGATCAGCGGCCGGGCGGCGTGGCTTTCTCGACCGCCTGCTCTCGCTCGCCGACCGGCGCTATCTCCGTTCGCTGTTGCGCTACCGCACGGCCTTGGCACAGCGGAACAGCGCGCTCCGACAGGGCCGGATCGAACTCGCGCGCGCGTTCGACGCGCCGCTGGCGGAGGCCGGCGCAGCGGTGGTCCAGGCCCGGGAGCAATGGGCGGCGGGCGCGGCGGAGCAGTTCGCGGCGGAGTTCGACTGCCTGGGCGAGGGTCCCGGCGCGCGGCTCGGCTACCGTGGCCGCGAAGGGCTGGCCGAGTGCGATGCGTGGGACGCGGCCCTGTCGGCGGCGCTCTCGCGCGATCAGGCCCGGGGAATGACGACGATCGGT
>Ga0209798_10001210_pt1 | contig 15690 bp, 10 predicted proteins | sample DOMMetBare3Fresh_FD_187475 | JGI IMG/M metagenome (GOLD analysis project Ga0209798, IMG submission 187475) | Wetland sediment microbial communities from St. Louis River estuary, USA, under dissolved organic matter induced mercury methylation -... | ecosystem: Environmental > Aquatic >...
CTTGGCGATTTCGTAGTTGGCCGACAGGTCGAAGTAGCCGGTGTTCTTGCCGTCGGTGATGCCGAAGTACTTGTCCGAGACCGTCAGCGAGTACTTCGCAGTGAGGAATTCCCAGCCGATCTGGCCATAGAGCTCGGTGGTGTTGATCGCCGAACCGCCCGTGCCCGGGTAGTAGTAGGTCAGAACGCCGACGTCGTAGTCGAGCACCGAGACCTTGCCCTTGTAGCCACCGTAGAAGTCCATCTCGGTGCCGCCGGCAAAGCCGATCGAGGAGTTCCAGTTGCCGAGATAGAAGCTGCCGAGGGCGTAGTCGAATCCGCCCTGGATCGCAGGCACAGCCTCCTTGGTGGGATCGCTCTGGTCCTGTCCGCGGTACTTGTACTTGGTGGCGACGGCGACGTTGGCCGTCAGACCGTCGGCGAATGCAGACGACACGAACACGGCGGCAGCCGCGACAGCGATACGGGCGAGCGTTGAGGACTTCATCGGTTTTGACTCCGTTGCGGGTTGATCGAGAAAAGCTGCACCGCTTCTGCAGCTTCCGTGCCATGCATACGATGGCGTCCCCACCGGGAGGCAGAGCGTATTTGCGAGCAGACGCACCGCGTTGGAGCACCAAGACGATGCGCAGGGACGATTCGGGCACGCGATTGGTGCCAGAACTCCCCCTCGTGTGGCGAACGGGCGCCACCGGCGGCTGGAGCAGAATGGCCGCACGGGAGGAGAACTGGCGCGATGTCGTTGGCAGTGATCGCGAGCCGGGCGCTGGACGGGCTGGACGCGCCGGAAGTCCTGGTCGAGGTCCATCTGGCCAACGGCCTGCCCAGCTTCACGCTGGTCGGACTGGCGGACACCGAAGTGAAGGAATCGCGCGAACGCGTGCGCGCGGCGCTGAACAACAGCGGCTTCGCCTTCCCGCACAACAAACGAATCACCGTCAGCCTGGCACCGGCCGACCTGCCCAAGGAATCGGGCCGGTTCGACCTGCCGATTGCGCTCGGCATCCTGGCCGCCGACGGGCAACTGGACGCACCTCGCCTGGCGAAGCACGAGTTCGCCGGCGAGTTGTCGCTGGCCGGCGAGCTGCGCCCGGTGCGCGGCGCGTTGGCCCTGGCGCTGGCGATGCGCCGCCGCCACGCGCAGCGCACGCTCGTACTGCCAGCGGCCAGCGCGCAGCAGGCGGCGCTCGCCACCGGGCTCGATGTGCGCGAGGCGCAGCACCTGCTCGACGTGGTGCGCGCGATGCGCGACGAGCCCGACGCGCCGACGCTGCCGCGCGCCGCGCGACTGCAGCCGACGCATCCGGGAGCCGCGCCGGACCTGCGCGACGTGAAGGGCCAGGCCGCCGCCAAGCGCGCGCTCGAGATCGCCGCCGCCGGCGGACACAGCCTGCTGATGGTGGGCCCGCCCGGCAGCGGCAAGTCGATGCTCGCGCAGCGCTTGCCGGGCCTGCTGCCACCGATGACCGAGGACGAGGCGCTGGCCAGCGCGGCGCTGTCGGGGCTGACGCCGCGCGGCTTCGATGCCGCGACCTGGCACCAGCGACCCGTGCGCGCGCCGCACCACACGGCCAGCGCGGTCGCGTTGGTGGGCGGTGGTTCGCCACCGCGGCCGGGCGAGATTTCATTGGCGCACGCCGGGGTGCTGTTTCTCGACGAGCTGCCGGAGTTCGCGCGCTCGGCGCTCGAAAGCTTGCGCGAACCGCTCGAGAACGGCCGCATCACGATCTCGCGCGCGGCGCGGCAGGCGCAATTTCCGGCGCGGTTCCAGCTGGTGGCAGCGATGAACCCGTGCCCCTGCGGCTGGCTGGGCGCAGACGATGGTGCGGGGCACCGGTGCCGCTGCACTCCCGACCAGGTGGCGCGCTATCAGGGCCGCATCTCGGGCCCGCTGCTGGACCGCATCGACCTGCAGGTCGAGGTCGGCGCGGTCAGGCCCGGCGCCATGCTGGCCGCGCAGCCCGATGGCGAGAGCTCGGCGGCCATCGCGGTGCGCGTGTCGCAGGCACGCGAGCGCCAGCGGATGCGACAGGGCCAGGTCAACGCCGACCTCGTGGGGCAGGGCATCGATCGCCATTGCGCGCTGGATGCCGCGGCCCGGTCGTTCGCCGAGCAGGCCGCACTGCGCCTGGGCTGGTCAGGGCGCAGCCTGCATCGCGCACTGAAAGTGGCGCGCACGATCGCCGACCTCGACGACGACGTGCACATCAGCGTCGGCCACCTGGCCGAGGCGATGCAGCTTCGCCGCGGGTTGCCGGGCGCCTGAGTGCGCCGGCGGCGCGCGGTCGCCCGTGCCTCAGAGCACCGGCGCCAGCGCCCGGCGCGCCGCGATCGCGTCGAGCCCGGTGGCGGCCGCCCACTGCGCGAGCTGATCCTGCCCGATACGGCCGACGTTGAAGTAGGTGGCATCCGGGTGCGACAGGTAGAAGCCGCTCACGCTGGCCGCCGGCATCATGGCCAGGCTTTCGGTCAGCGTCATGCCGATCTGCTGCGCCTGCAGAATGTTGAACAGGCCGCGCTTGACGGTGTGGTCGGGACAGGCCGGGTATCCCGGCGCGGGGCGGATGCCGCGATAGCGCTCGGCGATCAGGTCCTCATTGCCGAGCTTCTCGTCGGCGGCATAGGCCCAGAACTCGGTGCGCACGCGTTGGTGCAGCCGCTCGGCGAACGCCTCGGCCAGGCGGTCGGCCAGTGCCTTGAGCATGATGGCGCTGTAATCGTCGTGGTCGGCCAGGAACAGCGCCTCCTTGCGCTCGACGCCCACGCCGGCGGTGACGGCGAACGCGCCGACATAGTCGTCGCGAACGCCGCGCGGTGCCACGAAGTCGGCCAGGCATCGGTTGGGTCGGCGCACGCCATCGACCACCGGCCGCTCGGTCTGCATGCGCAACGGCCACCAGCGCAGCAGCACCTCGGTGCGCGACTCGTCTGCATAGAGCTCGATGCAGTCATCGTCCACGGTGTTGGCCGGCCACAGGCCCATCACGCCGTGCGCGCTGATCCAGCGCCCTTCGATCAATCGCTGCAGCAATCGCTTGCCGTCGCTGAAGACGCGCGTCGCCTCGGCACCGACGACGTCGTCGCGCAGAATTTCGGGGAAGCGCCCGGCCAGGTCCCAGGTCTGGAAGTACGGGCCCCAGTCGATGCGCTCGGCGATCTCGGCGAGATCCTGATTGCGAAACACGCGCCGGCCGATGAACTTGGGGCAAGGCGGCGTGTAGGTGCCCCAGTCGATCGGCGTCTTGTTGGCCCGCGCCGCCTCGAGCGTGACCAGCGCCACCGGCTTCTTGGCCGCATGCAGCGCGCGCACACGCTGGTAGTCGGCTTCGAGCTCGGCGACGAACCGTGCCGCTCGCTCGTCGGACAGCAGCTCGGAGCACACGCCCACCGAGCGCGAGGCGTCGGGCACATAGATCACCGGGCCGTCGTAGTGCGGCGCGATCTTCACCGCCGTGTGCACGCGGCTGGTGGTGGCGCCGCCGATCAGCAGCGGGATCTTCTTGATCCGGAACCACTCGTCGCGCTGCATTTCGGCGGCGACGTGCTGCATCTCCTCCAGGCTCGGCGTGATCAGACCGGACAGGCCGATCAGGTCGGCGCCCTCGACGCGGGCCTTGGCCAGGATGTCCTGGCACGGCACCATCACGCCCATGTTGATGACCTCGAAGTTGTTGCACTGGAGCACGACGGTGACGATGTTCTTGCCGATGTCGTGCACGTCGCCCTTCACGGTGGCGATGACGATCTTGCCCTTCGGCTTGGCCTCGCCGCCGGCATTCACCAGCAGGCGCTTTTCTTCCTCGATGTAGGGCAGCAGGTGGGCCACCGCCTGCTTCATCACGCGCGCGCTCTTCACCACCTGCGGCAGGAACATCTTGCCCGAGCCGAACAGGTCGCCCACGGTGTTCATGCCGGCCATCAGCGGGCCTTCGATCACATGCAGCGGGCGCCCGCCGCCGGCGCGGATGGCCTGCCAGCATTCCTCGGTGTCGGCGACGATGAAGTCGGTGATGCCGTGCACCAGCGCGTGCGCGAGCCGCTCGCCCACCGTGCCGGCGCGCCAGGCCAGCCGGCTCGTTTCGTCTCTGGCGGCGCCCTTCACCGCGTCGGCCACCTCGAGCAGGCGCTCGGTCGGGGTCAACTCAGGCTCGCCTGCGGCGAGCCGGGGCCGCCGATTCAGCACCACGTCCTCGACGCGTTCGCGCAAGCCGGGTTCGATGTCGTCGTAGACGCCGATCATGCCGGCGTTGACGATGCCCATGTCCATGCCGGCCTGGATGGCGTGGTACAGGAACACGGTGTGGATCGCCTCGCGCACCGGCTCGTTGCCGCGGAAGCTGAAGCTCACGTTGCTGACGCCGCCCGACACCTTGGCGCCGGCCAAGTGCCGCTTGATCCAGCGCGTGGCCTCGATGAAGTCGACGGCGTAGTTCGCATGCTCCTCGATGCCGGTGGCGATCGCGAAGATGTTGGGGTCGAAGATGATGTCCTCGGGCGGAAAGCCGACCTCGTCGACGAGGATGCGATAGGCCCGCGCGCAGATCTGCGTCTTGCGCTCGAAGCTGTCGGCCTGGCCCTGCTCGTCGAAGGCCATCACCACCGCGGCCGCGCCATAGCGGCGCACCAGCGTGGCCTGGCGGCGGAACTCGGCCTCGCCTTCCTTCAGCGAGATCGAGTTGACGATGCCCTTGCCCTGGATGCACTTCAGGCCCGCCTCGATGACGCTCCATTTCGACGAGTCGATCATGATCGGCACGCGCGCGATCTCGGGCTCGCTGGCGATCAGGTTCAGGAAGCGCACCATCGCCGCCTGGCTGTCGAGCATCGCCTCGTCCATGTTGATGTCGATGATCTGGGCGCCGTTCTCGACCTGCTGGCGTGCCACCGACAGCGCGTCCTCGAAACGGCCCTCGAGGATCATGCGCGCGAAGGCCTTCGAGCCGGTGACGTTGGTGCGCTCGCCGATGTTGACGAACAGCGCGCCCGGCTCGAGCGTTACCGGCTCGAGCCCGGACAGTCGTAGCGGCGCGACGGGGGTGGTGCTGGGCGAATCGGACATGTGCAGCGGCAGCCTGACTGGCCACCGGTGCCGCCCCACGGCTCACCCGCGAGGCCGCCCGAGCGGCCGGGGTGAGCGCCGTTGCATGATGCCGGGCGGTTCACCCGGCATCCGGCCCGAGCCTGGCAGCACCTGACGTGCCGTTGCAACGCTCCTCGGACCGAGCGCAAATTCTAGCTTGAGCGACACTAGTCGATGGCCTTCAACCGGGTGGCCGGAATGTGTTCTGCCAAGGATGACCAATGCGACGCATGGTGCTGCGACTGAGTCTGGCTGGATTGGCCGTGCTGGCGGGCTGCGCGACGCCGACGCCGCCTTCCGGCCCCATAACAGGCGCGCCGCCCACGCCGCCTGGATCACCCGCGGCCGAGCCGCCGCGGCCAGGCCAGCCGCCACCGACCGTGCTCGCGGCCGAGCTGCGTTGGATGCAGGCGCTGTTCGACGGCACGCCCGTTCGCGTGGCCAGCGAGAGCGACGGCGCCATGCGGGTCGACGTGCCGATGACGTATTCGTTCGACGACAGGTCGGCATCGCCGAAGCCGCCGTTGCGCGCGGTGCTGGACAAGCTGGCGGCCAGCATGAGCCGGCAGCCGAGCGCCAAGCTGCATGTGACGGCGCCCGGGCCGGCGGCACGCGCCGCGGCGATGCGCACCTACCTCGCTTCACGCGGCGTGATCGCGCTGCGCGTCGTGACGCAGCCGGCGCCGACCGACGAGACGGTGACGATGCGCGTCGTGCCGGGGCCGGTGGCGATCGACAAACTCGAGGATCGTGCGCTGCCGTCGCCGGCCGGCGCGTTCCCCGCATCCCGGGCGGCGTCGCGCCCGACGCCGTGAGCGCTACGCCGCCAACAGCTCGCCGAACAGCGGGTCGCGCCGGCTGCGCGGGCGATACGCCGATACGCGGCGCGCGATTTCGGCGACGTGCTGCGGCGTGGTGCCGCAGCAGCCGCCGGCGATGTTGAGGAAGCCGGCGCGCGCGAACTCCTCCAGCAGGCCGCCGGTGACGGCCGGCGTCTCGTCGAAACCCGTCTCGCTCATCGGGTTGGGCAGGCCGGCGTTCGGGTAGCAGCTGATCCAGGTGTCGGCCGCCACCTTCGCGAGCTCTTCGAGGTAGGGACGCATCAGGGCCGCACCGAGCGCGCAGTTCAGCCCCACGGCGAGCGGCCGGGCATGACGCACCGAGTGCCAGAACGCCGGCACCGTCTGACCCGACAGGATGCGGCCGGACGCGTCGGTCACGGTCCCTGAGATGATCACCGGCAGGCGTTCGCCGCTGGACTCCATCAACTCCTCGAGCGCGAAGATCGCGGCCTTCGCGTTCAGCGTGTCGAAGATCGTCTCCACCAGGAACAGATCCACCCCGCCCTCCAGCAGGCCCGAGGCCTGCTCGTGATAGGCGGCACGCAGTTCGTCGAAGCTGGTGTTGCGCGCGGCAGGGTCGTTCACGTCCGGGCTGATGCTGGCCGTGCGCGGTGTCGGGCCCAGCGCGCCGGCCACGAAGCGCGGTTTGTCGGGCGTCGCGGCGGCGTCGGCGGCCTGGCGTGCGAGGCGTGCGGCGGCCACGTTCATCTCGCGCGCCAGCGGCCCGAGGCCATAGTCCTCCTGCGCGACACGCGTCGCGCCGAAAGTGTTGGTCTCGATGATGTCGGCGCCGGCAGCCAGGTAGGCGTCGTGGATCTCGCGGATCACGTCGGGCCGGCTGAACTGCAGCAGCTCGTTGTTGCCCTTCAGGTCCCTGGGATGATCCTTGAAGCGTTCGCCGCGGTAGTCGGCCTCGGCGAGCTTGTAGCGCTGGATCTGCGTGCCCATCGCGCCATCGATGATGACGATGCGCTGTTGCAGGATGCCGGGCAAGCGTGCCGCGCGAGTGTAGGTCGAAGGCTTCATCTGGCCATTGTAGGAACCAGCCGCAATCGGTGCCGGCGAGTCATCCGGCGCTACTGAATCGAGCCGGAGAAGTGGTCCTGGAACAGCGAATGGCGGAACTCGATGTCGTGCGCATCGTCATCGTCCATCGCCCACAGCGTGAGCATCTTGGCCGGCATCGGCTTGGCGAACAGGTAGCCCTGCAACTCGTCGCAGCGCAGCCCGAGCAGGATGTCGCGTTGCTGTTCGGTCTCCACCCCCTCGGCCACCACCTTCAGGCCGAGCGCGTGCGCGAGCTTGATCACGGCATCCACCACCGCCAGCGCGTCGGAGCTGTGCTCGATGTCGGCCACGAAACCGCGGTCGATCTTCAGCTGCCGCGCCGGCAGCTTGCGCAGGTAGGCCAGGCTCGAGTAGCCGGTGCCGAAGTCGTCGATCGACAGCGACGCGCCGATGCGGGCGAGATGGCCGAACGAACGCATCGTTGCCTGCGTGTCCTCCATCGCCACCGATTCGGTGATCTCGAACGTCAGCAGGCTCGGGTCCACTCGGTGCACGTCGAGCGCGCGGCGGATGCGCGGCACCAGATCGTCCTGTCGCAGCTGGTGCATCGACAGGTTCACCGCGACGCGCATGCGCAGCCCCAGGTCGAGCCACTGGCGGATCTGGCGGCAGGCCTCCTCGATCACCCAGTTGCCGATGCTGCCGATCAGGCCGAAGCGCTCGGCCACCGGGATGAACACCTCGGGACTGATCAGGCCGCGCACCGGATGGTCCCAGCGGATCAGCGCCTCGACGCCCGTCACCTGGCCGGACGCGCCGTGGATCTTCGGCTGGTAGTACAGCTGCAGCTGGCGCCGCTCGATGGCCTGACGCAGATCGTTCTGCATTTCGACCTGCTCGCGCACGTCCAGATCCATGCGCGCCTCGAAGAACGCGTAGGTCGAGCCGCCGGTGCGCTTGGCCGCGTACATCGCGGCGTCGGCATTGGCGATCAGCTTGGCGGTGGAGCCGTGCTCGGGGAACAGCGCGATCCCGATCGAGCACGACAGCTTCACTTCGCCGCGGTTGGGCAGGCGGTACGGACGCCCCAGCGCCTGCAGCACATGCTGCGCCGCCGTGCCCGCGCCCTCCAGACCGCCGGGGCTCGGCACCAGCAGCAGGAATTCGTCGCCGCCGACGCGCGCGGCAGTGCCCTGGGCACCCGCCAGCTCCAGCAGCCGGCCTCCGACCTCGCGCAGCACCACGTCACCCGCGGCGTGGCCGAAGGAATCGTTGATCGGCTTGAAGCCGTCGAGGTCGATGAACAGCACCGCCATCGCGCTTGGCGAGCGGCCGACGCGCTGCAGCGTCTGTTGCAGCCGCTCCTCGAACAGCAAACGGTTTGGCAACGTCGTCAGCGGGTCGCAGAAGGCCTGCCGGCGCAACTGCGTGTTGGCTTCGTTCAGCGAGGTGGCCAGCGTGCGCGTGCGTTCCCGGTTGCGGGCCTCGACCCAGACGCTCAGCAGCGCCATCGCCACCGCCAGTGCACCCAGCGTGGCGGCCAGGCTCAGGCCCAACGCATCGAGGCCGTCCACCGCCGGATTCGGATTGGCGTCGAAGCGCACGGCCTGCAAGGCCAGCGCATGCGCGCAAGCCAGGCCGACGCCGAACACGCCCACGCCGGTGGCGGCCTGCGCGGCGTTGTTCTCGGCCATCTGGCCAGCGGCCGAATCGAGCCACCACTGCGTCAGGGCGCCGCAGATCAGCAGGCTCACGGCCGCGGCAAAGCCCCAGGCCGGGTTCCAGCCCAGCGGCGTCTGGCTGCCCGGCAACAGCCGCACCGTGGCGAGCAACGCGGTACCGATCAGCAGGCTGAGAATCCACGGCAGCAAGAAGGTGCGCAGCCGTGGCGTGGGCAGGTGGCGCGCCGCCACCAGGCACAGGCCCGAGGTCGACACCGCGATGAGCCAGACCAGCGCGATCGCCTTGAAGGTGAAGACCTGGTGCCCGGTCAGGCGCCCGCCGAGCAAGGCCAGTGACTGCGCCGACCACAGACCCGTGCCCACCGCCACGGCACCGGCCAGGACCCAGCCCCAGCCGAGCATCGTGTCGGTCGACCGTGCCTTGCGCAGCGCATGCGTCAGCACGCCGGCGGTCAGTCCCGCCACCAGCATGGCCAGCAGCAGCAACAGGGGTCTGACGTCGGGGTCGATCATGTGCGATGAAGAGCGAAGCGCCTGGATGGCGCCGACGCTGTGCGCGAATTGTGTCGGCCCCCCGCTAGCACCGCGTGACGTTACGGTGACATTCGACACGCCGGGCGCGCAATCCGCCGCACCGCCAACGCCCCTGTTTCGGGGGTGGCGTGCACGAACTGCGAGTTCTGTCGCGGGTGGCGGAGCCGGTTCGGCCCCTCAGTGCACGAATCCGATGCTGCGCTGGTTGCGCACGTCGGGCTTGACGCGGTGCTCGCCCTCGAGCTGCGACAAGAACTCATCGGCATCGAAACTCGCGGCCAGCAACTCCACCTGGCGCTGCACCGCTGCAAAGTCACCCGGCGTCAGTTGGTCCAGCCGCGCCAGGCGCTGACGGTGTTCGCTGTGCAGACGCTGGGCGTCGCCGCCGAGAGCCTCGTTGACGAACATGCGCTCGCGCTGTTCGAGCGTCAGCGCGAGAAAGCGGATCTTGAAGGTGAAGCGTCGCAGCGCCGCGGCGTCGAGGTCGTCGAACTGGTTGGTCGTGCAGATGAATACGCCGCCGAATCGCTCCATGCCTTGCAGCATTTCGTTCACCTCGGTGACTTCGTAACTGCGCTCGGCGCGCTGCCGGCTGCGCAGGAAGCTGTCGGCCTCGTCGAGCAGCAGCACGCTCTGCTCGGCCTGGGCCTCCTCGAACATGCGGGCCATGTTCTGTTCGGTCTCGCCGACGAACTTGCTCACCAGGTCGCTGGCCTGGCGAATCATCAGCGGCCGGCCCATCGCCTGCGCGATGTGCTCGGCCAATGCCGTCTTGCCGGTACCCGGCGCGCCATGGAAGCACAAGGTGCCGTGGCCGCGCCGTTTCAGCGCCTCGATGATGCGTGGTACTTCGAAACGTGTCTCCACGTTCAGCAGCGCAAGGTCGTAGGCGGTCACGTTGGGTCGCGCGGCCCGTTGCGACGCCGACGACTGGCCGAGCGCTCGGTCGGCATGCCCGAGCTGGCGCTCGATCAGCGATTCGATCGCCGTCGCGTCGCCGGCCAGCCTCGCAAAGCGCACCGCGGTGCGCACCTGCGCCGGCGTCAGTGCCTTGCGCTCGGCCAGCCGGGCAGCGAATTCGGGGCTCACGGCAATGCCGTCCAGCGCACGCGCCACCAGCGCCTCGCGCGCGCCCGGCGGCGGCGACTTCAACTCCAGGTGGTACTGGAAGCGCCGCCGAAACGCCGGGTCGATCTGCTCGATGCGGTTGGTGATCCACACCACCGGCACGGGGTTGGTCTCGAGGATCTGGTTGACCCAGGCCTTGCCGCTGACGCTGCCGGAGTGCCCGGCGTCGCTGGCGTCGAGCCGCGCCATCCATTGCGCGGCGTCGCTGGAGATCGGGGGAAACACGTCCTCGACCTCGTCGAACAGCAAGGCCACGCCCGGACTGCCGCGCAGGAACACCTGGCTCATCTGCAGCGAGCGGTAGCGGTCGCGCCCGGTGAGCGAGTTGCCATCGCGATCGGCCGACTCCACCTCGTAGAGGTTCAGGCCCGCCGCCTGGGCGCAAACCTTGGCGAGCTCGGTCTTGCCGGTGCCAGGCGGGCCATAGAGCAGGACGTTGACACCCGCTTCCTTGCCGGCCACCGCGTTGCGCAGCAGCGCGGTGAGCACGGCCACATCGTCGGCGACGAATCCGAAATCGGCGGCCACCAGCTCGCTGCGCCGTGCGGGCCGCGTGAACACCGCCATCAGCTCATCGGGGCCGCGGTACTCGCGCATCAGCACCTGGGGCAGCTGCTCGCTGACCTTCATCAGGTCCGCCAGATCGGTGATGTTGTGTTCCGACAGCAGGTTTTCGATCATGCCGATGCGCTCGAGCCGGCTGCCGGCACGCAGCGCATCGGCCACCTCGCGTTCGTCGACACCGGCCACCGACGCCAGCGCGGCGTAGGCTTCGTGCGCGTTCGCCACCTTGAACTCGACCAGCAGGCCGCGCAGCTCGCGCTGGTAGCGCGCCAGCGTTCCGTACAGCAGCAGCGCGCGTTCTGCCGGATTGAGTTGCAGCAGCCCGGCCAGCGCGTCGATGTTCTTTTCCACCAATGTCGAGTGCTTTTTCAGGTCGCGCAGCAGCCACTCGTTCGACGCCGCCAGCACGGCCTGCAGATCCTTCGGTGAGTCCTTGACGTACTCGTCGATGTAGAAGAACAGCGTGCCCTCTTCGTAGGGCCCCCGCCACTGGCCATGGCGGTCGATGAACGCGGCATCCGACAGACCCTGGTGACCGCGCCAGTGTTCGTTGCCTTCGCAGCGGCGCGCTAGATACTGGCGCAACCGTGCCAGCACATGCGCCGGCCACACCAGGTGTCGCCCGACCAGCGACATCAGGCTGCCGCAGTCGCGGCGCAGATTGAAGCGCCCGGGGTGGTTGAGCGTCAACGTGAGCACGAATTGCGTGCACATGCGGTCGAGCACCGGGGCCTCGGCCAGCCCCGGCGAGAGCAACGGACGTGCTGCGGCATGTGCCCTGACCATGACATCTCCGGCGTGCGCCCCGACGATCCAGGCGGCGCGGGGCCATCTTGGCGCACGCAGCCCGGCGCGGCAAGAGGACAGCCCTATACAGCCCGGCGGACGTTAACGCCGGGTCAGCGGTCGCGGTGGACGCGCGCCGGCGCGTTCAGTGCAGCACGACCGGCTGTTGTGCCAGTTGCGTGTAGCCGGCGATGAAGTTGTCGAACGCCTCTTCGGTGGGCCCGCTTTCCGCTAGCGCGCTGACGCCCCGCTTGAAGCTCTCGGCCACGGCACCCTCGAGGAAGATTTCCTTGCGCGCGAACTTGTCGACGATTTCATAGCCGCCCGTGCGCGCGGTGCGGCCTTCCTCGCCCGCTGGGCCGAAGTCGAATTCCACAACGACGTAACTGTCCGAGTTATAGACCATCTGCATGGCAAGGCACTCCTTGAACCGGCAGTTGCGGCCGGATCGGGCGCTTTCAAGTGCCCGCCGGCTCCTGGCTCAACGTCCATTCGATCGCATCGCCGCCCGGCACCTGGGCCTGGCGCAGGCGCACCGGCCAGAATTCGCGCGCCGGGTCCAGCCAGATCTCGATGCGCAGGTCGTACAGGTGCTCGGGCTGCCGCACCAGCCGCACGGCATCTACCCGGCCCAGCGGACCGGAGACCGTTTCGCGCGGCCCGACCTGGAAGCGCCACCGGCTGGTGGCGCCGCGCGAGCCCACCACCTGGAGCTCCACCTCCGCCCGCTCATCCAGGCCGCCTGCCCGGCCAATCGCCGCCAGCTGGACCATCCAGCTCAGGCGGTCCTGAACGCCCGGAACGAGCGGGTATTCCCAGCGCGGCCCGGAAAAGCTTATGCGGCCCTGCTGGCGGCGGAAGTTGGCAGCCTGAACGCCACGTCCGCGGCGTCGGTCGGCCAGACGCTCCGGCGCCAGCCCCGCGGCGTCGAAACCGCCCTGGCTATGCTGCTCGAGCTGCGCGCCGTTGGGCAGCGCAGCCTGCAGCTGCAATGTGTAGCGACCGCCGTCGACCTGCCAGTCCAGCAACGCGGTGCCGACCGCCGGGCCGCGGCGCACTTCATAGCGCAGTTGCGCCGGTGCCGGCATGCGCGTGGCATAGGTCGGCAGCGGTTCGTCGGACATCGGGGCTCCATCCGGGGGCGGAGCGGGCAGCGCCGCGGCCGGATCGGGCCTTGGGGCCGGCGCAGCAGAGGTCCCCGGCACCGGCTCGTTGGCCTCGGTCGCGGCTGCCACGCGAGCAGATGGCAGCGTCGGCGTTGGGGTACCCGCGGCCGCCGGTGGGGAAGGCCGTTGCGCGGCGGGCACCCGTACGACGGCCGCGGGCGCGGCCGCTTGGGACGGCGCCGCAGGCATCGCCACCTGCCGCACCTGCATCGAGGCCAGCGTCGAACGTCCGGGCGCCGTGCGTCCGCCCGCGGCCGAATCCAGGCCCAGCACCAGGCCATGCACCAGGGCGACGATGGCGGCCAGGATCAGCGCACCGGCCGCGCGCGCGCTCCGGTGGCGGCCGGCCGGCTCGGGGCGGATGCCTGCCACGCTGCGCATCGGACAATGGTGCCATCAAAACCCTGCCGCCCCCATGAAACTCGCCACCTTCAACGATGGCTCGCGCGATGGCCAGCTGATGGTCGTCTCGCGCGACCTCGGCCAAGCCCAGTTCGCGACGGGCATCGCCTCACGCCTGCAGCAGGTGCTGGATGACTGGAACTTCCTGTCGCCGCAGCTCGAAGAGCTGTACCAGCGCCTGAACAGCGGCAAGGCGCCGCGGCCCTTCGCGTTCGATGCGCGCGAATGCAGGGCACCGTTGCCGCGTGCCTACCAATGGGCCGATGGGTCGGCCTTCCTGAGCCACATCGAGCGGGTGCGCCGCGCACGCGGCGCCGACCTGCCCGAGCGCCTGCGCAGCGAGCCGCTGATGGTCCAGGGCGGCAGCGACGACCTGCTGGGCCCGCACGAGGATTTCCGCGTCGCCAAGGTGGCCTGGGGGGTCGATTTCGCGGCAGGGCTGGCGGTGGTGACCGGCGACGTGCGCATCGGCGCGCGCGCGGACGAAGCACTCGACAGCGTGCGCCTGCTGATGCTGGCCAACGACTGGACGCTGCGTGAACGAGTCGGCCCCGAGCTGGCCAGGGGCTCCGGCCTGGTGCAGAGCAAGCCTGCGACCGCCTTCAGCCCGGTGGCCGTGACCCCCGACGAATTGGGTCCGGCGTGGCACGGCGGTCGCGTGCACCTGCAGCTGGATGTGCACCTCAACGGCCGCCGCGTCGGCCGTTGCGACACAGGTCCCGAGATGGCATTTCATTTCGGGCAGCTGATCGCGCACCTGGCCAAGACGCGGCCGGTGCGCGCGGGCTCGATCATCGGCAGCGGTACCGTCAGCAACGACGAACGCGAGCACGGCGTGTGCTGCATCGCCGAACAGCGCGCGCTGGAGACCATCGACCATGGCGAGCCGCGCACGCCGTTCCTTCAATACGGCGACCGTGTGCACATCGAGATGCTGGGGTCCGACGGGCGCAGCCTGTGCGGTGCGATCGAGCAGCGGGTGTCGCCGCTGCGCCCGGGCGCTCAAGACGCCGACTGACGGCGGCCGGGCCAGCCGACAATGCGGCGCATGGGCCTTCTGCCTGCACTCGCTGCCCGTTGGCCGGCAACACTGCGGCGCCTGCTGTCCGCCGGCCTGGCGCTCGTGCTCGGCCCTGCCGGCGCGAATGCCCCCAACTGCCCTCCGGCGCCGAAGGTGCCCACCGCCGAGCAGATCCAGACGGCGCAGCGCGACGCGCGCGATCGCGGATTCCTGTGGCGCATCAGCAAGGACGGGCGCACGTCCTACCTCTTTGGCACGCTGCACGTGGGCAAGCTCGATTGGGCGTTTCCCGGGCCAGCGCTGCGCGATGCGCTGGCCAACACCGACACGCTGGCCGTTGAAGTCGACCTCACCGACCCGGCGCTGGCGCACACCATGGCATCGTCCACCAACGCGCCTGGGCCGGCACTGCCCGCGTCGACCCGGCAGCGGTTGAAGCGCCAACTCGCGGCAGCCTGCCTGCCCGACGACGCACTCGCCAGCCTGCACCCGGTGATGCAGGCCATCACGCTCACCGTTCTTGCCGGGCGCTGGGAGGGGCTCGAAGCCGGTTACGCACAGGAAATCGTGCTCGGCGTCCGGGCGCGCGCAACGTCGATGCCGATCGTTTCGCTCGAATCGGCGCAAACGCAGCTGGATCTGCTGCTGCCCAGGCGGGCCGACCGTCTGCAGCGCGTCATGGCGCAGACGCTCGACCAGTTGGAGCGCGACCGGGTGCGCCCGGTGCTGCGGCGGCTGGCCGCGGTGTGGGCGGGCAGCCGGCTCGCCGAACTGGAGGACTACGCCCGCTGGTGCGAATGTGCCGACACGGCCGACGACCGGGCCTTCCTGGTGCAGCTCAACGACGAGCGCAACCCACCGATGGCCGAGCGCATCGACTCGCTGCACCAATCGGGCAACCGCGTGCTGGTCGCCGTGGGTTCGCTGCACATGACCGGCGACAAGGGGCTGCCCAAGCTGCTGGCCGCCCGCGGTTATCGGGTCGAGCGGCTCACGCCCGCGGGGCCGCCCTGACGCACGGGGCATGCGCGACGGCGCGCGGCGGCCACGCTAGGATGCTCGAACACACACTGGAGCACTCATGGCCGACTCGACCACAGCGTTCACGAAGATGGTCCCCGGGTTTGAATTCCTGCAGGGATTGGTGAAGAACGCCGGTTCGGCGCTTCCGAGTGTCGGCCAGTGGATCGCGCCGACGCTCAACCCCGAGGAACTCGAAAAACGCATCGAGGAGCTGCGCACCGTGCAGTTCTGGCTGGAACAGAACGCGCGCATGCTCGGTGCCACCATCCAGGCGCTGGAGGTGCAGCGCATGACCTTGTCGACGCTGAAGACGATGAACGTCACGGTGGGCGAGTTGCGCGATTCACTGACGCTGCGTGCACCGCAACCCGCTTCGGGCGCGCCGGCCGACACGCCCGCCGGCGACAAGCCCAAGGCCAAGGCCAATCGCCAGCCGACGTCGGGCGCGACCTCGG
>Ga0209798_10001211_pt1 | contig 15688 bp, 12 predicted proteins | sample DOMMetBare3Fresh_FD_187475 | JGI IMG/M metagenome (GOLD analysis project Ga0209798, IMG submission 187475) | Wetland sediment microbial communities from St. Louis River estuary, USA, under dissolved organic matter induced mercury methylation -... | ecosystem: Environmental > Aquatic >...
TCGCCGACGAAACGACGCGTGTCATCGAACGCAAGCCGATCGCCGAGCTGCTCCGCGGGCTGGATCAGGCCCAACTGATCGAGCTGTTGGAGAAGCGAGCGGAACGCGACCCGGAGCTTGCGGCATGGATCGATGCGGAGCTCGCAACGACGGTTGAGGCGTTGTCACCGCGCGACCAGAAAGCTGGTTGGCGACGGACCGCTGTCGATCCCGAGCCGGTCCGTAAGCACGCACGCAATCTGCTCGCCAAGCGCCAGCGCCACGAGCGCTATTGGGACGGCTATCGGGCGTCCGGCGACATGGAGGAATAGCAGCGGCTCGTCGAAAAGGCCGTCCCGTTTCTTGAGGTCGGAGATGGCAGCAATGCACTCAGAATCCTCGAGTCGATTTCGGACGAATTCGTCGACGATTGGCTGGAGCATTCGTTTGGCTCCGACGAACATTTGTACCAACTCTTTGTCGAACTGGGCCGCCTCATGGCCGAGGCTGCGCTCATGAGCGACCTCGCCGCGGATGAGCGCGATGCCTTGACGGAGACGCTCGAAGGCTGGCAGAGCCGCCTTGAGGAATATGGCGTCGACGAAGGCTTTCACGTTGCAATTCGGGCGCTCCAGGCATGCTGGGATGAGCCGGGATTGGCGGCGGTCCTGGCCTGGAAGGGCGGGTCATGGCCGGCTTCGGGCCGTGGCGATTGGCTCGACGATCAGCTGACAACCGTGCGGCTGCGAGTCCTTGAGGCATGCGGCAGGACGGAGGAATACCTCAACCTCGCCCGCGCCGCGCGGGCCCACGCGAGCTACGCGGTCATGATGGTCAAGCTGGGAAGGGAGCAATCCAGCAGCGGGAGTACGGATCAAGCGCAACGACGCATCGTAAGCGACGTTTCTAGGCCACGGCCTTTTCGGCTTGCGGCGGCAGATAGGCGAACGGCAGCAGCTCGTCGATTCGGCTCATCGGGTGGCGGTCGACGATCTTGGTGAGGACATCGCGCAGGTAGGCTTGCGGATCGATGTCGTTCCTCTTGCAGGTTTATGCCGAACGGCGAACTATGCCGAGCAGAATGAGTTTGCCCAATATCTATCGCGCCTTCCTTGCTGTCGACGCGGCATAGTCTATCAGCTATCCGAGCAAGCGAGTTCGGAGGAACGGATGGTGCCTATCGAGGATTGTAATTGACGCCGCCATTTCTGTCCCCAAGAGTCAGCTAAGCCATCGACGATCAACCGTTTGCCTACCGAGCTCCCAGTCCAGACTATGCCGAATGACGTGGTTCGCTGCCGCTTCGATTCCCCGCAGTTTCGCCGCAAGGACAACCGACATCCCAGACACTCGGCATAGTTCGCCGTTCGGCATAAACCGCAAAGTTGAATGACGTCGAGCCGTTTGCTTACCTCAAGGACGTCCTGGAACGTCTATCCAACGGCCATCCGATGAGCCGGATCTATGACCTGATGCCTTGTGACCTGATGCCTTGTGACCTGATGCCTTGTGACCTGAGGCCTGATGGAACTGGGCCCAGTCAAGCGCCGCAGCCTGACCCCCATGTGTTAGTAATGGACGGTTACGTTGAGAAGGGGCTGCCGTTCCGCGGACCGGCCGGGCGGGGCGCCTGCCGCCGATTCCGATTTTGCCTCCTCGAGATGGAGCCCCCGCGTGCCCGAAACTGTTGCCGATATCCTTGCTGACCACCGTGCTGGCCGCGTAGCGCCAGAGGAAACCGTGGCGCGCAGCTATGCTCGCATTAGGGAGCATGCCGATCCGGCTGTGTTCATTACGCTGCTTGAGGAGGCGCAGGCGCGGGCAGAGGCCCGCGCGCTCGCTGACAGCGGGATGAGCGACTTACCGCTCTACGGTATCCCGGTTGCGGTCAAGGACAACATTGACGTTGCAGGTATCGCTACCACGGCTGCCTGTCCGGCCTTCCGCTACGACGCCGGCGCCGATGCCGGTGCGGTCGCTCGGCTGCGGCGGGCCGGCGCGATCGTGATCGGCAAGACCAACCTCGATCAGTTCGCCACCGGGCTCGTCGGCGTGCGCTCGCCCTACGGGACACCGCGCAATCCGTTCGATGCGAAGCTGATCCCGGGCGGATCGAGCTCGGGCTCGGCGGTCGCGGTGGCGGCGGGGCTGGTGCCGCTCGCGCTCGGCACCGACACCGCCGGCTCCGGCCGCGTTCCCGCCGGCCTCAATAACATCGTCGGGCTCAAGCCGAGCCTCGGCCTGATATCGACCGCAGGCGTCGTGCCGGCCTGCCGCACGCTTGATTGTGTGTCGGTGTTTGGGCTCACCGTGGACGATGCCTTCGCGGCGCTGCGGGTCATGGCGGGTCCCGATCCGGCCGATCCGTTCTCGCAGGCGCGTCCGCTCGGAGACATGGGCGCGATGCCGAAGGCGTTCCGCCTTGGTGTGCCGCTTGTCGGCCAGCGCGTCTTCTACGGCGACCGACATTCGGCCGCGGTTTACGAGGCGGTGATCGCGCGCATGGCTGGCTTGGGTGCCATCATTGCCGAGATCGACATCGAGCCGTTCTACGAAACCGCGCGGCTCCTGTACGAGGGCCCGTGGGTTGCGGAACGTTACATCACGGCGCGCTCGCTGATCGCGTCGGCGCATGAATCCATGCATCCCGTGACGCGCGGGATCATTCTCGGCGGCGCGCGGCCGACGGCTGTGGATGCGTTCGCGGCGTTCTACAAGCTGCAGGAGCTTCGCCGCGTGCGTGAGCACGTGTTCCGCTCGATCGATGCGCTTCTCTTGCCGACGGCGCCGACTGTGTACACCGTCGAGCAGGTGTTGGCCAACCCGGTCGAGCTGAACAGCCGGCTCGGCACCTACACCAATTTCGTCAATCTGCTCGACATGTGCGGCTTGGCGCTGCCAGCCGCGATGCGGCCGGATGGCGCGCCATCGGGCGTGACCTTGCTGGCGCCCGCCGGCCACGATGCCATGCTGGCCTCGATCGGCCGCGTGTTTCATGCCGACACCTGCCTGCCGCTCGGCGCGCTCGGCCTGCCCCAGCCGCGTCTCGCGCCGGTGTCGCCGGTGGCGATGACGGGCGAAGTCGCGATCGCGGTCGTCGGCGCGCACCTGTCGGGCATGCCGCTCACCAGCGAGCTTCTCGCGCTCGGTGGGCGGCTGCTCGAGGCAACGACAACGAGCCGCGACTACCGGCTCTATGCGCTGCCGGGCACGCAGCCACCGAAGCCCGGCCTCATCCGCACATCGGACGGAGAGGGAGTCGCGATCGAGTTGGAAGTCTGGGCCTTGCCCACCGAAGGCTTCGGCCGGTTCGTTGCAGCCGTGCCTCAGCCATTGTCGATCGGCACGATTACGCTCGCGGATGGTCGCGGCGTGAAAGGCTTTCTGGCCGAGGCGCAGGGCATTGTCGGCGCGCGCGACATTTCGAGCTTCGGCGGCTGGCGCGCCTTCATGCGGGAGGCTCGGCGATGACGCTCACATGCGCGGCGACGACGCGCCAGCCCTCCGGGAAGCGCACCCAGGTCTGCATCTGACGGCCGACCTTGCCTGGCATGCTGGCGCGGTGAAACAACGTTGACGCCACCGCGACATCGCGGCCGTAGGCAGTGATGACGGTCTTCGACAGCGTGCGGGCGAGTCCGGCCGGCGAGCGCGCGGCGCGAAAGGCGGCGATCTCCTGGTAGCCATAGAGGTTTTCGCCGCCGCCATAGCGGATGACGCGGGGATCGTCGCGAAAGATCGAGTCAAGGACGGCGACATCGTTCAACACCAGCGCCTGTTCATAGCGCTCGAACGCCGCCGTCACCTCCGCGACCACGCCGGGCAGATCGATCTCCATAGGAATCCTCTTGCTAGATTGCAGGCTCGGGCGCCGCGACCACGCTGGCGCGCTCGAGCGCGCGCGCGACCCGCAGCGCCACATCTTCGCGCCAGGGCGCCGCGATGATCTGCACGCCGATCGGCAGCGGCTGCAGCGGCACCGGCACGGCGACGACCGGCAACCCGATGAACGAGATCGGCTGGGTATAGATGCCGAGATTGGCCCGCACCGGTAGCTCCACCCCGTCGAGCACGAAGGTCTGCTGCCCAATCAAGGGCGCGCAGCACGGCGTTGCCGGCGCCAGAATGACATCGACCTCCGCGAACAGATCCAGCATGCGCGCACGGTACCAGCGCCGGAATTTCTGTGCCTGGTTGACGAGGGTGGCTGGCACCATGGCGCCCGCGATCAGGCGGTCGCGCACCGCCGGGTCGAAATCGTGCGCGCGCGTGCGCAGGCGATCGAGGTGGAGCGCCGCACCCTCGGTCGCGGTGATGACATAGGCGGCGGCGCGGGCGCGCGCCGCTTCCGGAATCTCGACCTCGCGTCTGGCATTGAGCGCCGTTGCCACGCGCTCGACCGCGAAATGCGCTTCGGGGGAGGCGCCCTTGCGGAAATAGCCGCCGGCGACCGCGATGCGCAATCCGTCGATGCCGGCATCAAGCTGTGGCAGAACGGGCTCGGCCGGCCGCTCCGCGCTGACCGGGTCGTCGGGATCATGGCCCTGCATGGCGTCATAGGCGAGCGCGAGGTCGCCGACGCTGCATGCGAACGGTCCGAGGTGATCGAGGCTCGCCACGAACGGAAAGCTGCGTGCCCGCGACAGCCGGCCATAGGTCGGCTTCAGCCCGAAGATGCCGCAGAGCGAGGAGGGCACGCGGATTGAGCCATTGGTATCGGAGCCGAGCGACAGCGGCACCAGCCGGCCCGCGACCGCGGCGCCCGAGCCGCCGGACGAGCCGCCGGTCATCCGGCTCTTATCATGCGGATTGCGTGACGGCCCGTCGTGCACGTTATCGCCGGTGAAGTCATAGGCGTATTCGCCCATGTTGAGCGCGCCGACCAGGATGGCGCCGGCCGCTTCCAGCCGCTCGATCAGCGTGGCGTCGCGCGCGGCTGCCTTATGCTCGCGGTTGATCTTGGAGCCGGCGAGCGTCGGCAGTCCGGCGACATCGAACAGGTTCTTGACCGCGAACGGGACGCCCGCGAGCGATCCGAGCGTGTTGCCTTTGGCCCGCTGCGCATCAAGTGCTGCGGCTCTTGCGCGGGCGCGCGCCTCGGTGACCGCGGTAAACGAGTTGAGCGTCGGGTCGTGCCGCCGGATGGCGGCGAGCACGGCCTCGATCACGTCGCCTGCGTTGGCGGCGCCGGTGCGGACCGCGCTCGCGATATCGGCGGCCGATGCTGTGCCGAGATTGAGAGTCATGGGCGATGTCAGGCCCGGAACACTGGCGCCGGCTCGGCGTCGTCAGGCAAGGCAAACTCGGATACCAGCGCCGCCTGCCGAAGCGTCACCTCGAGGTTGGCTTTGACCGCCGGCCGCCATACCGGCTCGAGCGGCAGGGCGAGAGCGCGTGCGGCGGCGTCGATGAAGTCGTCGAGCGGATCGAGGTCCGGAGTGCTGCTCATGGCTATTCCTAGCTCGCCTGTTCGAAGCTCGGATGTGGAATAGCGCCAAGGAGCTCGCGTGTATAGGCGGCCTCCGGCGCGACCAGCACCCGCTCGGTCGGGCCCTGCTCCACGATCCGGCCCGCTTGCATGACGATGACACGATCGCACAGGAGTCGCACCACGTTGAGGTCATGGGAGACGAACAGATAGCTCATCCCGAGCGAGGCCTTGAGGTCCTGCAGCAGGTTCAGCACGACCGCCTGCACCGAAACGTCGAGCGCCGCGGTCGGCTCGTCGAGAATGACGAGATCGGGATTGAGCGCGATGGCGCGGGCGATGCCCACGCGCGCCTTCTGGCCACCCGAGAGCTGGTGCGGGAAGCGATCGAGCAGATCAAGCGGAAGCCCGACTTGGCGCGCCAGCTCTTCGCAGCGCTTGCGCAGGGCGTCGCGCTTCTTGACGTCGCCCAGGCGCAGGATCGGGTCGGCGATCGCGCGCGCCGCCGTGAACCGCGGATTGAGGCTGTCGGTCGGGTCCTGAAACACCATCTGGATGCGCTTGCGCAGCGGCAGGCGGGCGAACTGCTTGGCCGGGATCGCGCCGATATCCTCGCCGTCGAATGTGATGGTGCCGTCGGTGTGGTCGATGAGCCGCATGACCATGGTCGAGGTCGTCGACTTGCCACAGCCCGACTCGCCGACCAGCCCGACACTCTCGCCACGGTTGATGACGAAGCTGATGCCATCGACGGCGCGGAAGGTGTCGGGCTCGGTCGGCGGCCGTCGCCCGAACAGCTTGTTCAGCGCATGGCTGCCCTTGCGCGGATATTCCTTGACGAGCTTCTCGACGACCAGCAGCGGGCCAGTCTGAGAGCCGTTGCCGTTGTGCACGGCTGGTGCAGCGGCGGGCGAGGTCTCCGCGTCATCCGGCAGCAGATCGCGCAGCGACGCGCCTGGCCGCGGGGTCGCCCGCATCAGCTTGCGGGTGTAGGGATGTGCGGGGGCGGTGAAGATCGCCCGCGCGGCGGCGGTCTCGACCACATTGCCTTTTTCCATCACCACGATGCGGTCGCAATAGGTGGCGGCAAGGCCGAGATCATGGGTGATCAGGATGGTCGACATGCCGCGCTGGCGCGTCAGCTCGACGATGAGCTCCATGACTGTCTTCTGCGTGGTCACGTCCAGTCCGGTGGTCGGCTCGTCCGCGATCAGAAGCTGCGGCCGGCACGCCAGCGCCAGCGCGATGACGACACGCTGGCACATGCCGCCTGAGAGTTCGAACGGGTAGGCATGGTAGCGCTCGCGCGGCCGCGCGATGCGGACCTGCTTGAGAATGTCGATCGCCTTTTCGGATAGCCGTGCCGAATCCGCCTGCGCGTGTTGTTTGAGCACGTCCTCGATCTGGCGGCCAACCTTGCGGATCGGGTTGAGGGCGGCGCGCGGGTTCTGGAAGATCATCGAGATTTCGCGCCCGCGCAGCGCGCGCATGTCGTTCTCGCTCGCCTTGCCCACGTCGATGCCGGTGAATATCACCGAGCCTTCGGCGATCCGGCCGGCACCGTCGAGAATCCGCATCGCCGCGTAGGAGGTTACCGATTTTCCGGAGCCCGATTCGCCGACGATCCCCAAGGTCTCGCCCTTGGCGATCGCGATGTCGACGTGCTGCACCGCGCGCACGATGCCGCGTCGCGTGGCGAACTCCACCGTAAGGTCGCGGATGTCGAGCAGCGGGAGCGTGGTCATACGCGGCCGCCTCAGGTGCGCCGCCGCGGGTCGACGATGTCGCGCAGCCCGTCGCCCAGGAGGTTGAAGCAGAACACCGCGATCATCAGGGCGGCGCCCGGAAAGAACGCAATCCACCACTCGCCCGACACCATGAAGGTGGCGCCTTCGGCGACCATGATGCCCCATTCGGCCGTCGGCGGCCGCACGCCAAGCCCAATGAACGAGAGACCTGCCGCGTTGAGGATGGCATAGCCCATGGTGAGCGACATCTGCACCACCATGATCGGCATGATATTTGGCAGGATGTGGCCAAGCAGGATACGCGCGTCGCCGTTGCCGGAGAGCCGCGCAGCGAGCACGAAGCCGGCCTCGCGGCGCACATTGGCCTCGGCGCGCGCGACCCGCGCATAGAGCGGGAAGTTCACGATCGCGGTCGCCAGGATGATGTTCTGCACGGTGTTGCCGAGCGCCGCCACGATGCCCATGGCCAGCACGAACAGCGGGAAGGCCATGATCGTGTCGGCGATCCGTCCGACGATGCGGTCGGTCCAGCCGCCGAAGAATCCCGCCGCGACTCCGGCGAGCCCACCCATGAGAAACACCAGTGCCACGGAGGCGATGGCGATGAAGACATCGAGCCGGGTCGCGACGATCACGCGGCTGAACACGTCGCGCCCAAGCTGATCGGTGCCGAACCAGTGCTTGGCGGAGGGAGGCGCGAGCGCCGCGGCCGTATCACTGGCGAGCGGATCGTACGGCACCACATAGGGACCGACGAGCGCCGCCAGCACGATGAGGACGAACAGGCCGAACGCAAAGCCGGTTACGCTGTTGTCGCGCAGCACATAGCGCGCGTGGCTCAGTGCGGCCGCAAGCCCACTGGCCGGCCGCGCCGTCTCCTTGGGCAGCGTCAGCTCGCTCATGCGGCGACCCTCACGCGCGGATCGATGACGCCGTACAGAATATCGATCGCCAGGTTGAGCGCGACATACATGATGGCCATGGTCAGCACGAAACCTTGCAATGGCGCGAAATCGGACGCGATCAGCGCCTCGATCGCGAACGAGCCGATGCCCGGCCAGGCAAACACCTTCTCGACCAGAACATTGGCGCCGAGCAGGAACGAGAACACCATGCCGAGCGTGGTGACGACCGGCAGCATCGCGTTGCGGAACGCGTAGGTGATGGTGACGGAGAATGGCGACAGCCCGCTCGCCCGCGCGGTCCGCACGAAGTCGGAGGCGAGCACGGCGAGCATCGAGGCGCGCGTCATGCGCGCAATGGGTGCGAGCGAGAAGATTGCGAGCGTGAGCGCAGGTAGAATGAGCTGCTTGAGGCTTGCGATGAAAGAGGCCCCATCGCCGGCGATCAGGCTGTCGATCAGATAGAAGCCGGTGACTTGCGGCGGCGGGCTGAAGAAGATGTCGAGCCGCCCGAGCGGTGCCGGCGCCCAGCCGAGCAGATAGTAGAAGACGTAGACCAGGATGAGCCCGGTGAAGAACACCGGCAGCGAGACGCCGGCGGTCGTAATCACGCGGCAGGCATGGTCGATGATCGAGCCGGGCCGCGTCGCGGCCAGGATGCCGAGCGGCACCGCCACCATCATCGAAACGATGAGGCCAATCAGTGTGAGCTCGGCGGAGGCGGGCAGCCGGTTCCTGATCTCGGTTGTGACCGGCTGGCCGGTGGTGAGCGAGGTTCCAAGATCCCCGTGCACGAGATCCTTCACGTAGCGGCCGAACTGCACAATCAGCGGCTTGTCGAGGCCGAGCTTCACCCGGATCTGCTCGATCGCCTCCTTGGTGGCGGCGGGGCCGGCGAAATAGGCGGCCGGGTCGCCCGGCAGCGCGCGCGTGAGCAGGAAGGTGACGATCACCACCCCGACGAGGCTCGGGATGACGAACAGGAGCCGCTTGAACAGCATGCTCAGCATGGTCCCAAGTCCCTTTGCATCTCAAGTCCCTTTGCGTCTCACGTCCTTTTGCGCTCGTAGCCCCGGGCTACGCCTTCACCAGCGCGCGGTAGTCGAGCCGGCGGTGGAACCAGTACTGATATCCCGACACGTTCTTCTGCATCGCGACGTTGACGTAGGGCTGGTAGAGCGGGATGCGCGGCATGTCGGCGTAGGCGAGGTCGACGAAGCCCTTGACGTTCCTGTCGTAGGCGGACTTGTCGCCGACAGACGCCGCGTCTCCCGCCGCGTCGATCATCGTGTCGAGGTCCTTTGACTGGTAGCTCATCGTATTGAAGATCGAATTCTTGCCGTGGTAGCACCAGATGAAGAAATACTCCGGATAGTCGAGCCAGCCGGAGAATACGTTGGTGTAGAGCGGCAACACCTTCTTGTTGAGCTCGGTGCGCCAGGTCGCGCCGGGGATCTTGTTGATCGTGCACTTGATCCCGATCTGGGCGAGGCTCTCCTGTGTGAGCACGCAGAGCGGCTCGTTGACGCCCGCAAAGCCGAGGTCGAACGAGATCGTGGTCTCGAAGCCGTTGGGATAGCCGGCTTCGGCCATGAGCTGCCTCGCTTTCGCGATGTCGGTGTTGAAGCCGTGCGGCTGCGGCCACGCGACCTCGGTCGGCGCGCCCGCAGCCTTGCCGAACATCGGCTTGGCTAGCCCGAACAGCACCGCGTCCATGATCTTCTGATAGGGAATCGCGTGAGCCACCGCCTGGCGTACCTTGAGATTGTCGAACGGCGGCTTGGTGACATTCATGCCGATATATTGAATGCCGTTGGAATAGGGCGTCGACACGATGTTGAGCTTGCCAGCGTTCTTGAGCTCGACGAAGTCCTTGTTCGGAAGATCATAGGAGATGTCGGCGTCGCCACGCTCGAGCAGCGCGCGCCGGTTGCCCGAGGAGGGCACCATGCGCCAGACGATGCGCCTGACTTTGGGCAGCGGGCCCCCCACCCACTTGTCATTGCGTTCCAGCACAACCTCGGTGCCAGCGGTCCATTGCACCACGCGGTAGGCGCCGCTGCCGGCGGTCTTCTGCTTGGTGTATTCGAGCCCCCAAAGGTCTTTCTCGTTGGCGTTCTTCTTGACCAGCTCGGAATGGTAGATCGCCGGCACAATGACCGCGAGGTCGGGAACGGTGAGGCGGTCCTTGCGCAGGAAATCGACGCGTACCGTGTGATCGTCGACCACGACGAACTGCTCGGGCTTGGTCAGCGAGCCAGCGCCCATCTGGAAGGTCGGGAAGCCGCCGACGGTGACGGCGCGGTCGAGCGACCACTTCACGTCTTTGGCCGTGACCGGGGTGCCGTCGTGGAAGGTGGCGTTCTTCTTGAGCTTGAACGTCGCCGACATGTCGCCGACGCTCATGTCATCGGCAAGCTCCATCTTGAATTTGTCGCGGTCGTAGTAAGGCGTGCCGTCGACCGTTTTCATCTCGTGGCTGATCAGGCGGTCGTAGCAATTCCACGAGACCTCGTAGCCGGGAACGTTGGTCCCCACGCCATGGATGTCGATGTTGTTGGGACCACTCTCCGAGACGATCAGGAGCGTCTCCTGGCGCAACTGCGCCTTGGCGGACGACCAGATCGCTGGAGCTGAGACGGCGCTGCCCGCGGCGAGCGCGGTCATTGATTTGAGAAAGTCACGGCGCTTCATGGATGCTCCCCGGTTCCTGGATCAGGCCTCGGGTTCCTTCCGCAAATGCCATGCCAGTACGTCTACCGCCATGCTGCTCAGGCTTAACATCATGAATCTTCGCCGGTATTTCCATTTGTGGCGGATCGCTTGCGAGGCCGTCCCGGGTTTCCGGTGCACAATCAATAGGCACGGCCCTCCCAATGGCATGGCCCCGATCTTGCTCGGATGTCGAGGGCAGCTGATGAGGGGTACCAGTGGCGGTCGCAACCTTTGAAGCCGAACCCACGCCGCAGTCGATCGATCTCGACAAGACCGCGCTGATCATCATCGACATGCAGCGGGATTTTCTCGAGCCCGGTGGCTTTGGCGCCGCGCTCGGCAACGACGTCACGCGTCTGCAAGCAGCGATCGAGCCCTGTCGTGCCGTGCTGTCGGCCGCACGCAGTGCGGGACTGCTGGTCATTCACACGCGCGAAGGGCATCGCCCGGACCTCTCCGATGCGCCGCCGCTCAAGGTCGAGCGCGGCGATCCCGCGTTGCGTATTGGTGCGCCCGGACCGATGGGACGCATTCTGGTGCGTGGCGAGCCCGGCCACGACATTATCCCCGAGCTCTATCCCATCGCGGGTGAGCCGGTCATCGACAAGCCCGGTAAGGGCGCGTTCTGCCGGACTGATCTTGAGCTCATGCTGCACAATCGCGGCATCGAAACGTTGCTGGTTTGCGGAGTGACAACCGAAGTGTGCGTCAACACCACCGTGCGCGAGGCCAACGATCGCGGCTTTCGCTGCATCGTGCTCTCGGATTGCTGTGCCTCGTATTTTCCTGATTTTCATGAGGCCGGGCTCGCGATGATCAAGGCGCAAGGCGGTATATTCGGCTGGGTCTCGGCCTCGCGCTCGCTGCTCAATGTATTGGCGACGCATTCCTAGTGGGATCGGCGCTCGATGCAATTTGAAAAAATGGCATTCGCCAAGGACGGTTGCAGGTGTAAGCCGATTTGCACTTAAATTATTCTCTCGACGACCTCATTTTGATCATTAACCAAGTTTCCGGCCGAGCGCTCATCCATGAAATCAATGCGTCGGCACTCTAAATATTTCTGTGAATGACAGAAAAGACTTCGATTGATCCCGATTCTGTTGCCGCCAGCCCACACCTGCCGAGTGCTGATGACAGATCGATGACTTTGGCACGTGGCTTGCGATGTGGTGGTTGCGATCGCGACATGTCGCGAACGTTTCCGAGGCCGGCAACGGTTCCTCAGGAGAATGGCTGTGCTCAAAAACCGGGCGATGATCGCCTGGGCCATGGTCAATCCGCCTCAGGAGCGAACAAGAACGCCACGGATCGGAAGCGTGGGGATCAGGCGTTTCTTGAGTCTCGAATGGGAGAATGGGATGGGGTTCAATCGAATTGCCTCTGCGCTGGTAGCGAGCGCAGTCAGCTTGGGGGTGACAGGACTGGGGGTAACGGCAGCATGCGCGGCCGACATGCCGATCAAGGCGCCACCAAAGGCGCCGCAGCAGGAATCGGACGTGCACGGGTTCTTCGATCTTTCGTTCAAAAACGACTACATAACGCCGCGCGGCCTCCTTGTCACCAATTCCGGGCTGACCACGCAGGTGCTCTCGGGGTTGGCGCTCGATCTCTACAAGGACAAGAGCGGGTTCATTAACAACGTCAGCGTCTACGGCTACGTGTGGAACGATCTGTGGAGCGATCAGAACCATCCGCGGGTCGGCTCGTGGAACGAGTTCGACTGGGCTGTCGGCATGACCGTCAAGTTCGCGCAGAACTGGAAGTTCGGCGTCGAATACGTCGAGTTCCTCAGCCCGCCCGGCAATTTCAGCATTGAGCGCAACATCGAGTTCACCCTCGCCTATGACGACAGCTGGACCGGATTGCCGATCACCATCAACCCCTATGTCAAGCTGTTCTACGAGGCGTCCGGGCCATCGACGGTCGTGACCGGCAAGAACGGCTCGACCTATGACGTCGAAATCGGCGCCGTACCGACCCTGGGCATGAAGAAATATACCGGAATTCCGCTGACGCTGTCGGCGCCGACATGGGTAACCGTCGGTCCGTCGACCTACTGGAACAAAGGCGGCAACTTCTGCGGCATCTCGCTCTGCAGCACCGACAACGCCGGCGTGTTCTCGACCGGCCTGACCGGCAAGCTGGCGCTTGAGTGGATCCCGCCGCGGCTCGGCTCCTGGTACGCCAAGGGCGGCTTCCAGTACTACCACATCATCAATGACAACTTGCTGCTGGCGCAGACGCTCGTCGGAACCGCAAGCTCGTTTGCCACAGCCCACAAGGACGTGGTGGTCGGCTTCGCCGGCATCGGCTTCAGCTTCTGAGGTCCCCGCGTGGAGGCGGATATCGCATTCTTGCTCGAATAACCTCCCGAACAGGATTTGCGGTGTCCGCCTTCAGCGCGCGTGGTCAGTTCTGATTTGTCCGGCCGCGACGCTGGAGTGCCCAACGGCAGCCCATCTGGCAGGAGCGTGTGATGACGATGGCGACGATGGAAAAGACGTTTCGTCCGAACGTGTGGACCGCTGGCGACTGGAATGCCTTTTTCGGCTTCGGCACCAACATCCTCGTCAATATGCTGGTCCTGACCGGCCTCTTGCGATTCGTGCTGAAGATGCCGGATTCGCTTGTGTTCGGCCGTATCCTGCCGGCGCTCGGGCTGATGATGTGCCTGAGCACATTCTACTATGCCTTCCTCGCTTATCGGCTTGCGCTGAAGACCGGCCGCACCGACGTGTGCGCGCTGCCGTCGGGAGTGAGCGTCCCGCACATGTTCGTCGTGACGTTCGTGATCATGCTGCCGATCACGCTCAAGACCGGCGATCCGATCAAGGGCTGGGAGGCCGGCTTGGTCTGGGTGTTCTTCCAGAGCTTCATCCTGATGATCGGCGGGTTCGTCGCGCCCTATATCCGCAAGATCACGCCACGCGCGGCGCTGCTCGGTACGCTCGCCGGCGTTTCGATCACCTTCATCTCGATGCGGCCGGTGTTGGAGATGTACATGACGCCGATCATCGGCATCGTGTGCTTCGCCATCATTATGGTGAGCTGGTTCGGCGGCTACAAATATCCGAAGGGGATTCCCGCCGGCCTGGTGGCGATCGCGGCCGGCATGCTGATCGCCTGGGGCTCGAACCTGTTCGGCCTCGGCTATGGCGGCATGAGCCTTGACAAGGTCACCGGCGCCTTCGCCAATTTCGGCTTCTCGGTGCCGGTCCCCGCCGTCGACCATGTGTTCTCCGGCTTTGAGTTCCTCGGCATCATCCTGGTCACCGCGATCCCGTTTGGCATCTACGATCTCGTGGAGGCCATGGACAACGTCGAGAGCGCGGAGGCGGCGGGTGATGCCTTCCCGACCACCCAAGTGCTCACCGCGGATGGCGTGGTCAGCCTGATCGGCTGCCTGATGGGCAACCCGTTCATCAACGCGGTCTACATCGGCCATCCGGGATGGAAAGCGATGGGCGGTCGCATCGGCTATTCGGCGGCGACCGGACTCATGGTCATTGTGCTGTCGTGGTTCGGCGTGATCGCGCTCCTGTTGTCACTTGTGCCGGTGGTTGCGATTTCGCCGATCCTGCTCTATATCGGCATGCTGATCGGCGCGCAGGCGTTCCAGGAGACGCCCAAGAGCCATGCGCCGGCGATCGTGCTGGCGCTGGTGCCGCATCTTGCGGCCTGGTGCAAGACGCTGATGGACGGCGCGCTGACGGCCGCGGGCACCAATGCGGCCGCCGTCGGCTTCGACAAGCTCGGACAGGTCGGTGTGCTCTATCAGGGGCTCGAAGTGCTTGGCGGCGGCGCGATCCTGACCGGGCTCGTGCTAGGCGCCATTGGGGTCTTTATCGTGGAGAAGAAGTTCGTGCAGGCCTCGGCTTTCGCCGCGGCGGGCGCAGTGCTCACCTTCTTCGGCTTCATGCATGGCGAGTCGGTTGGCTTGGTGGTAACGCCGAGCGTTGCGATCGCCTACGGGCTGGTGGCGGCTTTGCTGTTTGCGCTCAGCCGGGCCCCGGAAACAGCGGCGGCATCCGTGCCGCCGCTGCCGGACAAGACAATCGCGGCAGCGCCTGCGGAGTAGGGTTCATTCCCTCCAGTTCCCGGCAGGAGGGGTGAAGCGAAGCGGCGTGAAAGGGAAGCCTTTCACGCCGCTTTGTTTGCAACGGCTGCCAGCCACTCGGGTTGAGGCCATGCTGCCGCTATGGCAATATTGGCCCGAGATTCCCGGGCGCCCCGAAACTGAAGTCGCTATTCTGGCAAGGTCGACAATCTTCCTGAGATCACCACAGAAAAGAGGGCGGCGCGCGGGTGTCGCCCCTTTTCCATGTGATCACGCCGCTTTGAAAGCGGGAAATACGGCGATTTGAGCCGTTCGGGTGCTTGTCCTGGAGTAATGTGACGGCCAGACTCGGCATATGTTTTGCACGGTCGTCATACCGCCGAAACAGGGTGTATCCGCGTGGATTTGCTGGCCGGAATAGGCAAACTCTTTTGGGCCAGAGCGGCCTCGAAAGACCGAATGATGGGTGAGCCAGATGTCGCACGCGTGCGTTCAGAAGCCGGCCAAAGCGTCCGAGGCCCGGCGCCCTCCGCATCGAACGAACTGAATGAGGCGGACATTGCCGACATCAGGAGTGCGGTGCTCAGCAAGCTGGCCCTGGCGGTCGGGAAGGATGCCGCGTCGGCGACCGATCGCGACTGGTTTGTGGCGACCGCCCTGACGATTCGTGATCGGATCGTGCATCGCTGGCTGGCGAGCGAGCGTGCCACCAATGCCAAGGGTCGAAAGCGCGTTTACTACCTCTCGCTGGAGTTTTTGATCGGTCGGCTTTTGTCCGATGTGCTCTGCAATCTGGGAACGACAGAGCTCTTTCGCGCAGCGCTCGGAGATCTTGGGATCGATCTCAATCGCGTGC
>Ga0209798_10001212_pt1 | contig 15688 bp, 13 predicted proteins | sample DOMMetBare3Fresh_FD_187475 | JGI IMG/M metagenome (GOLD analysis project Ga0209798, IMG submission 187475) | Wetland sediment microbial communities from St. Louis River estuary, USA, under dissolved organic matter induced mercury methylation -... | ecosystem: Environmental > Aquatic >...
GCCATTCTTCAGTTCCTGAATGGCGGTTTCGGTATCGATTTTCGGATTGCTGCGGAAAGTGCCCGCAACGCTCTTGATTACTTGCTGATCCTTCGGTGTGAAAGCCCTCAAAGCATGTTGAATTTTCAGGCCCAATTGACCCAGAATGTCCTCGGGAATGTCCAGGGGGCTTTGACTGATGAAATAAACGCCAACGCCTTTGGAACGGATCAGCCGAACAATTTGCTCGATTTTGTCCAGCAAGGCCTTGGGCGCCTGGTCGAAAATCAAATGCGCCTCATCAAAAAACAATACCAGTTTGGGACGATCGGCATCGCCCGCTTCAGGCAAATTCTCGTACAATTCGGACAGCAGCCAGAGCAGAAAGGTGGCGTAAAGACGCGGGGATTTGTTGGTCAGGTCGGTGGCATCAAGCACATTGATGACGCCATTGCCGGAAAAATCGGTTTTGCAGAAATCCTCTAGTTGCAGGGCAGGCTCGCCAAAAAAATGGTCCGCACCCTGTTCTTCCAGCACCAGCAGTTGCCGTTGAATGGCGCCCAGGCTGGCGGGGGCAATATTACCGTATTCGGCTTGCAGTGTTTTGGCCTCTTCCCCCATCCAGGTCAGCATGGCGCGCAAATCCTTCAAATCCAGCAACAGCAGGCCGTTGTCATCGGCGATTTTAAAGCAGCTGTAGAGCACGCCGCTTTGGGTATCGTTTAACTCCAGGAGGTTGCTGAGCAATAATGGCCCCATGTCGGAAATGGTGGTACGCACCGGGTGCCCGGTCTTGCCGAAGATATCCCAGAAAACAGCCGGATTTCCGCGTTGTTGATAGTTATCGATGCCGATCTCTTTAACGCGTTCGGCAATTTTATCGTGGGGCTTCCCGGCAGCAGTGATGCCTGACAAATCACCTTTAATATCGGCAAGAAAAACCGGCACGCCGAGCCTGGAAAAACCTTCTGCCAGAATTTGCAAGGTAATCGTTTTGCCGGTGCCGGTTGCCCCGGAAATCATGCCGTGACGATTGCCCATAGCCGCATCCATGATGACCTGGCTGCCATTTTGCCCGCCGATTAATATTTCCTGCATCGCCATAACTCCTAGTTCAATAAAAATACATTGTCATCGTAGCACAGCCGACACTTGCAAGAAAGTGGCAGTTATTCTATAAATATCAAAACAAATAGTCTTAGGAGACTGAATACAACAGTCCGAAGAACTATACTGCTAACGCTTAATTGCCGTTTTTTTAATTGACTCTCCTTAGTCGCCCTCTTGACATCGGCCTAGGTAGCGGTGGTGCTGAATGCAGGAACAGTTTACCGACCACGTGTTGCTCTAACTCCCCTATCCTTGCAGTCGTCAGGCTGGAACGTGAGGGAAGGTAGCGACAATGAGGTGCGGTGACAATAAATTTATAAATTTAGGGCATGGATAACGATTTTACTTTCACGCAACCGCAAAATAGTTTTTGGTTTTGCTTAAGCCGTGTTGATAATATTTAGTGCATTGATATTCCGTTATAGCTATTTTTTACTTAGTGAGGTATTTACTTATGACGACCATAGCAGACCCCATTATTGGCAGCTGGTACAAAGATTTGGAAAACAATTTGAAGTTTAAAATTGTTAATATTGAAGATAGCGATGATTCCATCGAAGTTCAATATCTGAACGGCGATATCGGTGAGTATGATTATGATAGTTGGTATAACTCAACCTTCGATTACATCGAGGAGCCGGAGGACTGGAGTGCGCCCTTTGACGATATCGAATCCGATGATCTGGGCTATTCAGACACTGATGAACATAGACCGAATCCCGAAGACATGGATCTTGATGATTATCTGGACTGAACAGGGATGATCGCATGAGAATGAGTCCACAGGAGTTTCTGGACTGGGGATCAAAACGGATCACTCTTCTGGCGATGTCGGGCGCGGGTAAAACCACGCTGGCCAATAAATTGCCGAAAGCCAAATGGTTTCATTATTCTGGGGATTACAGGATAGGCACCAAATATCTTGAAGAACCCATTCTGGATAATATCAAACGTCAGGCCATGCACGTGCCGTTTTTGCGCGAATTATTGCTATCCGATTCCATCTATATCGGAAGCGGCATTACTGTCGATAACCTCGCTCCGGTTTCGACTTTTCTCGGCAAACTAGGCGATCCCGATCTGGGCGGGTTGTCTTTGCAGGAATTCAAACGCCGACAAAAATTGCATCATCAGGCCGAAATTGCCGCAATGAAAGATGTACCGGAATTTATCCATAAAGCCGAAGACATTTACGGCTATAAACATTTTATCAATGATGCAGGTGGTAGCGTTTGTGAGCTGGACTGTCCCGAAGTCATCGAATTATTGGCGAAACATACGGTAATCATTTATATCAAAATACCGCGGGTGCTGGAGCAGACCTTGATTGAACGTGCCAAAGCCGATCCCAAGCCACTATATTACCGCGAAGCCTTTCTGGACGAAAAACTGGACGAATTCATGCAGCTTAAAAATTACACAGCCATTGAGTCGATTCCCCCGGATGAATTTGTTTCCTGGGTGTTTCCGGAATTATTCAAATCCCGTTTGCCGCGCTACGATGCTATCGCAGAGCGTTATGGCTACACCGTGGATGGCAATGCGGTTGCCGATGTTAAGGACGAGGCCGGTTTTATCCGGCTGGTCGCTGATGCAATTGCCGAACGATCCACCTGATTAAGGGTTTTAACAATGCCTTTAGTTGCGCACACCGATTTACCTACATTTCAACGCCTTAGAGAGGAAGGAGAGGAGATCTTGGCCGCCGACCGGGCCAGCCATCAGGACATTCGTGAAATGCATATCGGCTTGCTTAATATGATGCCGGATGCCGCACTGGAAGCGACCGAACGGCAATTTTTCCGGCTGGTGGGCGCCTGCAATCAGATTGCCCAATTTCATGTTCACCCTTTCACCATTCATGGTTTGCAAAGAAGTCCGCAAGCGCAAGCCCATATCGACAAATATTATGAGCCGTTTGAAAAAATCATGCAGGATGGGCTGGATGCCCTGATTATCAGTGGTGCCAATGTCACGCATCCCAAATTGCCGGAAGAAGATTTCTGGCAGCCATTGACGGAGGTATTTAGCTGGGCCAAGGAAAATGTGACATCGGTGTTGTGTTCCTGTCTTGCCACGCATGCCGTCATGCAGTTTTGTTACGGCATTGAGCGTACCCGTTTGCCCGCCAAGCGCTGGGGCGTTTTTTCACACAAATTGACCGAGCGTACCCATCCTCTGGTCGCGGAAATCAATACCCGCTTTGATGTTCCCCATTCACGCTTTAATGAAATTTTTCAGAGTGATATGGAACAATGCGGAATCAAGGTGCTGGCAGTCAGCAAGGAAGCGGGTACGCATCTGGCGGTGAGTCCCGACGGGTTTCGCATCGTTTTTTTTCAGGGCCACCCGGAATATGATGACATCAGCTTATTAAAGGAATACAAGCGGGAAGTCATGCGTTTTTACCATGGCGAGTTGGATGATTATCCGCCGTTTCCGGAACATTATTTTAATGAGGAAGTGTGCCGCGTTTTCTCCGAGTATGAGGCCAAGGTTAGAACAGCAAAATCGACCGGAATAACTCTTGAGGAATTTCCCGAAAATCTGATCCTTGAGTATATTGACAATACCTGGCGGGATACCGCTAAAGCGGTATTCAATAACTGGCTCGGCAAAATCTATCAAATCACCAACCAGGACAGGCGTTTGCCGTTTATGGCAGGTATCGATCCCAACAATCCATTGGGCTTATAGCATGCACGAGCAATTTCTGCAGCAGGCGGTCGATCTGGCGACCGATAATGTAAGAACAGCTCAGGGCGGGCCCTACGGAGCGCTGATTGTAAAAAAAAACCGCTTGTTATCTGCATGTGGCAATCAGGTAACCAGCTTGCTTGATCCAACTGCCCATGCGGAAATCCTCGCGATACGCATGGCCTGCAGGAAGCTTGGCGACTTTCAGCTTAAGGAGTGCGTACTCTATTCCAGCTGCGAGCCATGCCCGATGTGTTTGGGCGCTATTTACTGGGCCCGTCTGGAAAAAGTTTATTTTGCCTCAAGCCGTGCAGATGCCGCTGCCGCCGGTTTCGACGACAGCTTTATTTATCAAGAGATAGCGGTTTCTCCATCAAAACGCAGCATTGCCATGTTGTGCCTCGACTTGCCCAATGCCGGGCAACCTTTCGAAATGTGGAAGGCTCAGGTCGGCAAGGTACGCTATTGACCGGGGCTATTGTTTGTTAGTCGAGTTTGCCGCCAAATGATGACCGGCAAGCATGAACCTGATTGAAGCCATGACTGACAAATTCGGCTATTATAGGAATTTAGCCAGCCACAATATTCTTGAAGAGATAAAAGCCCTGCGAGCCGTTTAAAAACTCGCAAGCCTTTTAGCAGGAATATTATTTTGATCAAGTCCTCAATTGCGTCTTTTGGCTCCGATAATTGGCTACGAACTGTTGTAGTTTCAAGGCTATATAAGCCAAAAGGCTAACAGAGGCGGGGCCAGGAAGAGCCTAGTGCATGACCAGCGTACACTGGGATCTGTAAGGGATGATACCGGTTAACCGTATTCCTCGGGCGGCCATTTGGCAATACCCTGACAGTTAAGCATGGCTTATTAGTTTTTCTGTTGTTCTGCTGTAATCCGTAATTTTTGATGTGTTTGTTCCGGCAATGCAGCCAAGCCAGCGCAGGGTTTTGGCATGTCCAGTGCTTTGAGTAACGCGGCCGCCAAGCCAAAATTGGGATCATTGTGTGTGGATTTCTCGAAACCGCGCCTTGCAATGCCAGCGGCAATTGAAACATCCAAGCAGGCCAGTTCGATTAGCTTTGGATATAACACTGCAGAGCGATACGCACCGAGTTGTGCGGGTTGGCGATATTCACATTCCAGCAAGATCGGATCTTCGCTGTAACAACTTTTTCGACTTCTCGATATATTTGCTGAATATTCGGAATCGGCAGAGTTCATACGTGCCTGAAAAGCGGAGAATTTTTCGGCATTCAACAGTGGCTTCAGAGCTGCTTCCAGTTTTTGCTGTTGGTTCTCGTTCCAATCCAACTTCGATCGCTCAACCAGATAGATACCATCGAGATTAGCTTGGGACCAGTCACTCCCTTGAATGGGCGTCTCCTGCAGAACTGCGCCCTGCATATCTGCCATAGCCAAGTCTACGCCCTGCATTTTCGCATACCCCAGGTCTGCCGCTTGGAGAGTGGCTTCTCGCAGGTTCGCGCCCTGAAGGTTTGCTCCACGCAAGTCCGCACCCTGTAGTTTGGTGCCCTGCAAATTAGCACCCTGTAAATTCGCACCCCGCAAATCTGCGCTTTGTAGTTTCGCCCAGCTCAGATCAGCGCCTTCAAGATCAGCTCCGCGTAAATCAGCACCCTGCAGATCGGCATCGATCAGACCCGCACCTTGCAGCTGTGTCCCTCCTAAAATTGCGCCTTGCAGTTGCGTCTTATCCCAACCAACTACGCCCTGGAGTTTAGCTTTCAGCAAGACTGCGCCCTGCAGCTGGACGTGTCTGATATCGGCTTTGGGCAATACAGCGCCAAATAAATTGGCAAAGCGCAGATCACGATTTTGTAGATTTAGGCCGTCAAATTCCTTAAAGGCAGCATCACGAACTGACTTTTCTGGGTCTATTGCTTTGGTCAATAGCGATAAGGACACTTCCTTAGGAACCAGCCTGGCTTCTCTGAGATTAAGGTTTCGGGGAAAAAGGCCCAAATCAAACCATGCGCAGGGGCCAAACATGACCTGGAGAATGGAGGCTTCGGACTTTTCCGCCAATGCGAGCGTGGTGCAAAAGACGGCATCATATTTATGGGCAGCAACGCTAAGCCATGCCTCAGGCACATGTCGTATTAACCAATCTTCAAAATAGCCGGGATGATTCTGTCCGGGTTGGTCAGCTTGAAGTTTTTTTTGCGCTGGAGTGTAATAAGTTTGCACCGTAATACTACCGGGTATTACGGCAATGATACTGAGTAGAACAACTGCAGGTACCGAAATAAATAAGACAATCATACCTTTAGGCTCAGTTTCGCTTTTCAGTATGGGCCGGATGATAATTTCATGCCAGGACAGATTCGACCAGCGACGCTTAGTCATACGCACAAATCGGTTCCAACCAAGAGAGATCATATACACAATCCACGAGGGCCAATAACCTAGCAGATGAAAGCTAGCGTTTTTCCACCATTCTTGTGCCCTGTCTTGAGGCGAGGCGATCAGTGGCCATAGGCCAAGCAGCATGGCGGCATCGATCCAAATCGCTAGGCGCTGCGACCAAGTAATGGCTTCGTCGTGAAACGGTAGAAAACGAATTTGTGCTGCGAGCAGCATAAATAAAGGCAGGGCAATGACCGTAACGCCAACAACCAAAGACAGCAGCCATCGAATAAGCCAGACACTGGAGCGTCCTACAATGAGGTGTGTGAATGGAAAGATGAACAAACGGTCGCGCACTTGTTGCCCAGCGGTTGCAGCAGGCAGATCACGATCCAAATTCCAGAGTTTGCAGGAGAGCAGCTCTAATTGCATAAGTAGATTGAAATGTAGCAGAACGACCATCCACGGCACGAAGCTGTAAAAGGCTGTCAAAGGCAGCTCCACATCCAGAATTGGAAGTTTCACCGGGCTGATGCGAAGCAGGTCTTCGTGTGTGGTGCCCCAAATGATTACACCGAGATATGCGACGAAGGCCAAAAATGCTATATGAAGAGCTGCCACCGACTGCGATGCACTGTTGGCTGACTCTAACAGTTTTTCGATATGCGGAGAGGATTTATCGTCGGGTTGCGATATAAAGTTGGTCATGTTGGATATCGGGAGCTGTTGACGATATTAAATTCAGTTTTGAAAATTGGAGTTGATTTTTTATTCTGAATGGAATGATTATAAATATGGCTTTATGGTCAGCAAATTGGCTATCACTTACAAATAAAATCAACGGTCACAACATGCGGATTTAATTTTCTTTTCACTCAATATACCAAATCTGTTTGCCACACCTATTGCCGGATAACCCCAATCCGATTTATTCTACCGCCACCGCGATGATCGGCATGATTGCCAGGCGGGTAGGGTCGTACGCAATTCAATTGTTCTAATCGATAGCATGGAACCTATCCGGGACCATGCCGCTGTTTCATTGGCAGACACACTGATTAAAGCCGGTGCAATTCGTTTGCGTCCCGTAACTGACCGCTGGAGTGGTTATTGTCTGGTGCCTTCGTGATCAACCTAAAGCCGATGTTTTCAGAGTTGACAGGAGCTTTATCTTTGGTTTTTTCCTTCCATTGAATCCTATGGTTTATTTTCTAATTAACAAGGATTGATTAAAACTGATGCGGACTTGTTCGAGCCTTTAGTCAAAGCGTTCCTATAAGTTATAACCAGTCAAATATGCCAGTAATTAATTTATGATAGCAATATTCTTTATTATTACTCATAGACACTTATAATTTCACGACACAACCAAAAAATATATCAGGTTAGTTATAACCTAACTGTTCAGCGGGGTTTGTCATGCCGGGCAAAGCCAGCAAACTTAGGCTCTACTCATGATTCAGCGTTTAAAAAGGTTTCTCCCGTTGGTCGAAATGACAAAAAAATCAGACTTTTCTCGAGAAAACGCTGAATAGTTAGGAACTGCTTAAGTTGAGCTGATCCCGTTTTCTATTCAATCAACAGACGCATTTTATATAAAATCCCAAGGAGAAATTTGCATGTCTTACGATATCATGGCTTTTTTGCTTAGTGGTGTGTTGATACTGGCTTATTATCTCTATTTAAATCGACGGTCTCGCCGAGCACCACATTCAAGCGTACACGCGCTCAATGCGATGATTCGAGAACGCTGGGTTGACATGATCATGACACAAGACAACAAGGAAATTCTGGCCGTTCAAACCTTGCGCAACTCAGTGATGGCGTCCAATTTTATGGCTTCCACTGCGGTGCTGTTGATCATTGGAACCTTGAATCTAAGCGAAAAAATCGGACAATGGTCGCTGGTCTGGCATCCTTATGTCCTATCTCAGAACGTGTCCAGTGAGTTATGGCAAATCAAACTGGGTTTGTTACTGCTGGACTTTTCTATCGCTTTTTATTGTTTTTCTATGGCCATACGCTTCTTCAATCACGTCGGTTATATGATCAATCTGCCTAGCGATCCCTCAACAGATCGAAGGCATCATAAACAAACCTGTATCTATTTAAACAGAGCGGGCAGCTATTATACCTTCGGAAATAGAACCTTCTTTTTTAGCTTGCCGATCATTATGTGGTTTTTAGGTCCCTATTTCTTAATGCTGGCTACGCTCGGATTGATTTGTGGCCTCGCCATGCTCGACAGGGCACCTCGCTGAGCGCCTGCAGCAAACCTATGGAGGGCCAATCAATCAACTCTCATCCAGGGGGCCCTTTTCTGAATGTCGATTATCCTCAGGACAACCGAATTTTTTTGTCGTATACGTTAAAATAAAAATCGACAGACTTAAAATGGCGATCGCTCCGGTGATGCTCAACAGCAAATAGAGATGGAAGTTGTCTGTTACCTTCTGCACATCAATCACCAAATGCCGGGATAACGCCGTAATCGCGATATAAATCAGATATTGCACCGGTAAACGATGCGTTTTAAAGTAAATGCCAACCATAGCGCCCAGTTCAAGATAAATAAACAAGAGCAGAATGTCCTCCAAGGTGGCATGTCCAGTTTGCATCATGTGCAAATAGTCGTGGGCAGCTGACCATACGATCGTAGCACCTATACCGAACAGCGCCAGGTGATGGAAAATACTCACCAAACTATTGCCAATTTTTTGAATTAACAAAATTTTTTCGTCCATTGAACGGCTCCAATTTCAGTTAATAATGCATCAATTATCCAGCTCATCATTAATTTCCAGCCATAAAGCATTGATGATGGCCAAAGCACAGCCAAACCGACTCCCAAAATCCAAGCGAAATACCACATTACATTGCCCTTTAATACAAGATATGCTGATTATTCTGAATATCTTCCACCGTGATCTGGCCACGCAAGGCACGATAGACCCAAACGGTATAGGCCATGACGATAGGCATCAACAAAACCGTTGCGATGAACAGCAGTTGCAGCGTATAGCGGCTGGCACTGGCGTCCCATACCGTCAGACTGCTGGTGGGTGAAATACTGGAAGGTATGATAAAGGGGAACATTGAGCCTCCCGCCGTCACAATGACACTGATGACGACTAAACTGCTCATCAAAAAAGCCGAGCCGAGATAACGTTTAGCCGACAAAAAAACGACCAGCCAGGAACCAACGATGGCCAGTACCGGTGACAACAGCAACCCGGGATATTGGCTGTAGTTAACTAGCCACAGACCCAGCGTTTTTTCTACCGTTTTCGCTAGCGGATTAGCAATGTGGGCGGTATTAATCAGCGACGAAATGCGGTAACCCTCGACGCCGAATGCGATCCAAAGGCCGGCAGCGATAAAACTCAGCGTAAAAATCAAACTGCTCCAAACTATCACACGCCGTGCTCGTTGCGCCAGTGCCGCCTCGGTGCGCCAGTGCAAAAATACAGCACCATGCAGGCAAAGTAACGCGACGCCGACGATAATGCAAAGCATGGCGAAAGGATGGAATAAATCCCAGAAACCGCCGGTGTAAATGGAACGTAAATCCGCATCAAGTTGAAACGGCAAACCGAGAATCAGATTGCCCGCTGCGAGACTTAATACGATGGCCGGTACCGCGCCGCCTGCAAATAATGCCCAATCCCAGGCCGAACGCCAGCGCGGATCAGCAAGCTTACTGCGATAATCAAAGCCAACCGGACGCAAGAACAACCCAAACAATAGCACCAGCATAGCGGTATAAAGCCCGGAAAACAAAGTGGCATAAACCAGCGACCAGGCGCCGAATGAAATACCCCCCAGCGTAACCAGCCAGGTCTGGCTCCCTTCCCAGGTAGGTCCCACCGTATTCAGCATCACGCGCCGTTCATCGTCGGTTTTTCCGAGAAAGGGCAGCAATAGTCCAATCCCGAGATCGAAGCCATCCAAAACGGCAAACCCACAGATCAGAAATACCAGTATCGCCCACCAGATGATGCGCAAAGTTTCATAATCAAACATGGTTCAAACCTTTTTCCTGTTCAAAATGGTAGCGACCGGTATGCAAACTGCTGGGACCCAGGCGAACATACTTAATCATTAAAAATAACTCGATAACAAGCAACACGGTATAGAACACGAAAAAACCTGCCAGACTTAAATACAGCTGCCCGGCATCAATACTGGAAGTACTCAAATGGGTCGGCAAAATATTGGCGATGGTCCAGGGTTGACGGCCGTATTCGGCGACCACCCAGCCGAGTTCGCTGGCGATCCAGGGCAAAGGAATGCCGAAGAGAGCCAGGCGCAATAGCCAGCGTTGCTTATGGGCAGTGCGTTTGGCATTGAAGAAGAAAGATGCGGCAAAAATAAACAGCAGCACAATTCCGCAAAATACCATTCCGCGAAAAGTCCAGAACATGGGTGCAACTCTGGGAATTGAGTCGTGTGCAGCCGCGTCGATTTGTTCAGGCGTAGCGTCGATCACGTTTTCAGTGTATTTTTTCAACAGCAGAGCATGCCCCAGGTCGCTTTTATGCAGTTCAAAGACTGATCTTGCCGCTTGATTAGTTTTATCCTGACGTAAAAGTTGCAGATTTTCATAAGCGATCATGCCATTTTTAATCCGGTTACGTTTGCGCTCCCGGATCTCCTTAATGCCGTCTACTTTTTCGTCGACTGAACGGGTCGCAATCATGCCCATCAGCCAGGGAATTTTTATCGCATAGTTTGTCGTCATCGTCTCTTCATCAGGAAAACCAATCAAAGTAAAAGAGGCGGGCGCTTTTTCCGTTTCCCATTCGGCTTCGATAGTCGCCAGCTTAGCCCGTTGTACTTCGCCTACGGTATAGCCGCTTTCATCGCCCAATACGATGACCGATAACACCGCTGCCAAACCGAAGCCGGATGCAACTCTGAATGAGCGCCTGGCAAAAGCAACATCCCTGCTTTTTAACAGATAGAATGCGCTGATACCCAGCACGAACATTGATCCCGTGACATAGCCGGCCGCCACCGTATGCACAAATTTAACCTGGGCTACGGGATTAAAAAACAATTCTGAAAAACTGGTCAGTTCCATGCGCATCGTCTCGTAGTTGAATTCTGCGCCAACCGGATGTTGCATCCAGCCATTAGCGATCAATATCCACAATGCGGATAAACTCGTGCCCAGGGCCAATAGCCAGGTTACCGTCAAATGTTGTAATTTAGTGAGACGATCCCAACCGAAGAAAAATAAACCGACGAGAGTCGACTCGAGAAAGAACGCCATCATGCCTTCTATTGCCAGCGGCAGGCCAAAAATATCGCCCACATAATGCGAATAATAGGCCCAGTTGGTGCCAAACTGAAATTCCATGGTGATGCCGGTGGTGACGCCCATGGCAAAATTGATGCCGTAGAGCTTGCCCCAGAACCGGGTCATATCTTTATAGATAGCTCTGTTGGACATGACGTACACCGATTCCATAATGGCCAGTAAAAACGACAAGCCTAGCGTTAGCGGTACGAATAAGAAATGATAAAGCGCCGTCAACGCAAACTGGAGTCTCGATAGCTCCACAACTTCAGTAGGGATCATTAAAAACGCTCCTGATTGTTCTTGGAAAAAATAAATGCATTTCGTTCACCAAACAGTTTACCGGCCATCGACACTTCATCAACAGGGTGCTTATTGCCTGCAAAGAACAGCCACCACAAACCGCCTAATAGAAGAAATTTAACCAGTAAAGCAATTGTGATTTCTCTGCTATATGAGGAAAATTGAGTCTGTTTGAGTGCTTTCAAAAACACTAAATTAAGTACATTTCTAAAACACATCCACGATCAACCTTAAAGTTATAAATTCAGGGTTATTAACCTGTTAAGGAATAAAAGGGCGCAACAAAATTATTTTCTATTGAAAAATAGAACGAGAGCGATTACACCCACGATCAGAGCAGTTACGATAAAAAAACAAGCCAGGGATTATCCCCAATTTTCCGTCCCTTTATGCAGGACAGGATCTTTCGATTCATCATAAGGCACTCCACTTTTCTATGAAAATTGTTGCGGCCTATGGACTTTACTAAGAAAAATAGTTGCTCTATTCGAAACAAACTCAAACACTTTAAAATCGATGTTGTTATGAGAAAACGCATCAGTAAGCGGAGAGTCTCCCACTAACAGAGGGATACTGAGGGTAAAAATTGATTTTTACACCCTGGCTTTTGTCTGACTTGATTGTCACTTTAGAGATTTTTCCCAAACCATTCGATCAGCGAATTAACATGTTATGGATTCATTGCATGATTCAAAAGATAATATCTATAAACACAGCCTAGTGTTAGCTTAATTCTTTGACGGCATCCATATTGCGGAAAAAAACTTTACCGGGTTTTAATTGGGCAATAAAATCCGTCTTCTCCAACTTATCCATAACAGGGCCTTTCGCTTCTGAGATATTTAATGTTTTTCCAGAGGCTTGCAAGCGATGGTTTAAATTTTCCAAGGCTTCCAAGGCCGTGGTATCGATATCGCTGACGGAGGTAAAAATGAGTACGACGTGTTTAATAGCGGGTTGTCGTCTCAATTCGGTGGCAAGATAGTCCTCAATGTAATTGATATTGGCAAACGTGATGCTTTCGTCAATTCGAATCAATAATAAGTGCTGCCAGGTTTCCACGTGATGACGCTTGATATTGCGAAAATGTTCGGTACCTGGAATGCGCCCCACTACAGCAATATGTGGTTGGCTGGATTTACGTAACTGGCGGGCAATCGTCAGCAGAATTCCTAACGAAATGCCTTCTTCAATGCCTAACACAATAACACCCAACAAAGTAACAGCTTCTGCAATACCATCACCCCGATCATACCGCCAGGTGTGCACTATGTTGTTGAGCCGCACCAAGGGAATGATGGCGACTAAAATGATGGCTGCTAATACGGCTTTGGGAATAGTTTCGAACCACTGGCTAAAAGAAACTACTGCCAAGGCAAGCAGACCCGCTGCAATCAACATCGTCATTTGCGTTCGGGCACCGGCGGCAACACTCACCATGGTTCGGCTAAAGCCGCCGGCAACCGGCATACCACCGGAAAATGCCGTCGCCAGATTTGCTGCGCCCAACGCGATCAGCTCTTGGTTGGGGCTAATTTTTTCGCCTCTGAGACTGGCGGTGACTTTAGCAATGGCGACACTTTCGACATAAGCAATTAATGCAATAAACGCAGCCTTGGGTAATAAAAGCCGCCACCTTTCGATACTGGACAAGTGAAAACTTAATACCGGAAAACCAGAAGGCACTTGTCCTACGACCGCAATGTTGTAGTTTGTTTGAAGGTTAAAATAACTCACAATCGCTGCACCAAATAAAACCGAGAGTAATGGCCCGCATTTGCTGATGGCAGTGACGGCTGAAAGCGGCAGTCTCATAGTTTTGAGTATCGTCGGCAGCAGTTTGCCGAACAGGACCAACAGACTGATTGCGGCCAAACCGATTCCTAACGTTACGGAATTAAAACCTTGCACATAACTGCCATAGCAAGCTAAATGCAACCCACATTCTGGACTTTTTAAGCCGGCTATTTGAGGTAATTGGCTCGCGATAATCAATAGTGAGGCACCACTGGTAAAGCCCGTTAAGACCGGATGGCTGATAAAATTCACCAACCCGCCCATCCGTAACAAGGCCATCAGCAACATGATCAAACCACTTTCTGCCGATAATATCAGCGTGCTTTGCACGGCATTGCCCAATTCTTGAATCTCGGGCGCACGTAACGCACTGGCAATCATAATGGCTGCTATGGAAACAGGCCCGACCGATAACGTTTGACTGGTGCCTAACACCGCATAAACTATCGGCGGTAATATGCTCGCATATAATCCCAATTCTGGCGGCAATCCAGCCAATACTGCATAGGCTATCGCTTGCGGAACCAGTAAAATCGCCGTCATAACGCCCGCAAACAAGTCATCGCTCAACGTCTGGCGGCTATAGGATTTGAGCCAGACGATGATCGGCAAATACTTTGCAACATGTGAATCTGTATTGATGGAGTCGGTCATGATCTCGGTTGTTGTGATTGAATAGCAAGATGTACCTGTCCAAACAAGGGTTAAAGTTGTCCTGCGCTGGCCAACAACTTTAACCATTGCATTAACATTATTCAGTTATTCGTCACGCATATAGCGTTGGGCATAGGATTCCAGATGAGGAATATCAAAGCGATAACCTTTAAGCATTAAATGCCAATACATCCACGGAAAGCCAATTTTCTTGCCGAGCCACCAGATGAACAGATTTTTCCGGGGATCCAGCAGTGGAAAAGACGGCGTGACTTTGCCGCCATATGCAAACTCGGCCAACATGACGGTACTCAATGACGTGGTTAATGGGCAGGAACCATAACCATCATATTTTTCCTGTAGCGGTTTAGCATTAATAAGATACAGAATATTGTCCACCAGAACCGGAACCTGTTTCCTGATGGCTGCAGCCGTTTTAGCATTGGGTGTTGACGTGGCATCGCCTAATCCGAAAATATTCGGGTATTTATTATGCTGCAGCGTTCTTTCATGCACATCCAACCAGCCCGCCGCATTTGCTAAAGGGCTTTTCTTAATGAAATCAGGCGCACTTTGCGGCGGCGTCACATGAATCATGTCGAAGGTTTTTATGACATGCTGTTTGTTACCGTCACTGTCGGTGATCTCAAACGTGGCGGTTTTTGCCGGTCCATCGATGGCGACCAGATTATGATTAAAATTCGTTTTAATGCCATAACCGGCGACGACTTTGTTTAATGCCTTAGCAAAAAAGGGAATGCCGAACATGGCAGGACCCGCATTGCAGAATTCGATGTTGATTTGTTTCAGAATACCTTTTTTACGGAAACGGTCGGCCGCCAGGTACATGATTTTCTGTGGTGCGCCGGCACATTTAATCGGCATCGGCGGTTGAGTGAACAGTGCGGTGCCGGATTTGAGCTGCTGGATGCACTCCCAGGTATATTCCACTGTGTCAGGTGAATAATTGCTGCAGACATTGTTTTTGGTCAACGTTTCCTTTAACCCTTTAATTTTATCCCAATCCAGTTGTATGCCAGGACAGACCACCAGATAATCGTAAACAATCGTGTCCCCGGAACGCAATGTAACCGTGTTGTCCTCCGGCTGAAAAGTTTCGGCGTACCCTTTAATCCAATTAACCGTCGGATGAATCAAATCGGCTTCATTCCGAGTTGCTTGTTTTAACGTGTAAGCGCCACCGCCAATAATGGTAAATCCCGGTTGATAATAATGTTTTTCAGATGGCTCGATAATCGCAATATCGATGTCGGCATTCTGCCTACGCATATTATTGGCGACCGAAACGCCAGCAGCACCGCCTCCGACGATCAAAAGTGTATGGTGTTGTTGTGACATATTTTCTCCTCAGAGTTATATTATTTTTATTTTATAAAGCTAGTTAAACTAAACAGATTTCCTGTCCTCAGGGTGCTAGTAAGCCTCTGGGTTGCCATCAGCATTCGATGGCAGCCACATCA
>Ga0209798_10001213_pt1 | contig 15687 bp, 17 predicted proteins | sample DOMMetBare3Fresh_FD_187475 | JGI IMG/M metagenome (GOLD analysis project Ga0209798, IMG submission 187475) | Wetland sediment microbial communities from St. Louis River estuary, USA, under dissolved organic matter induced mercury methylation -... | ecosystem: Environmental > Aquatic >...
TCCACCTACCCCGACGAACTCGTCGCCTACATCAACGCACCGATCGGCCGCGCCAAGCCGATTCCGGGCCGGTTGAAGCCGCACATCGCCTGCCCGACCACCTGCGGCACCGGCAGCGAGACGACCGGCATCACGATCGTCGACCTGAAGTCCGTCGGCCTGAAGACCGGCATCGCGTCGCCCTGGCTCAAGCCATCGCTGGCGATCATCGATCCGACGACCACCGAGACGCTTCCGGGCGGCGTGGTGGCGGCCACCGGCTTCGACGTCCTCACCCATGCGGTCGAGTCGTACACGGCGCGGCCCTACACAAGCCGGCCGCGGCCGGCCCATCCATCGCAGCGGCCGCCGTACCAGGGGTCGACGCCGTACAACGACATCGGCGCGATCGCCGCGATCCGCCTGGGCGGCAAGTACCTCGCCCGCGCGGTGCGTGACTCAGGTGACAAGGAGGCGCGCCACCAGCTGATGTTCGCCTCGACGCTGGCCGGCCTCGCGTTCGGCAGCGCCGGCGTGCACATCCCGCACGCGATGTCCTACTCGGTCGCGACCCTCAGGCACCAGTTCACCGCCACCGGCTACGAGGAGCGCGAGGCCATGGTTCCGCACGGCATCGCGGTGGTGATCAACGCGCCGGCCGCCTTCCGTTTCACCGCGTCGGCCAACCCGGGCCGGCACCTGGAAGCAGCCGCTGCCTTGGGAATCGACGTGGCCGGCGCGGCGCCGGAAGATGCCGGCGCGATCCTCGCCGCAGCCTTCATCTCGCTGATGCGCCAGACCGGGCTGCCGTCGGGCATCGCCGCGCTGGGCTACGGCGAAGCCGATGTGCCGGCTCTCGCCGAAGGCGCCTTCGCCCAGCAGCGCCCGCTGGTGATGGCGCCACGCAGCGTTTCCAAGGTCGACCTGGAGAACATGTACCGCGATGCCATGCATTACTGGTGAGAGCCGGAGGCTGCGCGATGGCCTGCGGCCCCTGCCTCGACCCGGAGTGCTGTCAATGACAGCATTGAGTACAATGCAGGTGAAACGGGAGCTTGCAGATGGCCACACTCACCATTCGCGATCTGGACGAATCACTCAAGCGCGATCTTCGTGTGCGGGCCGCCAGCCGGAACCGCTCCATGGAGGAGGAGGCGCGCCAGATCCTGCGCGCTGCCCTTCTCGAGTCACCAGCGCCCGCCAAGGATCTGGCCTCTCGCATCCGAGCCCGGTTTGTCGGTCTGGGTGACGTGGAGTTGAGGGTGCCCCCGCGTGAGCCCGTCCGGACGCCGCCCAGCTTCCATGAAGACCCGAAGTCCGCTCGTGCCGCGCCCTCCAAACGCCGGACGCCAGCAAAACGGCGCCCATGAGTGTCCTCCTCGACACCAATGTGCTCTCCGAGCTCCTGCGTGCGCGGCCTGATTCGGCAGTGCTTGCCTGGTTCGCCTCGCAGCCGGCGAACGGCCTGTTCGTGAGCGCGGTGACGCAAGCCGAGATGATGCTCGGAGCGGGTCTGCTGCCTGCCGGCCAGCGACGCAAACGCCTGGAGCAGGCGCTCGAGGCGATGTTCCTCGAGGACTTTGCCGGCCGTATCCTGCCGTTCGACACGAACTGTGCGGCCGACTACGCCACAGTCGTGGCCACCCGGCGCCGCGCGGGCACACCGGTCTCCCAGTTCGACGGCCAGATCGCAGCGATTGCACTGAGTCATCGTCTGGCTCTGGCCACTCGCAACCTATCCGACTTCGAGGGTTGCGGCCTGGCTTTGACGAATCCTTGGGACACAGACTGACGCGGAGAACCGCTGTTCGCGCCTTGTGCGTGGATTGACTTCGAGCTTGGGCCGCGTGAGGGCCCGGTCGCACCCCTTCAGTATCGGAGCAACCATGAAGATCACCGTATCGACTGTCGTCGCCGCGCCTATCGCTGAAGTATGGCGCGCGTACAACTCGCCCGACGACATCAAGGCCTGGAACACGGCCTCCCCGGACTGGCACACAACGGCTTCCGCGGTCGATCTGCGTGTGGGCGGCAAGTTCTCATCGCGCATGGAAGCGAAGGACGGTTCCTTCGGGTTCGACTTCGAAGGCGAGTACACGCGAGTCGTGCCGCCGAGCCTCCTCGAGTACACGTTCGGCGGGCGAGTCGGACGGGTCGAGTTTTCGGAAGGGCCCTCCGGCGTCACCGTGAAGGTGACGTTCGACAGTGAATCGAGCCACTCCGAAGAGCAGCAGCGCACGGGTTGGCAGGCCATCCTGGACAACTTCGCCCGCCACGTCGTGGCGCGCCAGGGCTCGAAGTAGCCATCGGGTCGTCGCCCCCCTTTCGACCGGACGCGAGGCCTCGCAGTGGCAAACAGCGGTGACCTCATGCGCAAGGCGCTCAAGCGCCACTGGCTCCCCGAACTCGCCCGACTCGGATTCACCGGGAAGGCTTCCAGGTTCCAGCGCCTCGAGCCCGATGCGCAGGACTTGCTCTCATTGCAGTACTGGAAGTTCGGCGGCGAGTTCATCCTCGAGTTCGCCAGAAGGAAACGCGGCCCCTTTTCCACCCCTTGGGGTGCTGTCGTGCCGGAGGAGAAGTTGGACGTCGCCTATCTGAACCCGCTGGACCGCGCTCGCCTGCAACAAGTCGGGCCGCATGCAGGCGAACACTTCCGTGGCTTCGCGTTCCACGACTTCGGGGACGACGACTCGAAGTACGAGGCGCTGGCGCTACAGTTTCGCCAGCCCGGGCCTTGCGGCCTGCCGCTGTCGCCCTCTTGCACGTGTGCTCGCACGAAAGGCAATTCATGACCGCAGCCCTGGATCGCACGAAAGACCGGCCCTGGAAGCTCAAGACACCTCCCGGAACATCGGAGTTCACCATGCACACCGACGAGAAGGACGGAAGGAGGATCCTGGTCTGCACGGTGGGCAGTACGGTCCTGCACTACGACGCTCGTTGCGTCGATGACCTCCACGCCATGCTCGTGAAGGCTGGTGACTGGATCGAACTCGGTGGCGCCGATGAGCAGAAGCCCGCGAAGGAAGGCACCGTGGAAGCCTGGGGCCGTTCCCCGGCCAACCCGATCGGAGGTTGGTATGGCCTCAAGAAGGGGCTGCGTGGAAGGTTCGGCGTCTACGTGCCGCCGCTGATGGAAGAGTTGGGGTTGTGCGAGCTCGAGCACAACCCGAAGAACAATCGCATGCGGGCCAAGTAGGCTTCCAGTTGCTTCGTCGGAACGGAAGCAAGGCGCTCCTCGCGATTCCAAGGCTTGACCTCGCGCATTCTTTGGAGTCGCCACTCCTGAAAACCCGCTCGCGCGTGACGACAATGGTCGCGACCTCGCACCGGATCGCCACCATGCCCGCCGACAAGACCGCCCGCACGAACGCCATGCTCCAGGCCGCGCTGCGGACCCAGCGCGCCGCGTACCTCGCGCACCCGGTGCCCACGCTGGCCGAACGCAAGCGCGATCTGCGCGAACTGGCGCGCTTTGTGCGCGAGCACACCGACGCGATCTGCGACGCGATCAGTGCCGACTACGGCCACCGCTCGCGCCACGAGACGCTGCTGGCCGAAGTGGTGCCGGTGCTCGACGACATCAAGAACACGCTGAAGAACGTGGCCGGCTGGATGAAGCCGCAGAGCCGCTCGATCGACCGACTGGTGTTCGGCCTGGCCAGCAACAAGGTGATCCCGCAGCCGGTGGGCGTGGTGGGCGTGATCGTGCCGTGGAACTTCCCGCTCAACCTGAGCCTGATCCCGCTGGTGGCCGTCTTCGCCGCCGGCAACCGCGCGATGGTCAAGATGAGCGAGAACTCGCGCCACCTGGCGCGCCTGTTCATCGAGCGGCTGCCGGCCTACTTCCCGCCCGACAAGCTGCAGGTCTTCGACGAGACCGGCAGCGTGGGCATCGAGTTCGCCAAGCTGCCCTTCGACCACCTGATCTTCACCGGCTCCACCCGCACCGGCCGCGCCGTGATGGCCGCCGCGGCCCAGAACCTGGTGCCGGTGACGCTGGAGCTCGGCGGCAAGGCGCCGGCCGTGGTGTGCGACGACTTTGCGCTCGCCACCGCGGCCGAGCGCATCCTGTTCGTCAAGTGCCTGAACGCTGGGCAGATCTGCACCACGGTCGACCACGTGTTCGTGCCGCGCGCCCAGGTGCCTGCTTTCGCCGAGCTGGCCGCGCGGATCGTGCCCAAACGCTATGCGAGCCTGGACTCGCCGGACTACACCTCGATCATCGACCAGCGCTCGTTCGACCGCCTGGTGGGTGCGCTCGACGATGCCGCCGCGCGCGGCGCCCGGGTGGTCAACCTGCTCGACGGTCCGGCGCATGACCGTGCCAGCCGCAAGATCTCGCCGCACCTGGTTCTCGACGCGCCTTGGGACAGCGAGTTGATGCGCAGCGAGATCTTCGGCCCGATCCTGCCGGTGGTGGCCTACGACACGCTCGACGAGGTGATCGAGCGCATCAACAGCGGCCCGCGGCCGCTGGCGCTGTACCCGTTCAGCCACGACAGCCGGCGCGTCGACCGCCTGGTCGACCACGTGATGTCGGGCGGCGTGTCGATCAACGACGCGCTGTTCCACGTCGGCCAGCACGACCTGCCGTTCGGCGGCATCGGCGAGTCGGGCATGGGCCATTACCACGGCCGCGAAGGCTTCCAGACCTTCACGAAGCTGCGGCCCATCTTCCACCAGGCGCGCGCCTCGAGTGTGAGCCTGCTGTACCCGCCCTACGGGCGCCTGGCCGACCGGATGCTGGCGTTTCTGCGGCGTTGAGGGTCGCGAGTCACAACCCCGGCGGGGGGCTACCGTACCGGTTCGAAGCTGATCTTCAGTCGCGCACCCACCGCAGACGCGAACTTTTCCAGCGTCCGGGTCGACGGCGTCGTGCGGCCGGACTCCAGGCGTGCAATGTTGCTTTGCGTGGTGTGCATGCGCTGCGCCACTTCCTCCTGCGTCAGCCCAGCGCGCCCACGTGCCTCGGCAATGGCCGCCGCCAGCGCGAACTCTTCTTCCAGAGCATCGTAGGCCTTGCGGTAGGCCGGGTCCTTCGACCACCTCTGGTGCAGTGTCTTGAGCTTGGTCATACGACCTCCTTTGCCCGCTGCCGGGCCAATTCCAGTTCGTGCCTGGGCGTCTTCTGCGACTTCTTGACGAAGACTCGCACGATCACTACCCGCTGCCTGACCGCCGTCACGTAGATCGCCCGCGCGATGCCGTCCCGGCCTCGAATTCGCAGCTCCCAGAGCTTGTCTTCGAGGTGCTTGACCGTATCGGCCGGCAGCCCCTGAAACCCCACCGCTTCGATGATGGCGCCGATGCGCACGAGGCGCGCCCGCATGTCCGAAGGCAGCGCCTCCAACTCGCCATCGACCGCCGCGTTGAGAGTCTCAACGGTCCACATCAAGCAATCATATCAAAAAAGATATTGTGCCTCTTGCCGACCCTGGCTTCAACATCGGCTCCTGGTTCGATGTACCTGCTCTGGCGACCATTGGCCGCGGGGGCAGCCGCAGGTCAGACGAGGCGCGAAGTTGTGTCCCGAGCTTGGGTCCCGCCCTGGCACGAGCAACACCAGGCATGGAGCGCGTCGTACATCACCAGGCCGTGACTGAGCATCTCGTGGTCGTCGCTGAACTGCTGCGACAGGCCCAGCGAGATCGCGAGCAACCCGGCCGACTGCGGCGTCAGATCCAGGCGCGAGGTGTCGGCGCCGCGCACGATCAGGGCCATCTGGGCCAGTGCCGGATCGTCCAGCCCGTACTTCTTCAGGAAGGCGTCGAAGCTGCAGAGCTCACCGACATGCGTCATCTCGACGCCCGGCACGTCGTAGGGCACCGCGCCGGTCTGCGCGGCGACCTCGAGCACCTGGTCGCCGGGCACGTAGAGGAACTCGGGCTGCGTGTCGATGAAGCGCGAGATCAGCCAGGGGCAGGCAATGCGGTCGATCTTCGGGTGTTCGCGGGTGACCCACTTCATGACAGGACCTCCTTGGGTTCGAGCGGCCTGCCGGCGGCTTGCCAGCCGTCGATGCCGCCCAGCAGATAACGCGCCTTGATGCCCTGGGCGCGCAGCCTCAAGGCCGTGGCGCGCCCGACCTCGTGGCCATAGATGCAGTAGACGATCACCGCGCGGTCGGTCGGCAGCTCCGACGCCCAGGTGCCCACGGCAGCGGGGTCGCGCCAGCGCGCGCCGGGGATGCGTGTCTGCGCCTTCTCGAACATGCCTGCGCGCCGCACGTCGACCACCAGGGCTGCGGACAGGTCGTCGTGGCCGGCGCCGCAGGCCTCGCTGGCCCCGTGGACCGCCGATTGGTAGCGCTCGTACACCGCCGCCCAGTGGATGTGACTCACGAAGGCGTCGACGCGCGCGCCTGGCTCAGCGCCGACGTCGATCCTCGTCGAGTGCTCGAGCATGTCGAGCGCCAGGAGAGGCACGCCGCCGGCCAGCGCGGGAGCGGGGTCCACCCCGCATCGGTTGACCAGCGTGCCGTCGCGTGGCTGGAAGATCAGCAGCACCCAGCCCGACCCGTTGCCGAGCGACTGGCCCAGGGTGATGAACACCGAGCGCCAGCGCTCGACGCTGCCGAAGTTGGCTTGCAGCGCCAGCGCCATCGCCGGTGCCATCGGCTGGCCGTCGCCGCCCAGCGATGCGACGTACAGCGCTCGCAGGGCCGAGAGCTCGACGGGAAGGTCCCGGTTACGGATGTCCATGGTCGGTCCTTTCAGGCGCAGGCTGCGCAGTTCATTGAAGGAATCGCCAGGCGAGGCCGCCAAGTCCCGATGCAGCCACCACCGGGATGACACCCGCCTTGAAGCGGAACAGCGCAACGGCCGCGGCGAAGCCGATCAGCGCGGCCGGCCACTCGAAGCGGCCCGACAGGCCGGCCGGCCACAGCACGTGATAGGCGAAGAACACCGCGAGGTTGACAACGACACCCACCACCGCGGCGGTGATCCCCGTCAGCGGCGCGGTGAACTTCAGGTTGCCGTGCGTCGACTCGATGAACGGGCCGCCCAGCAGGATGAAGCAGAACGACGGGAGGAACGTGAAGCAGGTGACCACCGTGGCCGCGACCACACCGGACAGCAAGAGCGAATCGGAACCGAAGATCGCTTTCGTCCAGCCGCCGACGAAGCCGACGAAAGAGACCACCATGATCAGTGGCCCCGGGGTCGTCTCGCCGAGGGCCAGGCCGTCGATCATCTGCGGCGCCGTGAGCCACTGGTGGTGTTCGACCGCACCCTGGTACACGTAGGGCAGCACCGCGTAGGCGCCGCCGAAGGTCAGCAGGGCGGCCTTGGTGAAGAACCAGGCCATCTGGGTCAGCACGGCATCCCAGCCGAAGGCCAGCGCCAGGCCGCCGATGCCGAGCAGCCACAGTGCCAGGCACACGACCAGCACGCGCGCGAAACGCGGCCACGTGAAGATCGCATGTGGCGGCGTGGGGGTGTGGTCGTCGATGACGGCTCGGCCGAACGTCTTCGCGGCCGGGCCGTGTCCGCCGCCGACGGCGAACTTCGCCGGTGCGAAGCGCCCACCGACGAAGCCGATCAGCCCGGCCAGGAGCACGATCAGCGGGAACGGCAGGTTCAACGCGAAGATGGCGAGGAACGCACCGACCGCGATGCCCCAGAGCCATGCGTTCTTCAGCGCCCGCGAGCCGATGCGCCAGGCGGCCGAGACGACGATCGCGGTCACCGCGGGCTTGATGCCGTAGAAGACGCCTTCGACCGCGGGGAGGTGGCCGAAAGCCATGTAGATCCACGACAGCGCGATCAGGATGAACAGCGACGGCAGCACGAACAGGCCGCCGGCAACGATGCCGCCCCAGGTGCGGTGCATCAACCAGCCGATGTAGGTGGCCAGCTGCTGCGCTTCGGGCCCGGGCAGCACCATGCAGTAGTTCAGCGCGTGCAGGAATCGGTTTTCCGAGATCCAGCGCCGCCGCTCGACCAGCTCCTCGTGCATGAGCGCGATCTGACCCGCCGGCCCGCCGAAGCTGATGAATCCGAGCCGCAGCCAGTAGACGAAGGCCTGGCCGAAGCTGACGGGCGCGGGCGCTTCACCTGCGTCGACGACAGGGGAAGTCGTCATGGCGCGAGCCGCATCGCGGCATACAGGGAGTCGAACAAGGCACAGGACGCCGCGAGCAGGGCGTCGTCATCGTCGTGCTGGGCCTGCAGGCCGCGCACCATCATCTCGACGCCCGCGGACTCGTCGACCGGGATGCCGCCGATGTCGATGTCGTGCACCAGCTGCCCGAGGCGCCGGATCGCCGGGTCTTCGTCGAGGCCGAAGGTGTGAGCCACGACCTCGAAGGTGACCTTGTCGTCCACGTGCGTGAAACGGGCGCCGTCGAAGTCGAAACCGAGCGCGGTCTTCGGGCACTTCCTGGCGTCGGCCAACCAGACGAACTTCGGTGCCTTGTCGACGAAGCGCTGCACCAGCCAGGCAGTGGCCAGCCGGTCGACCCAGGGGCGTTTGCGGGTCGCCCACGTGCGGCCCTGGTAGTCGGCGACCGACTGGCGAGCGATGTCCGCTGCTGCCGACGTGGGCTCGCCCGGAGACAGGTGTTGTTCAATCTCGCGCCGCAGGGCGGCGAGCGCGTTGGCGGCCTTCTCGCTCGACTTGCCGGCGAAGAAGTCGCTGGCCTGGATCGATTGCAGCTGCTGCTCCAGCGCGCGCAGGCTCTTGTGGAGCTCGACCTCGGTCGACTTCCTGAGGGCGGCGCGGGCCCCCTTGATCGACTGCAGCAGTTCCGCGTACTGGTCGGAGCGATCGAACAGGGCGCGAAACGACTGTTCCTGGGCCGGGTCCCGTGCGTTGACGACCAGCATGTGCGCGTCGGCGCCCGCCTCGGCGATGGTGTGCTCGATGTCCCACAGCGCTTGCGCGGTCGACGCGCTGGCGGGGAGCACATAGACGCCGTCGCGCAGGGTGCTGGCACCGGTGGCCTTCAAGGCTCGCCAGACTCGCACGCGCAATGCGCTGGGGCTCGTCGGCAGCGTCGCGGTGAGAACCAGCCAGGTGTCATCCATGTAGCAATTATCACCTGATTTGATAAATGCTACAATGGTGCTATGCTTGGGTCGTCAAAAGCCGACGTGGTGCCGGGCGCTCCCGTTGATCCAGATCAACATCGCTCGCCGCATCCGGCGTATGAGTCGCGCACAGGACCGCGTCGGCCCGATCTGAGGAGACCTTCATGTACCTCGTCACCGTTGTCCTCGTGGTGGCCCTCGCTGCCACCTTGTTCTCGCTTGTCGGCGGGCTGTCGTCGATGGTGTCGCACGGCGAAGCCGGCCACCACACCAGCGAGCAGTGGATGATCATGCGCGTGGCCTTCCAGGCCCTCGCGGTGGCCATGGTCCTGCTGCTGGTGTACGGACAGGCCTGAGGATCTCGAACTCGCGGTACGGGCTGCGCAGCGCAGCCCGTGCGCGGTTCTTTGTCTGTCGTTCGCGCGAGGGGACGCCGGCAGCATCGAACGACGCATCGCGCGTTGATCTGCATCAATGCGGGATGGCCCGCGCGAACTATTTTTGAATTGCCGCCGCCCACTTCACGAGAGTCGGCCGGCGCTGAGACAAGACAGATCCGGTGGGGCGGTGGTGGCGGCGCGACGCCAGGTCGCGCATTGGATCGAGGAAGTGCCATGAACACCACCCGTCTGCCCAGCCTGTTTGCTCCAGAACCCTTCATGCTCGACGATGCGTTCCGCAGCTTCATGCGGCCGTTCCGTTGGGACCCGACACCCGAGACTCCGCAGATCCCGATGGACGTCGTCGAGATGGACGACGCCTACATGGTCACCGCGGTGATCCCCGGCGTGAAGAAGGAAGACATCCATGTCGAGATCGAAGGCCGTCAGGTCATGATCACGACCGAGTACAAGAAGCCCGTCTATGAGAAGAAGGACGTGCGCTTCCTGCGCGGCGAATTGAGCTATGGCTTCGTCAGCCGCGTCTTCACGCTCGGCTTCGAGGTCGACCGTGCCAAGGCGCTCGCCAAGTACGCCGACGGCGTGCTGACGCTGACGCTGCCGAAGTTCGTGGCGGCGCATGTCGAGCCGCTGAAGGTGCAATGACCTTGCGCGCACCTGCCCACTGAGTGCGGGGCGCGATGGGCTTCAGGCTGGGGCCGAGGGCAGGTGAAAGCCCTCGGCCCCGGCTGTCGTTTGACGTGGGTCATGGCGCGGGAAGCCCGGACGTCTAGGGTGGGCGCGGCAATGACCGAGCCCCCCATGAGCATCCCACCCCATGGCCGCGCCAGCGAACCGTAGCGCTCATCGCGAACTGCACGCGCGCCTGTTGCGCGAGCTGCCGGCCGAACGCCTGATCACCGACCCGCTGCGCTGCCTGGCCTGGGGCGGCGACGCAAGCTTCTACCGACTGGTGCCGCAGCTGATCGTGGTGATCGACAGCGAGGCCGAGCTGCTGACCGTGCTCACGCACGCGCGCGAGCTGAAGACGCCGCTGACGTTCCGCGCCGCGGGCACCAGCCTGTCGGGCCAGGCGATCAGCGACTCGGTGCTGGTGATGCTGGGCGACGGCTGGCGCGGCTGCCGCGTCGGCGAGGGCGGCTGGACCATCTCGCTGCAGCCGGCGGTGATCGGCGCGGCCGCGAACCGGCGGCTCGCGCCGTTCCACCGCAAGATCGGGCCCGACCCGGCGTCGATCGACGCGGCGATGATCGGCGGCATCGCCGCCAACAACGCGAGCGGCATGTGCTGCGGCACGGCACAGAACAGCTACCGCACGCTCGAGGCGATGCGCGTGGTGCTGGCCGACGGCACGGTGCTCGACAGCGCCGATGTGGCCAGCCGCGCCTCGCTGCACATCACGCGGCCCGAGCTGATCGACGGCCTGTCGCAACTTGCGCGCGAGGTGCGCGACGACCGGGCGCTCGCCGATCGCATCCGCCACAAGTTCCGCATCAAGAACACCACCGGCTACAGCCTGAACGCCCTGGTCGATCACGAGGACCCGATCGACATCTTCACCCACCTGATGATCGGCAGCGAAGGCACGCTCGGCTTCATCAGCGAGATCACCTACCGTACCGTGCCCGATCACGCGCACAAGGCGAGCGCGCTGATCCTGTTCGACGAGCTCGCCACCGCCTGCCGCGCGGTCACGCTGCTCAAGAGCTGCCCGGTCGATGCGGTGGAACTGGCCGACCGCGCGGCCCTGCGCTCGGTACAGGGCAAGCCGGGCCTGCCCGCGTCGCTGGCCGAGGTGGGCCCCGACGGCGCCGCGCTGCTGGTGGAGACGCGCGCGGCCGACGCGGCCACGCTGGCGCAGCAGATCGCCACGCTCGAAGCCGTGCTCGGCACCGTGCGCACCCACGAGCCGCCGCGCTTCTCGACCGACCCGGCCGAGTGCGCGCGCTACTGGGCGGTGCGCAAGGGCATGTTCCCGTCGGTCGGCGCGATGCGCGAGACCGGCACCACGGTGATCATCGAGGACGTGGCGTTCCCGGTCGAGCGCCTGGCCGACGCGACGCTGGACCTGCAGATGCTGTTGCGTGCGCACAGCTACGACGAAGCGATCATCTTCGGCCACGCCCTCGAGGGCAACCTGCACTTCGTCTTCACGCAGAGCTTCGACGATCCGGCCGAGGTGCAGCGTTACGCCCGCTTCATGGACGCTGTGGCCGACCTCGTGGTCGGCAAGTACGACGGCTCGCTCAAGGCCGAGCACGGCACCGGCCGCAACATGGCCCCCTTCGTCGAGATGGAGTGGGGCGCACAGGCCACCGCGCTGATGCGCCGCATCAAGCGCCTGTTCGACCCCGCGGGCCTGCTCAACCCGGGCGTGATCCTCAACGACGACCCGCAGGCCCACCTGGCGAACCTGAAGCCGCTGCCCGCCGCCGACCCGATCGTCGACAAGTGCATCGAGTGCGGTTTCTGCGAACCCAAGTGCCCGTCGCGCGGCCTCACGCTCTCCCCGCGCCAGCGCATCGTCGGCTGGCGCGAGATCGCGCGCGTGGAGCGAGAGACGAAGACCCCCGCGGTCGAGCTGCGCGGGCTCTACGACCACGCCGGCATCGACACCTGCGCCGCCTGCGGCCTGTGCGCGACGGCCTGCCCGGTCGGCATCGAGACCGGGCTGCTGATCAAGGCGCTGCGCGGGCGTGCCGCGTCGCCGCTGGCCAAACGTGTGGCTTCGACGGTGGCGTCGAACTTCGGTGCCGTCACTGCCGGCGTGCGCGTCGGGCTCGGCGCCGCCGATCTGCTGCACGCCGTGGTCGGCACGAAGGCGATGAAGGGCGCGCTCGACGGCGTGCGCTCGTTGTCGGGCGGGCGCATCCCCAAGTGGTCGCCCGCGCTGGCAAGGCCGGTGCACTTCGTGGCCCCCAAAGCCGCGGGCTTCGGCAGCGGCGTGCCGCTCGTCTACTTCCCGAGCTGCGCCGCGCGCAACATGGGCCCGCAGCGCGGCGACGGCGATGCGGTGGCGATGCCCGCGGTGGCCGAGCGCCTGTTCCGCAAGGCCGGCTTCGACGTGATCTATCCGCGAGAGCTGGCCCAGTTGTGCTGCGGCCAGCCGTTCGAGAGCAAGGGCCTGGCCGACGCCGCCGACGCCAAGTCGGCCGAACTCGAAGCCGCGCTGCGCGAGGCCAGCGACGGCGATCGCCACCCGATCGTCTTCGACACCAGCCCCTGCACCTGGCGCATGAAGCGCTTCCTCGCCGGCCGGCTGGACGTGCGCGACAGCGTCGAGTTCATCCACGACGAGGTGCTGCCGCGCGTGACGCTCGTGCCGCAGGCCGCGCCGGTGGCCGTGCACCCGGTGTGCAGCCTGCGCAAGATGGGCAGCGCGGACAAGCTCGCCGCCATCGCCGCGCGCTGCAGCGCCCAGGTGGTCACGGTCGACGACGTGCAATGCTGCGGCTTCGCCGGCGACCGTGGCTTCACACACCCGGAGTTGAACGAGCATGCGTTGCGCCACTTGAAGCCGGCGTTGCCGTCCGGCTGCAGCGCCGGCTACTCGTCGAGCCGCACCTGCGAGATCGGCTTGTCGGAAATGGCCGGCATGCCGTACCGTTCGATCATTCAACTGGTGGAGGCATGTGCGAAGTGAGCTCGGCCGTGCGGGTGTTCCCCGCGAGACACAACACCGGGTACCGCCTGCCGCGACGGGCGGAACAGCTCACCACAAGCCGCACGGAGGAGAAACTGACGTGAAAGTCGGCCTGTTCGTCCCCTGTTATGTCGATGCCTTCTTCCCGGAGGTCGCGATCGCCACGCTCGAATTGCTGGAGCGCTTCGGCTGTGAAGTCGGCTATCCGTTGAACCAGACCTGCTGCGGCCAGCCGATGGCCAACAGCGGTTGCGAGGCCGAAGCGGCGGACACGGAAGCGCTGTTCGTGCGCAACTTCAGCGACCAGGGCTTCGACCACATCGTCGGCCCTTCGGGCAGCTGCGTGCACCACATCCGCGATCACTTCACCGCGATCGACCAGACCGCCGAGGTGCAGCACGTGCGCGCGCACACGCACGAGCTGGTCGAGTTCCTGCACGACGTGCTGGGCGTGCGCGAGTTCCCGTGGGCCGAGTTCCCGCACACCGTGGGCTTGCACAACGGGTGCTCGTCGCTGCGCAAGCTCGGCACCGCGAGCCACTCCGAGGCGGTGCATGCGGTGCCGTTCTCCAAGCCGATGACGTTGCTCGCGGGCGTCAAGGGCATCCGCTTCGTGATGCCCGAGCGGCCCGACGAGTGCTGCGGCTTCGGCGGCACCTTCTCGGTCTACGAGGAACCGGTCTCGGCGCGCATGGGCCAGGACAAGGTGCACGACCACCAGCGCGCCGGAGCCGAGTACATCGTCTCGGCCGACATGAGCTGCCTGATGCACCAGAAGGGCTGCGCCGAGCGCATGGGGATGCCGATGAAGTTCATCCACATTGCGCAGGTCTTGAACGGAGCGCATCAATGAGCACGAAAGTCGACCACGCGGAGGCCTCGTCGGAATTCATCGCCGAGACCGATCACCTCGAGTTCCACGACCGGCGCCTGTGGGACCTGCGCAAGAAACGCGACCGCGCCGTGGCCGAAGTGCCGGAGTGGGAGCAGCTGCGCGAGCTGGCCTCGGCGATCAAGGCGCACACCCTGACGCACCTGGGCGACTACCTCGAGCAGTTCGAGCGTGCGGCGCAGGCCAACGGCGTGACGGTGCACTGGGCGCGCGACGCGGCCGAGCACAACCAGATCGTCCACGACATCATGGCTTCCCGCCATGCGAGGACGCTGGTGAAGTCCAAGTCGATGCTGACCGACGAGTGCGAGATGCGCGCCTTCCTCGAGCCGCGCGGCATCGAGGTGATCGAGACCGACCTGGGCGAGCGCATCCAGCAGCTCGACAACGAGCCGCCGAGCCACATCGTCGTGCCCGCGGTGCACAAGCTGCGCGCCGATGTGGCCGAGGTGTTCGGCCGCACGCTCGGCACCGACCCGACCAACCACGACGTGCACTACCTGGCCGAGAGCCAGCGCCGCACCACGCGGCCGTCGTTCCTCAATGCCGACGCGGGCATGACCGGTGCCAACTTTGCAGTCGCCGAGACCGGCGCCATCGTCGTCTGCACCAACGAGGGCAACGCCGACCTCTCGGTGCATTGCCCGAAGCTGTACATCGCCTCGGTGGGGATCGAGAAGATCATCCCGAAGACCGAGCACCTGGGCGTGTTCGTTCGCATGCTCTCGCGCAGCGCGCTGGGCTCGCCGATCACGCAGATGACCTCGCATTTCCGGGTGCCGCGCCCGGGCTCCGAGATGCACGTCGTGCTGGTGGACAACGGCCGCAGCCAGCGGCTGGGCATGGCCGACTTCTGGTATTCGCTCAAGTGCATCCGCTGCGGCGCGTGCATGAACACCTGCCCGGTGTACCGCCGAAGCGGCGGCCTGTCCTATGGCGCCACCTACTCGGGGCCGATCGGCGTGATCATCGATCCCACCTACGACCTGCGCAAGTACAGCGCGCTGCCTTTCGCCAGCACCTTGAACGGCAGCTGCACAGCGGTGTGCCCGGTCAAGATCGACATCCACGACCAGATCTACAAATGGCGCCGCGTCATCGCCGAGCGCAACGCCTTGCCCTTCACCAAGCGCCAGGCGATGAAGATGGCCGGCAAGCTGATGGCCAGCCCGAAGCTGTTCCGTGCCGCGGTGGAGGCGGCCGGTGCCGGCGTCGAATACCTGCCGCGCGTGATGCTCTACAACCGCCTGAACACCTGGGGCAAGCAGCGCGAGGTGCCGGTCGCGCCGGACCAGACCTTCCGCCAGTGGTGGCTGAAACACCGTGCGCAGGGCAAGGAACCCGGGGGCGAATCATGAGCGCACGCGACGAGATCCTGGCCTGTATACGCCATCGCCAGCCCGCGGCGCAGCCGCTGCCCGAGTGGCCCGCGTTCGCACAGCACGGCGATGCCGCGACGGCCAGCCTGGCGAACTTCACGCGCGCGCTCGAACGCATGGGCGGCAAGGTGGCCGAGGCACCCGAAGGCAGCCTCGACGCCTGGATCGCCAGGCGCTTCCCGGACGCCCGCGCCGTCTGCTCTGCCGTGCCCGAAGTCGCTGGCAACCGCCCGCTCTACACCGTTCGACATGTGCGCGACCTCGACGACGTCGATGTCGGCGTCGTGCGCGCCGCCTTCGGCGTGGCCGAGACCGGCTCGGTGCTGCTGACCGAGCGCGAGATGCCGGCCCAGGC
>Ga0209798_10001216_pt1 | contig 15653 bp, 12 predicted proteins | sample DOMMetBare3Fresh_FD_187475 | JGI IMG/M metagenome (GOLD analysis project Ga0209798, IMG submission 187475) | Wetland sediment microbial communities from St. Louis River estuary, USA, under dissolved organic matter induced mercury methylation -... | ecosystem: Environmental > Aquatic >...
GGGCGGCCCGCGGCCTATCCGCTCGAGGGCCTCTCGGGGCCGCAGCGCTTCGTGCTCCTCGCGAGCCCCGAGCCGCTCTCGCCGGACCGGATCGCCGCGGCGGCGCGGGCGCTCGCGCCGCCTGGGCGCGTCTCGCCCGATCGCCCGGACCTCGAGGGGCTCTCGTTCGACGCGGTGGAGGTGACCGTGCGGTGACGGACCGCCGGCGAGGCTCGCGGGCCGCGCCGGGTCGCCGCCATTAGGATCGAGCCGACGATGCGAGGGAACGAGGGACCGCCGAGGGGGGTGGGCCTGGCCGTGGCCTGCGCCGTGGCTTCGCTCTCCTGCGCCTCGACGTCGGCCTCCGCCGAGAAGGGCGGCCTCGTCCCGCTCGACCTGCCGCGCGAGGCCGTGGCCTCGGCGCACGCGCCGCGACGCCTCGCGCTCCTCGTCGGCATCGGGCAGTTCGACGACTCGGAATGGCGATCGCTGCACTACCCGGAGAAGGACGCCGGCGACCTGGCCCGCGTGCTGCACGACCCGGCCAAGGGGAACTTCGGGCAGGTCGAGACGCTGACCGGCGGCGCCACGCACGGCGCCATCCGCGCCGCGCTCGCCCGCCTCGCCGAGGTGGACCTCGACGAGCGCGACACGGTCCTGGTCTACGTCTCCTCCCACGGAACGCTGGCCCGCGACGCCCGCGGCGTGCTGCGGCGCTACCTCGTCACGCGCGATACCCTGATGGGCGACGTCCCCGGGACGGCGCTCTCCCTGGACGAGCTCAAGGCCGCCTTCGACGGCCTGCGGTCGCGCCGCAAGGTGCTCGTCCTCGCCACCTGCCACTCGGGCGGCGGCAAGTCCCTCCTCCCCGGCGACGTCCAGAGAGAGCTCGAGGGAACGAAGGCCGGCTTCTTCGTCCGGCCCATCGAGGAGGTGAGCCGCGCCTCGGTGGTCCTCGCCGCCTGCGACTGGGGCGAGACGGCGCGCGAGGACGAGAGGCTCGCCAACGACATCTACACCCACTACCTGGTCGAGGCGCTGGAGCTCGGGGCCGATCGCAACGGCGACGGCGCCGTCACCGCCAGCGAGGCGCACGACTACGCGCGCCGCATGACCTACGACTTCACCGGCGGGAAACAGCGCCCCACCGCCGAGACGACCGAGGTGGGCGCCGACCCCATCGTCCTCGTCGGGACGGTCCGGCGGCGCGGCCGGCCCGAGCTGTACAGCTATGCTCCGCGGCTGGACGGCTTCACGGTGAGCGTGGACGGCCGGCCGCTCGCCGACCTGCCGGGCGGCGTGGCCCTCGACCCGGGCCGCCACCGGGTCCAGGTCGCGAAGGGCGCGGGCCCGGCGCTGGTGGATGCGCCGGTGAGCCTGTCCCCCGGCGAGCGGATCGACCTGGAGGATCTGGTCTCCCGGCAGGACGGCCGCTGGGAGGTGGGGGCGCGCCTCGCCTTCCTCGGCTTCCTCGACGCCGCCAGCCGGCGCGACGTGCTCTCCCCGGTGCTCGGCGCCGGGGCGGTCGCGACCCTGCGCGAGTTCCCGGCCCGCCGCATGACGCTCCGGCTCGACGTCACCGGCGCCGCGGGGCGCCAGACCTATGCCTCCGGCGCCTCCACGGCCTCCTTCCGCTACACGGCGCTCGCCGCCGGCGCGGCCCTGCCCTGGCAGTTCCCGATCGGCTTCGCTCCCGGCCTGTCGCTTCAGGCGGGCCCGCGCCTGTCCTTCGTCTACCTGGAGCGCCAGTTCGGGCTCGACCTCGCCCGCGCGCCGCAGAGCTACCTCGTCCTGACCCCGGGACTGCTCCTCGGCGCGGGCTGGGACCTGGGCCGTTTCTCCCTCGGCGCCGAGCTGCAACTCGACTGGATGCTCGTCCGAGTGGACGACCAGAACCGCTCGAGCGGGTTCGGGGCGCTGCTGCTCGGAGGGGGGTACCGCTTCTGATGCCATCTCGTGGCCGGCAGGGGCCCTCCGGGGGTCCAGGGGCGGAGGCGCGCATGCGTGCGAGCTCGAAGATCGCCGTCGTCGCCGCGCTGCTCGCGGCCGGCTGTGGCTCCATCGACAACCCGGACCTCGCGACCGGGACGGTCACCGGCCGGCTCTCCGGGGCCTCGTCCGGAGCCTACGCTTACGTCCTCGGCGCGCCCGGAGTCCACGCCCCGATCGCCGCCGACGGGTCCTTCCGGCTCGATCGGGTGCCCAAGGGCCAGCGCAAGATCGTTCTCTTCGACGGCAGCGTCAACGCGGGGATGGTGGACGTCGAGGTCGAGGGTGCCACCATCGCCAACCTGCCGGACCCTGGATCGCTACTCCCGGCCTGCGCAATCCTTGTGGCGGCGGCCCTCGGCGGGGCGCAGCCGACGGGCCTCTCGTTCTCGGTCGATGGCGCCCTGCTCCGCGGCGCCGATGGGACGCCGACGCTCAGCGTGCCCGGACCGGCGGCGTTGCTCTTTCCGCTCCCCGAAGGGAGCTGGACCCTGCGTGCCGGTCAGCCCGGATACCAGGGGTCGGTGAAGGTGGCCTACAACCTCGCAGGAGGCCAATCCTGGCCGGTGGACGTGTCCCTGGGCGTCGAGTCCTCGAGCGACCGCCGCGGGTGCGTCTCCTCCGGGTGCGGGTACTCGCTCGCCTGCGAGCCGGGCGACGGGCGCTGCTACGAGTGCGTGTCGGCCGCCGACTGCAAGGCCTCGGGAGCCTCCTGTACCGATCACGTCTGCGTCAGCCCTCCGCCTGCCGCAGACCTACGAATGTGCCAGGCCTGCACCGGGGTCGCCGACTGCGGCGTCGGACCGGGCGGCGAGGCCCGGGCCTGCGTCGTCGTGGCCCCCGCCACCGTGGGCTACTGCTCCTACGACTGCGAGACGGCGCCGGCCGGATGGCCGTCCGGCTACCGCTGCGACGACGTCCCGCCGGGCGTTTCCGGAAACCCGCGCAAGGCCTGGCTCGCGCCGGTCTCGTGCCTCACCCTCTACACGACCTACGGCTCGAGCTGCGCGACCGACGACGCCTGCAAGGTGGCGCTGGACGGCGGCAAGTGCTGGCGTCCCGCCGTCGCCCCCCCGGACTCGACCCTCGGTGTGTGCAGCGCGGGCTGCGCGGCCGACGCCGACTGCCCGCAGTGGCTCGCCAACTGGACCTGCGACACGACGGGGACGCAGGCCTGCCAGCCGCCGCCGTAGCGGGCGAGGGCCAGGTCGCCGCTTCCTCGGCCATGGGCGCGGCTTGACCGGAGGGGCGGGCCGTGCGATGCACGCGGCTCCCTTGGCTCGAGGACTCGACATGCATCTCAGGTGGGTGAAGGCGATCGCGCTCGCGGGCGCGCTGCTCGGAGCCGCGCCGGCGGCGGCCCAGCACCGGGGCGCCTACGGCGGGGGCAACGACGTGCTGCGGCTGGAGATCGGCGCCGCCTCGCTGAGCACCGGCTACTACTGCGGCCGCGACGCCTTCGGCAACCGGGTCTGCGGCTACTCGCCGTTCTCGTACGGCGCCTTCGTGGCCGGCGCCGAGTACGACATGGCGTCGGGGCGGGGCCCCAGCCTCACCCTCGGCGCGCGCCTCATCGCCGCTGGGGCCTACAACTCCAACTACTCCTCGCTGGTGCTCATCGAGCCCTCCATCGGCGTCACCTGGAAGTTCGGCGGACTTCGAGCCCCGGTGGTCCCCCGCCTCGGCGTCGGGGTGGGCGTGTACCTCGGGAACCAGTTCGGGGCCGCGTTTCGCCTCGGCGGCGGTATCGCCTTCCGGGTGACGCCCACGGTGGACCTCGGGATGGACGTCGCCCTCGAGGTGGGAGCGCTGGGTGGGTACGGCCTCACCAACGCCGTCTTCACCATCGGCCCCGAGATCCACCTCTAGCGCGCCGGGGCCGGTGGCCGGGCCATGAAGACACAGAACCTGGCCGTGATGTTCACCGACATCCAGGGCTTCACGTCCAGGACGAGCCAGCAGACCCGGGAAGAGAACGCGGCTTTCCTGCGGCTGCACGACGCGCTGCTCCTGCCCGCGAGTCCATCCGCGACATCGAGGAACGGCGGCGGGTAGAATGACGCGCGGAGGAGACATGACGCTGGCACGAACACTGGCTCCGGTCCTGGCCCTCGCGGCCGCCTGCGCCTCGTCCCCGGCCCCGGTCCAGACACGGGCGCCCGAGGGACCGGGCAGGCCCCAGGAGGACCTGGTCTCCATCTCGCGGGCCATGACGGCCATCGAGGCGTCGGAGCTGAAGGGCGACATGGCCGCCGAGCGGCAGCAGCGCAGCGCCGTCGCCGCCTCTCACCCGGGCGACGTGGTGGCGCGCTTCCTCGCGCTCTACGCCCTGCCCCGCGACGAGGAGTCGTGGAGCGCCTTCCGCACGCTCGCCGAGCAGTTCCCCGGCTCGGCCTGGGGCCACCTGGGGATGGCGCGCGTCTACGTGTCGTGGGGCACGCTCGACCAGGCGGACGCCGAGATCGTCCGCTCGCTGTCGCTCGCGCCGGACAACTGGATCGCGCTCCTCTTCCGCGGCCAGCTCGCCGAGCGCCGCGACAAGGCGGCCGAGGCGCGCGCCGACTTCGCCGCCGTCCTCCAGGCCGACCCCGCCAACCCCGAGGCGCACCTCGGCCTCGCCCGCATCCTCCGCCAGGCCGGCGACGCCGAGGGCGCCTACCGCGAGGCCGAGGCGGCGCTGGCCGCGGCGCCGAACCACCACTCCGCCCTGGCGCTCCTCGGCCGGCTCGCGCTCGACCTCGGCGACAAGAAGAAGGCCTCGGCATTCCTCCAGGCCGCTGCCGCGGCGAGCCCGCGGGACCACGAGGACCGGATCGCCCTGGCGAGGCTCCTCATGGAGCTGGGAGACGGCAGGGCCGCCATGGCGCAGTGGCGCGCCGCCCTCGCGCTCAAGGACGACCCGGCTGGCTGGAAGACGATGGCGCAGCTCGCCCGGAACGCCGGCGAGGTGGAGGCCGAGCTCCGGGCGGTGCAGCGGGTCACCCAGATCGAGCCCGCCAACCTCGATGCCTGGCGGCGGCTCGCCGAGCTCAGGCTCGCCGTCCGCGACCCGGCCGGAGCCGAGCAGGCGCTCGGCAAGGTGCTCGACCGCGATCCCGAGGACGCCGCGGCCCACCGCATGCTGGGGCGAGTGGTCGAGGGGCGCGGCGACGCCACCTCCGCGCTGGAGCACTACCGCCTGGCGGGGGACGCCGCCCGGGGCGAGCGCGCCTCGCTGGAGCGGCGCCTCAACCTGGAGCGGGTGGCCAAGCGCGACCTGAAGGGCGTGCAGCGCGCCGTGGGCGGCCTCATCGATCGCGCCTACCGGGCCCGCCTGCGCGAGATGCCGCGGCTCGGCGGCGCGCTCTCGCTTCGGGTCTCGGTGGACAAGGCGGGAAACGCCATTCTCGTCGAGGTGCTCGAGGACTCGGTGCACGACGGCGTCGTCCGGGCCTCGGCCTACTGGAACCTCAAGGATGCGGGCTACCCGAAGGGCCAGCCGGGGCGGTACTCGTTCCGGTTCGCGCTCCGGCCGGGGCGCTAGCGCCGGCGCCGTCGTCCCGGGCCTGGAGGTGCTGGCCCGGGAGCGCTGGAGGCCGCTTCGCGGCCTCGCGGTGGGGCTCGTCTGCAACCCCACCGCGGTGGACCGGAGGCTCCGGCACGCCGCCGACCTCCTCGCCGCGGCCCCGGGCGTGCGCCTCGCCGCGCTCTTCGGCCCCGAGCACGGCGTGCGCGGCGACGCCCAGTACATGGCGGCGGTGGCGGACGAGCGGGACCGCCGCACCGGCGTCCCGGTCCACTCGCTGTACGGGCCGGCGCCCGAGTCGCTCCGGCCGTCGCGCCATCGGCTCGAGGGGCTCGACGCGCTGGTCTTCGACGTCCAGGACGTGGGCGCCCGCTACTACACCTACCAGGCCACCATGATGCTCTGCATGGAGGCGGCGGCCGAGGCGGGGCTGCGCTTCGTGGTGCTGGACCGGCCGAACCCCATCGGCGGGATCCTGGTGGAGGGGCCGCGGCTCCGCCCCGGGTTCGAGAGCTTGTGCGGGATGCACGACCTGGCGGTGCGGCACGGGATGACGGTCGGCGAGCTCGCCCTCCTCTTCCGCGAGGAGCGGCGCCTCGACCTCGACCTCCTCGTGGTGGAGTGCCGGGGGTGGCGGCGGGGAATGGCGTTCCGCGAGACGGGCCTGCCCTGGGTCTTCCCGTCGCCCAACATGCCGACGCCGGAGACGGCGCTCGTCTACCCCGGCATGTGCCTCCTCGAGGGCACGAACCTCTCGGAGGGGCGGGGCACGACGAGGCCCTTCGAGATCTTCGGCGCGCCGTGGCTCGACGCCGGCGCGCTCGCCGCCGCCCTCGAGGCGGAGCGCCTTCCGGGCGTGCGTTTCCGTCCGGCGAGCTTCGTCCCGACCTGGGACAAGCACGCCGGCGTTCGCTGCCACGGGGTGGACCTGCACGTCCTCGACGCGCGCGCCTTCCGCCCGTTCCGCACCGGGGCGGCCTGCGTCCTACATGCCCGCACCCAGGCGCCGGATCGCTTCGCCTGGCGTACCGAGCCCTACGAGTTCGTGAAGGACGTGAGCCCCTTCGACCTCCTGTGCGGGTCGGACCGGGAGCGGCTGGCCATCGAGCGGGGCGCGGAACTCGCCGAGCTTTCGCGGGCCTGGGCCTCCGAGGAGCGGGCCTTCGCGCGCCGGCGCGCTCCCTACCTCCGCTACGGCCCATTGGGGTAATCTGACCCTGCCGTGAAGATCGGCCTCGCCAGCGATTCCTTCGGGAACGTCGAAGCGTTGGTCGTGGCCTTCGACACGCTGTCGGAGGGCGGGGCGGAGCGCATCTTCTTCCTCGGCGGCCGCTACGGCGACGTGGACGCGGCGCTGGCGCGCAAGCGCGCCGGGGTGCCGCGCGCGCCCCCGACCCCCGCCGACGGGAACCTCGGCTTCCTCGAGGCGGTGCAGGGGGCGCTCTCCAGCCAGGCGAGCGAGGGGATGGAGGACGAGGCCGAGAATCTCGCCCGGCGAGTGGTGCGCGTCGCCAGCAAGGCCTGCCCCGAGTACCAGCGCGAGCGCGCGCCCCGGAAGGTCTTCGAGATGGTGGACGGGCTCATCTGCTGCCTCGTCCACGACAAGTCCGAGCTCACCCGCGACGACATCGCCAACGCCAGCGTGCTGTTCCACGGCAACAGCGGCCACCCGGCGCTGGTCGCCATCGGCCCTCGCATCTTCGTGACGCCGGGCCACCTGCGGGCCCTCGACCCGGACGGCCGCCCGCCGACCTTCACGCTGCTCGACGTCGGGCCGCAGGGGATGGAGATGACCATCTACTCGGCCTTCGGCGAGGAGATGGGGAAGGAGCGCGTCGCCCTGGGCACGCGGAGCAGGGTCTCGGTGAAGTAGATGGCCGGCAAGGAGATCGCGCTCCTGGGAGGCTCCTTCAACCCGCCCCACGTGGCCCACCTCATGGCGGCCTACTGGACGCTCGCGACCCAGCAGGTGTCCGAGGTGTGGCTCCTGCCCAGCTACCGCCACCCCTTCGGCAAGCCGCTCGCCTCCTTCGAGGACCGGGTGCGCATGTGCCAGCTGGCGGCCGCGGCCGTCCGCGGCGTCCACGTCTGCACCGCCGAGGCGGAGCTCGAAGGCGACCCGCTCGTCGGCAAGACGGTGCGCACGCTCGAGCACCTCCAGGAGAAGCACCCGCGCCACCGCTTCGCCCTGGTCGTCGGCACCGACATCCTCGGCGAGACCGACAAGTGGTACCGCTTCGACCGGGTGAGGGAGCTGGCCCGGCTCATCGTCGTCGGGCGGGCGGGCCACCCCGACGCCGAGGGTGCGCCGTCCCTGCCGCCCGTCTCCTCGACCGAGATCCGCGAGCGCCTCGGCCGCGGCGAGGACGTGTCGGCGCTCGTCCCGGCGAAAGTCCTTCGCTACATCGAGGAGAGGCACCTGTACGCGCCATGATGCGGGGCTCGTCCCCCGCCTGGCTCCGTCCCCGCCCCGACTTGTGTCCCGGCCCGCGGGCGCTCGGGTCGGCTTCGCGCGAGGCCCGCCGGCGCCCGGGTCGGCGGAGCGCGCATCCGCAGCGCCGCCGCGTGGGCCGAGATCGCCGCGGCGCGCCAGCGGACGCCACGTGCGCGGACGTTCCTGTTCGAGCCCCCCGCGCCGCGAAGCGAAGCGCGGGGGCGAGTCAACGGCCGCGCCCTCGGGCACCGCGTGCGCGCTGCGGCAAGGGGAGCCATGCCGGCGCGAGGACAGAGCGCGCGCAGCCGACCCGGGCGATGGCGGGCCGGGGGACGACCCGGGCGCCGGCGGGCCTCGCCCATCCCCGAGGGACGGTCAGGCGCGGGCGAAGCGCAGCGTCCCGCTCGCGGCGGCGACGCGCACGTGGTCGCCGGGGCCGAAGTCGCCGGCGAGGATCTTCTCGGCGAGCGGCGCCTCGACGAGCCGCTGGATGGCGCCGCGCATGGGGCGGGCGCCGAGGGCGGCGTCGAAGCCGCCCTGCTCGAGGAGCAGCGCCACGGCGTCGTCGCCGGCGCTGAAGCGGATCTTGCGCTCGGCCTCGAGGCGCGAGGACGACTCGGCGAGCAGGAGCCTGGCGATGCGGGAGACGTCCTCGCGGGAGAGCGGGCCGAGGAAGAGCCGCTCGTCGAGCCGGTTCCACAGCTCGGGCGGGAGCGCCGCTCGCCCGGTGGAGAGGGCCTGGTCCTCTCGCGACGGCCCCTTCGCGCCCGCGCCGAACCCCATGACGCCGCTCGAGGCGCGGGTCGCCTCGGCGCCGCCCAGGTTCGAGGTGAGCACCACCACCGTGCTGCCGAAGTCCACCTGCCGGCCGCGTCCGTCGGTGAGGCGCCCCTCCTCCAATACTTGAAGCAGCAGCATCCAGACGTCGCGGTGGGCCTTGTCGATCTCGTCGAGCACCACCACGCTCGCCGGCCGGCGTCGCACCGCGTCGGTGAGCTGGCCGCCCTCGCCGTAGCCGACGTAGCCAGGCGCGGCGCCGACGAGGCGGGCGACCCCGGTGGCCTCGCTGCACTCGCTCATGTCGAGACGGACGAGAGCGTCCCGGCTGCCGAAGAGCGCCTCGGCGAGGACGCGGGCGAGCTCGGTCTTGCCGACGCCGGTCGGGCCGAGAAAGAGGAAGCTGCCCATGGGCCGGCGCGAGGCGAAGCCGGCATAATTGCGCTTCAGGACCTTGGCGACGCTGGCGATGGCCTCGCGGTGGCCGACGACCCGCTCTCCGAGGGCGGCCTCGAGGCCCAGGATGCGCTCGCGGTCGGTGGCGACGAGGCGCGACTCGGGGATGCCGGCCATCTGGGCGACGACGCGGGCGACGTCCCTCGCCGACACCTCCTTCGAGCCCTGGCGGCGCGCCCGCGAGCCGGCGAGGTCGATGGCCGCCACCGCCTTGTCGGGAAGGAAGCGGTCGCGGATGTAGCGGGAGGAGAGGGTGGCGGCCGCCTCGACCGCCTCGGGGGCGTAGCGCACCGCGTGGTGCTGGGCGTAGCGCGGCAGGAGCCCCTCGAGGATCCGGACCGAGTCCGGCACCGACGGCTCGCGAACCAGCACCGGCGTGAAGCGGCGCTCCAGCGCCGGGTCCTTCTCGATGTGCTTGCGGTACTCCTCGTGGGTCGTCGCCCCGATGCAGGGGAACTCGCCGCGTGCGAGCGCGGCCTTGAGCTCGTTGGCGGCGTCCTGCGGCCCCTCGCCGGTGGAGCCGGCGCCGACCACGGTATGCACCTCGTCGATGAAGACCACCACGCGGCCGGCGGCGCGGCGCACCTCCTCCTTGATGCCGTTCAGCTTCTCGGAGAAGGAGCCGCGCAGCTGCGTGCCGGCGAGGACGCTCGCCATGTCCAGCTCGACGAGGATGCGATCGGCGCGCGCTGCGAGGAGCCGCTGGGCCACCCCCTCGACGATGGCGGTCTTGCCGACGCCGGGCTCGCCGACGAGCAGCGGGTTGTTGGTGCGGCGCTTGCCGAGGATGTCGATGGTCTCCTCCACCTCGCGCTCGCGCCCCACGAGCGGGTCGAGCTTCCCCTGCGCCGCGAGCTCGGTGAGGTTGCGTGCGAGGGCGGAGAGCCAGGGGAAGGCGTTCGGGTCGAGCGCGTGCGGGGAGGAGGGACGGGGGCGGGCGCGTCGAGGCGCAGCCTCCCTCTCCCCGCTCGCGGGGAGAGGGCCGGGGTGAGGGGTCGCGGGCGGACTGGAGACGTCCAGGTCCACGTCGGGGCCCAGAGCCTGGTCGAGATCGCGCTCCAGCTCGTCGAGCTCCTCGGCGGCGTCGCCGCCCGCGTCGAAAGCGGCGGGGGCGCTCGATGCCGCAGGCCGCGGGGGGGTGGGGGAGAAGGACGAGCGGACCGGCTGCGGCTGGAGCTGCCGGAGCCGTCGCGGCATGCGGGCGGTGAAGTAGGACAGGGCCACGTTGCGCAGGGCGGCCAGCTGCACGCCGCACGCCGCCAGGAGCTGGTGGGCTGCGGCGGCGCGCACCCGGCTCATGGCGATGAGCAGGTGCAGGCAGTCGGCCTCGTCGGCGCCCAGCCCCTCGGCGACGTCCCGCGCCCGTTCGCGGAGGTCGCGCTCGACGCCCTCCGGCTCCTTGGGCGCGCCCGTCATGGCGAGCAGGATCTTGTCCTCGTCGATGCCCCGCTCCTTGAGGAGGATCTCGGCCCGGTTCGGCACGGTGAAGAAGGCGAGGAGCTGATGGGCGCTGGTCAGCTTCTGGTTGACGTTCCGGGCGATGTCCTCGGCCTCGGCGAGGACCTGCGCCAGCTCCATCGACTCGATGACGGGCATGGTCCCGCGACGATGCGATATCGGCCGCAACCGGTCAATTTTTTGGCTATTTCGACTATGTTGGCCCCTGGAGGCCACCCCATGAGAACCGCCGCCGTCCTCGCCGCTCTCGCCCTATCAGGAGCCCTCGCAGGCTGCCGGACCGTCCCGGCCCCGGCTCCCGCACCGCCGCCCGCGGACGTGCCGCGGCCGAAGATCGCGCTCGTCCTCGGCGGCGGCGCCGCCCGCGGCTTCGCCCACGTCGGCGTCATCCGGGCCCTCGAGCAGGAGAAGATCCCCATCGACCTCGTCGTCGGGACGAGCGTCGGCAGCCTCATCGGCGCCATCTACGCGAGCGAGGTGAACAGCTTCGAGCTGGAGTGGATCGCCTTCTCGCTGCAGAAGGAGGACCTGTTCGACTACGGCGTCCTCACCGCGATGATGGGCATGGGGCTCGCGAGGGGCGACAAGCTCGAGGCCTTCGTGAAGGGAAAGGTGGCGACCCAGGACATCGAGCAGCTCAAGCTGCCCTTCGCCGCCGTCGCCACCGACCTCAACTGGGGGACGAAGGTGGTCCTCGACCGCGGGTCGATCGCCAGGGCGGTGCGGGCGAGCAGCGCCATTCCCGGCGTCTTCCAGCCCGTCACGCACATGGGGAAGCTCCTGGTGGACGGCGGGGTCGTGGACAACATCCCCATCTCCGTCGCCCGGGCCAAGGGGGCCGACATCGTCGTGGCCGTGGACATCAGCGAGAACGTCGGCAACGTCAACATCACGAACCTGGTGGACGTGATGCTGCAGTCGGCGAACATCATGTTCGCCCTGAACGTCGAGCACTCGAAGAAGGACGCCGACGTGCTCGTCGCGCCGAAGGTGGGCGACGTGGGAATGCTCGACTTCGGCCAGAAGAAGCGCTGCATGCAAGCCGGCATCGACGCCGGCCGCGCCGCGGTGCCGGACATCCGGAAGGCCATCGACGCATGGGTGGCGAAGCGCTCGGCGCCGAGGTCCTGAGCGAAGTAGCCGCCGCCCGCGGGCGAACCTCGCGGCGCACGCGGCGCTGGACCGCGGCGGCGGCCGGTGCTATCTCACCGCCCGTCTGGACTGCGCAAGCCGGGGCCGCGGACGACGTGGCTGCCGGCCGAGTCGAACTGGGGAGGAACAGATGAAGATCCATGCACGAACCGTCCTCGTCGCGACCCTGCTCCTCGCCCTCGGCTGCGAGACCGCCGGCAAGCGCACCGCCATCGGCGCCGGCGTCGGAGCCGCCGCGGGCGCCGGAGTGGGCGCGCTCCTCGGCGGCTGGAAGGGAGCGGCCATCGGAGCGGGCGTGGGCGTCCTCGCGGGCGGCTCGGTGGGCCTCTACCTCGACAAGCAGGCGAAGGAGCTCGAGCAGGTCGCGGAGGTCAAGCGGACCCAGAACGGCCTCCTCGTCCAGATGAAGGGCGACATCCTCTTCGACACCGACAGCGCCGTCGCCAAGGAGGATGCCGTCGAGCGCCTCCTCAAGGTGGGCGACATCCTCGCCAAGTACTCGGACGATCGCGTCCGGATCGAGGGCCACACCGACAGCCAGGGCAACGCCAAGTACAACGAGGAGCTGTCGATGCGCCGCGCCCAGACCGTCCGCGAGGTGCTGCTCGGCCGCGGCGTCCAGCCCGCCCAGGTCACCGCGCTGGGAATGGGCGAGACGCGGCCCGTCGCCGACAACAAGACCGCCGCGGGCCGGGCGCAGAACCGCCGCGTCGAGCTGCACATCGACGTGCCGAACCCGACGTGAACCGATCGGCGGGCCCCCGCGTTGCCAGGCGCTTCAGGTCCGGCCGACCTCTCGCCCCGCCCGCAGCGAGCGGAGCTGCGTACGGGGCCCGGTCCCAGTGCGCCAGCCACATGCAAGCTGGTCCAGCCAGGCGCGAAGCGACTGGCCCGGCTTGCCGGGCCCCGCGCGGTCGGAACCGCTGCACCGTCGGTGACGGAAGCGACTTTCGAGCGAGGACGGGGCGAGAGGTCGGCCGGACCGGATGGCTCGGGTCCGGGTGGGGGACGAGCCCGGACGAGCCCCCGCCCTACTCAAGGCCGCGCTCCCAGAGCTGCTCCTCGTCCAGCCCCAGGAAGTGGCCCACCTCGTGGATGAGGGTGATGCCGATCTGCTCGACGAGGTCCTCGCGGTCGCGGGCGAAGCGCTCCAAGTTCTTCTGGTAGAGGACGATGCTCGACGGGAAGTGGCTCCATGGGTCCATCGAGCCCTTCTGGCCGAGCGGCGAGCCGCGGAAGATCCCGAGGATGGAAGGGGAGAGGGGCGGGTCGGAGGGGAGGAGGTCGTCGTCGGCGGGGAGGTCCTCGACGGCGATGGCCACGTTCGCGAGGTAGCGGCGGATGGGTTCGGGCAGGGAGGCGAGGGCCTCCTCGACCACCGCGTCGAATGCGGCTTGTGAGAGGTGCACGGGCTCGGGGAAGTCGTCGGGCGCGAGCCGCCGGGCGCGCTCGAAGCGGCGCCCCGCCTCGCGCGCGTCGCCGCGGCGCTCCGCGAGGAGGCCCAGCGTGTGGTGGGCCCATGCCTCTCCGGGGGCGCGCTTCACCACGTCCTGGAGCTGGCGTCGCGCCTCGTCGAAGCGGCACAGCTCGAAGAGCGCGAACCCGCGCTCGAGGAGCGCGTCCACGTCCCCGGGCAGCCCCTCGACCGCCGCCTCGATCCGATCGAGCGCGGCGCGCGCGTCGCCGAGCTGGCCGAGCGCCACGCCCTCGACGAGCGCCAGCTCCGCGGCGAGGTCGTCCTCGCGGGCACGGCGGGCGCGCCGCCCCCCCCGGCGCGCCAGGTCGAGCCCGCGCTCCAGCCACTCGCGGCCCGGATCGCCGCCGGGCTGGCTGTTCACGAGGAAGTCGGCCGCGCCGAGCACCAGGTCGAGGTCGTCGGGCCCGGCCTCGAGCGCGCGCTCGTAGGCCTCCCGCGCCTCGTCCGTCCGGTCGAGCTCGGCGAGTGCGGCGGCGCGATAGTGCAGGGCCGCGACCGAGCGCGGCGCCGAGGAGCAGGCCGCCTCGGCGCTCGCGAGGGCCCGCTCCGGGTCGCCCGCGTCGAAGGCCCGGGCCGCCTCCTCGACGAGCCGCTCCGCCTCCTCGCTCGTTCCGCCCCGGGCCATCGGGATCGCACTACCGGCTGGCCGCCGCCCTGTCAAAGCCAAACGGTGCGGCGGGGGCCGCTTGACCCGAGGCGGCGAGCGGTTATGTTAGCAATCGGCTTGGCCGTCTGCCAACGGACGCCAGATCGTAAATTCCGCAGATTACTGACTTTTCAACCAAGGAGCGCATCCATGGCCGCGAAAGAGATCGCATTCCACCAGGCCGCTCGCGAGGCCATCCTCCGCGGGGTACAGACCCTCGCGGAGGCGGTCGCCGTGACGCTCGGTCCGAGGGGCCGAAACGTCGTCATCGAGAAGTCGTGGGGGTCGCCCACCATCACCAAGGACGGCGTCACCGTCGCCAAGGAGATCGAGCTCGAGCCCCGCTTCGAGAACATGGGCGCGCAGATGGTCCGCGAGGTGGCCGCCCGGACGAGCGACAAGGCGGGCGACGGCACCACCACCGCCACCATCCTCACGCGGTCCCTCTACGAGGAGGGGCTGAAGCTCGTCGCCGCGGGTCACAGCCCCATGGACCTGAAGCGCGGCATCGACGCCGCCGTCGAGTCGGTGGTCGGAGAGCTCCAGAAGCTCTCCAAGCCCACCCAGGGAAAGAAGGACATCGCCCAGGTCGGCACCATCTCGGCGAACGGCGACGCGACCATCGGCAACATCATCGCCGAGGCGATGGACAAGGTGGGCAAGGAGGGCGTGATCACGGTCGAGGAGGCCAAGGGGCTCGAGACCACCCTCGAGGTCGTGGAGGGCATGCAGTTCGACCGCGGCTACGTCTCTCCCTACTTCGTCACCAACGCCGAGCGGATGGAGGTGGTGCTCGAGGACCCGTACATCCTGCTCACCGAGAAGAAGATCTCGGCGATGGCCGACCTCGTCCCGGTGCTGGAGCAGGTGGCCCGCTCCGGAAAGCCGCTGCTCATCGTGGCCGAGGAGATCGAGGGCGAGGCGCTGGCGACGCTGGTGGTGAACAAGCTGCGCGGCACGCTCGCGGTCTGCGCGGTGAAGGCGCCCGGCTTCGGCGACCGCCGCAAGGAGATGCTGAAGGACGTCGGGACGCTCACCGCCGGGCAGGTGGTGGCGGAGGAGCTCGGCATCAAGCTCGAGCAGCTCGCGCTCAAGGACATGGGGCGCGCCAAGCGGGTCACGGTGGACAAGGACAACACCACCATCGTGGACGGCGCCGGCAAGAAGGCCGACCTCGAGGCGCGCATCAAGCTCATCCGGACCCAGATCGACGAGACCACGAGCGACTACGACAAGGAGAAGCTCCAGGAGCGGCTCGCGAAGCTGGTGGGGGGCGTCGCCGTCATCCAGGTCGGCGCGGCCACCGAGACCGAGATGAAGGAGAAGAAGGCGCGCGTCGAGGACGCGCTGCACGCCACCCGCGCCGCGGTCGAGGAGGGCATCGTCCCGGGCGGCGGCGTCGCCTACCTGCGCTGCCTCGGCGCCATCTCGAGGCTCAAGCTCGGCGCGGGCGACCAGCGCTCCGGCGCCGACCTCGTCCGCAAGGCGCTCGAGCATCCGGCACGCCGCATCGCCGAGAACGCCGGATGGGACGGCGCCGTGGTGGTGGAGAAGATCAAGTCGGGCGAGGGGGCCTTCGGCTTCAACGCCCAGACCGAGGTCTACGAGGACCTCTCGAAGGCCGGAGTCATCGACCCGACCAAGGTTACGCGGATGGCGCTCCAGAACGCCGCCTCGGTCGCGAGCCTGCTCCTCACCACCGAGGCCATGGTGGCGGAGAAGCCCAAGAAGAAGGCCAAGGCCGGCGGCGGGGGCGCGGGGGGGATGGGCGGCATGGGCG
>Ga0209798_10001217_pt1 | contig 15646 bp, 13 predicted proteins | sample DOMMetBare3Fresh_FD_187475 | JGI IMG/M metagenome (GOLD analysis project Ga0209798, IMG submission 187475) | Wetland sediment microbial communities from St. Louis River estuary, USA, under dissolved organic matter induced mercury methylation -... | ecosystem: Environmental > Aquatic >...
ACGCCTACCGCGATCCCGACGCGTGGCTCGAATCGGCAACGCTCGAGACCGGCTCGTGGTGGACGCTCTGGGTGCGCTGGCTGGCCGGCCACTCCGGCCGCCGCGTGAAGCCCCCGCGCATGGGCTCCCCCCTCTGCGACGCCCCCGGCACCTACGTCGTCCGGGCGCTGGACAAGGCGGGCAACGTCGGCGCGACGTCCGCGCCGATCGTCGTCGCCCCCTGAGCGAGGACCGGCGTCGGTCAGCCGGACCGGCGCAGGCTAGACGCCGCCACCCGGCCGGTGGTCGCCGCCGCGGGCCTGCGAGACCGCATGCGGCAGGATCGGCGCGAGCACGGCGATGCCGTCCCGGCAGCCGCCCGGTGAGCCGGGCAGGTTGACGACGAGCATGCGGCCGGCGAGACCGGCGACCCCACGGGACAGTGCCGCGGTCGCGACGCCCTGGGCGGTGCCGTAGGCGCGGATCGCCTCGGCGATCCCCGGCACCTCGCGGTCGAGGACGCCGCGGGTGACCTCCGGAGTGAGGTCGCCGGGCGTCAGGCCCGTGCCGCCCGTCGTGAGCACGACGTCGTAGCCGGCGGCGACGGCGTCGCGCAGCGCCTGGGACACCGGCTCGCCGTCGGGCACGACGAGCGGTCCATCGACCGCGAACCCCATGTCTCGCAGACCCTCGACGAGGACCGGGCCACCCCGGTCGGCGTAGACACCGGCCGCCGCACGGTTCGACGCCGTGACGACGAGGGCCCGGCCGACCCGCCCCGCCGCGCCCTCCGCTGCGAGCTCGGCGTCACTCACGGTGCCAGTCCCCGGACCTGCCGCCGCTCTTCGCGACCACCCGGACGTCGTCGATCGTCGTCAGCCGGTCGACGGCCTTGACCATGTCGACGAGCGCGAGCGCGGCGACGCTCACGCAGGTGAGCGCCTCCATCTCGACGCCCGTCCGGTCGGCCGTCCGGACGGTGGCGGTGATCTCGACGCCGGAGTCGACGACCTCCAGCTCGACGACGACGCCGTGGACGGCGACCGGGTGCGCGAGCGGGACGAGCTCCGGCGTCCGCTTGGCCGCCTGGATGCCTGCGAGCCGGGCGACGGCGAGCGCGTCACCCTTCGGCACGCCGTCCCCGCGCAGGAGCGCGACGACGGCCGGCGAGCAGCGCACCCGGCCCGCGGCGGTCGCCTCGCGCGCGGTGACGGCCTTGCCCGAGACGTCGACCATGCGGGCCTGACCCCGCGCGTCGACGTGGGTCAGCCCGGCCGGCTGCCCGTCGGTCGCCGTCACCGGCGGACCCTGTCCAGCAGCATGCACGTCAGCTCGTCGCCGACCTGCACCCGGGTGACGTCCTCGGGGACGACCGCGAGGCACTGCGCCTGCGCGAGGTCGGCGACGAGGTGCGAGCCCTGGCCGCCGACCGGGGTGACGACGAGGCCGCTCTCGCCGGCGGCCGGCGCAACCGGGGACGTGAGCCGGGCCCGGACGAACTGCCGCTTGCCCGGCGGCGACGACCAGTCGACGCCGGCCCTCGCCGAGACCGTCGGGCGGTGCAGGTCCGTCTCGCCGAAGAGCCGCCGGAGCACGGGCCGGACGAACACCTCGAACGAGACCATCGAGCTGACCGGGTTGCCCGGCAGGGTGAAGATCGGCGTGCCGTCGACGCCGACACGACCGAAGCCCTGCGGCATCCCCGGCTGCATCGCGACCTTCTCGAAGACGACGCCGCCCGCCTTCGAGAGCACCTCCTTGACGGTGTCGTACGCGCCGGCACTGACCCCGCCCGTCGTCACGAGGAGGTCGGCCGTCGCGAGCTGCGCCTCGAGGGCGGCGAGGAAGGCGTCCCCGTCGTCCGCGACGAGCCCGACGTGCCGGGACGCCGCACCGAGCTCGGCCGCCGCCGCCGCGATCGCGTAGCCGTTCGAGTCGTGGATCTGGCCGCGGCCGAGCGTCCCGCCGGGTGCGACCAGCTCGCTGCCGGTCGACAGCACCGCGACCCGTGGCCGCGGGTGCACGCGGGCGGTCGCCCGGCCGACCGCGGCGAGCAGCCCGACCTGGCGCGGACCGATCCGGACACCGCGGCGCAGCACGACCTGGCCGCGCCGGACGTCCTCGCCGGCCGCCCGCAGGAACTGGCCCTCGGCCGGCGGCTGCGCGATCGACACGGTCGCGGTACCACGGTCGGTCCACTCGACGGGGACGACCGCCTCGGTGCCCGCCGGCAGCGGCGCCCCGGTCATGATCCGGATCGCGGTGCCGGAGGGCAGGTCGAGCCGCTCACCGCTGCCGGCCGGCACGTCACCGACGACGGGCAGCCGGACCGGGTGCGCGGACGTCGCGGAGGCGACGTCCGGCACCCGGACGGCGTAGCCGTCCATGGCGCTGTTGTCGAAGGAGGGCAGGTCGACCGCCGCGACGACGTCCTCGTCGAGGAGGCAGTCGAGCGCGTCGAGGAGAGCCACGTCGGCGGCGGGCAGCACCGTGACCGCGGCCAGGCACTCGGCGAGGTGCTCCTCGACAGGCTTCACCCCTGGCCGCCGACGCTGCCGGTGGTCGGGCCGCCGGGTGCCCCGGCCGGCGTGCTGACGACGGGGATGCCCGCCGTGAGCGCCGTCCCGTTCGACTCACCGGCCCCCATGCCCGCCACGTAGGTGCGCAGCCAGGCGCGCAGGTCCGGACCGAGGTCGGGACGCTCGCACGCGAGCTGGACGACCGCCTTGAGGTAGTCGAGCCGGTCACCGGTGTCGTAGCGGCGGCCACGGAACACGACGCCGTAGACGCCCGCTCCGGGACCGTCCTCCTTCGCCAGGGTCTGCAGTGCGTCGGTGAGCTGGATCTCGCCGCCGCGGCCGGGCGCGGTACGCCGCAGGACGTCGAAGACCCGCGAGTGCAGGACGTAGCGGCCGATGACGGCGAGATTGCTCGGCGCCTCCTCGACCGGCGGCTTCTCGACCATCCCGGTGATCCGCAGGACGTCCGGCTCGCCGGTCTCCTCGACGGCTGCGCAGCCGTAGAGGTGGATCTGCTCCGGCGGCACCTCCATGAGCGCGACGACGCTGGCCCGGGTCCGCCGCTGCACCTGGATCATCCGGACGAGCAGCGGGTCGCGCTCGTCGATGAGGTCGTCGCCGAGGAGGACGGCGAACGGGTTGTCCCCCACGTGCTGCGCCGCGCAGAGCACGGCGTGGCCGAGACCCTTCGGGTCGCCCTGGCGGGTGTAGTGCATGTCCGCCAGGACGTTCGACTTCTGGACCCGGGCGAGCCGGAACACGTCACCCTTGCTCTGCAACGCCTCCTCGAGCTCCCAGGCCCGGTCGAAATGGTCCTCCAGCGACCGCTTGTTGCGACCGGTGATGACCAGCACGTCGGACAGGCCCGCGGACACGGCCTCCTCGACGACGTACTGGATGGCGGGCTTGTCGACGACCGGCAGCATCTCCTTCGGGGTCGCCTTCGTCGCCGGGAGGAACCGGGTGCCCAGCCCGGCCGCGGGGATCACCGCCTTGGTGACGACGGGCCCCAGCGTGCGCTCGGTGTCCTGTTCGGCGACCAGCGCGTCGGTCATGTGGCTCTCCCATCTGCTCGGCGGACCGGTGCGGTCCCGCCGACGGTGTCGCCTGCGGCACGCCAGGGGCTCGTCGGACGTTCGGGCCGGGGCCGCAGGCCGTGGGTCGAGGCTATCGAGCCGGGAGCCGGACCGTGTCCTCACCCGGCGATGACGGGTCCGCGCCGCCCGCGGTCGCCCACCGGTCGCGGCCGCCGCGCTTGGCGGAGTACAGCGCGGCGTCGGCGGCGCGCATGACCTCGGTCGCGGTGCGGCCGTGGTCCGGGAACGCCGCGACGCCCGCCGACACCGTGACCGAGAGGGTGCGACCCCCGGCGGTGAAGGGCGTCGATCGGACGATGTCGACGACCCGCTCGGCGACCCGGGCGGCGCCGCCGCCGTCGGTCTCCGGCAGGACGACGGCGAACTCCTCGCCGCCGTACCGCGCGACGGTGTCGACCTCCCGCAGGCAGCCCTGAAGCCGGACCGCGAACTCGCGCAGGACCGAGTCGCCGACCGCGTGGCCGTGGGTGTCGTTGACGGTCTTGAAGTGGTCGAGGTCGAGCATGAGCACCGACAGCGGGCGGCCGAACCGGCTGGCCCGCTCGACCTCTCGGTTGAGCGTCGTCGTCAGGGCCCGGAAGTTGCCCGCGCCGGTCAGCGGGTCCGTCACCGACAGCCGGCGGGTCTCCTCGTGCGCGGCGACGTTGGCGATCGCCGTCCCGGCCTGGGCCGCGAGCGCGGTGACGTTGCGCACCGCGGCGTCGTCGAAGGGCGACGCACCCGGCGGCCGGGCGACGGCGAGGGCCCCGACGATCTCGGAGTCGGCGTCGCCGCCGCGCTGGAGCGGCACCGCCAGCGCCGGGCCGGCGGCGGCGACCTTCGGCACGAGGACGGGCCGGCCGCGGTGGACGGCCTCGCCGGCGATCTGCGCAAGGTCGTCGAGCGCACCGGACAGGGACGGCGACGCGCCGTCCGTGATGGCGGAGATGCCGTCGTGGACGCTCGCCAGCGAGCCCCGGCCCCCGAGGAGCGCGCTGCCGACGACACCGTCCGCGCCGCGCATCGCGGCCTCGACGACGGTCCGGAGCAGGCCGTCGAGGTCGTGCGTGCGCCCGAGCGCCTCGCCGAACCGCTCGAAGGTCTCCGACAGCGCGTCCCGGCTCGCCTCGAGCTCGGTGACCTGCTCGGCGATCCGGGCGGCCATCGCGTCGAAGGCCGTCGCGAGCCGTCCGACCTCGTCCCGCGCGTCCCGCGGGCGCAGGTTGACCCGGGCCCGCAGGTCGCCGGAGCCGAACCGGCCGGCCGCGCTCGTGAGGAGCTCGAGCGGCCGGGTGAGCCGCTGGGCGACGACGGTGACGAGTGCGACGGAGGCGAGCAGCGTCGCGGCGACGACGCCGAGGACCGTTCCCTGCAGGCCGCGGCCCGGCAGCTGCTCGACGGCGACGATCTCGTAGGGCACGCCGGGGGCGTCGGCCTGGACCCGGAAGCGGACGCCGTCCCCGCCGCCGGCGAGATCGCCGTCCGCGACGGCTCCGAGGACACCGTCGAGGTCGCGGCGGGCGACGGTCGAGGAGACGACGGCGAGCGCGCCGCGACGGTCGAGGAGCGCGACCGTCGTGTCGAGGTTGAGCTCGACACTGAGCGCGGCCAGGCCCGCGTCGTCGACCGGCATGAGGACGACGGCCCGGGCGAGCTCGCGACCGGTCAGCGGGTCGGAGACGGCGACGGACTCGGCCATCGCGGCGGGCCCGGAGGTCGCGGCCTGCCGGCGCGCGCAGGAGGCTGCGGCCTGCCCCCGCAGGAGCGGCGCGGTGTAGCGGGTCGCGTCGGCACCGGCGACCGCGAGCACCCGGTCGTCGACGAGGACGGCGGCGGTCGCGCCCGGACGTCGGTCGACGGCTGCCGCGACGGCGGCCCGGGCGCCGGCCTCGGTGAGGCGGCCTCCGGTCGCGATGAGGACGCGCAGGTCGGCGGCGACCGTGCGGGCGGCGTCGCCGAGGCCCGTGCAGCGCTGGCCGAGCGCGACGGCGGTCGCGCCGTCCGCGCGTTCGGCCGCGTCGTCCGCGTAGGCCCGGGTCGCGTCGGGCACGATGACTCCCACGGCGACCCCGACGGCGAGCAGAGGCGCGATGAGGACGGCACCGAGCACGAGTGCGAGCCGTGCACGCAGTGACACCGGGTCCCTCCCTCCGACCGGGCCGCGCGCACGTGGACGGGCTCCCTCGTGCCGGCGGCGGTAGAACCGACTGCAGCGGAGCGGTCGGCCGTCACGATCGTGGCACGCTAGGAGCACTGAGTGAACTCACCGACACGAAGAGTTGTGACGAATGGGTGAAACAGCGGAGGCGCGGCGGGCCAAGCACGACCTGCGGCGGCGGATCCGAGCGGCCCGCCGGGCGCGGACCGACCAGATGCGGGACGCCGACGCGGGGTGCCTCGTCGACTTCGCCGGCGACCTGCCCGAGGTGGCGACCGCCACGTGCGTCGCCCTCTACGCCTCGATGCCCGGCGAGCCGGAGACGGGGCCGCTGCGGGCCGCCCTGCGGACCCGCGGTGTCCGGGTGATCCTCCCCGTCGTGCTGCCGGACGGTGTGCTCGACTGGGCCGACGACACCGGCGAGCTCGTCGCGCCGGTCGGATTCGGCGGGGACGAGCCGGCCGGACCACGCCTCGGCACCCGCGGGATCCGCGAGGCGGACGTCGTCCTCGTGCCCGCGCTCGCCGTCGACACTCTCGGTCGGCGGCTCGGCCAGGGCGCCGGCTACTACGACCGGGCGCTGCCGCTGCTCGACCCCGGGGTGCCGGTCGTCGCCGTCGTGCACGACAGCGAGATCCTCGACGCCGCGGTCGAGGCGCTCCCCGACGAGCCGCACGACGTCCGGGTCGACGTCGTCGTCAGCCCGAGCGGCTACCTGCGGATCGAGCGGGACTGACGAGCCGACCGGCGGCCCGGCGCGCCGGACGCCGCTGACGGCGGCGGTGTCGCCGGCGCCGTCAGCTCGGCGGCACGAGGGTCTGGGTGTCCTGCTCGGCGGCCTCGACGGCGCCTGGCGTGAACGGCCACGCGAAGGTCTCGCCGGACGCCCACGCGTCGAGCTGGTCGGTGTAGTTGTCGTGCCCGGGGTGGCCGGACTGACCGGTCTGGTTCACCCACCGCGACGTGTCGACGTCGGCGAGGTCGACGACCATCCGCATCGACGGCGCCCAGTCCACCTCGAACGTCCCCGACGAGGCGTCCCAGCCGACCGCGTCCACGATCGCGGGCCCGCCGCCGAGCTCGAGCGGCCCGCGGTTGAGCAGCCAGTGCAGAGGGGCTGTCGCCGACACCGCGCCGATCGGCTGCATCTCCAGGTCGAGGGTGTGCACCCGTCCCCAGCGCCAGCCCGTGGCGTCCTTGCCGAGGCTGCGGGTCAGGTGCAGCCGGGCCTCGACAAGGCTGCGGCGGATGACCTCGTCGCGGGTCTCGACGACGTCCGGCGTGCGCCGGTCGTCCCACCACGGGTCGCGAGGGGTCTCGAGCAGGCGCGTGACGACCTCGTTCCAGCGGCCGCCACCGTTCGGCCGGGTGCCCTCGGGCATCTCGTCGGCGAACGTCAGCTCGAGCAGGCTCGTCCAGACGGCGTTGAAGTACGCGGCGGCCGCGGAGTCGGCCGGCTGGCTGCCGTCCCAGTCGCGCAGGAGCCGGCGGCCGTCCTCGGTGAACGGGTCGACGTCCGCGGCGAGGAGCAGCGGGAGCAGCACCTCGGCGACGCCGTTCCTCGTGTCCCGCTGGATCGCGAGCATGTCGGAGGTCCGGACGAGCCGCCCGCCACGGGTGCGGTCCTGCACGAGGTCGCGGATCCGGTCGGCCCGGTAGCCGTAGTCGAAGTCCTTCGTCAGCGCGACCTTCGCCCCCCGAGGGGTCACGGCCTGGTTCGCGGCGACGATGAAGCCCGCCTTCGGGTCGAGGGTCCACGGCAGGTCCTCCAGCGCCGCGAACCCCTGCCAGTCGAACCGGCTCTGCCAGCCCGGCAGCGGCCACGTGCCGTCCGTGGGGACGCTGTCGCGCCGGTCGAGCCGCGGGACGACCGTCCGCAACGGGATCCGGCCCGGCGCCTGGTAGCCGATGTGCCCGCGGTCGCCGAGGTTGTCGGCGTAGACGAAGTTCTGCGCGGGGACGTCCATCCGCAGCACGGCTCGCCGGAAGGACTCGAAGTCCGTGGCGGCGTTCACGTCGAAGATCGCGTCCATGTCGTGGCCGGGGGTCAGCGCCGTCCATGCCAGTGACACGGCATAACCCTCGCCACGGACCGGGGGGGCCTGCCCCGTCGGCGCCTGCGACCCGAACCGGGCGACGGACTCCAGGACGTCGGACAGCAGCGGGCCGTGCACCGTCGAGCGGATCGTCAGCTCGACGGGGTCGTCGCCCGCGACCCGGATCGTCTCCGTGCGCACGGTCATCGGCTCCAGCCGGCCGTCCCGCTCGGCGGCGTCACCGTCGACCTTCTCGAGGTAGAAGTCGGTGACGTCCGGGCCGAGGTTGGTGATCCCCCAGGCGATCGTGCCGGTGTGCCCGATGACCACGCCGGGGACGCCGGAGAACGTGTAGCCCGCCACGTCGAACGGGCAGGCCGTGCCGACCTGCCGGCAGTGCAGGCCCATCTGGTACCAGATCCCGGGCAGGCTCGGCGCGAGGTGCGGGTCGTTCGCGAGCAGCGGCTTGCCGGTCGCGCTGAGCGCGCCGCCGACGACCCACGAGTTGGAACCGATCCCGTCGCCGTCGCCGAGCAGGTCGGGGACCGCCTCGACGGCGCGTCGGGCGCTCTCGAGCGCCGCCTGGACGCCACCGGAACGCAGCACCGAGCCGACCTCCTCGGGCGCGGCCGGCGCGCGGACGGCCACCGTCGCACCGGTCGTCGCCGCGGTGGCCGGCGTCCGGGCCCGCTCGGCGCCGACGAGGCCGGACGCCGTGTGCCCGGCCGAGCCTGCCGGCAGCCCGGTCCGCACATCGCCGGCGGCGAGGATCGGGGCGTGCTCGTCGTACGGGTAGGGCGGGTAGAGCTGGGCGACCCGCTCGACGTCGCGGACCGTGCCGTAGACCCGCGCCCGGGTCAGCTCGTCGTCGTAGTTGCCGCGCAGGTCCCAGGCCATCGCCTTGAACCAGGCCACGGAGTCCTCCGGGGTCCACGGCTCGATCCGCGGCATGCTGTGGTCGAGCCCGAGGACCGTGTACGACAGCGACAGCTCGGCGGCGGAGCGGCTGGCCAGGTACTCGTTGACGCCGGCCGCGTAGGCCGACAGGTAGCTGCGCGTCGTCGGGTCCGCCTGCGCGAGCTCGGCTGCCGCGACACGGCGCCAGCCGAGGCTCCGGACGACCATGTCGGCGCGCAACGCGTCCGGGTTCGCACCGACGAGCTCGGACAGCCGGCCGGCGGTGACGTGACGGCGCCAGTCCATCTCGAAGAAGCGGTCCTGGGCCTGGACGTAGCCCTGTGCCCGGAAGAGGTCCTCGGGGGTGTCGGCGTAGATCGACGGCACGCCACGCTCGTCGCGCAGCACCGTCACGGTGCCGTCGAGCCCGGACAGCTCGACCTCGCCGCCGTGGTCGGGGAAGGGCCGACGTACGAACGTCGTCGTCAGCACGGTCACCGTGAGCAGCACGGTCACGACGAGCGCGCCGACGCCGACGAGCGCTAGTCGAAGGACGCGTCGACGGGCCACGCGCCGCAGCCTAGGGGACGCGCTTCCCGCGCCTGAGCAGGCACGTTGCGTAACATTGGGGGTCCGTTCGACCACGTAGGGTTGGCGCCATGACAGCAGGCCCGCCGACCTCGCCGTTCGCCGGCACGGTGGGCCCGTGATCCGCGGCGGCGGGCCACCGTGACGGTCGACGAGCTCGGAACGGTCCTGCTCGCCGGAGCCCTCGTCCTGCTCGCCGCCGTCTTCGCCGTACGGCTGTCGCTGCGCACCGGGCTGCCCTCGCTGCTGCTCTACCTCGGGCTGGGGCTCGCGATCGGCGAGCGCGGCCTCGGTCTCGACTTCGACGACCAGCAGCTCACCGGGGTTCTCGGGTACGCCGCGCTCGTCCTCATCCTCGCCGAGGGCGGCCTGACCACCCGATGGGCCCGGATCCGGCCGACGATCGGGCCGGCGGCAGCGCTCTCCACGGTCGGCACGATCGTGTCCGTCGCCGTCACCGGCGCTGCGGCGCACGTCCTGCTGGGCATGGCGTGGCCGACCGCGCTGCTCGTCGGTGCGGTCGTGTCCTCGACGGACGCCGCGGCCGTGTTCTCCGTGCTCCGCGGGCTGCCGCTGCCGCAGCGCCTCGTCGGCATGCTCGAGGCGGAGTCCGGGCTCAACGACGCTCCGGTCGTCATCGCCGTCGTCGCCCTCACCGAGCTGGCGACGCACGACGGCGGGGGGCACGCGTGGTGGTTGCTCGCCCTCGAGGCCGCCGGCGAGCTGGCCGTCGGTGCGGTGGTCGGGCTGGCCGTCGGCAGGCTCGGCGCCGAGGCCCTGCGCCGGGTCGCGCTGCCGTCGTCCGGCCTCTACCCGATCGCCGTGCTCGCGATCGTCGTCGTCGGCTACGGGACGGCCGACGTCCTGCACGGCTCGGGGTTCCTCGCGACGTACGTGTCCGCGCTCGTCCTCGGCAACCTCCGGCTGCCGCACGGTGCGGCGGTCCGCGGCTTCGCCGAGGGCATGGGCTGGCTCGCCCAGATCGGCCTCTTCGTCCTCCTCGGGCTCCTCGCGGACCCGAACCGGCTGCCGGCGCAGGTGCTGCCGGCGGTCATCGTCGGCCTCGTGCTGCTCCTCGTGGCCCGGCCCCTGTCGGTCGTCGCCTCCGTGTCGTGGTTCCGGGTGCCGTGGCGCGACCAGGCGTTCCTGTCCTGGGCGGGCCTGCGCGGCGCCGTCCCGGTCGTGCTCGCGACGATCCCGGTGACCGCCGGGCTCGACGACGCGACGGGGATCTTCGACCTCGTGTTCGTCCTCGTCGTCGTCTTCACCGTCGTCCAGGGCCCGACCCTGCCGTGGATGGCCCGCCGGCTGCGGCTGACGGACGACGTCGTGAGCGTGGACCTCGACGTCGAGTCGTCCCCGCTCGGCGCGCTCGACGCGGACGTCGTCCAGCTGAGGATCGGTCCGACGTCCCGGCTGCACGGCGTCGAGATCTTCGAGCTCCGGCTGCCCGACCGCTGCAACATCACCCTCGTCGTCCGCGACGGCGACGCGTTCGTGCCGAACCCGCGGACCATGCTGCGGCACGGCGACGAGCTGATCCTCGTCGCGGCCTCCTCGGTCCGGGCCGCCGCCGAGCGGCGGCTGTCCCAGGTGAGCGCCGGCGGCAAGCTCGCCGGCTGGTACCCGCGCCTCGGCCGCGGCCCGGTGCCCCGCCGTCCGACCCCCTGACCCGCCGGCCCGTCTCGCGACCCGGTCGAGCCACCTCGAGCATGACGTGTGCGGCCGGTGAGCGCGCCGCGCGGGTCGCCGCCGTGGCATATCATTGGCACTCGACATGGTGGAGTGCTAAGGACGAGCAGGCACCCAGACGAACGCTCCAGGAGGGCAACGTGCCGACGTACGCCTACGCGTGCACCGCGTGCGACCACCGCTTCGAGGCGCAGCAGGCCTTCAGCGACGACACGCTCACCGAGTGCCCGGAGTGTGCCGGGCGGCTGCGCAAGCTCTTCAACTCCGTCGGGATCGTCTTCAAGGGCTCGGGGTTCTACCGCACCGACTCCCGCGGCAAGGACACCTCGCCGAGCAGCGCCGAGGCGGGTAAGAAGTCCGACGGCGGTACGACGTCGGAGTCGGGCGCGAAGCCCGACGGCGCCGCGGCCTCCGGCGGGTCGTCGTCCGACTCCGGGTCGTCGTCCGACTCCGGGTCGTCGTCCGACTCCGGGTCGTCGGGCAGCCCGTCCAAGGGGTCTGGCGGCTCGTCGAACGGTTCGGGGTCCTCGTCCGGGTCGTCGGGCTCGTCCGGCGGCTCGTCCGGGTCGTCGACCCCCGCGAAGACGGGCAGCACGTCCGCCGCCTGAGCGCCCCTGGACGAACGGCCGGCCTCGACCCGTCCACAGGCTCGCGGTTCGTCCCACCGTCCACAGGCATCGTGGCGTCGCGACCGTCGGACCGCAGCGGCGGATAGCGTCGCGTCCATGAGCAGCACCCCCTCCCCCGCGTCGTCCACCGCGTCGTCCACCGCGTCGTCCACCGCGTCGTCCACCGCGTCGTCCACCGCGTCGTCCCCCGGGCCGGTCGCCGATGTCGGCGTCATCGGCGGCTCCGGCTTCTACGCGTGGCTGGACGGCGCCCACGAGATGCCGGTCGACACCCCGTTCGGTCCGCCGAGCGACCCGCCCGTCGTCGGCGAGGTCGCCGGCCGCCGGGTCGCGTTCCTCCCGCGGCACGGGGCCGACCACCGTCTCCCGCCGCACCGGGTGAACTACCGGGCCAACCTCTGGGCCCTGCGCAGCCTGGGGGTGCGCCAGGTGCTCGCGCCGTGCGCGGTCGGCTCGATGCGCCCCGAGCTCGGGCCCGGCACGTTCGTCGTCCCCGACCAGCTCATCGACCGCACCTGGGGCCGCGCGCACACGGTCTACGACGACCCCGGCACCGTCGTGCACGTCGGGTTCGGCGACCCGTACTGCCCGCACGGCCGGTCGACGGTGCTGTCCGCCGCGTCGGCGTCCGGGCAGCCCGCGCACGACGGTGGCACGCTCCTGGTCGTCAACGGTCCCCGCTTCTCGACGCGTGCGGAGTCGCGCTGGCACGCCGCGGCCGGCGCCGACCTCGTCGGGATGACGGGCGCGCCGGAGGCCGCCATCGCCCGCGAGCTCGCGCTCTGCTACACGAGCGTCGCCGTCGTCACCGACCTCGACGCGGGGTTCGAGACGGGTGACGGCGTCACGCACGCCGAGGTGATCGCGGTGTTCGGCCGGTCGGTCGAGCGGCTCAAGGCACTCCTCGTCGACGTCGTCGCGGCCCTCCCGGCGACCGACGCCGACTGCTCCTGCCGGCACTCGCTCGACGGGCTCGCGCTGCCCTTCGAGCTGCCCTGACCGGCGGCTGCCGTGGCCCCGCTCCCGCTGCCGCCCCGGCAGCGGTCGATCCGGCGCGCCGTGCGTCGGCACCGACGCCCGCTCGCGACCCTGTGCACCGCCGGCGCCCTGTGGGCCGGGCTCCAGGCGGTGGCTCCCCCGCCCGCGGCCACCGCCCCGGCGGCGGTCGCGGCGCGAGACCTCGCAGCGGGAGCGGCCCTTTCCGCCTCCGACGTCCGGGTCGTCGCGCTCCCGCCCGGGGCCGTCCCCGACGGCGCGACCGCACCGTCGGTGGGCGCCGTGCTCGCGGCACCGGTCCGGCGCGGGGAAGCCTTCACCGACGTCCGGCTGGCTCGCGGCGGCCCGGCCCGTCCGGCGGGCACCGTGCTCGTCACGGTCCGGACCGCGGACCCGGCCGCGGCGCTCGCGGTCCGGCCGGGCGACCGGGTCGACGTGCTCGCCGGGCCGTCCCCTGAGCAGGTGCCCGGCACGGTCGGCGCGGACCCCGAGGCGCCGGGCAAGGGCACCGTCGAGGAGGCCACGACGGTCGGGACCGGCCTGCTCGTGCTCGCGGTCCCCGGCCGTCCCGGGGCAGACCCCGCGGGCCTCGTCGGTGCCCGCGGCGCGGCGGGCGCGGCCGGCGGGGACCCGGCGGCGGACGACGGGGCAGGACTCCTCGGCGCCGTCGGTCCGGCGGACCCGGAGCTGGGCGCCCCGGGCGACCCCGCCGGCCTCGGCGGGGTCGACGCCGCGGGCGTGCTCGTCGTGGCGGCGGACCGCCGCGCGGCGGCCCGGCTCGCCGCGGCCAGCGGGCTGCGGCCACTGAGCGTCGTCGTGGTGTCATGGTGACCCGCCGAAACCGGGTACTTACGGTGCATTCACCTCACGGTCCGTGACCCGGCAACAGGAGATCGCTAGGGTACGGGCCGATCGGACCATCCGTCCCTGTGTCCGTCCCCAGCCTGAGGAGCAACGCACGTGGTCAAGGGCTTCCGCGAGTTCATCATGCGAGGCAACGTCATCGACCTCGCAGTCGCCGTCGTCATCGGCGTCGCCTTCGGCGCCATCGTCACGACGTTCGTCGAGAAGATCGTCAACCCGATCATCCAGTCGATCGGTGGGGGGGAGGTCGGCCTCGGCTTCGAGATCCGCGACGGCAACGCGAAGACGCTCGTCGACATCGGCGCGGTCATCACTGCGACGATCAACTTCATCCTCATCGCGGCCGTCGTCTACTTCATCCTCGTCGTCCCGATGAACAAGCTCCAGGAGCGCCGCAAGGCCGGCCTCGTCGAGGAGCCCGCCGCCCCGGCCGAGGACGTCATCATCCTCACCGAGATCCGCGACCTGCTCCGCGCACAGAACCGCGCCTGACGTCCCTGCCACGGATGCCCGGCACGACCCGCCCACCAGGCTCGGTCGTGCCGGGCATCCGGCATCTCACTCCCAGTGCGGCGGGCGGTCTCTGAGGTAGCGGTCGTCGTCCTCGCCGGAGCGGGACCAGTCCTCGGGGTCGACCCGGCGGACGGCGGGTGACACGCCTGGCGCGACGTCCTCGACCGCTGGGTCGGCCCCGGGGGCCGCGTCCTCCCCGACGTCCGCACGGGTCGAGGCCGCAGCGTCCGCCGGGTCCTCGGGCGGGTCGTCGGAACTCATCCGGGCATCGTCCCGCAGCAAGGACCCGCACCGACAGCCGGGTCAGCGCGGGCGGGCCGCCTCGGCGTCCGCCGCGACCAGCTCGCCGTCGCGGGGCCGGTGCTCGGTCGTTCGCTCGTTCGCCTGCTCGGTCACCTGCTCGGCCGCCCGGTCGAGGTCGACCGGGAGCGTCGTCTGCGCAGCGACGCTGCCCGCGACGACTGACGTGCCGTTCGCCGCGATCTCCCCAGCGGGAGGCTGCCCGGCGGGAGGCTGTCCGGCAGGAGGCTGGCCGGCAGCGCGCTGCGCGCCGTAGGACTCCCCCGCCGACGGTTCGGCCTCGTCGACCATCGTCTCGGCGGTCGCCCTGACCACCCGGACAGCGGCGGCGATCTCCGCGTCGGTCCGCCCACCGCGTTCGACGATCCCGAGCGCCTCACGAACGACCGAGGCGACCTCCTCGTCGGCACGCCGGACTCCGTCGGACACGACCCAGCCGGCCACCGCCTCGAGCTCCCCGGCCCCGTAGGCCGACGGCGGCAGCCCGGTCGCGACGTCCGGGAACGGCGCCCGGACCGGCGGCAGCTGCGGGAGCACGTCGGCGGGCACGATGACGGCGGGGAGCCCGCCGGCCGCGCGCCAGGCGTCGTGGATCCGTTCGACCTCGGCCTCCGGGTCGCAGAACAGGTCCATCGCGGCCACCCGCAGGTAGGTCCACCCGGCCCGTTCGAAGGCCTCGCGCCGCTGGCGGTCCCGGGTGTTCACGCTGGCGCACGCGGCGTACGCCGGAGCATCCACCTCGACGGCCAGCAGGCGCCGTCCGGGCAGCTCCGGATCGGCCAGGGCCGCCGCGAGCGGCCAGTCGCCCTCAGCCGGACCGGCCACCACCGGCAGCCCCACCGCCTCCAGCCGGTCCCGCAGGTCACGGACCAGTGCATCCACCTCGGGAGGCGTTGCCGCCGAAGGGATGTCGCCATCCAGGTGGTCGCCCCGCAGGATCGGGTCGGCGGCCAGTTCGAGCACGTCGCGCAGCATCTTCGCGCCGTCGCTGCGCAGGCGTTCCGGCGCCAGGTCGCCGGCCGCGAAGCAGCAGACCACGGTGCTGCGGCGGCGGGCCCGGGACAGGGCCGTGGTCAGGCAGGCCCGGCCGTAGCGGCCGTCGAGCACGCCGAAGCGGTGCAGCACCCGTCCGTGCGGGGTGCGGGCGAGCCCGACGGAGACGATCACGGCGTCCCGTTCCACGCCGGGGATGCGGTGGATCGGGCGGACCATGAACGGTTCGGAGATGTCACCGGTCCAGTGCACGTCGAGCCAGCGCGCCAGCTCCGGTCGCTCGGCGACCTCCAGCCGCAGCGCCTCCTCGATCCGCTCGGCATGCCGGGCGCCGAGGGTGACCACCAGCAGCGACTCCCCCGGCCGGCGGACGGCGTGCTCGGCCACCAGCTCGACCACGCGGGCC
>Ga0209798_10001218_pt1 | contig 15622 bp, 10 predicted proteins | sample DOMMetBare3Fresh_FD_187475 | JGI IMG/M metagenome (GOLD analysis project Ga0209798, IMG submission 187475) | Wetland sediment microbial communities from St. Louis River estuary, USA, under dissolved organic matter induced mercury methylation -... | ecosystem: Environmental > Aquatic >...
CGCGCCGCTCGCTTTGGCGAGGGCGAAGAAGGCAAAGGAGCGCGCCGCGAGCGTGGCTTGAGTGGGCCGCGAGTAGGTCCCCTCGGTCGCCTGTCGCAGTTCCTGCGCGATGTGCGCGCGGAAATGAAGCGCGTGTCGTGGCCTTCGGTTAAAGAAGTCAAGAACACGACTATCATCACGCTGGTGGCGGTCATCTTCTTCGCGATTTATTTGTTTCTGGTGGATCGCCTCTGGTCGTTTCTCTTGTCACAGCTTAACCATTTACTGAATTGGATGACCGGGTCTGCCTGAGGGCAAGGAAGCACTTTTAATGCAGCAGTGGTTCATACTACACACCTATTCCGGGCACGAGAAAAAGGTTCGCGACAGCCTTAAGGCTCGCGTGCGCGATACCGATCTGCAGGGTGAAATCACGGAAGTGCTGGTGCCGACCGAAACGGTCGTGGAAATGCGAGGCAACAAGCGAATCGAATCGTCGCGCATGTTCTATCCGGGATACGTGCTGGTACAGATCGAGTGTGATGACCGGGGTCATATTCCTGACAACGTGTTTCACATGATCAAGTCGACGCCCAAGGTGACCGGCTTTGTTGGTGGCCACAACCCGACGCCGCTAACGCCCCAGGAAGTGGATCAAATTGTCCACAACGTGACGGAGGCGGCCGAGAAACCCAAGCCGAAGTTTTCCTACGCGGCCGGCGAGACGGTACGCATCAAGTCGGGTCCGTTCCAGAGTTTTACTGGCAAGGTCGAAGAAGTTAACGAAGATAAGTCGACGCTAAAAGTGACGGTCACGATTTTTGGAAGATCTACTCCGGTGGAGTTGAACTTCCTGGACGTTGAGAAGGTCACGTTTGCGGAAGAGGAATGAGAGGGATCGCCGATTGCCAAATACCGATTTGCGAATGGTCTGAGTTCGAACACTGAACTTTTTCAATCGGCAATTGGAAATTGGCAATCGGAAATGAATTATGGCAAAGAAGATTACAGGTTATATCAAGTTGCAGGTTCCCGCGGGGAAGGCCAATCCGGCGCCGCCCATTGGTCCGGCTCTCGGCCAGCACGGCGTCAATATCATGGAGTTCTGCAAGGCATTTAACGCCAAGACCGCGCAGATGGATCCAGATCTGAAAATTCCCGTGGTCATCACCGTTTATGCTGACCGTTCTTTTACTTTTGAAACAAAGACACCGCCGGCGGCCGACTTGTTAAAGAAGGCAGCGGGGATTTCGAAGGGGTCGGGCAAGCCCAACCGCGAAAAAGTAGGCACGATCTCGAAGGCGAAGATTGAAGAAATCGCCAAGACGAAGATTCAGGATTTGAATACGACGAGTTTGGAATCGGCAATCAAGACCATCTCCGGCACTGCCCGGCAAATGGGACTTACGATCGAGTAAATTTCGGATTGCGGAATTCGGACTTCGGATTTTGTCCGGACACCGATTTCGCTTTGAGAGGGAGAGGTGTTGGAAACAAGGATTGCGCCTTGGATTTGAATTCGAGATCCGCAATCCGAAATTCGCAATTCCTCGCAGGCACCTCAGAGGTTTGAAATGAAGAAGCACGGCAAGAAATACAATTTGGCGGCTGAGAAAATCGAGATTGGGAAAAAGTACAACCTCGAAGAGGCCGTCTCGAAGGTAAAGGAGATTGCCTTCGCTAAGTTTGATGAGACAGTTGAGTTGACGGTATGGCTGGGAGTTGATCCCCGCAAGGCCGATCAGCTAGTGCGTGGCACTATTGTTTTGCCTCACGGTTTGGGCAAATCGAAAACCGTCCTGGTGATCGCGCAGGGCGACAAGATTAAGGAAGCCGAAGAAGCGGGCGCCGATTTTGTTGGCGGCGAAGACATGGTGGAGAAGATCAAGGGCGGCTGGCTCGACTTCGACGCCGTTGTTTCCACGCCTGATATGATGCGACTCGTCGGCGGTTTAGGAAAGGTGCTCGGCCCGCGCGGTCTGATGCCCAACCCCAAGACAGGCACGGTTACCTTCGACGTTAAGACCGCAGTCAAGGAAACCAAAGCCGGCAAGGTCGAGTATCGCGTTGATAAAACCGGCGTGATTCACGTCCCCGTTGGCAAGGTTTCATTTGAGGCTGACAAGCTTTGCGACAACACTCGTTCACTGCTCGAGGCTGTGGTGAAGTCGAAGCCTTCCACGGCCAAAGGTAAATACGTGAAGAAGGTCAACCTGGCGGCGACGATGAGTCCGGGCGTCTTGATCGATGAAACGGCTTACGTGAAATAGGCGTGAAACAGGTGAGGAACTAGACAGATGAAAACCAGAGCGCAGAAACAAAAAGATTTGGAAGCTCTCACGGAGCAGTTTAAGAACGCCAAGGCTGCGATGCTTGTCGGATTCAAGGGCATGACTGTCCCGAAGGATCAGGAACTCCGCAACCAATTGCGTGAAGCCGGCGTCAGTTACAACGTGGTGAAGAATACTTTGGCTCGCAAGGCTGCTGAAGGGACGGCGCTCGCGGCAGCAGCGGACCAATTTAAGGGCGTTACGGCCGTGGCCTTGAGCGACAAAGATCCAGTGGGTCTTTCAAAAGCGATCGCCAAGTTTACCAAGGCCAACCCAGATATTTTCAAGTTTAAGGTCGGCATCGTGGAAGGCAACGTCGTTGCCTTGCAGGATGTGGAAGCGATCGCCAGCTTGCCTTCGAAGGAAGAGTTGATCTCGAAGGTCATGTTTCTGATCAACGCCCAGGCACAGCGACTCGTCACCGTGTTATCAGCGGTGCCGCGCAACCTGGCAATCGTGGTCAAGCAGATTGGTGATCAGAAGGGCGGCGAGGCCGCCTAAAATTTCGAAATTCGAATTTCGAAATTCGAATTTCCAGTAGTCAGTGGGCCGGACGCGGAAAACGGGCGCAGCGAGAGTCAGATCGCACTTGGCGCTTCCGACATTTTTCCAGTTGCGATGCAGCAACTCGAAAAGAGTCCCGTGGGTTCTGCTGCGAAACGTAAAACAAACAGCACCCAGGAACCCTTGAGGAGGATAGAAAGGTAATCATGGCAGCAACACGTGAAGATGTTATTGAGTTTTTGAAGAGCATGACGCTGCTGGAAGCGTCACAACTCGTGAAAGAGCTGGAAGAGACTTTCGGCGTTTCCGCAGCGGCAGCAGCAGTGGCAGCTCCGGCGGCAGGTGGGGGCGGCGAGGCCGCAGCGCCGGCTGAAGAGAAGACCGAATTCGACGTAATCCTGCAGGCGGTTGGCGGCAACAAGATCAACGTTATCAAGGTTGTGCGCGAAGTGACTGCCCTTGGTTTGAAAGAAGCCAAGGACCTCGTCGAAGCTGCGCCGAAGCCGGTGAAGGAAGGCGTCTCCAAAGAAGAGGCCGAAACTGTCCGGCAGAAGCTGGCTGACGCTGGCGCAACTGTCGAAGTCAAATAAGTTAGTCCAAAGTCCAATGTCCAGTGTCCAGAGTCACCGAGCAAGCGGTGATTCGCGGACTCTGGACCTTGGGCTCGGGACTTTGGACTTTGGATGTGGTGGCTTGACACTCAGAGACTTGGTGGTTAAGTTAAGAGAGTATTGAGGCGCTGGCGTTATTCCGAAAAAAATCGACAAGAAATCATCCGCTTTTTAATGATTAAGCGGTCGGGGCATTCTGCGCTCTGACCGCGCCTTGTCGTCTCCAGGGAAATTTTAGACTTTTGATTGTCGATTTTTGATGGGCGCAGAGCTTTCGCCACCTCCGCAATCAGGAATCAGCAATCAGTAATCGCAAATTGAAAATCTCGTAAGGAACCTCTCATGCAAGGAAATCTGCTTCATTCAGCAAATACAGGATTGGGAAGACGCACGAGTCAGGCGCCTGAGCGCGTCGACTTTTCGAAGATTTCGACCGCCGTGCGGATCCCGAATCTGATCGAGATTCAGCGCGAGTCGTACAACCGTTTTCTGCAGATGGATTTCCTGCCCGAAGAGCGGGAGAACACGGGGCTCCAGGCTGTCTTCCAGTCAGTCTTCCCCATCTCCGATTTTCGCGGAACGGCGACGCTCGATTTTGTCGAGTATCAAATCGGAAACTGGCAGTGTAAGTGCGGCCGGTTGGAAGGCCTGAACTACCTGCGCGCGAATTGTAAGCATTGCGGTTCCACGATCAAGGTTAACCCGCTGGCGGCAGGCGAAACGCTCTGTCATAAGTGTGGCACCTTCAACTCCGTGCGCCCGCAGCTTTGCGAAAACTGCGGTGAGCCCGTCGGCCTGAAGCATAAACATGACCAGCAGGAGTGTCAGGAGCGCGGCATGAGCTATAGCGTTCCTCTCAAGGTCAAGATTCGGCTTACGGTTTACGACAAGGATCCGGAAACCGAAGCGCTCTCGATTCGGGACATCAAGGAAGAGGAAGTCTTCTTTGGTGAAATTCCTTTGATGACCGACAACGGCACGTTCATCATCAACGGCACCGAGCGCGTCATCGTTTCGCAGTTGCATCGATCGCCCGGCGTCTTTTTCAAACGCGGCGCCCTCTACATCGCCAAGATTATTCCTTACCGCGGTTCCTGGGTTGAGTTTGAATACGACCAGAAGAACCTGCTTTACGTTCGCGTGGGCAAGCGGAAGTTTTTGGCTTCGATTTTCCTGCGCGCGCTGGGTCTCTGGTTTGGCAAGGAAATCGACGGCAAGCTGGTGAAGAGCGATGCCATTTTGGAAGAGCGAGTGAAGAACGCCTCATTTGCTGACGAAGACATTCTTCGTGCTCTTTACGTCACCGACGAGATCAGAGTTGAAGACGGCCGTCTGATGATGCAGGTGCCCGATCAGGGGCCGACCAGCCTGGTCGGCATGAAGGTCGACTTTGACATCAAGGGACGCGGTCCGGATCCGATTGTTCGCGCCGGTAAGAAGGTGACCAGCGCCGCCCTGGAGGCGCTGCGCAAGGCCAACATTGGCGAAGTCGAAATGGAGACTTCCCAGTTTGAAGGGGCCTACGCTCTCTCTGACATCGTTAACAAAGAGAGCGGCGAAGTGATCCTCGAAGCCAACAATGAGATCAATCCGGCGAAGTTGCAGGAGATCGTTGAAGGCGGCATCGATAGTTTCTCGGTCTTTTTCCCGGAGCGAGACGATATTGGTTCCATTCTCGCGCAGACGCTGAAGAAAGACGTTATCACCAAGCCCGTCGATGCGTTGCTGGAGATTTACCGCAAGATGCGCCCCGGCGATCCGCCGACCGTGCAGACTGCCTATAAGTTGCTGGAAGCGATGTTCTTCGATCCGCGCAAGTTTGATTTCTCGCGCGTAGGCCGGCTGAAGTTCAACATCAAGATGGGCAAGCCGGAGCGAGACCGCATCGAGGACCCACTGCTTTCTGCGCACGATTTCTTCGAGGTCGTTTCCTATGTCCTGAAGATGCGCAAGAATCCGTCTGAATTTCAGTCGGATGATATCGACCACCTTGGCAACCGCCGGGTGCGCGCCGTGGGCGAGTTGCTGGAAAATCAGTTTCGCATCGGACTCGAGCGCATGGAGCGGGCGATCAAGGAGAAGATGTCGATCCATCAGGAGATGCAGACCACGATGCCTCGCGATCTAATCAATGCGAAGCCCGTGACTGCTGCGGTGCGAGAGTTTTTTGGTTCCAGCCAGCTCTCGCAGTTCATGGATCAAACAAATCCGCTTTCGGAGATTACCCACAAGCGCCGTTTGTCGGCCCTCGGACCGGGCGGCTTGTCACGTGAGCGCGCCGGATTCGAAGTGCGCGACGTCCATCCAACACACTACGGGCGCATCTGCCCCATCGAGACTCCGGAAGGTCCGAACATTGGCCTGATCTCGAGCCTCTCCTGTTTTGCGCGCATCAATGAATTTGGTTTTATTGAGGCGCCTTATCGCAAGGTCATAGATGGCCGGGTGGTCGAGTTTGTGCGCATCGTCAACGGTGGCGATACCAAACTAAAACCGGGCCAGCATATTTCGCAAGATGAACTGGAAAAAGCCAATAAGCGTCTGACTGGTGACGCGCGCAAAGCTGAGTTCGAGCCCTGGCCGTTCTACCTGACGGCCTGGGAAGAGGACAAGCACGTGGTTGGTCAGGCCAACATCGAGCTCGATGAAACCGGATACATCGTCAACGAGCGCAATGCGGCTCGCAAGGCGGGCGAGTTTATCCTCGCCCTGCGCAAAGACATCGAATACGTTGACGTTTCGCCCAAACAACTGGTTTCGGTGGCAGCCTCCTTGATTCCATTCCTCGAAAACGACGACGCCAATCGCGCGTTGATGGGTTCGAACATGCAGCGCCAGTCGGTGCCCCTGCTGCGGGCCGAAGCGCCCTACATCGGCACGGGCATGGAAAAGACGACGGCGCGCGATTCGGGCGCGGTAGTCGCAGCGCGTCGTGACGGCGTGGTGGACTATGTGGATTCCGAGCGCATCATCGTCAAGGCGGATCACAATGTCGACGGTACCATCTCGCGCGAGGTGACGGCCGACATCTACACACTGATCAAGTTCAAGCGTTCCAATCAGAACACCTGCATCAACCAGCGCGCCATTGTGCACGTCGGCGAGCGCGTGGCGAAGGGCCAGGTAATTGCCGACGGCCCCTGCACGGATCGGGGCGAATTGGCCCTCGGTCGTAACGTGCTGGTCGCTTTCATGCCCTGGCGCGGGTACAACTTTGAAGACGCGATTCTGGTTTCTGAACGACTGGTGAAAGAGGACTATTACACCTCAATTCACATCGAAGAGCTGGAGATTGAGGCCCGCGACACCAAACTGGGCCCGGAAGAAATCACGCGCGACATTCCCAACGTCGGCGAGAACATGCTGCGGGATCTGGACGAAAGCGGCATCATTCGCATCGGCGCACAGGTCAAGCCGGGTTCCATTCTCGTGGGCAAGGTCACGCCCAAGGGCGAAACCCAGCTGACCGCAGAAGAAAAACTGTTGCGAGCAATTTTCGGAGAGAAGGCCGGCGATGTGAAGGACGCGTCGCTGGTGAGCCCTCCGGGAATTGACGGGACAGTTGTTGATGTTCAGGTTTTCACGCGCAAGGGACAGGAAAAGGACGCTCGCTCGCTGGCCATCGAAGAGGATGAAGAAAGTCGTTTGCGGCGCGACCTTGATGACGAAATTCGCATCCTGCAGGAGCAGCGCGATGCCCGCATCTATGAACTGCTGGAGGGGCGCAAACTGTCGGCCGACCTGACCGTTAATCGCGAAGTCGTCATCCCCAAGAACGAGCCGATTACCAGGGAGATGCTGCAAAGCGTCGAGTCCAAGGTATTGCGCAAGGTGCAGCTGGCATCGTCCCGGGTGGACGTGCCGGCGGAGATTAAGGAGTACGAAGATCGCACCGAGCGCCAGATCAAGATCCTCTCGGATATCTACGAAGAGAAAATTGCGAAACTTCGTCAGGGTGACGAACTCTCGCCCGGCGTAATCAAGATGGTCAAGGTCTTTATCGCCATGAAGCGCAAGCTTTCCGTTGGCGACAAAATGGCCGGCCGCCACGGTAACAAAGGCGTCATTGCGCGCATCCTGCCGGAAGAAGACATGCCGTACCTGCCGGATGGAACGCCGGTGGAAATCGTGCTGAACCCCTTGGGCGTGCCGTCGCGCATGAACGTGGGACAGATTCTGGAGACGCACCTTGGCTGGGCCGCGCGCGTTCTCGGACTGCACTTTGCCACGCCGGTTTTTGATGGAGCGACGGAAACCGAGATCAAGGACAAGTTACGCGAGAGCGGAGCACGCGCTCGCGAGCTCGGACTGCCTGAGATTGTAAACGAATCCGGCAAGGCCATCCTTTTCGACGGGCTGTCCGGCGATCCGTTCGAGCAGAAAGTCACGGTTGGTTACATTTACATGTTGAAGTTGTCGCACCTCGTGGACGACAAGATTCACGCGCGCTCAATTGGGCCGTACAGCCTGATTACGCAACAGCCGCTGGGCGGCAAGGCGCAATTCGGCGGACAGCGCTTTGGAGAGATGGAAGTTTGGGCCCTGGAAGCTTATGGCGCCGCGCACATTCTGCAGGAGTTGTTGACGGCAAAATCCGACGACGTCGCCGGGCGTTCGAAGATTTATGAGGCCATCGTCAAAGGTGAGGCCGATTTTGATCCGGGCCTGCCCGAGTCGTTCAACGTGCTGGTGCGGGAACTGCAATCGCTCTGTCTTGACGTCGAGCTGATCGATAAGAAGACCGCCACCAATGGAACGGGTAAAGAAGAAGGTGTTGGTGAAGCCTTGCTCACCAGCTCCGCCGAAGGCTAAGACATTTTCGTTTGCCGACTGCCAATTGCCGATTGGTGCTCAGCAGGCGATGACGATTTGAAAATTTGGGAAACTACCTGAGCCCGAGCGCCGGGGACCAATCGGCAATTGGAAACTGGCAATCGGCAATGGAGATAGCACGTGTTTCGATTCCAACAAGAAAAGCAGCAACTCGCGCCTGATTTTGAGGCGATTCGTATCTCTCTGGCATCACCGGAAAAAATTCGGCACTGGTCGCACGGCGAGGTTACCAAGCCGGAAACGATCAACTATCGAACCTTCAAGCCCGAGCGAGACGGGCTCTTCTGTGCCCGCATCTTTGGCCCGGTAGCGGATTGGGAATGCCTCTGCGGCAAGTACAAGCGCATGAAGCATCGCGGCGTGATCTGCGATAAGTGCGGTGTCGAAGTTACCCAGGCAAAGGTCAGACGCGAACGTCTGGGCCATATCGATCTGGCCAGTCCGTGCTCGCACGTCTGGTTCTTTAAGGGGCTGCCGTCGCGCATCGGTCACTTGCTGGACATTCCCCTGCGCGAGTTGGAAAAGGTTCTCTACTTCGAGTCCTACATCGTCATCGATCCCGGCGACGTGGCCGGTCTCAAAGAGCGCGAGTTGCTTACCGACGAACGGTATCGCGAACTGGTGCGCGACAGTCCCGGCCAGTTTGTGGCCAAGATGGGGGCCGAGGCGATCAAGGAATTGCTGGCCGCGGTCCAGATCGAAGAGCTGGCAGTTGAATTGCGCAAGAAAATGCGCGAAGAGACTTCGCAGCAGAAGAAGCTCAAGTACTCAAAGCGGTTGAAGGTAGCCACCAGTTTTCTGAAATCGGGCAATCGTCCGGAATGGATGATCCTCGACGTTATCCCGGTCATTCCCCCTGAGCTGCGACCACTGGTGCCGCTGGATGGGGGCAGGTTTGCCACCTCTGATCTCAACGATCTCTATCGCCGCGTCATCAATCGCAACAACCGTCTGAAAAAGCTGATGGAGTTGCGCGCGCCTGAAGTAATTGTGCGAAATGAAAAGCGCATGTTGCAGGAAGCCGTCGATGCCTTGTTTGACAATGGCCGTCGCGGGAGGGTTTTGCGTGGCGTAAACAACCGTCCGCTGAAGTCTCTGAGCGGCACACTGAAAGGCAAGCAGGGTCGCTTCCGCCAGAACCTGCTGGGCAAGCGCGTTGACTACTCAGGGCGCTCGGTTATCGTTGTGGGTCCGGAGTTGAAACTGCACCAGTGCGGTTTACCGAAGAAGATGGCGCTGGAATTGTTCAAGCCCTTTATCTATAACCAGCTCGAAAAGCAGGGCCACGCAGCGACCATCAAACAGGCCCGCGAAATGGTGGAACGACAGGAACCGGTCGTTTGGGACATTCTGGAGGAAGTGATTCGCGAGCACCCGGTGCTGTTAAATCGTGCCCCAACCCTGCACCGCCTCGGCATCCAGGCTTTTGAGCCCGTGTTGGTCGAAGGCAAGGCCATCAAGATCCACCCGCTGGTCTGCACGGCCTTCAACGCTGACTTTGACGGTGACCAGATGGCGGTACACATTCCGCTCAGTCCCGAAGCGCAAATCGAAGCAGCAGTCCTGATGCTTTCCAGCAACAATATCCTGAGCCCCGCGAGCGGCCAGCCCATCGCCGTTCCTTCTCAGGACATCGTGCTCGGGATTTATTACCTGACGCGCGACAAATCAGGCGCCAAGGGTGAAGGCCGTGTGTTTGCTTCGCTCGAAGAGGTGCTGCTGGCCCTGGATGCGAAAGAAGTAACCACCCAGACGCCGATCAAACTGCGCATTCAGGGCGACTTTATCGACCTGACGCAGGAACACGATCCGCAGGACATCCTACGCGCTACCGCGCAGGAAGATGTGCGTCGGGTTATCAATACGACAGTTGGCCGGGTGATCTTTAACGACTCGATTCCGCCCGGCTTGCCGTTTATCAACGGCACGCTCAAGAAGAAAGGACTGCAATCGCTCGTTAACTACTCCCACATTCGTCTGGGCCATGAAATGACCGTCAAGATGCTTGACGATCTGAAGAACCTCGGTTTCCTGTACGCTACCAAGGCAGGTATTTCCATCGGCATCGACGATCTGGTAACTCCGGACGCGAAGAAGCCGCTGGTGGCCAAGGCAGATAAGGATGTGATCGCGGTCGAGCAGCAATACCTCGATGGTGTGATCACCAACGGCGAGCGTTATAACAAAGTCATCGCCATCTGGTCTGAAGTCACCGACAAGGTCGCGAAGGAAATGTTCAAGGCCATGGACGATCGCGAAAAAGCCACCGGCGAGTTGAATCCAATCCTGGTGATGAGCGACTCCGGAGCGCGCGGCAGTGCACAGCAGATTCGCCAGCTGGCCGGCATGCGCGGCTTGATGGCCCGCCCGTCGGGTGAAATTATTGAGACGCCAATCCAGGCTAACTTCCGTGAAGGCTTGAACGTTTTGCAATACTTCATTTCGACACACGGCGCCCGAAAAGGTCTGGCCGACACGGCGCTAAAGACCGCTGACTCGGGATACCTGACCCGGCGTCTGGTCGATGTCGCGCAGGACGTGATCATCAGCGAACCCGACTGTGGGACGCTGCGCGGGATCTCGGCTAGCGCCATCGTTGAAGGTGGTGAAGAAATTGAGTCGCTGCGCGACCGCATTGTGGGTCGCACGGCGCTCGAAGAAGTCATCGATCCCGTCGAAGGCGAAGTAATTGTCGATGCCAATCACGAGATTGATGAGGACCTGGCTGCGGAAATTCAGCGTTCGGGCGTCCAGCGCGTGCGCATCCGCTCGGTACTGACCTGCGAGTCGCGTCGCGGTTGCTGCATCAAGTGCTACGGACGCAACCTGGCCACGGGCCGGCCCGTGGATATCGGCGAGGCTGTCGGCGTAATTGCCGCGCAGTCAATCGGCGAGCCCGGCACACAGCTCACCATGCGTACCTTCCACATCGGCGGTACCGCCCGTCTGGAAGAATCTTCCAAGCACGAGGCGCGTCAGGACGGTACTATCAAGTACATCGATCTCCAGACCGTCAAGAGTCGCAAGGGCGAACGCATCGCTATGAATCGGAACGGTGCTTTGACCATCATTGACGATCGGGGTCGCGAGGCAGCTCGTTACCAGATCGTCTATGGCGCGCACATCCATGTCGAAGATGGTTCCCGCGTGATTCAGGATCAAATGCTGGCCACCTGGGATCCCTTTACCTTCGCGATCCTGACCGAAGTCGCAGGTCATGTTAAGTACCAGGATCTGAAAGAAGGCGTGACCTTTGACGAAGAAGTTGACGAGGTTACCGGCCAGTCGCGCATGGTTGTTAAAGACTCGCCCGATGAAAAGAAACAGCCGCGCTTCGAAATTCGCAGCCCTGGTCATAAGGTGCTCAAGACCTACCAGATGCCGGTGCGGGCCAACCTGATGGTGAACGACGGAGAAGACGTGGAACCCGGCGACATCATCGCCAAGATCCCGCGCGAGACGACCAAGACCAAGGACATCACGGGTGGTCTGCCCCGCGTGGTGGAATTGTTCGAAGCTCGCCGGCCCGGTGAGACTGCGGTCATGTCGGAAATCGACGGAGCCGTTAAGCTGGGACCGATCGCCAAGGGCAAGCGTAAGCTAATTATCGTCGGCGACGATGGTGAAGAGCGCGAGTATGACATCCCGCGCGGTACTCACATCAACGTGCAGGAAGGCGATCGAGTCAAGGCCGGCGAGGCTTTAATGGATGGCCCCCTGAATCCCCACGACATTCTACGCGTGCTCGGTATGAATCGTTTGCAGGAGTATCTGGTGAACGAAATTCAGGAGGTCTATCGCCTGCAGGGCGTCAATATCAACGACAAGCACATCGAGGTGATTGTGCGGCAAATGCTCCGTTGGGTGAAGATCAAGGAAGTAGGCGATACCGAGTTCCTGCTCGAGGAACAAGTCGATCGCTTCCGCTTCCAGGATGAAAACGATCGCGTGGGCCTGGAGAATGGCGAGGTTTCCCAGGCGGAGCCGCTGCTGTTGGGGATCACCAAGGCGTCGTTGTCAACTGATTCGTTCATCTCAGCGGCCTCGTTTCAGGAGACTACTCGCGTGCTTACGGAAGCGGCTATTTCCGGCCGCATCGATTACCTGCGCGGCTTGAAAGAGAACGTCATTATGGGTCGCTTGATCCCCGCTGGTACGGGCATGGAGTACTACCGCAATGTCGACGTCGAGCGGGATGAATCCATGGATCTGGTGCGGGAACGAGATCTGGATGAATTCCCGGAGATCGTCGGTGGAGTGGACATTCCCACACCCACCACGCATACCACGGTTCCGGCTACCGGTGACGGAGACGTTGTCGGAGAAGACTGACCGCCAAAGGCACTAAAGTTGGAAGATTAATCGGCTGGGAGCAAATCCCCGCCGATTTTTCATTTGCGGGGCTGGAGCGGGGCGGCTGGCGGTTTATCTCCCAGGGTCGTATGCGAAGCATACTAAACGGGGTTCTCTGGAGATTGTTTCCCGAAAAAGGCCCTAAATACCGACGCCGACCTTGCTGGCATGGCTATTGCCACCTAGCAGCGGAGGGAAAAATTTGACATGGAAATAAGACAGCTAAGAAAGAAAATCGGCGCAGCAATTCTCGGATTATCAATAATGGCAGGACTCGGTCTTGCGTCGAGCCTCTCGGCGCAGGCGCAGTACCCGTGGCCTCAAGACCCACGTGATCAAGATCGGAATCGCGACTACCGGAACCAGGACCGGGACCGCGATTACCAAAATCAAGACCGCGATCGGGATTATCGAGACCGGAACCGGGGCCGCAGACGACGTGGCGGTGATGACTATCCTAACTGGGGTGGATCTTTCCAGCTTCGCCAGACTGCTTTGAATGCTGGCTACAACGAAGGCATCAAGGAAGGCCGCAAGGATCGCAACAAACGAAGATACAGCGACTTCCAGGACTCGAAGACCTATCAGAAGGCCACGAAGGATTACAACTCACGATATGGTGACCGCGAACTCTATCGCCGCTATTTCCGTGAGGCCTTCCAGAATGGTTATGAGGCCGGTATGAACGGTTACTAAGAGTAGCTGACACAGGCGAATTGTTAACAGAGGAGTGGAGAGCGATCTCCGCTCCCTTTTTTGTGCCTGCGAACCTGTTTGGATTAACGCGCCCGGCCTCTAGTTACCCGCCACACTTCCTCCGGGGGATTCGTGAACTTAACGCATCTCCGTTCCGGTGTATACTTGCCGGTCTGATTTTCCTTCCAGTCCCAAGATGGGCGCGATACATCGCCATGAACAGCGCATCAGGGAAAACTTCCGCCCAGCCTGCGAGCCAACTTGCCCGACGCCTGGGCCCATTCGATGCAGCCATGATCGTGATGGGTGGCATCATTGGGTCAGGAATCTTCATGAACCCTTACGTGGTAGCACGTCGCGTGCACACGATACCTTTGCTGCTGGGTTGCTGGCTGCTGGGAGGACTGGTGGCGCTGGCTGGCGCATTTATTTATGCCGAGTTGGCAGCACTCCGACCGAGCCTTGTCGGTGGGCAGTATGCTTACCTGCGCGAAGCCTATCACCCCGCGGTTGGATTCATGTATGGCTGGGCCTTGCTGTTAGTGATCCAAACTGGCGGCATGGCGGCCGTTGCCATAACCTTTGCTCGCTACTTCCTGGATTTGACGCACCTGCCTCTGGCCGCACATCTGCTTACCATCCCCGTCAAGTTTCCTTTCATCACGCACTTATTCCTGGTTGACATCACCAGGGAGGGGGCTGTGGCCGCGCTCACTCTGGGTGGGCTGGTGGTCATCAACTGTGTCGGCGTCAAGGCGGGTAGCACGGTGCAGAGTGTGCTGATGGCCATCAAGGTTCTGGCCATCCTCATGCTCGTGCTGTGCGCGCTCTGGTTTAGCGGCATGGTCAACATGAGTTTCAGCCCGGTGTTTGATCGCCCAGTCTCGTTTGGCCTGCTCGCCGCGATTGGCGCGGCCATGGGTCCGGTGATGTTTTCTTACGGAGGATGGCACACCGCCAGCTTTGTCGCAGCCGAGATGCGCCGGCCGGATCGTGATCTGTCGCGTGGCCTGTTGTTTGGCGTGCTGGGAGTAGTGCTGCTTTACCTGGCGGCTAATGCAGTCTATGTCGGGGTGCTGGGGGCGCAGGGATTGTCCCAGGCCACTACGCCCGCCTCTTCATTAATGCGGCTGGCACTGGGAGAACGCGGCGCAAGCTTAATGGCCGTAGGCATCGCCGTTTCCGCCCTGGGCTTCTTGAGTCAGAGCATGCTCACTGCTCCGCGCGTCTACTTCGCAATGGCCGCAGACAAGCTTTTTTTCAAGTCGGTAGCGAAAGTCGGAACGCGCTCGCGAGTGCCTTTTGTCGCCATCGCTCTGCAGGGGATTATGGCTACCGCCATCGCTCTATCGCAGCAGTACGAACACATTCTGGATTACGTGGTCTCCGTCGATTTCATTGCCTATGGACTGACGGCTACCTGCATCTTTGTGTTTCGCCGGCGTGAGGCACAAGCGCGAAAGGGCTCAGGGCCTCCCGCTGTAATCAGGGGCTTTGCTTATCGCGTACCAGGTCATCCGTACACGACTATTTTGTTCACGGCTACTTGTTGGGCTGTAGTAGCCGGCACCGTCTACTCCTATCCCCGGAACACGGTAATCGGCCTGGGAATTGTGCTGGCAGGCATTCCGGTTTACTTTTTCTGGCGCTGGTGGCGCCGGGATCAATAACTTATGAATCGGGTAAGCAGTTCTGATTACATGTTGTGGGCGAAAACTCGTTCACATGCGAAATACGATCTTGCCAATAGCGGGTTGGCCGGTTATCCCTTTGCCGGCCTGCCGGTAAAGATCGAAGACCTCGAGTTTAATGGCCCCAGCTATTACGGCTATGGACCACTACAGCAAGCCATCGCTGAAAAGTGCGGTGTCGGCATTGATAATGTTGTTGCCACCAACGGCGCCTCACTGGGCAACTTCCTGGCCTTGGCAGCCAGCCTCGAGCCGGGCGATGAAGTACTGATTGAACACCCCACCTATGAGCTACTGGTCAGTACTGCTCAATTTCTTGGTGCTCAAGTGAAAAGATTTTTTCGACAGCGTGACCCGGATTTCCGCATTGATCCGATTGCCTTGCAGGCGGCAGTGACGTCTCGGACACGCCTTATTGTGCTCACCAACCTGCACAATCCAACCAGCGTGAGAACCAGCGAAGCGACCCTCAGGGACATCGGCGCCATCGCTCGTGAAGCTGGGGCGCGCGTGCTGGTAGGCGAGGCTTACCTTGACTCGCTTTTCGTTGACGCCCAGACTTCGGCCTTTCACCTTGGTCCCGAGTTCATAACTACAACCAGCTTGACCAAAGTATATGGCCTCA
>Ga0209798_10001220_pt1 | contig 15611 bp, 15 predicted proteins | sample DOMMetBare3Fresh_FD_187475 | JGI IMG/M metagenome (GOLD analysis project Ga0209798, IMG submission 187475) | Wetland sediment microbial communities from St. Louis River estuary, USA, under dissolved organic matter induced mercury methylation -... | ecosystem: Environmental > Aquatic >...
AAAAAAATCACGGTTAGCAAAGCCGTGACGGGCGGAGGAGGGCAGGAAAAGAAATAGGAAGAGTACAGTAAAGTGGCCATCGGCCTGCAACCAATTACAATTTCGCGTTTAAAACTTTACAGCGCTAGCCTTTTTAAGGTAAAAACTTGTTGGGCAGTGTTGCCCGGTAGAGTGAAGGAGAACGAAAGAATGGCTACTGTATTGATTACCGGCGCTAGCCGGGGTTTGGGATTGGAATTCTGCAAGCAATATGCGGCTGAAGGCTGGCAGGTATTGGCTTGTTGTAGAAACCCCAAAAAAGCGACCGACTTGGCCGCCATTGCGCAAGTGCGGGTTTTTCCGCTTGATGTCTCTGATTTTTCACAAATCGACAATCTTGCGAAGCAGTTGCAGGATACGGCCCTCGATGTTCTGATCAACAATGCAGGAGTTTACGGCGATAGCCCACGGCAGGGTTTCGGGCAACTGGATTATATGGCCTGGACGCGAACATTAACGGTCAATACGCAAGCGCCGGTAAAAATGGCAGAAGCGTTTTTACCGCATATTAAACGCGGCGATCATAAAATGTTGGTGTCGATCTCAAGCCAAATGGGCAGTATCGCCGATAACGGTAGCGGCGGCAGCATCTTGTACCGAACCAGCAAAGCGGCGCTGAATGCTGCGATGAAGAGTGTTGCTATTGATCTTGTAGATCAACGGGTTGGCGTACTGGTTTTTCATCCGGGTTGGGTTAAAACCGATATGGGCGGACCTAATGCCCTAATTGATGCACAGGAAAGCGTGGCTGGCATGCGTGATGTGATTGCGCGGTTTACTCTTAGACAAAGCGGAAGCTTCTTAAAATACGACGGTTCTTCGCTGCCCTGGTGACAAAACTTTAAATATCGGCATACAAACGCGGGCTTCCATCGGCGATCTAAAGCCTTTGCTGGCTTTGGCTCAGGGGACTTGCCAAATGCCGGACATAGCAACAAGCTGGCTATCAGCAGTATCGATAATCCTGCTTACAGGAACAGCTATGCCGCCTTAAAACTCATCTATTTTCAAGTGCTTAAACACATAAACTTCAACATGCAGGGCTTCGACAGGAATTTATCTGTAGTAAAATATGTACAGATGAAGTTTCAAAGTCATTTTCAAGCATAAGATTTTCAGGTTGTTGGTTAATCATCAAAATTTCATCGAAAGGATAAAAATTTTGCAACCACTCAGTTCGCGCTAAATTTTCGGCAGATTTACAAATTATAAAATGCCTCATTTTTTTAGTAATGAATTTTCTACAAAAAAGGTATCGGGGAGGGTGTGCAAATCTTGGGGTAACGGTTTCTTGTGTTGGACTTCGAGTGGTGCCGGTATTTTTGACAACGCTGCGCTTAAGCCCAATCTCTCTATAAACATTTCCTTAAAACGTAATTCTCTCTCCCACTTTGGGAATATTGGCATTCCATCCCATGCGATTAAAGCAGGTTTGCAATGACAACGCCGCTGCTTTTTCACCATGAATAAGATAAAGACGAGGTTTGGGAGCTTTAAAATGACTCGCCCACTTTAATAATTGGCTTTGGTCGGCATGAGCGCTAAATGCACCAAGTGTATGAATTTTTGCCGCTACATTAATTTCAGAACCCAGGATTTTCAAATATTTCTTTTTACCATCAACTAACGTTCGGCCTAAGGTACCCTCAGCCTGAAAACCGGCGATGATGATATGGGCATTGCGCCGCCATAAATTGTATTTAAGGTGATGGCGGATGCGCCCGCCGTTACACATCCCGCTACCGGCAATAATGATTGCGCCACCGGCAATTCGGTTGACCGCCATGGATTCTTCTGGAGTTTGTGAATAAACAAGGCCGTTTAGCCATGCTTGCCAGCCATGCGGGGCAATTCTGGTGAATTCAGGATCGTCAATGTTAAACAAGTGCGTATTGTCAGCATAGATTTCACTGGCGCTGATGGCCATGGGACTATCCAGATAAATCTGTTGTTGCGGCAATCGGCCTTGGCGCTGAATTTTACCCAGCCAATAAATCAAATCCTGGGTTCGACCCACTGCAAACGCAGGAATAATAACATTACCACCACTTTCTGAGGCTTCAGCCAGGGTTTCGCATAATTCGTCAAGGGTATTTTCCAGCGGCTTATGGTCACGGTCACCGTAGGTGGATTCCAGCAATAATACATCCGCTTCCGTTAAAACGGTGGGGTCGCGTAATAGCGGCGAATTCGGATTACCCAGGTCACCTGAAAAAACCAGTGTTTTGACTCCATCATGTTCTTTGATACGCAGGCGCACAATGGATGAACCCAGTATGTGTCCAGCCTCGTGGAAAGAAACCGTTATGCCAGAGAGAATTTCTGTTTCCTGATTGTAGGATACCGGCAGTCTAAGTTTTAATAGCGCTTCTACATCTTCCAGTTCATAAAGCGGATCAAGCAGTTTTTTTCCTGCACGTTGCCGGCGTTTATTTTCCCATTCGGTATCTCGCAATTGCAGGTGAGCGGCATCTCTAAGCATCAAGTCCAGCAGGGGAAAACTGGCTTCGGTCAGAAATACGGTGCCCTTAAAGCCGTCTTTAACCAATTTTGGCAAGCGCCCACAATGGTCAAGATGAGCATGAGACAAAACAACGGCATCCAGGCCTGCTGGATCGAAAGGAAAGTCAACTTCATTTTGTTTTTCTGTTTCTTTTGAACCCTGAAATAATCCGCAATCCAGGAGTATGCGATGGGCGCTGGTTTCCAGCAAATAACAGGAGCCGGTCACCTGTCCAGTAGCGCCCAAAAAAGTAAGACTCGTCATAGTGTTGCCTTTCTATTATGATGGTTTTTGGTGTTTATGGTATAGCTTTAAAGGTTAAGATGCCATGCATATTAAGCCCTATTCTATCGAATTGACAAAGTTTAGAGGCTCGCTGTGTGATAAAACCCTCTTCAATCAGGGTATCTAAAATTACAATATTTCAGGTTTTAGCAGCCCAAGATGCAAACGCATAGATCAGTTCATCAGGCAGAATGAATAAAATCTTCATAAGTCAGGCGAATGCCATTATGTTCCGACTCTATCATAGTTGTCACTGGTTGACATCCTGAATTACCAAAAAAAATGGTCTTTTGCAGAGTGAAGATTTTTTACCATCGGTTTTCCTTAATAATGTAGTGTAAAATAGAACTATTATTATACATAAAGGGTCAATTGGATTTTACCGGCTAAATCGACGCGTGTTATTTGTTTTTAAAAAACAAGCTGTTGGTGTTAGTATGGCAGCACCGGATAGCGTTAAAGCTAAAAACCGATTATTTTATGAATATTCTATAGATAGGCGCTCGTTGTATGAAGCTAAGTAGATTGGCAATTGGGGTATGTATGGTTGATTTGAGTAAATTATTTTTTTTGCAAAGCAGTAATTTGGAAAATCGGATAGGTCTCAAAGCGCAAAGCGCAAGTTTTATAAAACTTTTTACTTATACCTCGAGCCGGTTGTTGGTATTATTTTTCCTTAGTTTGGCAACTCAAGTACTTTATGCTCAAGGCATAATCAATCAAACAGCTGATTTGATTACTGGAGATACTCCCCCCCCAAAAGCCGATGTAAAGGGTCATGAACTGAGTGTGGCTAAGGAGATTAATGCTAGCGAAAACGCCAGTGTTGTTCAAGCAATTAACACTATTTTTGCTTCAAAACATCATCCTTATTTGCTGCGATCAGATTTTAAAAATCGTGCTGAAGATCTTGAAACACTATATAAAATAGGTGGTTATAAGTTACTATGGTTGGATAATGCCCAGGCAAAAAAAAATACTGTCGACGTACTCAATCTGTTGAAAAATGCATCAGATAATGGTTTAAATTCGGCAAATTATGACACGCAAATGCTACAGCAAAAACTGCCGTCTGCCTTGAATATCGCTCCCGATAATTATAAAGAATTGGCGCTTTATGACACCGCCATCAGCCTATCTTTGTTGCGTTTTTTACATGATTTACATTACGGACGAGTGAATCCAAAAGAAATAAATTTCAATCTCAAATTAAGAGAAAAAAAGCTGATTGATTTACCCGCGCTTATTAAAACCAGTCTGGCGCAAGGCCGTATTCAGCAATTGCCTGAATGGGTAGAGCCGAAACTAAAACAATACCAAAAGTTAAAACAGGCATTAGCCTCTTATCGCTTGCTAGCTAAAAAACCAGCTCCTTTTCAATTGTACCTTACAAAATCAATAAACCCTGGGGGAAATCTTCCGCAGACTGAAGAGCTCGGAAAATTTTTAACAAATGTGGGTGATTTAAATGTGGGTGATTTACCTGAAGAACAAAGCGATAAAAATACCAAAAAATCCTCTCGCTACACAGGCAAGCTTGTTGCCGGCGTTAAAAAATTCCAGCTTCGGCATGGTATAAATCCTGATGGTGTTTTAGGTAAAAGTACAGTTGCGGCAATTAATGTGCCCTTAAGTCAAAGAGTGACGCAAATTGAGCTGGCAATGGAACGTTTACGCTGGTTACCTGAGGCCAGTGCCGGAACTTCCATTGTTGTTAATATTCCAGCTTTCCAATTATGGGCGTTTGATGATGTTGATGATTTTAATGCAGATATGCCCACAATGAGAGTGGTTGTCGGTAAGGCTTTGGAAAATCAAACACCTATATTGATGGCAAAAATGAGTTTTATCGATTTTATGCCTTATTGGAATGTTCCTTATAATATAGTAAAAGCAGAAATTTTACCTAAGTTAATGAAAAGCAGGGGTTATTTAGCCAAGGAAAATATGGAGCTGGTTACTACTTTCGGCAATGCTACCAAGGCTGTTGCCTTTACTAGCTCGTCCATTGATCAGCTAAAGCAAGGCTCGCTAAGAATCAGGCAGCGTCCCGGCAAAAAGAATGCACTAGGCAAGGTAAAGTTTATTTTTCCCAACAAGAACGATGTTTATTTGCATGATACACCTTCCCGTTCCTTGTTTAACAAGTCACGGAGAGATTTTAGTCATGGCTGTGTGCGGGTTGCAAAGCCTGATCAGTTAGCAGAATTTGTACTTAAAAACCAATGGAGCAAAGAAACGATACGTCAAGCGTTGAATACGCAAAAAACGCGACGGGTCATATTGAAAAAATCGATTCCTGTGTTGGTTTTTTATGTTACGTCATTCATTGATCAAAATAATAATTTGGCGTTTTATTCGGATATTTACGGTTATGATACTGTGTTGCAACAAGCTCTCAATAAAGGAGGAGACTTATCTGATGAGGCAATCTTTGCTCCACCACCGGCACCAATCCCGGTAGAGTTGCCTGAACCAATTCCTGTAGAATCGATCGAAACTTCGCCGGTTGAGGCTATCAAACCCATCGAACTAATCAAGCCAATAGAACCAGTAGCAAATTACAATATGCCTTAAATCTCTACTTTTTTATATTTTTAAGTAAAACAAAGCCATCAGCTCTAAGGTAAGACAATTGCTCAAGCTAAATAGAAAGATAGAAGGGGATTGGATTCAGTTTCCTTCTCTCATCAGCATAGAGCCCTTTTTTTACCAAGTTCTAAACTCACCTGTATCCAGGTGAACAAAGTTGTTATGCGGATAATAACCTACGCCACCTCTCGCCATTGCCAGTGCAGCATTTTTAATCGTTTTAATTTGTACGCCTTCAACCCGAATGTCAATCGCTCTACCCTGCATATGAAGACTATGTTCTGCAACCCCATGGCTATGTTTGCGTAATTGAGCATTGGTAAAAGGTGAGCGATAACCGGAGACGATATGAAAAGGTTTGTTAACGCCAAGGGTTTGCTTCAGATCAAATAACTGATCCAGTAATGCGGTATCAATGGGGTGAATATCGTCGGTATGGTAATCGCGTAGCAGATAATTGATTTCTTTAAGTGCATCCTTAATGTAACTTCCCTGCTCAAAATAAGTTAAATTTAACTTATCGCCAGTATGCGCATGTTCGAAGGACAGCATTTTGTATTCAGGAGAATGAAGATGTTGTGCCCGAGCGGGGGTAGGCCTCTTAAAAAAACGAGAATTAAGCTGTCGTTCGAGAGAGTCGAAAGCTTTTGCATGCACTTGACTGTGCCCTTGTCGATGTGGATAGATGATATGTCGAGCTGCCGCTGTTGCAACCCCAGCCCCACCCATCGCTAGCAAGGATCCACAAGCTATCTGCTTCAGAAACTTGCGTCTTGATGCGATAGCGCTATCTTCTTCAATTGACACGTTTTTTAGTGTTTGCTCATTCATGGTTTTATCTCAGGTAAAGCTTTTTATACTATTTTGCACCATAAAGTCTTAAATTAATCTTAAGAAGTTTAAAATAAATATTAAAATGACAGTCAATAGCTAATTCAGTGCTAGTTTAAAAAGAGGGAATGTGGCCCTAATACCCTGAAGTAAGCCAGTAAAACAGTTTGTTCGCCGGGTATTTGTCCAAATTTAACGGGTCTACTAAAACATAATGAACATATCAGTAGTAGTGTTGGTTAGCGTATTTATATTGATCGCCGTTCGGAAAATTGGTCATTATAATATTAAAATCTGGCAGTCGATGACAGGAGGCGCGTTCGTAGTCGTCGCAACCCAACAGATTAGTGGGGTCGATGCGCTAAAAGCTATCGACCTTGATGTCATGTTGTTTCTTCTGGGCATGTTTATTATTGGTCAAACGTTGGTTGCCAGCGGCTATTTGTATTATATGGCATATCATTTGTTTGGAGGGCTGAAATCAATTCAGCATCTGGTGTTGGGGATTTTGTTTGGGGCAGCACTTATCACGGCGCTGCTCATGAACGATACACTGGCCATTATAGGTACACCGCTGGTATTGCGCCTGGCTGTGGAACACAAAATCAATAGTAAGTTGCTGTTATTAACTCTGGCTTACGCGATCACCATTGGCAGCTTGATGAGTCCTATTGGCAATCCGCAAAATTTTCTTATTGCCTGCCAGGGTGGATTATCCGCACCTTTTCAAACCTATTTTCAAGCACTCGCCGTGCCTACATTGATTAATTTATGGCTCACCTATCTGTTGCTACGACTTGTTTATTGGCAAGATTTTATTGATGGCATGCCGCTAACTCATAGCCCAGTCAAGCTACTGAATAAAAAAAACTGGCTAAGTTGGCTCGTGCTTCAGTCTTTTTATTGATCGCACTGATAATGCTTAAAATCATCCTGGCCAATATGCAAAGACCCATACAAATCGAACTGAGCCAAATTGCTATTATTGCTGCCTTACCACCGATTTTGTTTAGCTCCACCCGGTTGCGACTATTAAAAAGCGTGGACTGGTCAACCTTGGTATTTTTTGCCGCCCTTTTTATCTTAATGGCCAGCGTTTGGAAAACCGGTTTTATGCAGCATTGGGTCAATGATCTGCACATAGACCTGACCAGCGTTCCGGCTATTATGATACTCAGCGCTATACTCAGTCAGTTAATATCTAATGTGCCATTGGTGGCACTCTATCTGCCTATGCTGGCGAACCCTGATGTGCAATCACTGATGGCTTTAGCGGCGGGTAGTACGATTGCTGGAAATTTTCTGATTCTGGGCGCGGCTAGTAATGTCATCATCATTCAAAATGCGGAGAAAAGAGGGGCTACACTGGGCTTTTTTGAGTTTGCCCGTATTGGAATCCCCTTGGGCTTTTTCAATCTATTGATATACTGGGCTTGGTTCTGCTATATGTACAGCTGATCTCCACAAATTGTTGCCATACGAACCATGCACAGCTAACGGACGACATTGACATGAGTAAAAAAATCGTTAAACCATCGACTTATCTGACTGAAGTTAAAACGCTTTCTGATCGCATTGTTAAAGCGCAACAACCGATCCGCATTCTCGATGCCATCAAATGGGATGACGGTATCAAACAACAATTTTTTAAAGGTAATTGCCAGAAACCACCCGCCGTAACAACCGATTATTATCAAAACCGCCCGTTAGGTTTTGATCCCGACGAAAAAAAACACGAGTTTTATCAGATTGAGCGTGATTTAGTGCGTAAACTGGGTCAGCTAAATCCACTTAGCGTTATCATGCGCCGGATTTGCCGCGAATATCAAGATGTTGTGCGCATGCTGGAGGCCAGGGGAACGCCGATATTTTCCAATATTTCACAGGAATTATACGGTTCTTCTCAAGATGTTTTTCATGTCGGTGACCCAACGATTGCTACGCTAGGCAGCATGATGGAAGGGACTTTGTCACAACTTCTGCAACTGGATTTTTTAGTCGAAGAACCCAAGACGATCATTGCAAAAGATGCAGTGGTCATTCTTAATGAAAAAATAGAAGCCATGTTTCCCGGTGATGGTCTACGTGCAATGCTTAGTGATGGAATTCTTGCCGATGCTGCTGCGGGCACTGATTATATTAAATTACGCGCAGATGCTTTATTTAACATGCGTGATTTGCGGGTTCTGGAAGTTCACGAAATATGGGTACACTTGGGTACTACATTGAATGGCCTGGCCCAGCCTTATTGCACCTTTCTTGGCAAAGGCCCCCCTTCTGCGACTGTTACGCAAGAAGGATTGGCGGTATTGATGGAGATATTAACCTTTAGCTCTACACCCAATCGACTCATGCGCTTGATCAATCGGGTACGGGCCATTACCCTGACTGAAGAAGGCGCGGACTTTATGGACATATTTACTTTTTTCAGAGACAAAGGTCTTGATGAGGAAGAAAGTTATACCCTCAGTAGCCGCGTATTTAGGGGTAGTAGCCCCGATGGACTCCCGTTTACTAAAGACCTGACTTATATCAAAGGTTTCGTGCTGACTTATAATTTTATGCGTTTGGCGGTCAGCAAAGGCAAACCGGATCGTATTCCGTTGTTGTTTTGCGGTAAAACCATGATTGAGGATATGAAAGTGCTGGTTGATTTGGTTGAAGAAGGCACAGTCATAGCGCCTCGATTTTTACCGCCACAGTTCAGGGATTTGAGTGGATTATCATCCTGGCTAAGTTTCAGCCGCTTCATGTCATCGCTCAATTTCCGGCAACTGGAGCAGGATTACGCCAATATTTTGTGATGGATACTGGCCGAATAGGCTACTTGGCTAGTTTGACGATGTTGGTATCCATCCATCCGACAGAATATCCTCAATTGACCATGGGCAAGTTTCAGGAAAAATATCCAGATCAGTTTCTTTTGATGCCTGATAAACAGCATCACCCCATATAATTTCCCACCATTCAGCATCATTTAACTTTGTCTTTAAACTTGGCACTTGCTTTAGATGAAGCTGGATTGCCCGGCGTTGGTTGCGGATGGTAATTTGCCAACTACGGCTCTGCCGCTCTGGCTGATATTGCCATTTGAGCAAATGACCTATAAGCACCACCATGCGGCTCGCTAACTCACGTTGTTCACTTTTACCCACGTCCTCTATCTCCTCGGCGATGTGTTCCAGATCAAGTAATTCAAACTGTCCTGTGCGTACTAGCCGCGCCTGTTCGTTCGCCCAAGCAACAATGTCTGCTTCGTATGTGTGCGTTGTCATGGTTATCCCCACTATATAAATATAAATTATTTTAGTTTTCGTTAAAATCGACTAAGGCAACTCGCAAAAAATACCCACCTGTCACAGATGCCACGGATTCACAGATTATAAATAAATTTAATCTGTGAATCTGTGGGGGGTTATTTTTTTTTCGAGTTGCCTAAAGCGCATTACTTATCTTAATTAGGTTTTCGATTTCACAATACCGCTGAAGCGATATTAAAACTTTGCTAGCATGATGTAAAGTTAACCGGGCGCGGGCTCGATAAGGCTGAAAAGCGGCCTAATGCCCCGCTCCTGTTGAGCGCAATGTTACTCTGACAGCAATCATTCAGAACATAAAAAACCCTTGCTTGGAAAATTCCGAGCAAGGGTCAGTTTTGATTGCTCCAATGATGGCGGATTGCTAAAGCGAATCCCCTTTTGGTTTCAGCCTAAACCAATCAGCTGCACTTAAGAAGCTGAAAAGCGCCTTTAACCTCTAAAAGATTTTTCCCATGCGAAACTTAAAGCTTCCTGTGGGCAGGTTATTGTTTCGCATAAAGCTGATACAGCAGTATTTGCATTAATCCCTGAAAAAGTGGAGTTTGATGCCGGTAATTCAGATTTTTGTAATATCGATTTGACTTCAGTAAAAGTTAGATCCGGCTTAAGTTCCAGCAACAAGGCAACAATCCCGGACACTTCAGCAGCTGCAATAGAACTACCGGATATGAAATCATAAGTGCCATGAGGTAAAGTGGTGAGTATTTTTTCGCCCGGAGCGGTAATCGCCTGATCCAGCACTATATGATCAGGCTTTACATGATCAATGCCGGGCTGTTTTACTGACTGAACCGAAATCACATTTTTTAAAGAAGCGGGAAAATTTTCATTTTTTTCCTCCAATCCTGTGTCGGCAGCAACAACAATAATGCCTTTTTCTATCGCCTTATTCAACAAGAGCTCAAGGAAAGCATCTTGCGGCCCTACAAGGCTCATATTCAGGATTTTAGCTCCTGATTTAATGGCAGTATTAACTGCCAGCGCCAGGGTAAAACTGTTGCAAACCGCTTCGATAGAATCAGTCTGATTTGGCCAACAAGCCTTTAACGCAATCAATTTGGCGTCAGGCGCTATACCGATAATACCCGTTCCGTTATCTTTTCTGGCAACCATGATGCCTGCTACAGCCGTTCCGTGTTTGTCAGTTGAAAAATCTGGGGAAATGTCAGAAGCAAAGTTTTCATTCTGTGTGATTTGGTCAATGAGATCCGGATGCGTCAGATCAACACCGGTATCAATCAAGGCTATTGTGATATTTCGGCCTGTTGTTTTGCCATGCGCCTCGCCGATTTGCATCTGATGCAAATTGGCCTGCAACTTAAAGTAGGGATCATTGTATTGATGGGCTTCGGTTTTATAAAGATGCATGTTCTGCACAATACTCACACGCTTATCATGGGATAATCGTTGTATGGTTTCGGGCAATGAGGCGCCAGCGGGAACTTGATACACGGCACAATGCACGCCGACTTCAGACATAGGCCACTCAGTGAGCTTTTGGATATGGTAATCTTCAGCAATTTGCTGCGTAATGCGCTGACTCCAGCCCGAGCTTTGATAGCCGCCTCTGCGCCGATAAGAGGTTGACGATGCGCTCTGGACTCTGTTCATGGACTGATCAGGAAAGCCGATCAGCAACAGATGATCGGCATTGCTCGAATTAAGTACAGTGGATAACTCCTCAGCATTCGAACTGAAACCGACACTTTCTACGGGTGCTGAAATCATTAATAAAGAAATTAATGGCAACAGCAAATACGTTTTCATTATTTTATGTCCTTGTTGGCATGAACTGACGAAAGCAGTGAGTATGCGGGTTCAGCAAAGATGACATTGGCGCTATTTCGCAGTAGCGCAAGCATCCCCAACACACTTTCCGAGGTAAGTTCGCTCTCAAAGGCTACCGTATAAATGCCCTGTTCAGTCGGACCGTCAACAATTCTTCCATGAATGGAAGCCATTATTTCATTAATTTGAAACTGTTTGGTGCCGTTTGAAAATATAACGCTTATGGTATTTTGCCTGACGGCAGGATTTTCAGTATTCGATAGTGTGCGGTATTCATTCAGCGGGCTATTGCCGGTAACAATAACACGAGGTATCAGCAAAGAAAGCAGTAAGACAGCGGCTAATGCCAGTGCAGGTCGTGGTAGAGTAAAAAGTTTCAGCCCAAGTTTACGATACCACTCACGTTGGTCAGACACGACAACAGTTGTTGGTGCTTTTTCTCGGTTAGTCTCATCAGTGTTATGAATCCGTTTTTTTAACTGGGAAAAAGAAGCCTGCGCGGCTGAGTCAATAGAGCCTTCCTGCTGAACGGCAGCAGCCAGCTTGTGTAGAGTTGTTAATTCGCGTCTGCATGTCAGGCACACTTTTACATGATTTTCTACCCTTTCAAATTCAGCGCCGTGCAGCGTTTTGTTGACATACCAGGGCAGCAACAGCGAAATATCCTGATGTGCTGAATATGGATTGTTATAAAGCTGTTTCATTTTATGCTCCTGAACATGCAGTTTACCTGGTCTAAACTCAATCGTTGTTGTTAAGAATCACTGCCAGCTTCTTACGGGCATGGTACATTCGAGTCTTTACAGTATTTTCCGGGCATTCCATCAATAGGGCTATTTCGCTATAGTGCAAACCTTGAAAATAAGTCAATTCAATGACCGCGCGCTGATCAAGTGAAAGCATATCCAATGCAGACTCCAGCCAGTCAGTCATTTCCAGTTGTTTTAAACCGGAGTCATTCTCTCCAAACAAAGGATTGTCGCCGTCCATCTCATCGATAGATTCTTCATCGTTATTACCAGCGTTGCGTAAAGATTGCCGCGCTTTGTTATAGGCAATGCCAAAAATCCAAGTTGATGCTTGGCATTTTTGGTTATAGGACTCGGCTTTTTCCCATACCACATACATCACATCGTTGATGACTTCGTCTATAAGCTCTTCTCGCCGGGTGATACGAGCAACAAACCGGAATAGCCGACTGTAGTAATGGCGATACAGAAGTTCAAGCGCCTTTTCATCCTTTTTACAGATAAGCCCTATCAAATCCGCATCTCGTTTAAGATGGCCGATATTATCTGTAACCAATAGATTGCCTGGAGTCGAATTCATTTGATATCAACATATACACAAAGTTTTTATATCAGATTAATTGCCGAAAACCGGTAAAAGGTTTATTGCATTGTTAATTTGTGATTATTGAGCGTATTAGAAAATTAGTTCTCACATTTATATTCGAATGTGAGAACTGGATTATCTTCTCCGCAATCTATTTTAAGTTAGAACTGCGGAATTTAGGATTATTTGGCTGCGCAGCTCTCTGTCATTGAAGCCCTCAATCTATAGAGGCGAGTAGCAGGATCATAGCTAAATATTTTTCCGGTTATGGTTCTATTCTTAATAAACGTTGATGGAACAGTTGTAGCACCCGCTCTGATGTCGGCAACATTGCTATCATAATCAAATTCTACTTCACCGTTAACTGGCCGTTGAAGTGCTTTTGAAAATATTGCCGCAGCGGTTCCTGAGCTTACGCTTGCTCTATAAAGTCCTGCTGCTAGCCCTGCGCCATCAACAGATAATTTCGAACGAGATAGGCCTCGGGCTTCACATTTCACGTCAATGGATGCCGCGTTCACATTGCCCAAAATACTTATATTGAGCGCCAAGGTTGTCAGGGCTAAGCCTACAATTTTTTTAAGGTTCATATTTTTCTCCAAGTTAAAATCGATCGATTTGCCAAATAACAACCAATCAAGCGTATTGTTTTTCTATCAATACATTTATTAATTCCGAAATATAATAAAAAGGTTCAACTCAAGGAAAAATTAAATTTATTATTTCAATTTAAAATAGCTAAAAGCCCGCTGAAATGGAAAATACAAAAGTGGAATCGATTAAAGGTGGATCATAAAGTTCGTGCTTTTTCTCAACGACGGCTTGATCAATTGAAGTTTCGCTAGCATCCATATAACGAAAATCAAGTGAGACGAACTTATAATAATAGGTAAAACCGGCGTTCCAATAGGGATAATCAGATCCCAAAGCGGCTTTGGTTTGGCTGTAACCGAAGCTGGCGGATAACTCCAAATAATCAGTCAGCGGATATCTGCCGGTCAGTTCATAATCGATTGCATAGTCCCCCAAACCATAATAGTCCTCGGCAAAAGAGATCCTCCCCGAGAACATATCCTGATAATGCAATAACAGATAAAACTCGTTGTAATCTGCTGAACGACCGAAAACATTGCCATCATATAAATAGCGCATCCATTGCGTATCCAAGCGCCATTCATTCGAAAGCTTAAAACTCCAGCCTAAATAAGGGATTATTTCAACATGCGCTGACTCGTTTTCCATCTCATTGGCTTCAAAGTCAATAGTAGATACTGAGCTGCCAACATACAGCCCCGATGAGTGCTCGTAATCAATATTGGCCAGAAGAGCAAAATCATTGTCGCTTTTGGTAAACCACCGCCCGACATTATTAGTCGTAGCGGTTAAGGTTGCATGGTAATCAGCAAAACTTATAAAGGGATTGAATAAACATGCTATCCAAAGCATTTTAATAAGCATGGATTTATTTAATAATATGTCGGGACTGTAAATATGATGTAAACAAGCTACTTGTAGTCGGATTAGCTTAAACATCCCTATAACTAAGTGTTTCATTATGCAATAATTTTAAGTCGCGCTTTTGCCGGTTCTTGGCCATAGAACATAAAGCTGCATCTTAGGAAAAACGGCTTAAAATTATTCTTGATATGCATCATAGACACGATGACTAGTAATCAGTTTATTCATTAAATGGCTGAACCAATTCAAACCAATGGCTATTGCTTTAATATCATGACTTTGCAAGTTCATGAATGAATTCTATAAAGTAAGATTAAAAAAACCAGTTGAGTTTAATACTAGCAAAAATATTCTGCAGAGACTTGAAAAAAATTTTTTTTATGGCCTGCGCTTAGGAAGGTGCACGCTATAATTTTGCAGAATTTATCAAACGATTTATTAAACATTAATCAATTTTATAATACCATTATCAAGCAATTATCCAGGTCATGATTTTAAATAGGCGACGCCGAGGAGTTGGAATTTTCGGCAATGGATCAAAGCAGTTCTCGCGTATACGTAACAAAGCGGGATTTACTGGCCGCGTTCTGGCCTGATATCCGAGAAATTCTTACGGTCGAGTATCAGGAGGCCGCGACGGACATTACACATTTCCTGCTGATACTCTACAACCCGATGCGGTTGTTTGAATTCGTAACATTCATCCGGGTGTTTGCTCGATAGATTATCCCATCACAGCTATTGAGGCGGGAGTGGATTTTGTTCTCTCCGGCAAGGCTAAAAAGCTTTTGGTTCGTTTAGGAAGGCTCTTTCGTCACGAGAAAATCGGGGGCAGCGTACTAGGTTGTGGTGATATTTTCCGGATTGTGATGGAGCCGCAACCCAAACTAAAACGCTTTTAAAGTCTGCTACTAAATTAATAGAGTTAGCTAACAAATGTTGAAAATATCCAGTCAGGTTAGCATTCCAGACAACGAGATCGATGTTTTTGCCATTCGCGCCCAAGGTGCTGGTGGTCAGAATGTCAATAAAGTATCAACTGCTGTTCATTTACGTTTTGATATTAATGCGTCATCCTTGCCCGAGTTTTATAAAGAAAAGTTGTTAGCTTTAAATGACCAGCGTATTTCAAAAGAGGGTGTTATTGTTATCAAGGCACAACAGTATCGCACCCAGGAAAAGAATAAGGAGGATGCCTATAACCGGCTACTGGATTTAATAAAAGGCGTTGCTATAGTGCATAAAAAGCGCAAAGCAACAAAACCAACTAAAGGATCAAAACTAAAACGTCTGGAAAGCAAAACCAGGCAAGGCAAAATTAAAGCGTTGCGAGGGAAAATTAATTTTCAATAACTGCCATGTTGAATAAATATCTATTTGGCTTCAAACCGGGATGATTCGATAGCGCGGCTGGTTAGGTTGAGATACAAACCCCAACAAAAACGGAGATTTATTCGTAA
>Ga0209798_10001221_pt1 | contig 15594 bp, 18 predicted proteins | sample DOMMetBare3Fresh_FD_187475 | JGI IMG/M metagenome (GOLD analysis project Ga0209798, IMG submission 187475) | Wetland sediment microbial communities from St. Louis River estuary, USA, under dissolved organic matter induced mercury methylation -... | ecosystem: Environmental > Aquatic >...
CGCGCCGGAGCGATCGTGGCGGCGGTGTCGGTGAGCGGCCCGATCCAGCGGCTCACCCGCAAGCCCGGCCAGCGCTTCGGCGCCCTGGTGGCTGAGGCGGCCCGACGGGTGGCCGAAGCAGCCGCCCAGCCCGCCGGTTAGGGCGACACCCCGGCTCCAGCGCCGATTCGCAGGTCGGGCGCAGGTGCCGTCGGGATCCGACGCCTGCTGCTCGAAACCCCGCCGCACGCCGGTGAGCGGTGTTCCGGCTGGGTCGGGTCGCCGAGCAGCGGCCCGTCGCCGGCTGATCCTGGCCGGAGGTGGCGCTGGTGGCGCTCGCGAGTCAGGACGGACTTCACTGTCGCCATGGCTGCAGACGGATCGATGACCAAGGCTGAGCGCGAGGCGTTCCTTGCCGAGGTGCACGTGGGGGTGCTGGCCGTGGACGAGCCGGGACGAGGGCCGCTGGCGGTGCCGATCTGGTACCTGCTCGACGGACCCGACGTGGTGATGAGCATGACCGGCGACTCCCTCAAGTCCAGGCTGCTGCAGGCCGCCGGCCGGGCGACGATGACGATCCAGACCGAGGACCCGCCCTACAGGTACGCAAGCGTCGAGGGCCCGGTGTCGATCGGTCCGGCCGACCTCGACGCCCTCGCCCTCGCCACGCGCTACCTGGGGCCCGAGCAGGGCCAGTGGTACGTGGAGCAGAACCCCGATGACGGCACGACGGTGACCGTGCGCCTCCGTCCGGAGCGCTGGCGCACCCACGACTTCTCGAAGTCGCTCTGAGCGCGCTGGTCAGCGGGTCGTGCCGGCAGCCCACCCGGTGACCTCCTCGGGCACCAGGACGATCACCGACGGCACGGCTCCGTCCGCCGCGTAGGCGGGAAAGGCATGGGCGAGGCGCTCGAGCTGTGGAGCGGTCGGTGGGGCCCCGGTGGCCAGGCCGTGCAACCGCACCCACCAGAGCTGCGACCAGTCGTCGTCGTAGTGGTCCGCCAGCAGCACCACTCGTGGGTCGGCGTCGAGGTTCCGCAGTCGCTGGAGGCGCGGCCCTCGCTTGGGCTTCACGGCGTCGATCGGGACGACGAGGCCGCCGTCCGCGACGACGTAGACCACGGGCACCGCGTCCACCCCACGACGGGCATGCACGGTCCCCAGGACGCCGTGCCCCGCCGCGCCGAGGCGGGCCCAGCACGCGGTGGGGTCGAGCTGCACCGCCGGACCCTGTCACACGGTGGGCGCCCGCGGGTCAGCCGCTGGCGGTGGGGCTGTCGAACAGGTGGAGCTCCTCGTCGTCGGGAGCTTGGAAGGTCGTGGCCCACCTCTCGAAGTGGGTGCGCGTCATGGGCGACGCCGTCCACGCGCCGGACGCCTGGCGCCGCTCGGCTCGCTCGATCAGCTCGTCGAGTGGCGCGGTCAGGTAGTGCAGCTCGACCCCCACCCCCAAAGCTCGCGCCCCGAGGCGCTTCTCCTCTCGTTCCGCGCGCGCCCAGTGGCCCCACTCCAGGATCACGCTCTGGCCCAGTGCGAGGAGATCCTGGGTGAGCACCCACAGCTCGCGCTCGAGCCGCACTCGGAACTCGTCATCCCACACGTCGGCGCCCAGCTGCGCGGTCCACCCGTCCTTGTCCAGCCGGACGGCGGGCATCGTCGACGCGAGCCGACGGGCGAGCGTCGACTTCCCCGAGGCCGGCAGGCCACAGATCAGCACCAGCCGCGTCGACGACGTCGCCATCCACGGAGTCCTACCATCGCTCGGCCGTGTCCGGCGCGAGGGCCACGTGGCCGCCATCGTCCCTCGCCGGGCCACCTCGGTGGAGCGCCCGTGTCGACGGCAGCGTGGGCGCTCGACCTAGGCGGCGGAGTCGCCGAACAGGTCGGCTTGTGCGTGCCGTGTGGGCCGGCCGGGCGTGCCGGTGGTGGGGGTCGGCGGGGCGTTGGCCGGGTGGCGGGGGTCGTCGGGGCTGACCATAGGCCGCTTGCGCGGTGTGGTTCGCCGTCTTGGCCGTCTCGAGCTCCCCGCGGGCGCTGCCCAGTGAGCCCCCGGTGATCTCGGCCAGCAGCTCGGCCGGCGAGCCGTGACCCCTGCGTCGCCACTCGCGGGACGCCGCCACTCAGGTGGCCAGGAGCGTCTTGCTGGCCGCGATGGCTCGCCCCGCCCGCTCGAGCGTCTCGTAGAGGCGCACCGCCTCCGAGGACGGGATGTCGTCGGGGTCCTCCACCGCGGTCGCCGCCGCCAGGCGCGCGGACTCCGCCTGCTCCGCCCTGGTCATCGCGTCCGACGGTGCCATGCCTCCAACGCTACGCAGGGGGTGTGACAGCGCTCGGGGGGTCGGCGGGGTCCGCCCCGAGTCCTCAGGTGGCGTCGGCGAGGACGCCGTCGATCTGGCCCATGGCCTCGCGCATGCCCTCCTCCATGCCCATGGCGAGCACCTGGGCCATGGCGTCGGTGGACGCGAAGGTCGACACCACGGTCATGACGGTGCCGCCGCCGGACCGCTCGGTGAGCTCGAGCGCCATGCGGGTGATGGGCAGGTCGGCGTTCGGCTGCCCTGCGTCGTCCGCGAAGCCGTCGTCGACCACGAACCGACGAGGCGCGTCGACCTCCAGCACGTCCCAGTAGCCGCCGGACTTGTCGCCGTCGGGCCCGGTCATCACGTAGGTCACCCGACCGCCAGGGCGCAGGTCGTGGTCGATCACCGTGGCGGGCCAGGTGGGCGGGCCCCAGAACCGCTCGAGCTGGCGGGGGTCGACGTAGAGCTGCCACACCCGCTCCACCGGAGCGTCGTACTCGGCGACGACGGTCATCGTGTGGGCATCCAGGTCCTTGTCCACACCGGCGATGGGCATTCGGTTCTCCTGTCTCAGGGATCCTCGCCGAGGATCTCGTCCATCGGCGCGACGCGGTCGCGCCACAGCACCTCCAGCGCGTCGAGCGCGCCACGGGCGTCGCGCACTCGATCGATGTCACCCCGCACGAGTGACTCCCGCCCTCGCCGTTGCTTGGACACCAGCCCGGCCTCCTCGAGGACGGCCACGTGCTTCTGCACCGCGGCGAGGCTCATCGGGTACCGCCGAGCCAGCGCCGACACCGAGTGCGCCTCGACGAGCACCGTCTGGACGATGTCACGTCGAGTCGCGTCGGCCAGTGCGTGGAAGACCCGGTCAGCCTCCGGCGGGCTCAGAAGATCTACAACCATATGGTTGTAACTTGTACCTCAGGAGCGCGGGAGTGGCAAGCGTGCTCGGAGGGTTCAGCCGCCGGCGGTGCGGTAGTCGCCGAAGGGGGCGTCGCGGGCTTGGAGGGCGGCGGTGAGGCCCTTGGATCGCATCTCGCCGAGGAACAGCTCGAAGCTCTCCTGGTGGATCCCGAGGGCGCAGAGGTCGGTGCCGGCCCGGATCGACTGGCGCAGGCCCATGTGGTCCATGGCGCGGTGGACGGTGCGCTTGTTGAGCTGCACGATGTCAGGCGGGAGCTTGGCGATCCGCTCGGCCACCGCCAGCACCGCGTCGTCGAGCTCTGCCGCGGGGAAGGCCCGGTTTGCCCACCCGAGCCGCACGGCCTCGGTGCCGGAGATGGAGTCGCCCGTCACCATCATCTCCATGGCTGCTCGCATGCCCATCAGCCAGGCGTGGAACTGCATGTCGGGCACGCCGAAGCGCACGGCGGGGTAGCCCATCTGGGCGTCGGTGGCCACGTAGACGAGGTCGCACCCGGTGGCCAGCTCGCTGCCGCCAGCCAGGCAGTAGCCGTGCACCTGGGCGATCACCGGCTTCTGCAGGTCCCAGATGCCCATCCAGGTCTCGGTCACGTGGCGGGGCCACTGGCCCTCGCCCGGGGCCGTGAAGTGGGGGTACTCGTGGCCCTCGTTGCCGCCGCCGAGGTCGTAGCCCGCCGAGAAGCACGTGCCCGCGCCACGGATGATCGTGGTGCGCACGTCGTCATCGAGGTCGGCCCGCTGGAGCTCCTCGATGAGCAGGCCCCGGAGCGGGTGGTTGAGCGCGTTGCGCTTCTCCGGGCGGTTGAGCGTGAGCCGGCGGACGCTGGGCACGGGGTCGTCGACGAGGACGAGCGCCTCAGTCACTTGATCGCCTTGGGGTCCATGTCGCCCGACAGGCGCTCGAGGGTCTTCTCCGGCACGACGTCGATGGGGGTGGCCACCTCGGCCACGGTGGGACCGATCTCGGCCGCCAGCGGCGCCAGCGCCGCGAGGTCGAAGTCGTAGAGCACGGCCGCGTTCCCGGCCAGCAGCTGCTGCACCTCCAGGGGATCGATGGCGCCGAAGCGGGCCCGCAGGTGCTCGCGCGTGTACGGGTGGGTGCCCTCGTCGTGCGGGTAGTCGCTGCCCCACATGAAGCGGTCGAGACCGATCTGGTGACGCGCCTCGATGTCGGCCGGACCAGGCTGGCTCACTCCCATCCAGCAGCTCTGATGGAAGTACTCCGTGGCGGAGCGGGGCAAGACGTGCTCGCTTCCGTATCGGATCTCGCCGGTCGAGCCGGTGTCCCGAATGCTCGCCAGCGCCTTGTCGAGCTGGTCGAGCAGCGGCGGCACCCACGCACAGCCGGCCTCGGTCATCACGAACTTCAGGCGCGGGAAGCGTTCGAAGACCCCCGACAGCAGCAGCTGCACGAAGGGACGCTGCGTGTAGAAGATCACCTCGTTGATGTAGAGCAGCATCGACACCGGGTAGGGCCCGTAGTCAGGGTTGCCGGTGCCGCTGTGCACGTTCACCGGCACCTCGAGGTCTTGGCACACCTGCCAGAGTCGGTCGTACTCGGGGTCGTAGAGGGGCTTCACCCACTTCACGTCCGGGGCCACGTTGGGGAGCAGGATGCCGCCGCGCAGGCCGTGCTCCTTGATCCAGGTGACGTCCTCGATGGCGTCGTCGACGTCGTTCAGGAAGATCTGGCCGACGCCGGCGCGGCGCTCCGGGTACTCGCCGCACCAGTCGACCAGCCAGCGGTTGTGGGCGTGGACCCCGGCGCGTCGGTGCGCGTACTCCTCGGCAGTCGGCGGCTTGGCGAACAGCACGAAGCTCGGGAAGAAGGGCGGCACCGTGTTGGGGAACACCACCTCGCCGACGACGCCGTCGGACTGCTGCTGCGAGTTGCGCATCTCGTTGTCCCAGTTGCGCAGCCGCCGGTTGTCGCCAAGGTCCTTGTAGGGGTTCTTGTACTTGCCGCGCCAGGCGTCGAAGTCCTCCAGGTAGGCGGGCTCGAGGTACTCGCGGTAGGCGGCGTGCGAGCCGCCGGCGTGGCAGTCGGCCGAGATGATCGTGTAGTGGTCATCGGCCTGGAGTGCGGTCATCGGGTCCTCCCTCGGGGCTGCCGAGCCGGCGCCCCGTCGGCCGATGGTAGAACAGGTTCTCATTTGCTGACGACCCTCGAGTGAGGCCTGGTGCAGATCGCGTTCACCGACGAGCAGGAGGCGCTGCGCCTCGAGCTCCGCGACTACTTCTCCACGCTGATGACGGCCGAGGTGCAAGAGGAGATGGCCTCCGGCAGCGGCGAGTACGGCGGCGGCGAGCTCTACAAGCGCCTCGTGCGCCAGATGGGCGCCGACGGCTGGCTCGGGATCGGTTGGCCGACGGAATGGGGCGGCCAGGGTCGCTCGATGATCGAGCAGCTGATCTTCATGGACGAGGCCAGCCTCGTGAACGCCCCCGTCCCGTTCCTCACCATCAACACGGTGGGGCCCACGCTGATGGAGTTCGGCACCGACGAGCAGCGACAGGCCTTCCTGCCCAAGATCCTCGCCGGCGAGCTGCACTTCTCCATCGGCTACTCCGAGCCCGGCGCGGGCACCGATCTCGCCTCGCTCACCACCCGAGCCGTGCGCGACGGGGACGAGTACGTGATCAACGGCCAGAAGATGTGGACCAGCCTCATCCAGTACGCCGACTACGTGTGGCTGGCCACCCGCACCGACCCCGACGTGGCCAAGCACAAGGGCCTGTCGATGTTCCTGGTGCCCACCGACGCAGCCGGCTTCTCCTGGACGCCGGTGCACACCATGGCCGGCGCCTCCACCAGCGCCACGTTCTACGAGGACGTGAGGGTGCCCGCAACCAACCTCGTGGGCGGCGAGAACCAGGGGTGGAAGCTCATCACCAACCAGCTCAACCACGAGCGGGTGGCGCTGTGCTCGGCGGCGGGCGTGCAGAACCTGTTGGCTGACGTGCGGCGCTGGGCCCACGACACCCACCTGCCCGACGGTCGCCGCGTGATCGATCAGGAGTGGGTGCAGGTGCACCTGGCTCGCGTCCACGCCAAGGTCGAGTTCCTCAAGCTCATCAACTGGAAGATCGCCTGGGGCGTGAGGAAGGGCGTGGGGCCCCAGGACGCGTCGGCCACCAAGGTCTTCGGCACCGAGCTCTACACGGAGGCCTACCGCCTGCTCATGGAGGTGCTCGGCGAGGAGGCCGTGGTGCAGGCGGGCTCGCCAGGCTCGCTGCTGCGCAGCCGGGTCGAGCGCATGCACCGCTCGGCGCTGATCCTCACCTTCGGCGGCGGCACCAACGAGGTGCAGCGCGACATCATCGCCATGGTCGGCCTCGGGATGCCCCGAGCGCCGCGACGCTAGGGAGCACGGATGGACTTCGGCTTCACCGAGGAGCAGCAGGAGGCGGCTGCGCTGGCCCGCCGCATCCTCGAGGACAAGGTCACCGAGCCCGTGCTGCGAGCGGCCGAGCAGGCCGACGTGCGGTTCGACGCCGCCACCTGGACGGCCCTGGCGGAGGCGGGGCTGCTCGGCCTCGGCCTGCCGGTGGAGCACGGCGGCGGCGGGCTCGGCCTCGTCGAGCAGTGCGTCGTGCTCGAGCAGGTCGGCCGGGCCGTCGCCCCGGTGCCGGTGGCCGCCACCACCGTGTTCGGGGGCGCGCCCATCGCCCGCTTCGGCACCGCCGCCCAGCAGGCGCAGTGGCTGCCGGCCGCGGTCGACGGGCGCGCCATCCTCACCGCCGCCCTCTCGGAGCCGGGCAACCGAGATCCCTCCCGCCCCGTCACCACCGCCGTCGCCGGAAGTGACGGGTGGCGCCTCGATGGCGTGAAGACCCGGGTGCCCGCCGGCGTGCAGGCCGACGTGGTGGTCGTGCCAGCCACCACCGGCGACGGTGGCGCCGCCCTGTTCCTGGTGGAGCGCGACGCGCCCGGCCTCACCGTGGAGCGGCAGGTGGTGACCAGCCGCGACGTCGAGGGCCACCTCGTGCTCGACGGCGTACACGTCGGTCCCGATGCCCTGCTCGGCGGGCTCGGCTCGGGGGCCGAGGCGCTGCAGTGGACCCTGCAGCGGGCCACGGTCGCGCTCTGCGCGCAGCAGCTCGGCGTGCTGGCCCGGGCGCTGGAGATGACCGCCGCCTACAGCAAGGAGCGCATCCAGTTCGACGTCCCGATCGCCACGTTCCAGGCCGTCGGGCATCGCCTGGCCGACTGCTACATCGACGTCGAGGGGCTGCGGCTCACGCTGTGGCAGGCGGTGTGGAGGCTCGAGGAGGGCCGGCCCGCGGCCACCGAGGTGGAGGTGGCCAAGTACTGGGCCGCAGAGGCCGGCCACCGCGTGGGCCATGCCGTGGTGCACGTGCACGGTGGCACCGGGATCGACAACGACTACCCGCTGCACCGCTACTTCATCGCCGCCAAGACCATCGAGATGGCCCTCGGCGGCGCCACTGACCAGCTGCTCAAGATCGGCGCCAGCTTCGCCGCCACGAGGGAGAGCGCGTGACCGAGACGCCCGCCGACCAGCACCTGCTCGTGGAGCGCGACGGCCACGTCCTGGTGCTCACCATGAACCGCCCGGAGCGGAAGAACGCGCTGTCGCCCTCGATGATGGACGGGATGGCGGCGGCCTGGGACGAGGTGAACGCCAACCCCGACATCCGGGTGGCCATCCTCACCGGCGCGGGAGGCTGCTTCTGCGCCGGGGCCGACCTCCAGGCCATGACCGAGCTCCACCCGGGCGACGCCTTCGAGAGCGGTCACGAGGTGGCCACCGACCTGCAGCGCGGGGTGCTCAAGCCGCTGCTCAAGGGGTTCCTGCTCGACAAGCCGCTCATCGCGGCGGTGGAGGGCCCCGCCGTGGCCGGCGGCACCGAGATCCTGCAGGGCACCGACATCCGCATCGCGGGGGAGAGCGCCCGCTTCGGGGTGTCGGAGGTGCGCTGGGGCCTCTATCCGCTGGGTGGCTCGGTCGTGCGCCTGCGCCGCCAGATCCCCTACGCCATCGCCGCCGACATCCTCCTCACCGGCCGCCACGTGCGCGCCCCGGAGGCCAAGGAGATCGGCCTGATCAGCGAGGTGGTGCCCGACGGCACCGCGCTGGCGCGGGCGCGCGAGGTGGCCGCCGTCGTCGCGGCCAACGGCCCCGTGGCCGTGCAGGCCGTGCTCCGGGCCCTGCGCGCCACCGAGGCCCTGCCGGAGAGCGAGGCCATGCGGATCGACTCGGAGATCGGCATGCCCGTGTTCATGAGCGACGACGCCAAGGAAGGCCCCACGGCCTTCATGGAGAAGCGCACACCTCGGTTCACGGGCCGCTAGGAGACGCATGGACCTCACCGACATCGACCTGCTCGACCGGGATCGCTTCCGCGGGGGGATCCCCCACGAGTGGTTCACGCACCTGCGGGCCAACGCGCCGGTCTTCAAGCACCCCGAGCCCGACGGGCCGGGCTTCTGGGTGATCACCCGGCACGCCGACGTCATCGCCTGCAACCGTGACGCCGCCACCTTCTCCTCGGCCCAGGAGCGCGGGGGCGTGGTGGGCCTGGAGGAGGGCGCGCTGGGCGGCGGCACCGCGGAGGAGGCGGCTGCCCGCGAGGCCGGGGGTCGGCTGATGCTGATGATGGATCCGCCCGACCACACCCGCTACCGGAAGCTGGTGAACCGCGGCTTCACCCCGCGCATGATCGGCCGGCTGGAACCCCACGTGCACGAGCTCACCGTCGAGGTGCTCGACAGGGCGGTGGCCCGGGGTGGGGAGCTGGACTTCGTGGTGAGCATCGCCGCGGAGCTCCCGCTCGAGGTGATCGCCGAGCTCATCGGGGTGCCGCTGGAGGAGCGCCACAAGATCTTCGAGTGGAGCAACAAGATGATCGGCTCCGAGGACCCTGAGTACCTCGTGTCGGCCGAGGACACGTTCAACGCCCAGGTGGAGATGTTCCTCTACGCCCAGCAGCTCGCCGAGAAGCGCCGTGCCGAGCCGGCCGACGACATCATCACCGCCCTGCTCAGTGCCGAGGTCGACGGCGAGTCGCTCTCAGACATGGACTTCAACCTGTTCTTCCTGCTGCTGTCGGTGGCGGGCAACGAGACCACCCGCAACGCCATCGCCCACGGCATGAACGCCTTCCTGGAGAACCCCGACCAATGGGACCTGCTGGTGAGCGACCCTGCGCGGCACATCGCCGGCGCGGTCGAGGAGGTGCTGCGCTGGGCGACGCCCGTCATGTACTTCCGGCGCAACGCCACCAAGGACACGTTGGTAGGGGGCCAACCCATCGCGGCTGGCGACAAGATCAGCCTCTGGTACATCTCGGCCAACCGCGACGAAGCGGTGTTCGAGGACCCGTTCCGGTTCGACATCACCCGCGAACCCAACCCACACATCGCCTTCGGCGGCGGCGGGCCCCACTTCTGCCTCGGCGCCCAGCTCGCGCGCCTCGAGATCCGCATGCTCTTCGAGGAGATGGCCCGGCGCTACCCCCGCCTCGAGGCGCTCGGTCCGCCCGACCGCCTGCGCAGCAACTTCATCGGCGGCATCAAGCACCTCCCGGTGGCCCTCCACCACGCCTGAGGTGGCCCGATGGACGTAGCCACGACGGTCGGGGAGATCGACGCCCAGCTCCGGCGCCGGGGCACGGCCGCTCGGGCCGTCAAGGAGAAGGCCTACCTGAAGAGCGACCTCGAGCACTACGGCACGACGGTGCCGGAGATCCGCGCGGTCGCGAAGGAGGTCCGCGTCCGCTTCCCCGACCTCGACCACGACGATGTCTCGGGCCTGGTGACGGCACTCTGGGCCGCGCCTGTGCACGAGTGCCGCATGGCGGCCGTCGAGCTGCTCGACATCTACGCCGCCTGTCTGCAGGCCGACGACGTCGTGCTCATCGAGCGATTGCTGCGCGAAGCGCGCACGTGGGCGCTCGTCGACAGCTTGGCGGCGTCGGTGGCCGGTGCGCTCGTCGAGCGGGAGCCCGAGCTCGCTGCGGTGCTCGATCACTGGGCGGAGGACGATGACCTTTGGATCCGCCGCTCGGCGCTGCTGGCCCTGCTCGTGCCGCTCCGCCGAGGTGCCGGCGACTTCGAGCGCTTCGCCCGCTACGCGGACTCGATGCTGGACGATAAGGAGTTCTTCATCCGCAAGGCCATCGGTTGGGTGCTGCGGGACACCGCACGCAAGCGGCCGGATCTCGTCTATGAGTGGCTGTTGCCGCGGTCGGCGCGGGCGTCGGGGGTCACGCTGCGCGAGGCCGTGAAGCCGTTGTCGGCCGAGCAGCGCGCCGCGGTTCTCGCCGCCCGCTGAGGTCGGTTGGCTGCTCCCGGCCCGCGCCACCAAGATGGCGGGCATGGCCGAGATCGACGTTGACCGGGACGAGCTCATCGTGCGCCTGCGCCCGCTGGAGAAGATCGGTGCCTTCGGTGGCGATGTGCGGGTGCCGCGCTCGGCGGTGCGTGACGTCCGGGTGGCGCCACGGCCGTTCTCCGAGCTGCGTGGCCTCCGAGCGCCGGGCACCGGCTGCCCCCGGGTGATCGCCCTCGGCACCTGGCGCCGGGGCCGCGGCCGCAAGGACTTCGCGGCGATCTACCGCCGCCGGGAGGCGGTGGTGGTCGAGCTCGACGAGCAGGTTGCGGGGTATGGACGGCTGGTGGTCTCGGTCGACGATGCCGCCGCGACCGTCGGCCGGCTCACCGGGCTGGGCTGAAACGGGTTCTCGACGATCCTCCTGGGCTGGTGCAGGCTGGCCTTGTCGGGTAGGGGAGAACGTGTTCTAGTGTCCGCCGGTGGACTTCGACGAGAGCCCCGCGGAAGCGGCCTTCCGCCTGGAGGCCCGTTCGTGGTTGGAGGAGGCCGCCCAGAGCGACGCCGCCCGCAGCGTCTTGACCTCCGGCGGGCGCAATGACGAGGCTTGGGTGGCCAAGGCCAAGCCGTGGCAGGCCCACTTGGCCGACCACGGCTGGGCCGGCATCACCTGGCCCCAGGACTCCGGCGGTCGGGGCGGCACGCCGAGCGAGCAGGCCATCTTCACGGAGGAGGCGGCCAGGCTCGGCCTGGCCGTGAACGCCTTCGCCATCGGGGTGGCCATGGCCGGTCCCACGATCATCGCCCACGGCACCGAGGAGCAGCGCCAGCGCTTCCTGCCCTCCACCCTGCGGGGCGACGAGGTGTGGTGCCAGCTCTTCAGCGAGCCCGGCGCCGGCAGCGACCTGGCGGCGCTGTCCACCCGCGCGGTGCGCGATGGCGACGTTTGGGTGGTGAACGGCCAGAAGGTGTGGACCTCCGGCGCCCACTACAGCGACCTCGGGATCCTGCTGGCCCGCACCGACCTCGACCTGCCCAAGCACCGAGGCATCACCTACTTCCTGGTCGACATGCACTCGCCGGGCATCGAGGTGCGCCCGCTCAAGCAGATGACGGGCGCCTCGCACTTCAGCGAGGTGTTCTTCACCGACGTGCGCATCCCGCACGAACGCATCCTCGGTGAGGTGAACGGCGGGTGGGGGGTGGCCATGACCACCCTCGCCAACGAGCGCACGATGATGGGTGCCGGCAGCAGCGGCCCCGTGGCCAGCGACCTCATCCAGCTCGCCCGCGACCTCGGCGTGGCCGGTGACCTCGTGCTCCGACAGGGCCTGGCCGCCGCCTACACGCGGGCGAAGATCATGACCTACCTCGGCTACCGCAGCCGCACCCGAGCCAGCCAGGGTTTGCCTCCCGGCCCTGAGTCGTCCGTGCGCAAGCTGTTCGCGGCATGGAACCTGAAGCACAACGGCGAGCTGGCCCTCGCGGTGCAGGGTGCGGCCGGCACCCTCGTTGGCCCCGATGCACCGGAGGGCGGTCGCTGGCAGGAGTCGTTCCTGAGCGCGCCGTCGATCCGCATCGCCGGCGGCAGCGACGAGATCCAACGCAACGTCATGGGGGAGCGCACCCTCGGCCTGCCGGCCGAGCCGCGGGTGGACAAGGGCATCCCGTTTCGGCAGCTGTGAGCGACGCGACGATGAACCCCGTTGGGGACGCGGCCGGGCAGCTCTCGTCCGAGCAGCAGGACCGCCGGCGCCGGCTCATCGACGCGGCCTTCGAGCTCGGTGCGGAGGGCGGCTACGACGCGGTGCAGATGCGCAGCGTGTCCGAGACCGCCAACGTGGCCATGGCCACGATCTACCGCTACTTCTCCTCCAAGGACCACCTGCTGGCCGCCGCCATGACGGAGTGGACCGATCGGCTGCGCGCTCGAGTGGCCCAGTCACCGCCCAAAGGCGCCACCGCGGCCGACCAGATGGTCGACGTGCTGCAGCGGGCGTCGCGCGCGATGGAGCGGCAGCCGAAGCTGGCCCAGGCGCTGGTGCGAGCGCTGTCGTCGGCCGACGCCGGCGTGAGCGAGAGCGGCGCCGAGGTGTCGCGCCAGATCGCCGAGATGGGCGACGGCATCCTCGTCGGCCTCGAGCCCGAGGTGCGGGCCGACATCCTGGCCGTGCTGAGCCACGTCTGGTACTCGGCGCTGGTCACCTGGGCCAGCGGCCGGCGCGACTTCTCCTCGGTGATGACCGAGCTCGATCGGGCCTCGCGTGTGCTCATCGAGCCCTACGAGCGCCAGCTGCACCGCGGGGCCTGAGGCCGATCAGGAGATCGAGACGACCTCGACGGTGAGGGTGGCGCCCGCCGGCGACGCGAACTCCACCGTGTCGCCGACGGCGGCGCCGAGCAAGGCCTGCCCCAGTGGCGAGCCGGGGCTGATGATGTCGTGCTCAGTGCCCCGCTCCTCCACCGAGCCGTAGAGGAAGGTGTCGGTTTCGTCGTCGCCCTCGTAGCGGAGCTCGACGTGGGCCCCCGGCTCGACGACCTCGCCGCCGGTGCCCTCCACGATCTCGCAGTTCTCGATCATGGATGCGAGCTGGCGGATGCGGGCCTCCATGTGGCCCTGGTGGTCCTTGGCGGCGTGGTAGTCGCCGTTCTCCTTGAGATCGCCGAGCTCTCGGGCGGCCTCGATCTTGCGGGCGATGTCGACGCGGCCCACCGTGGTGAGCTCGTCGTGCTCCGCCTTGAGGCGGTCGTAGGCCTTCTGCGAGAGGTGGTGCGTCTGCGCCATAGCCCCACAAGGCTAGCGGCGCTCAGTTCACCTGCCGATCCCGGCCCTCCCAGTAGGGCGAGCGCAGCTTGAACTTCTGCAGCTTGCCGGTGGCCGTGCGGGCCAGCTCGTCGCGCAGCTCCACCGACGTGGGGCACTTGTAGCCGGCCAGGCGCTCCTTGCACCACGCTCGCAGCTCGTCCTCCGTCGCCGAAGCCCCCGGCGCCAGCACGACGAGCGCCTTCACCGTCTCGCCCCACTTCTCGTCGGGCACGCCGATCACGGCCACCTCGGCCACGGCCGGATGCGAGAACAGGGCGTCCTCCACCTCGATCGAGCTGACGTTCTCGCCGCCGGAGATGATGACGTCCTTCTTCCGGTCACTGATGGTGAGGTACCCGCCGGCGTCGAGATCGCCGCCGTCGCCGGTGTGGAACCAGCCGCCTGCGAGCGCCTCGGCGGTGGCCTCGGGCTGGTCCCAGTAGCTCTTGAGGATGTGGTTGCCGCGGGCCAGCACCTCGCCCTGGCCGTCGACCATCACCTCGATGCCCACCGCCGGCACCCCGGCGCGCGAGAGCTTGGCGGCCCGTTCGGCCGGCGCCAGGTCGTCCCACTCGGGGCGGCTGCGGTTGACGGTGACGAGCGGGGCCGTCTCGGTGAGCCCGTAGATCTGGATCATCTCCCAGCCGAGCTCGGCCTCGATGCGCTCGATCGTGCGGGTGGGCGGCGGAGCGCCGGCCACCACGATGCGGGTGCGGCCGTGCCCGGGGACGGGGCCGTCCCAGGTGGCGGCGGCGTCGAGCACCATGGCCACCACGGCGGGCGCGCCGCAGAGGAGCGTGACCCCGTGCTCGTCGACCCGGCGCAGGATCTCAGCACCGTCGACCTTGCGCAGCACCACCTGCGGCACGCCCATGGCGGTGAGGGCGTACGGCATCCCCCAGCCGTTGCAGTGGAACATGGGCAGCGTGTGGAGGTACGTGTCACGGTCGCTCACGCCCGTGTGCCAGCCGAAGATGGCCGAGTTCGTCCACAGGTTGCGATGGGTCATCTCCACGCCCTTGGGGCGCGCGGTGGTGCCGCTCGTGTAGTTGATGGTGGCCGTGGCGTCCTCGTCTTGCTCGGCCCACGGCTCGGGCTCCACGCCCTCTCGGTAGATCTCGCCGTCGGTGTCGATGCCGAGCACCACGCGGTGCGTCACATCGATGTGGGCGACAGAGTCCGCCAGCTCCGGGTCGACGAGCAGCATCGAGGCCCCCGAGTGCCCGACGATGTACTCGATCTCTGCGGGGGCGAGGCGGAAGTTGATCGGCACCAGCACCCGGCCGTAGCCGCTCACCCCGAAGAACGACGTGAGCAGCCGGGCGCTGTTCTGCGACAGCACCGCCACGCGCTCGCCCCGGGCGATGCCGCGCTCGTCGAGGTTGGCGGCTTGGGCCCGCGCCAGCTCGCGGGCCCGCCGGTAGGTGATCGGTCCGAGGCCGCCGCCCGGGGCGTCAGGCTCGTCGATGAAGCCGACGCGGTCGCCGTAGACGAGGGCGGCCCGGTCGAGGTGCCCGCCGATGGTCAGGGGAGTGCGCATCCGGCGGACCGTACCTGCTTGACTCCGCCCTGGCCGGAAGGGGACACTTCCCGGGATGTCGATGACCGCCCAGGCCGTAATCATCATCGTGTAGCGCACGCTGTCGCAGCGTGCGCTACGTCCGACCGTCCACCCTGGTGGGCGGTTTTTCCGTTCTAGAGGCAGGGGATGTCGTGGGTCACCAGGTCGGGGTCATCGGAGGCGACGGGATCGGTCCCGAAGTCGTGGCCGAGGCGTTGAAGGTGGTGCGCGCCGCCGGCGTGGAGCTCGACACCATCGACTACGACCTCGGCGGCGCCCGCTACCTGCGCGACGGCACGATCCTCCCCGACTCGGTCCTCGACGAGTGGCGCGGGCTGGATGCCCTGCTTCTCGGCGCCGTGGGCACCCCCGGGGTGCCGCCCGGCGTGATCGAGCGCGGCCTGCTCCTCAAGATGCGCTTCGAGCTCGACCTCTACATCAACCAACGCCCCTTCGCGGGCACGGCGCCCGGGAGCACCATCCCGCACGAGTTCATCGTGATCCGCGAGAACACCGAGGGTCCGTACGTCGGAGAGGGGGGTGTGCTCCGCAAGGGCACCCCGTTCGAGGTGGCGACCCAGGGTTCGGTGAACACCCGGGTGGGGGTCGAGCGCTGTGTGCGCTACGCGTTCGAACTGGCCGCCAGCCGACCCCGCAGGCATCTCACGCTGGTCCACAAGACCAACGTGTTGACCTTTGCCGGGAACCTGTGGGAGCGGGCGTTCA
>Ga0209798_10001222_pt1 | contig 15582 bp, 16 predicted proteins | sample DOMMetBare3Fresh_FD_187475 | JGI IMG/M metagenome (GOLD analysis project Ga0209798, IMG submission 187475) | Wetland sediment microbial communities from St. Louis River estuary, USA, under dissolved organic matter induced mercury methylation -... | ecosystem: Environmental > Aquatic >...
TGACGGGTATTACGTACCACCTCGTCTCGGACATCATCGATCCCTACCAGATTCCGGAGATCAAACAGATGGGGATGATGTACTGGTTTCAGACATGCTTCCGCCTGTTCCCAGCGAAACGCCAGGTGTTCGGCAAAATCAGGCGGAGCCGCAACCGGCGGAACCAGCCTGTCCAACAGCGCATCAATTTTACGAACCAACAAGGTGACTTCTTTGCGTCTGAGACCGAATTTACTCATCTCCTAGCAGCCGCAACCACAATTATGACACACCTTGCGAAATTCATCGGCCGGCGGGATTGTCTCGGGAGCAAACAACAAACGGCGCAAGGCAACCTCGATATCTTCAAACAGGTCGAGGTGTTCACTCTTGCCAATACAGTGCCCCACACAGTGTGTCCCCTGGCTTGAGGGGGTCGATAGCTTGACACAGTTCAGGAGATCGGTATAACTCCTGACCGTAATGGTAAGATCCGGATTACGGACACACACCGGCTGATACCCGAGCAAGGCCAGATCATTGCTGATCCGGCTCCAGAAAGCATCAAATGCAGGTCCATTAAAATCGACCTGCCAATCGTTTTTTTCATACTGCTGACCGACAATGGTCAACACGACTTTCAACGGAGTTTCCCCCATGATCACACCTTCCTCTTCACGCACGTAGCGGTGGCAGTTCCGCCGCATTCCAGGAGACAAACCCATCCCCGGCGATTGCCAGAAAACTTTCGATGCGCTGTTGATAATATGATATCTGAGACGCTTCCGCCTCCATGGCCATCAATTCGTCGGCCGAGATATAATGACGGTGGTGAAGAAAGCGATAGAATTTTGCAATCGCTGCCAGCTGTTTTTCCAGTACCGTCAGATCAGGATCTATAGAATGGGTTATGTACCAGGATGCGGCAAAGTAACGCACAAGTCCCGGTTGCGGACGCACGACATTATGACGACAGAAATCAATCACATAGTCACGCAGATAGTGGTCGGCAGCGTAGGCGCATTCGGATGCCACCAGCTCGGAACCATCCTGGGCGATCTGGTGAAAATAAAACTGCTGCAACAAGGTCTGACAACGGGCATCGACGGCCAGTTCATCTTCCAGACTTTCAAAATCAAAATCGCCATGTTCAAATTCAATTGTTGCTGTTTCTGTCATAAGCTGTGCGTCTTCCTCCTGCAAAAATATGAACGGCAGACTTTACACGAATTCCCCCGCTTCCCAAAGAAAAAATTCGTTAACTCCCCTGCCGGATACGAGGGTCGGCCAAAGCATAACTGATATCGGCAATCAGATTGCCGATCAGCGTCAGAAAGGCACCAATCACCAGAATCCCCATCACCACCGGATAATCACGTGACATGGCCCCCTGATAAAACAGTTGTCCCATGCCGGGAATCGCAAAGATGGTTTCAAATATCACACTACCGCCGATCAGCCCGGGGAGTGAAAAACCGAGCAGGGTAATCAGCGGCAGGAGTGCATTACGCAAGGCATGCTTGTAGATCACCACCCGTTCCGTCAGCCCTTTGGCGCGGGCGGTGGTGATATAATCCTGGCCGATGACGTTGAGCAGGGAAGAGCGCATATAGCGGGACAATCCGGCCAGACTGCCGAACGATGCCACTGCAATCGGCATCACCAGGTGCTTTGCCAGATCAATCAGATAGCGCAAGGTACCGTAACCGTCACTTCCCAGGGTGTGCAACCCGGAAATCGGGAGCCAGTTGAGTTTGACACCGAACAGATACATCAGCAGCAAGGCCAGCCAGAAGGTCGGCACGGCAAAACCGATGAACACGAACAGGGTAATTCCCTTGTCAATCCAGCTGTCGCGGTGTGTTGCCGCCATGATGCCGATCGGGATCGCCAACCCGAATTCCAGCAGGAGCGCCACCAGGTTCAGTGACAGCGTAACCGGCAACCGTTCCTTGATCTTATCCACCACCGGCCGGTTATCGGGCGAAAATGAACGCCCCAGATCGAGTTGCACCAGTTTTCCAACCCAGGTGATGTATTGTTCCGGCAACGGTTTGTCCAGACCGTAAAATTTACGCAAGCGCTCACGGGCATCCTTGCTGACCTTGGGATTCATGGCGGTCTGCATCTCCACCGGTTCCCCCGGCGCCAGATGAATCACCGTAAAGGTAATCAGCGTAATCCCGAACATCAGAGGTATCAGCGCCAGGATTCGTTTCAACAGATATTTTTTCATACCGCTTTTTCCTTTTCAGAATCAACGTCAACGCCGGTAAATATGATAACAGTGTTAGCTGAATATTGACCAAACGCCACAAGTAGAGTAGTTTGTTCTATTCGCTGCACATGGAGAGGAATGTTGTATGGCTCGCCCATCCTGGGATCACTACTTTATGGATATCACCGCACTGGTGGCAACCCGTTCATCCTGCCTGCGCCGTCAGGTCGGGGCATTATTGGTAAAAGACCGCAATATCCTGGCAACCGGCTACAACGGAGTCCCCAGCGGCATTTCCCATTGCGAAGCAGTCGGCTGTCTGCGCGCCAAGCTAAATGTACCATCAGGGGAACGCCACGAACTGTGCCGCGGCCTGCACGCCGAGCAGAACGCCATCATTCAGGCAGCCAAACATGGCGTTTCCATCAATGGCGCCGTGCTGTACTGCACTACCATGCCGTGTGTCATCTGCACCAAAATGTTGATCAACGCCGGCATCTCCAAGGTGGTATATGGCGAAGGGTACGCCGATACCCTGGCACGGGAGATGATTGCTGAATCAGGGATTGAGATAGAACAGTTTGAACGGCCGGATTCTGCCATCCCTCAGCCACCGGTTGAAGGATGTTGTTGTTCCGGTCTGTGTGAGTAGTAATAAGTAGCATATTTGTCCGGTTTCTGTGTGAAAAAAATAGGGAGTACTGACCATGAAATGCCCTTTTTGCGGCAATCCTGACAGCAAAGTGGTTGATTCCCGCCCTGACAAGGGGGGGGCAGCGATTCGCCGTCGCCGGGAATGTGAACAATGCGCCAAGCGCTTCACCACCCACGAACGGGTAGAGGAAATGCTCCCGCTGGTGTGTAAAAAAGATGGGCGGCGGGAACCATTCGACCGGATGAAAATTGTGGCCGGGATCAAGAAGGCATGTGAAAAACGCCCCATTTCCTTTGAAACGATTGACGGCTTGATTGATCGTCTGGAACTACGCCTGCAGGAATCGGGAGAGAAAGAAATTTCCACCACCACCATTGGCGAATGGGTGATGAATGAACTGCATGGCATGGATGAGGTTGCCTACGTCCGTTTTGCCTCGGTTTACCGTTCATTCCGTGACATTGGTGAATTCATGCAGGAATTGCAGGAACTGTTGAAACGATAAAAACCAGGGAACAACATGAACCATCTTGACATCAAATATATGAAACAGGCCCTGACTCTGGCACGCAAGGGAATCGGCAAAACATCACCCAACCCGGTTGTCGGCTGTGTGATCGTACGTGAAGGCCAGGTTGTCGGCCAGGGATGGCATAAAAAAGCAGGGGGACCCCACGCTGAAATTCATGCGCTTGAACAGGCCGGCGAAGCTAGCCGCGGCGCTGATGTTTATGTTACGCTGGAGCCATGCTGTCACACCGGTAAAACACCACCCTGCAGCGATGCCCTGATCCGAGCGGGTGTGCGCCGGGTAGTGGCCGGCATGTCCGATCCCAATCCGAGCGTCAACGGAGGTGGCCTGGCAGCACTGCAAAAAGCCGGCATAGAAACCGTCTGCGGCGTTCTGGAAGAAGAATGCCGTGCCATCAACCGCCCTTTTATCCACCAGATTACCACCGGTCTCCCCTACCTGATCTACAAGTGTGCCATGACCCTGGATGGAAAAATCGCCAGCGTTACCGGAGAATCCCGCTGGATCAGCGGTGAACAGTCCCGCAAATATGTACACCAGTTACGATCCCGTTGCGATGCCGTGATGGTCGGAGTTGACACCATTATTGCCGACAACCCGCAACTGACGGTCCGCCACGTCAAAGGGAGAAACCCGCTGCGCATCATTGTGGACAGCACTCTCAGAACACCGGAAAGTGTTTCGGTGCTGAGCGGAGACCTGGCAAAAAAAACCATTATTGCCACGACCGAACAAAATCCGCGGATTCACCTGCGCTATCATCAGAGCGGCGCCACCGTACTGGTTTGTGAGGCGATCGACAAGCGAGTTGATCTGCACGACCTGCTGCTCAAACTGGGCAAAATGGGAATTCAGTCAATCCTGATGGAAGGTGGTAGCCGTCTGGCTGGGGATGCTTTGCGTCACGGCCTGATCGACGAATGTATTTTCTTCTATGCTCCCAAAGTGATCGGCAGCGACGGTTTTTCTCCCTTTAACTTCACCGGAATCACCACCATGAGCAAGTCGATCAATTTCAGCAAACCCCACATTACTACCATGGGAAATGACGTGGTTATTACCGCCTATCCGGAGAAGCAATGTTTACAGGATTGATTGAAGATCGCGGGACCGTGGTCGCCTTAGCCCGCTCCGGCGCTGCAGCAACCTTGACGGTTTCAACAAATCTTCCGCTCCATGAGGTTCGTATCGGCGACTCCATCGCAGTTAACGGCGCCTGCCTGACGGTCACATCCCGGTCGGGAGCACAGCTCTGCTTTGATGTTTCACCGGAATCGCTCTCCTGCACCACGCTCGGCGCTCTCAAAAGCGGCACCCCGGTCAACCTGGAACGCGCCCTGCAGTTGGGGGACCGACTGGGAGGACATATCGTCACTGGCCATGTTGATTGCATTGCCCGGATTGCCACGATCAATGAGTCGGCCGGCAACAGAATCATTCACGTTTCACTGCCGACAGAAAACGCCCGCTACCTGATCCCCAAAGGTTCGGTCACCATTAATGGCATCAGCCTGACCGTCAACAGCGTGTCAGACAGCGGTTTTTCGGTCAACATCATCCCGCACACCGGCTCGGTCACCACCATTGCCTTGCTGAAAACCGGTGATCAGGTCAACATTGAAACCGATATCATCGGCAAATATGTGGAACGCCTGACCGCTCCCTGGCAACGCAACGGACAGCTGACCATGCAGACCCTGGCTGAAAACGGATTTTTGTAAGTTAAACCATTACCCGAAACATGCCAAGCTATCATACTTAAAAAACGCATTTAACCGAAAGGGATCCCATGCCAACGGCAAGCATTGAAGAAGCAATTGAAGATATACGTCAGGGAAAGATGGTCATTCTGGTGGATGATGAGGATCGTGAAAACGAAGGGGATCTGACCTTGGCAGCTGAAGCTGCCACGCCCGAAAATATCAACTTCATGGCCAAATACGGACGTGGCCTGATCTGCCTGACCCTGACACCCGAAAAATGCAATGATCTCGGCCTGCGTCCCATGGTGCGGGACAACACCTCACCGTTTGAAACCGCCTTTACCATTTCCATCGAGGCGCGCAAAGGAGTCACCACCGGCATTTCTGCGGCTGACCGCGCCCATACGATTCTGACTGCCGTGGCAGAACATGCCAGCGGCAAGGATCTGGTCAGTCCGGGACATGTTTTCCCGTTACGCGCCCGCCCCGGCGGTGTCTTGGTGCGCACCGGCCAAACCGAAGGATCGGTCGACCTGGCCCGCCTGGCAGGACTCAAGCCGGCCGGCGTGATTTGCGAAATCATGAATGACGACGGCACCATGGCCCGCATGCCCGAATTGCGGATCTTTGCCAAGGAACATGGTCTCAAGATCTGCACCATCGCCGATCTGGTTGCCTACCGCCTGAAACACGAACGCCTGGTACGGGTGGTGGCCGAAGCACGCCTCCCATCCAGCTACGGTGGTGAATGGCGCGCCATCGCCTTTGAAAACGACATTGACAAATTGGAACATATCGCGCTGGTCAAGGGAGAACTGGATCCGTCACAACCGGTTCTGGTGCGAGTCCACTCGGAATGTTTAACCGGCGATGTTTTGGGAAGTCAGCGCTGTGATTGCGGCGATCAGCTGCATCATGCCATGCATCAGATTGCCGAAGCCGGATCGGGAGTAATCCTCTACATGCGTCAGGAAGGACGCGGTATCGGCCTGGTTAATAAACTGAAAGCGTATGAACTACAGGATCAGGGGCGTGATACGGTGGAAGCGAATCTGGAGCTCGGCTTTAAAGCAGACCTGCGTGATTACGGCATCGGAGCCCAGATTCTGCTGGCGTTGGGGATCAATAAAATCAATCTGTTGACCAATAATCCCAAGAAACTGATCGGCCTGCAAGGGTACGGCATTGATATTGTCGAACGGGTCGCCATTGAATCGGAAGCAACCGACAGCAATCGTGACTACCTTGCCACCAAACGGGATAAGATGGGACATATGCTGGAGAACCTCTGATGCGGGTCTTGTTGCATACCTGCTGCGGTCCCTGTGCCCTCTTCCCGTTACAGACCTTACGTGCGGAAGGGCACCAGGTAACCGGTTTTTTCTACAACCACAACATTCACCCATACCAGGAATATGTCCGCCGCCGTGACACCGCTCGTCAGATGGCTGAGCAGGAAGCGCTCCCCATGATCGTGCGCGACGACTACAACCTGGAAGAGTTTTTGATGAACGTGGCGGGCGACCCGGCCAATCGATGCAGCTACTGTTATGCCTCACGCCTGAAAGCAACGGCACAGGTGGCACTGCAACAGGGCTTTGACGCTTTCAGCGCCTCGCTGCTGTACAGCCGTTACCAGAAACATGACGAGATCAAAACATTGGGAGAACAGATCGGAATTGAGACGGGGGTACCATTCTTGTACCACGATTTCCGCCCCGGCTGGCAGGAAGGAATCAAACGTTCAAAAGAACTGGGACTGTACCGGCAACAGTATTGCGGTTGTATTTACAGCGAAAAAGATCGCTATCACCACACGACCTGAACCATGGGTAACCTTGGCAAACAATTGATCATACTGGGTGGCCTGTTGATCCTGATCGGTCTGTTGCTGACCCTGGCCCCCCGTTGCGTGAACTGGCTGGGAAGACTCCCGGGCGACATCACCATCAAACGCGAAAATTTCAGCTTTCATTTCCCGATCGTCACATCGTTACTGTTATCAGCGCTGCTGTCGCTCATTTTGTGGTTTTTCCGACGGTGATAAAAAAATTGCAATAAAAAACCCGCCAATCGGCGGGTTTTTTATTGCAATCGGATGCCGTTAATTAGGCATGAATAGCTGACACTGGGCAAGTGTCAACACAAGCGCCGCAATCGATGCAAGTATCAGCATCGATAACACGCTTTGCACTCTGCTCGCTAATAGCGCTTACTGGGCATGAATCTTCACATGCTCCGCAGTTTGTGCAATCTTCTGTAATTGTATGAGCCACGTTATATCCTCCTTCTAAAATTTGTTTCCCTCAGCGGGAATTTGCTGAGACAATTTACCACACCGTTTTAAACAATGTCCAGCAAAGAATGAATATTGAATTGCGGGAAGCTGCGGGATCAATTCCTGACAACAGCACGAACCACGCTCAATGGATCGAATAATTGGCAGGGTCGGAAAACAGTTTCCGCAACAGCTGGTTATTCAGGTAGTGTCCGGTTTTGTGAGCTTCCACCTTGCCCATGATGCGATAACCGCTGGTGTACAGATCGCCGATCAGATCGAGAATCTTGTGATTCACCAGTTCCTTGCGATAGCGCAGTCCCTGGGGGTTGACAATTTCATCATGTCCCACCACCACCGCATTATCCAGCGAGCCACCTTTTGCCAGACCGGCTTTTTTGATTGCTTCAATTTCTTCCTGCAAGGTAAAGGTGCGGGAGTTGATGATGGCAAAGGCATTTTCCACGTCAGAAACCCGTTTTTTCTGGATTCCCACCGGTGGCCGGAATTCGATCGTCATGGAAATATCCAGGGTATGATGGGGCTTGATGCGCACCCAGGCATCGTTGTTGGTTACTTCCACCGGTTTCAGCACCTGGAGATAGACGTTGCTTTCGGGAAATTCATAAACCCCTGCCTTCCACATCCCCTGGTAAAACTCCCAGGCCGAACCGTCCAGAATCGGAACCTCCGGCCCATCGATATACACCAGACAATTGGTAATGCCGGAAAAATAAAAGGCTGCCATCAAATGCTCGATGGTGGAAACCGAGGCAGAATCCCGGGCAATCAGGGTTGAAAGGCGCGTATCAGCTACCTGGTCATAACGGGCCGGAATCGTTATGCCGTTATACACAAAGGCAATTCCCGGTTCGCGACGCGGGAGGAATTCCAGGGTAACCGGTTCCCCGGTATGCAAGCCGATCCCGGTAATTTTTACAATCCGGTTAATGGTAGTTTGTCGTTTGATCATTGCCCTATCCTGTCAATATGGAATACCACTCGCGCTTGAGCGGCGCTGCGGCGTGACACCTAGAAATAATAACTGAAATCCTTCATTTCAAAGGGTGAATCATTGATACATTCGATGAACACATCCACCAGAAACGGATCAAACTGTGTCCCGCTCTGTTTTTGCAATTCACGAACACAGGTTTCCTTGTCCAGTGCCGAACGGTAGGAACGGGCGGAATGCATGGCATCAAAAGCATCGGTGATGGCGACAATCCGGGCATGCAAAGGAATCTGTTCCCCCTTGAGACGTCCCGGATAGCCGCTTCCATCCCACCGTTCATGGTGATGGAGTATGGTCGGGACGATATGGCTCAGGTTTTCAATTCCGACGATAAAGAGCGTCCCTTTCAGCGGATGTTCACGCACCAGCGTTTCTTCACGCCGATTGAGACTGTCCGGCTTGTTGAGCACATCGTCATCCGTTCCGATCTTGCCGATATCATGCAGCACGGCGCCGAGGTACAGATCCCGCATTTCCACTTCGCTCAGATTGAGCTTGCTGCCGATACTCAACGAATATTCCGTTACCCGCTTGGCATGCCCCTGGGTATAGGTATCCTTCATTTCCAGAGCACCGACCAAGGCCTGAATGGTACTGTTAAACAGGCGCTGATCCCACACATCCTTATTTTCGCCATCGTTGAACAGCATGGATGACGCCACCGATTGGGCAACCTCGCTTCCCACCAGCGCCGTAATCAGCTCAAACGCAAAACGGTGGGCCGTACCCGCTCCCTGGCTGGTAATCAGATTGCCGTCACGAACCACAGCCAGATCGGTGTAATGCGCACCGCCAAGCTTGTTGCTGTAGGTGGGATAGCAGGTCGCCCGCTTGCCATTCAGCAATCCATCCACCGCCAGCACGCTGGGGGCGGCACAAATGGCGCCTATCAACTTGCCGTCGGCGTGAAACCGCTTCACGACCTGATGCACCATCGGGTCGGCATTGAGTGTGTCAGTCCCCGGTTGTCCGCCTGGCAGCACCAACATGTCAAATTGATCAAGATCAACCTGATCAAGCGTGGCATCGCTGACAACCCCCACATTGCGGGCGCTGGTCACCACTCCCGGCTGTAATCCGGCCATTACGACCTCAATCCGGGCACGTCTCAGAATATCCACCGTGGCCAGCGCTTCGATTTCCTCAAATCCATTTGCAAGCAGCATCAGTACCTTTGGCATGCTACACACTCCCTTTTCACCCCATCATGATCATGATGGCCGGTTGCTCCTGAATTCGGCAACTGCAGCTGCCTTCAGGTTTATTTTTTACCTTCCGCCATGCGGACACTTGCAGGGTGCTGCCGCAACAGCCACATACAGAGCGGCCCTGCCAAAGCACCCAGGCCAAGACAGGTAAAGGCTACTCCCCATTCACCATTGATGCCGGGAAACGGTTGCCAACCTCGGCAGCGATCCAGTGTCCAGCCAAAAACAGTCGGCGCCATCATACCGAATGAATAACCGACCAGTGACTGCAACCCCATCGCCCCCCCCAGATAACCGGGGGCCACCAGTTCGGTCAGGGCAGTGGAAAACACCGGTGATTCCGCCACGATCAGGTAGCCATACAGCAGGCCGACAGCCAGCAATAACGTCAAATTGGTATTGATCAGCCATCCAAAGCCACAGGAAAGGAGCGCAGCGGCGATCATGACCAGGGAAACCGTGGCGGTGCGTCCGTAACGATCCGAAAGGGTACCGGTAATGGCGGTTGAAAAGGCGCCGATTCCGACCAATACGGCGGCTATCGTGGCGGCATATCCGGTGGCGCGCGACGTTTCCACCCCCCATCCGATCAGGGCAGCGGTCATGAACGGCGCCAGCCAGCTGCGCATGCCGTACATTTCCCACATATGGGCGGCGTAACCGCCAATCATCAGCAGGGCCGGACGGTTAGTCAGCACCTCGCGGGTAAATCCATCACCTTTTTCAGCCGCCATCACAACAGGTTGAGTGCCACGAAACAGATAGAGCGAGAGCAGCACTCCACAGAAGACGCTGGCCGAACAGACATAAAATGCCACCCGCCAACCGTACAGACCGGACAACCATCCGGTTACGGCCAGGGAAAGGGAAGCACCCAGCACCAGCGAGCCAACATACATGCCGATCGCCCTGCCGCGCTGGCGGGGTTCAAAGCGTTCCGCCACCAGCTTCAATCCCGGCATATAGGTTCCCCCCATGCCAAGGCCGGTCAAGCCGCGCAGAATCATGGCGCTGGTAAAATCATCGGCATAGCGGGCGAACAACAGATTGGCCGTGGCCGACCAGAGCGCGGAAATGATAAAGATCCGACGGGTGTTGATCCGATCGGTCAGACAACTTAACAGCACCCCGGAAGCGATATAACCGAGCTGGTAGACCGAGAAAATCATCCCGGCCCGGGTATTGTTCATCCCCCACTCGATCTTCAGGATCGGAAGGATGGCAGAATAATTGATAAAGACCAGCATGATGCAGACTTGACACAGACACATGAGCAGCAGCCAGCGGCCATGGCCACCGGCAGTCGCTCCGGACCGCACAGCCTCACTCATGGGTAAACATCCGCATCCTTAAAGCGTGTTCCCTGCTGATCCTTGTCGGAAACAAGCGGTTCACCCGTAAGCGGCCAGACAATTGCCAAGTCGGGATCATTCCAGGCGATACAACGCTCATGCTCCGGCATCCAGTAATCGGTGGTCAGATAGAGAAATTCGGCGCTTTCGGATGTGACACAGAAACCATGGGCAAAACCGGCCGGTACCCACATCTGGCGCTTGTTTTCAGCCGAAAGGGTGGTACCGTACCATTGTCCGAAGGTCGGTGAACTCTTGCGGATATCAACCGCCACATCGAACACCTGGCCGCTGACGACCCGCACCAGTTTCCCCTGGGGATGCTGGATCTGGTAATGCAGACCTCTCAACACATTGCCGGCAGAACGGGAATGGTTATGTTGAACAAAATTCACTTCACAGCCGGTCAACTGCTTGAAGACCCGCTCGTTGAAACTCTCGAAAAAAAAACCGCGCTGATCACCGAAAACTTTGGGTTCAATGATCAAGACCTCCGGTAGTGTGGTTGGAACGACGTGCATGCCTATAACTCCTGTTGGTTAAATTTGTTATCCCACATCCTCATAATTCCTGGCTCGGAACTGCGCTCCCAACGATTCTGCCAGGCGCTGACACGCCTGCATATCAATACCGGGAATGGTTACTGCACTGGCAATCGTGTGCGGGAAAAGCTGTGCTGCTTCTTTGATAAAATCGCAGACTGCCGCAAAACCGGCTGCTCCGAAAGGAGTGTTGCATAATTTGATATAACTGTCAGCATCGGGCGCATTCAGGCTGACGGAAAAATCATCCACCAGGCCAAGCAGCTCGGGCAGCACATTACGGCCATGCACCAGATTGGCCTGACCATCGGTATTGACTCGTATCCGGTAGCCGCGCTGTTTCAAGATTCCCGCCACCTGCTTCACCAGATCGAGGCGGGTCAGCGGCTCACCGTAACCACAGAAAACGATTTCCTCAATTCCCTCCGGCGTACCGATGGCCGCCAGCAACTCTTCAGCGGATGGCTCATGCTGTAACAGCAGGTTATGCCCCTTGACCACGAAATCATCGAATTTCGGGCAAAAGGTGCATCGGTTGGAACAGTGATTGGTGATGTTGAGGTAGAGTGAATTGCGAATCCGGTAGGCAATCTTGGCCGACTGATCCCACAGGGAGATACCAAACAGGTCACCGGCATTTTTCGTGGTAATACGGGCCACATCCTCCAGGGTCATCCCCTTGATCTCGGCGATTTTCCGGGCAGCCTGTTCCACAAAAGCCGGTTCGTTGCGCTTGCCGCGATGGGGCACCGGCGACAGATAGGGACAATCGGTCTCCACCAGGATTGACTCCAGCGGCGTGGCGCGCACAACCTGCCGCAGCGCTTCGTTGGAGGGGTAGGTAACCGTGCCGGGAATTGAAATATACATTCCCATTGCCACTACTTCCGTTGCCATATCGGCGTCGCCGGAAAAGCAGTGCAGTACGCCACGCCGGACAGCAGAGTTGCGCAGCAGGGTCATCACGTCGTGGTGGGAATCCCGGTCATGGATAATAACCGGCTTGTCAAGCTCGGCCGCCAGCTGCAGAAAGCGGCTGAACAGCTGTTGCTGCACATCGCGCGGCGAGCGGTCACGGTAGTAATCGAGCCCGATTTCACCGATTGCCACTACCTTGGGTGAAGCGAGCGCCAGTTGACGTATGGCAAGAATATCCGCTTCGCTGCAGCCGGCAGCATCGTGGGGGTGCACGCCAACCGCAGCATAGAGCTGCGGGTAACGTTCGGCCAGTTCAACCGCCCGGCGGCTTGACTCAAGGTCGGTACCGACCACCAGCATGGCACACACCCCCGAATCGGCGGCACGTGCCAGCATCTCCTCAAAATCAGTTTCAAAATCAGAGTAATAAATATGGGTATGGGAATCAACCAGGAGCGGTTTTTGTGACATAAGATCAGTTATCCTTGCAACTCAGCCTTTAATCCTTCAAGTACTGCCTTAACTTCTTCAATCATCTCTTTTGCCTGGGGAGAACGTTCATGCTTCAGATAATTCTGAAAACATTCTACCGCATCCTGTGGCCGTTCCATATCCATGCAGATCCCGCCAAGGGTCAGATAGGCCATGCTGTAGGTCGGGTCGAGGCGTAACGCTTCGCGGCATTCTTCATCCGCTTCTTCCAGATCATCCATGTCGTAGTACAGCTCTGCCAGGTTGAAATGAGCAGCGGCATCTTCCGGGTCAAGATCGATCGATTTCTGAAAACAGTCAATTGCCCCCTGGGCATCCCCTTTGCCGTAGAGCGCATCACCCAGGGCATTGATGGCAAATACGTTTTCCGGTTCCAGTTCCAGCGCTTCTTTAAAAGCACGAATGGCATCGTCACCACGTTCCTGGTTAGCGTAGACCAGTCCGATACTGACCAGCGCATCGGAATCCTTGGGGTCAAGTTCATGGACACGCGAATAGCAGACCAGCGCCTCTTTTGAATTTCCGACTTCAAAATAGAGATCACCCAGAGTCGTCAGGGCATCCAGATCATCCGGAGAACGGGAAAGACCCTGCTTATATATTTTGATCGCCTGTTCCAGCTCTCCCGCTTCCGACAAGGCGTCGCCATAATAAAACCAGCTATCCGGATCATCCGGGTTGGCATCGCAGTACCCTTTCAGGGTAACAATCGCATCAGCCGTATTACCATCTTCCAGTTGTTCAATACCTTTTTCCAGTTCTTCCGTACGCTCGCTCTGTTTCACAAATATCTCCTTTGATTACAACAACTAGTATGGTGAGGCACAATAACAGACCCGGCCGCTATTTTCCAGCGATATAAACAACAATTGTATCTTGAATGTTTGCATTTACCCGGTTATGCCAGTATAGTTTCATGCATTTAACCATAAGGATGCCGCCATGAAAGAATCGCACCATTCCATAGGATTACGCACCCTTGAAGATATCAGTGCCATCATCCTGCACTCCCATGACCTGCAGGAAACCCTGGACAATATCGTTACCATCGTTGCCAAACGAATGGGGACCGATGTCTGTTCGATCTATCTGCTGGAAAAAGATGGCGAGACCTTGATGCTGAAAGCGACCAAGGGGTTATCACGCTCATCGGTCAACCGCATTTCCATGAAAGTCCACGAGGGTCTGGCCGGCCTGGTATTTGAGCAACGGGAAATGGTCATGTCGGACAACGCCCCGGAACACCCGCGCTACAAGTATTTCAAGGAAACCAAAGAAGAAAAGTTTCTTTCCTTTCTCGGACTGCCGCTGTTTGAACATAAGACACCGATCGGCGTCATCATTATCCAGACTCGCGAGGCACGGCACTTTAACGATGATGAAATCAGTGCCTTGCGCACGATTACCTTCCAGATCAGCAGCATCATCCACAATGCCCGGCTGCTTGATTCCATTCAACACAAAGAGCAGGAACGGGCCTGGCTTGAGCAGGAGCTTGCCAAAATACAGCAAACTTCCCCCCACACGGGAACAAAAGCACCCCCACCGGCTCTGACATCAGCGCCCAAAATTTCCATGATGACCGGCACCCCGGTTTCAGCCGGCTTCAGCCATGGGCGTATTTATATACTCAACCGTTTCAGTGACAAGGTGATCAAACTGGCAACCGTCGGCACGATTGAGGAAGAGCACAAGAAATTCAGCATTGGCCTGGAAAAAGCCAAAATCCAGACTATCTACATGGAAAAACGGGTCAGTGAGACCTTATCCGCCGACGATGCTTCCATTTTCCACACCCACCTGATGATCCTGGAAGACCGGGGGTTTTCCAGCAAGGTAGAAGTTCATATCAATAACGGCACCGGCGCCACCAAGGGGGTCCATGATGTGGTGCAACACTATGTCCAGGCGTTTTCGGTCATGGAAGATCCCTACCTGCGCGAACGCGCCGCGGATATGGAAGATATCGGCCGCAGGATTATTGACGCCATGGAGGGGAATGATACTGACCGGGTTCAACTGAAGGAAAAAAGGGTATTGGTGGCCGAGGATATTTTCCCGTCCGACCTGGCGATGCTTGATCATGACAAGATTCTCGGCATAGTCACCGAGAAGGGAAATATCTATTCCCATGCCGCCATCATGGCAAAATCGCTGGGAATCCCGGCAGTGCTTGGGGTAGCAGGCCTGGTGGATGCTGCCAATGTCAAGGATGAAGTCATCGTGGACGGTACCTCGGGTCATATTTATCTCAACCCGGACAGCACCATTGTCAAGGAATATACCCGACTGGAAAAAGATCGCACAGTCCGCCTGAAAGAGCTGGAAGGATTGCGCGAACTCCCGGCCATCACCAAAGACGGCGTTTCCATCAGGTTAAGCGCCAATATCGGACTGATATCAGATGTGAAGGTAGCAGCCGTGAATGGCGCCGAAGGGGTCGGACTCTACCGCACCGAGTTTCCCTATATGGCGCGCCATACCTTTCCCGACCGCCAGGAACAGGCGACCATCTACCGCAAGATGAAGAAGCACGGCATCAAGGACGTGCGCACTGATAAGCGAATCGACTTTGTTGGCGGCTTGCGTGGCACACGGGAGCTTGAACGACTGGTGAACGAGGGAAAGGCCGCTGTCGCTTTCTCGCTCCATGCAACCACGGTGGGAGACTTGCTCCGCGTGTCTGACGC